>SMEN01000004.1_pt1 | contig 83840 bp, 81 predicted proteins | sample 2456271 | NCBI WGS metagenome assembly SMEN01 (sample SAMN10132593, study PRJNA489261) | soil metagenome | isolation source: day1 control-loamy sand soil ammended with raw manure from dairy cow... | place: USA | collected 2015-04-01 | reverse complement strand
TTTTCCTACACATAAACTTAAGATAAGTTGGAAAAGCTGCAAGAAAACTTCTTCTCCAAAAAGTGCACGTGTTCGGCTGATGGTGGAATGCCAAGGTAACTCTTCGTTTAAATCATAACCTAAAAACAATCGAACATCTAAATTATTCCAGACTCGTATTTATCTTAAATTATCTTTTCTCAGAATTTTTCCTGTGGCAGTTTCTTTGAATTTAGTTACAAATTGAATTTCTTTTGGCTTTTCGAAAGTTGATAAAACATCAAAAATTTCAGGTTCGATTACATAAGGTTCACTTTCAATAATAAGAACTAATTTATTTCCTAGAACATCGTCTTTCTTTCCAATAACAAAAAAACGATTGTTTATAAACGGAGTTAATTTTTCTTCAATCTGTTCTGGAAACAATTTAATTCCTCCAGAATTAATTACATTATCAACGCGTCCTAACCATTTAAATTGATTCGGTTCTTTAAGTTCAACCAAATCATTTGTAATCAACTTTTCTGAATTCACACTTGGTGCATCGATAACCAAACAACCACGATTATCAACGGAAATTTTAGCGTGAGGTAAAGCTGTAAAAAAAACTTCTGAAATTTTCTTTGCGGCAATATGCGTAATCGTTTCGGTCATTCCGTAAGTTTCATACACTTGACAATGCGAATTTAAAGACAAAATCTGTTCTTTTATTTTTCGGTCAAGTTTTGCTCCGCCGACAATCAATTTTTTAATCAAATGTAGTTTCTCAATACTATTCAAAACTTGCAACGGAACCATTGCAACAAAATCATAAGTTTTAGAAATATTTTCCAACGGATTTGAGCTTGGATTTACCACATCTAAATGCAGTCCTAAAATCAGAGCGCGCACAAACATCAATTTCCCTGCAATATATTTGGTTGGTAAACACAACAAAGCAGAGTCTTTTGGTTTTAAATCAAAATGAATTCCAGTTGCTTTGGCTGAATTTATGACAGCTTGTTTTTGAAGTTTTATTTGTTTTGGAGTTCCTGTTGTACCAGAAGTTGTTAATAAAATGTAATCATTTTCATCAAACCATTGGAATATCAAACTTCCGAAATCTTGTTCATAGATTTCTTCGGATTTTACTAATTTACTCGCTAATTCAAGTAATTTATTTTTATCTAAATAATCTCCGTTTAAACGAAAATCGTTATGAATATCGTTATAATTCATTATTAAATTTTACCTGTTAATTTATTTTTCCAATCGTTCCATTTGTATTTTTTAGCAAAAAAGAAAATCAAAATCGGAAAGACAACAAAAACTTGAATATAAATTTCTGTCATACTATTTTCTGTAGAAACTTGTTCGAAAATAGCATTTGTTTGTAAAGCAGAATTATTTGAAGTTACCAAAATAGCAGCAACTAAATTATTAGCAGCGTGAAATCCTAAAGCCAATTCAAGTCCGTCATCCATTAAAGTAATGATTCCTAAAAACAATCCGGTTCCGATATAAAAAACCATCATTTGGAATCCAAAAGCTCCAACTTCAGGATTTGCAATGTGCAATAGTCCAAAAGAAATTGATGAAAATAGCAACGGAAACCACTTGTTTTTTGTTAATAATCCCAAACCTTGCATCAAATAACCACGAAACAAATATTCTTCAAAACTGGTTTGTAATGGAATTAAAATTAATGCTAACACTAAAAGGACCAAGAATGGAGCTAATTTGAAATTAATTACAAAATCCTCTGGTGATACAAAATATTGAACTAAAATTACAGTTACAAGAATTGCTGCCCATAAAAAAAAGGAAAAGAAAACACGCTTATAATCAATCTTTGGGCGAGCTGTGGTTAACGAGGTAATCGATTGTTTATGAAAAAACTTAACCCAAAATAATAGAAGAATACATAAAACCGATAAAGGAAGAACCATAATTGCAAAAACAATATTCTTACCCAAGTTATCAATCATCATTTGAATCATTTCGTTTGTATTGGTTTCACTTCCCAAAGTTGCAATATAATTGAAACCCATAAAAAGGAAAAATACCAAAGGAAATGGTAGATATTTGATTAAAGTTTCTTTCTTATTTTTTAATTGTTCGATATACATTTTTTAAGTATTTTGATTGTTGTCGAAGTTACTGTAAATTTGTTAAAAAATAAAACGATGATAACAATATATCACAATCCACGTTGTAGCAAATCCAGAGAAGGACTTTGTTTTTTGGAAGAACAAAACATTTCTCACAAAGTTGTAAAATATCTAGATACTGGTTTAACTGTTGAAGAACTATCTAAAATCATTAAAATATTAAACATTTCTCCTATCGAATTAGTTCGAACTAAAGAAGAAATTTGGAAAGAGAATTATAAAGACAAAACACTTTCTGCTGAAGAAATTATTAAGATAATGTCTGAAAATCCAAAATTAATTGAAAGACCAATCGTTATAAATGATAATCAAGGAGTTATCGCTCGTCCGTTTTCTAGAATAAATGACATTATTTAATCTGAAAGCAATAGCTCTTTAACAAAACATTATCAATAAAACTAAATTGTTTTAGTATTTTTGCTACAAATTATAAAAAATTCATTTGATGAAATCAACACGGTTTTTAACAGTAGTTGCGTCACTTTCTTTTAGTTCATTAATGTGGGCACAAACGCCTTCTAATGAAATATTTATAAAAGGATCTGTAGTCGAAGCTTCTACTAACCAACCTTTAGAATATGCTAATATCACATTGATTAGCACTACAAATCCTGAAATCATTACAGGCGATGTAACCGATACAACTGGTAATTTCAATATTCCAACAATTGCAGGAACTTACAACATTCGTGTTGAATATTTAGGATATAAAACAATTGAAATCAATAATAAAGAAATTTCAGAAAATGCAGATTTAGGTGTTTTCAAAATTGAAAGTGATTCTGAACTTTTAGAAGGAATTGTTGTTCAAGCTAAAAAAGCTGAAGTTGAAATAAAGCTTGACAAACGTATCTATAACGTTGGCGATAATGCAATCGTAAGAGGTGGTAATGCTAGCGATGTTCTTGACAACATACCTTCTGTAGAAGTTGATTCTGACGGAAATGTAAGTTTGAGAGGAAACGAATCTGTTAAAGTTTTAATTGACGGTAAACCATCTGGATTAGCTTCAAATGTTGGAGATGCCTTGAAGATGTTGTCATCAGAATCAATTGAACGTGTTGAAGTGATCACAAACCCATCTGCTCGATATGAAGCTGAAGGTGGAGCTGGAATCATTAACATCATCTTAAAAAAAGGAAGTAACAACGGAACAAACGGAAGTGTTTCTGCAAATATTGGTGATCCATTAAGTTATGGACTAAATGCAAACGTAAATCACCGCATGAAAAGTGTGAATTTATTTGCTAATTTAGGATATAGTAAAAATAAAACATTTGGTAATTCACTTAATGATTCAGAATATTTTAATGAAGACGGAACTACTTCTCAATACGTTAATGAGCAATCAAAAAACACTAGAGATAGGCATGGTTTTAATGGTAACATTGGTGTTGAATGGAATATTACGGATAAATTAACTTGGAATAACGGAGTAACATTTCGTAAAAACAAAGGTGATAATCCTAGAACTTTAAACTATTCTAAGTTTGATGAAAATTATAATTTACTTTATAAAAATACCCGTTTAACAGAAGAAGACGACCAAAAAGAAACAGCAGAATACAACACTGATTTTACTTATAAATTTAACGATAAAGGACATCAATTATTTGTATCGGGAAGTATAAGTAAAAATACAGATTTAGAAAATTCTGATATTTCAACTATAGACCAAACCTTAGATATCTTATCTAAAGAAGTTACTCGCGCGACAGAAGATGAACAAAGATTGATTGCTCGTGCTGATTATATTTTACCACTAGGTGAAGGTAGCCAATTTGAAGCTGGATATTTAGGTAATTTCAACGATTTGACTACTTCATTTGACATCAACACTTTAAACAACGCTGGTGTTTTAGAACCAAATAATTTGTTTAAAAGTAATCTTGAATATAAAGAACGTGTAAATGCACTTTATGCTCAATATGGAAATAAAGTAGATAAATTCAGTTATATGGTTGGCTTACGTTGGGAAAACACCCAAATAGACGTAAATCAATTAGTAACTCAAGATTTTAACAAGAAAAAATACAGCAACTTTTTCCCAAGTTTATTTTTAAGTTATGAATTTATTGAAGGAGAAAACGTTACAGCTAGTTATAGTAGAAGAGTTAGAAGACCAAGAGGTCGAATGTTAAATCCGATTTCTAATTATTCAAGTTCAATCAATTTCTTTATGGGAAATCCTGATTTAAATCCATCTTTCACTGATGCATTTGATCTTGGGTATATGAAACGTTTTAGTCATCAGATAACTTTAAATACTTCTGCATATTTTAATAAAACGAATGATGCAACTCAATATGTAAGAAGAATTGATGGTGTTAATGATGAAGGAATTCCAATTTCAATTAGCGGTCCGATCAATTTAGCAACAGAATACAGATACGGTTTAGAAATTAATTTAAATTATGTTCCTTTTGCATGGTGGAGATTAAATGCAAATGCAAATTTATTCCAAGTTGCTACAAGAGGTAATTTTCAATATACAGATTATTTAGGAGAAGTTGTTAATCAAAATTTTGACAATGATACCTTTACTTGGTCTGGTAGATTAAGTTCAAAAATAACTTTGCCTGGTAAAGTTGATTGGCAAACAAACGTGATGTATAGCGGACCACAAGCAACAGCTCAAGGTAAACGTTTAGGAAATGTTGGTGTCAATCTTGCATTTAGCAAAGATGTACTTAAAGATAAAGGAACAGTTACATTAAATGTACAAGATTTATTCAACTCTAGAAAACATATGATGGATATCGATTTACCACAAGCAAGATCGTATTCTGAAATGCAATGGAGAGAAAGAACTATAAATTTAGCATTTACGTATCGTTTTAATCAATCTGCAAGTGATCGAATGAAAAATCAAAAAAGACAAAATTCTTCAGAAGATATGGAAGAAATGATGTAAAATTTTAAAAGCTTAGTTTTCACTAAGCTTTTTTCTTTATACAAAAAAACGTTCAGCTTTCACTGAACGTTTTTTAATATTAGCAAAAACTAAATTAGTATCTATTAACTTCGTTTTGAGCATCTCTAATCATATCTTCATTAGCAACAATACTAAATTCAACACGACGGTTTTTAGCTCTTCCTGCTGCTGTATCATTAGATGCAATCGGATCCGCCATTCCCATTCCTTCAGTAGTTAAACGCTTCGTTCCGATTCCTTTACTTACTAAATATGCTTTTACAGCATTTGCTCTACTACGAGATAATTTAACGTTGTATTCTTCTTTACCTACATTGTCTGTGTATCCGTAAATCATCAATCTTGTATCTGGATTAGCGATAAAAACTTTAGCCAATTTATCTAAATTTGCTTTTGCTTTATCTGTTAAATCAGATTTATCAAATTCAAAATTAACTGTACTTTCACCTAAAGTAACTTTGATACCTTCACCTACTCTTTCAACTTCAACACCTGGTAAAGTATTTTGAATTTCCTGAGCTTGTTGGTCCATTTTCTTACCAATAACTCCACCAACGGTTCCACCAACAACTCCACCTAAAACAGCTCCTAAAGCACTGTTGTTTTTACTTCCAACATTGTTACCCAAAACACCACCTAAGATTGCACCAGCAGCGGCACCAGCAGCGGCACCTCTTTGTGTATTGTTAGAATTTTTAACTGCATTACAACTAGTTAAAAAAGTTCCGCTAATTAAAGCACCTAATAACAAGTAAGTATTAAATTTTCTCATGATATCTAATTTCTATTATTATTAATTTTTCTCAAATTTATAAACCACTTTTGTCCCAGTAGAATCATCCACTAACTCAAATGAATTCGCAGATTGATTAACCATACTCAATTTGTAACCACTAGTAATGTGTTTTGCTTTTTCATTTCCAACAAATTTCATATTAAATGATTGATCTGTTCCAATGGTCCAAACTATGTTTGAAGAAAAAGTAGGACAATCTCCAGCATGATCCAAAGTTACTGTTCCTGTACTATTGTTTGGAACAAATTTCCACTGACTTCCTTCAAAACACTTTGCATCAGCAACATGAAAAGAAGTTACTTTAAAACCTTTAGGATATGAAACATTTGTTAATGTCCATTCACCTTTTAAACCAATTTGTGATTTAACATCGTTTGTTGGTTTACACGCCACAAAAGATAACGCAATTAAACCAATTCCTAAAATTTTTCTCATAATATTTAATTTACTATTGCAAAAATAGCAAATAATGTGCCTTGATGATACATTTTTACAAAAAAAGAAAAAACATTTTTCTGACACTTTGTCACAATGCAAACAATTGGTACTCTCTTTGAATCATTTAAAGGATAAAATTAAAATAATCATATTAAAATACAAATAAAAATGACTTCAGGTAAAATAAATGTAACGGTAGAGAATATTTTCCCGTTAATTAAAAAGTTTTTGTACAGTGATCACGAAATTTTCTTGCGTGAATTAGTTTCTAATGCAACAGATGCAACTTTGAAATTAAAGCATTTATGTTCAATCGGAGAAACAAATGTTGAATTTGGTAATCCTAAAATTGAAGTTCGAATTGATAAGGAAAATAAAAAACTTCATATCATTGATCAAGGTTTAGGAATGACTGCTGATGAGGTTGAAAAATACATCAACCAAGTTGCGTTTTCTGGTGCTGAAGAATTCTTAGAAAAATATAAAGATTCTGCCAAAGATTCAGGAATCATCGGACATTTTGGTTTAGGATTTTATTCTGCTTTTATGGTTGCAGACAAAGTTGAAATCATAACTAAATCTTACAAAGATGAATCAGCTGTTCATTGGACTTGCGATGGATCTCCAGAATTTACTTTAGAAAAAGCTGATAAAACAGATCGTGGAACTGAGATTATTTTAAATATCGCTGAAGATTCTTTAGAGTTCTTAGAAGAATATAAAATCAATGAATTGTTAACTAAATACAACAAATTCATGCCTGTGCCAATCAAATTCGGAACTAAAACTGAAGGAGAAGGAGATGATAAAGTTGAAGTTGATAACATCATTAACAACCCTAATCCGGCTTGGACAAAACAACCTTCTGAATTAACAGATGAAGATTACAAAAAGTTCTATCACGAATTGTATCCAATGCAATTTGAAGAGCCTTTATTCAACATTCATTTGAATGTAGATTATCCGTTTAATTTAACTGGTATTTTATATTTCCCTAAATTATCTGCTGATTTACAACTTCAGAAAGATAAAATTCAATTATACCAAAACCAAGTTTTTGTAACGGATAATGTAGAAGGTATTGTACCAGAATTCTTGACGATGTTAAAAGGTGTAATTGATTCACCAGATATTCCATTAAACGTTTCGCGTTCTTATTTACAAGCTGATGGAAATGTAAAGAAAATTTCGAATTACATTACAAGAAAAGTTGCTGATAAATTGAAATCGTTATTCAACGAAAATCGTGAAGATTTTGAACAAAAATGGAATGACATTAAAATGGTCTTAGAATATGGAATGCTTTCTGAACCTAAATTCTATGAAAAAGCAGGAAGTTTTGTTTTATATCCAACAACTGATGATAAATTCTACACTTTGGAAGAATTAAAAGAAGCGTTGAAAGATAAACAAACCGATAAAGACGGAAAATTAGTTGTTCTTTACACTTCTAACAAAGAAGCACAACACAGTTATATCGAACAAGCAAAAGCAAAAGGTTATGAAGTGGTTCTTTTAGATTCGCCGATTGTTTCTCACTTAATTCAGAAGTTAGAAATGGATAACGAAAACTTAACTTTTGCTCGTGTTGATGCTGATTTTATTGATAATTTAATTAAGAAAGATGACAACACCATTTCTAAATTATCAGAAGAAGAACAAACAAAATTAAAAGAAACTTTAGAGAACATTGTTCCAAAACAAACCTATACGATACAGACTGAAGCTTTAGATAGCAATGCAGCTCCGTTTATGATTACGCAACCTGAATTTATGCGTAGAATGAAAGAAATGCAAGCAGCTGGCGGCGGCAATATGTTTGGTAACTTCCCAGAAATGTACAATTTAGTTGTAAACACAAATAGTGAATTAGCAACTTCAATTTTACAAACAGAAGGCGAAAAACAAACTGCTTTAATCAACCAAGCATTAGATTTAGCAAAGCTTTCTCAAGGATTATTAAAAGGTGAAGCTTTGACAGCTTTTATAAAACGTAATTTCGAGAATATTAAATAAGAAACATTAGCATATAAAAAGAGGGAATTTTCAATTTGAAAATTCCCTCTTTTGTTGTGTAGTTTAGTAAATAAATATTTGGTGTAAAAAAATGGAGCTTACGCTCCATTTTTTGTGTAATTTTTTAGTTGATTTTAATATAATTTAATCCATCACGTCCAGTTGCTACGAACATATAACCATTAGAAACAGTTACAAAGTTTGCAGAACCTGAAGAGATAGAGAAACTACCAATTGGACTAAAATCAGTTTTGTTTAAAACAATAACACCATCAGCACCATTAGCTAGGTAAACATAACAATCATCAACTGCTACACCATTCGTTGCTCCATTTTTTGTAAATACTTTAGAACCATTAACTCGGTAATTATTTGGTACAAAATGCTTCTCCATAACACCATTAATCAAATTGATTTTTGCTACACCTTTATCACTTAAAGAAACATAAACATAATCGTCATCCATTGCAATTACGTTTTTACCATCCTTAATATTCTGAACCAAATTCGGATAAGTATATTCTGTTGCACCTGAACCATCTAATCCTGCAATTCTTAAATAAGCTCCAGTTGATTCAACAGCGAAAAATGCTTGTTTCACTCCATTATTAGCAACATATTTTGCACCTGTTTTTGAAGTAACAGTTGCGTCAGTATATCCATTAGTTGTATTCACTGTAAATAATCCACCATTTGTACTTCCTGAAGCTATCCATAATAAATTATTATAAAAATAAGAATTCTTAGCTGAAGAACTTTGTAACTTATGAGTTATAAAAGGGGTAATTGGATCTAATTCAAAAGAATGAGTAGTTGAATTCAAATCATAAGTTACTAAACGTGCTCCATCTCTATTATTACCAACTGCAAATAATTTATCACCTGCTACATCTATACCGTTAAATTCAACAAGTGGAGATTCAGCCTGAATCTTAAATACAGGAGTTCCAGGTGTTGTCATGTCAAAAATACGAATAGCCCCAGTTGGTGTATTACCATTATTATCTACAGCATCGTTAGTATGATAAGAAACATAAGCATGTTGATTTTCAAATTTAACATCAGTCGCGCTTAAGTATGTTGTTCCACCAGGTATTGGATATTTAAATTTTTGTATACTAGTAAAGCTCAATTGTAAATTATTACAACCTGATGAACCTGCACCTTCAGTACAAGCTGATGCCAAAATAGAAATATTTCCATTTAAAGTTACATTGTTATCAGCCTTATAAATATCCTGAAGTTCAGCTAAAGTAACTATAGGAGTAGATGGGAAATTAACATCAATTTTTCCCATTATACGATTAGAGCCATTAATATTTCCTTTAGTACCTAAAAGATCTAAACGTGCTGAACTTGAATCATCGTTTTTAATAATTCCATCATAAGCATAAGTACCACCAGTTACTTTAGCATATGAACCAGAAGTTAATTTTAATACTCCTGAACCATTAATCATAAAACCATCAATAAATTTAACAAAAGATTTATTTACTAATTGTGAATTTAAAGTTGCTTTTCCTTTAAAAGTCAATTTACAATTATTTAAAATAGTAGAAGAGCCATTAAGATTCACTACATTATCAAATGTCACTTCATTATTATTTTCTAATGATCCATCAAACGTACCACTTTGATATACTACATTTCCCCAGTTTTTTAAAGTACCTTGATTAAAATTGCCAGTTATAGTGAAAATACCAGTAGGGGCTACAATAACTTCACCTCCAGAATCAGGATGAATCTTATTTCCTGTATATGTACCAGTTATTATTAATTTACCACCATTTTCTACTTTAATCTTACTACCAGTAAAGCTTCCTGCTAAATATAATATTCCTCCATTTTTAACTATAATTTCACTAGCTTGATTAATTTCATTAGCTTTTATAACAAAAATTTGAGTATCTAAAACATTAACATTACCAACACTAGGTAATGAAGTCAGTGCTTCAGGATTACTTAAATAAGGGTAAGAAGATATTGAATTAATTGAACGTGCACTTGCACCATCAACTCTTTCAAAATTTATTGGAGAATTATCAAATTCAACATATTTACTTAATAAATCGTTTCCATAGGTTAATGTAAAATCTCCGTTAGTTACAACTCCAGACTCAGAGTTATTATTGTTTGTTCCGTCAACAGAATCGTCGTTAGAACATCCAACTAATGCAAAACAAAGTGCTGCTCCTAAGAAAGTTAATTTAAATTTTTTGTTTTTCATAATAATTAATTATTGTTAATAAAATATAATCTAATTTTCAGCAAAAATATATAATCTAGTTTAGTCTATTATTTTGCTATTTTATCTTTTTATTGTTATTTTTTCATAATTACATGCCATGTTCCTTTGCTTTTTTCGAAGTTTTCAATGGATTCCAAACATCTTTATAAGAATCGTAAAAAAAGAATTCATCGATATACGAAATAGTTCGGACAATTCTCATATAATATCCCATATATAATGGATACAGTGGAATGTATATTATTTTTGAAAAAAGATATTTTTTATCCTTATTCACGAAGAACACAAACGAATATTGTCCTAAAGTCATAAAAAGATAAATTGTATATTTAAAAGGAAACCAAATCAACATAAAAGAAGGATCGGTTATTAAAATTTTAAACATATAAAAGAACCATAGTAAATCAAGAACCAAACTAAAAAATACATTTTCGAAAAATGATAAAAAATTAATAATCTTGAAGTTTTTGTTTGGTTGCCAAATATCATTGTGTTTTCTTAGTCGAAAACGAATTAAAGATCTCGACCATCTCAAACGTTGTTTCGTTAACGCTTTCCAAGTTACTGGAGCGTGTGTTCTACAAATTGCTTCTTCTTCAAAAAGAATTCTATAATCAATCTTTCTAATCTTTACTGTTATATCTCCGTCTAATCCAGGTCCAATATCCCAACCTCCTACTCGATTCAACACATGCCTTGGGAAAGCTCCAAATGCACCTGAAATAATTTTATAAATTTTTAATTTTGAAAGTACAATTCTAGAAACACTAATGGTTTGCAGATATTCTAAAAATTGCATCATTGTGGTCAACGATTCTTCTCCATTACGCACTACCAAATTTCCTCCAACACCTCCAACATTTTCATATCGATAAAAAGGAATTAAAATTTTCTCAATAGCATCTGATTCTAAAGATGAATCTGCATCTAGATGTACAACATATTTACCTTTTGAATATCGAAGACCAAGATTTGCTGCTGAAGCTTTACCTCCTCTTACGGCAGCTGATAAAAAAACATCTATCAGACCACTTTTTTCAAATGAACTTGCAATAATCGCTGTATCATCTGTTGACCCGTCATCTACAACTACTAATTCTAAGTTTGTATAGGTTTGCCTATTCATTGATTGAACAAGCTTAAAGAGATGTTTTCCTTCGTTATGACCGGGAACTAAGACTGTGACCAAAGGCATTTCTTCAAACAAATCTTCTCTTGCTTTATCCCATAAATCTTTGGTTTTTTTTCTTTCGCTTCTACTCCAATACAAAGTAATTCCTTCAATAACAAAAAATCTTGGAATATCTAAAATAAAAATGTACCAACCCCATTTAATGATGTCTTTCCAATCAAGTATATGCCATAGATAGAAGTACTTTTCCCAAAGTTCCATCATTGTTCAATAACTTGTTGGTATCCTAAATTGGTCAATTCATAAGCATAAATTTTCTTTACAATTAGTTCGTCTGGACTTTGTTCTGTTTTGCAATCAACACAATGAACACCCACAGGAGCATCTTGAAATTCGTGATTACATTTTTTGTTTTTACACAAAAATATTTTTCCTGGTTTGTCATAATCTACACCTAAATTTTTTAATTCAGATGAACATTTCGGACAAGCTAATTTATCTTTTAATACAAAATCTTTATCAATTCCAACGTAAGCACATCTAAAATGATGAATTAAGTTTCGAACTTTTAAGTTGTGATTTGTACATTTTGGACAAACCTCTCTAAAGTTTAAGAAACCACTGTGACAGTTTTTACACAAATGAGAAGTATCTACATAGTTTCTTGCTAATGAACCTCCAAGAAAAGCTTCTCTTAATAACATGCGAGATTTAGTATAAGCATCGTTTTTGTTTTCAAAAAAAGCCTCAATTCGTGTATATGAATATCCTGTTAAAGATTTTCTATTAATATTTGGTACAATGTTTTTTTTACGTGTATAGTAATAATTTAAGATTTTGAAAGTATAAAATTCATCTGAAGTTTTATCGAAATCATCGTATTTATACTGATTTTTTTCAATGAAATTATTTATAGTTTCTATGTAAGGTATCTTATCAATAAAATTTAACCATTTAATATATCCATCGCTTAAACTCTTTAACAAATCTGAACTTAATGAGTAAACCTTTTTTAATTCTTTTTGTAAAAAAATTGGTTTCAGATTAATTCTTATATCTTCTGATCGAATAATTTTATATAAAAAACGTTTTACAAGCTTTGGATCATTATGATTAATCACCCAAACATCAGCTAAGCTAGGGTCTGGTAAAAGATTATTGGTTATTGCATGCTCCAAAAGCACTACCTTTTTTCCGTGAATTTCAATTATATTATCTAACATAAATTAAACTTTATAAATTTATTATTCCTTTTCTTACTCTAACTGGGATATTACTAACCTTTAACTTATCCCATCCTTCACAATTAGCAGGCAAAATTTCTATAACAACACCATGTTTATAATCAAGTACAGAATTATCAATAATTACCTCATCTTTTGTTTCTGAAACGGCATACATCTTATTTACCTTTCCTGCTAAATTTTTATGCCCATACGGTAAAACAACGACTACATCATCTCCAACTTCAAATTCATCTAAATCAGACATTTCAATGTAAGCTCTAACAAAATAAATTGGCTTTATAATCGAAAATACTTTTTCTGGTTTGTAACAAACTTGGCTTTCTTGAATCGCTATACGATCAATTGAACCATCAACAGGTGAAGTAAAATACGTTTTACGATTGTTGAGATGAAAACCAACTCTATCCAAACGATTAGCATTTGAAACTCCTTGAAGCAATTTCAAGCGTTCATCAATCAAGGTTTGGTATTCTGCCTGAATTGTTGCAATCTCATATTTTGTATCATCTACCGAACGATCAACATTTGCTAATTCATTCTGAGTGATAACATTTAAATAAACTAGTTTTTCTTTTTTTACACGTTCCGATTGCCAAAAATTTAAACGCTTTTTTAACGCAATTAAAAACAACCTTCTTTTTTCAATTTGAGCTTCGATATCTATTAAAGATTTTTTTCTATCTGCGTGATTTCTAATAACCTGAAGCGAATCTTGATTACTTCTGTTAATATTTGTATTTTCATCATAAATCTGATAAGAAAACAAAGTATCACCTTTTAAAACATATTCATCTTCATGAACTTTATATTCTAGGATTCTAATATCATCTGTAAACTTGACATCGTATTGTTCTTGTAATAATATACCGTGTGCTAAATCAAAAAACCAAGGAGTAGTCAGCCAACGAATAAAAGAAGCAAAGAGAATAAACAAAATACCTAAGTATAACCACCTATCCCATCTTCTTTTTTTTACCTTTTCTGGTTGCGAGTTATCGACTACAATATCTTTGGTGAATTTAACCTTCATTCATTTTTATTTAATAACACTGAAAGATCGTAATAACTTATCTCGGTTATTCCATGATTGTGTAATTCATTCAATGCTGTATTTAAAATTTCAACATTTTCAAAATCACTTAATCGTAATACCCAAACAAAATTTTCTTTTAAAATATTTCTCAATTTTTCAGTGCGTTTTAACAACTTTTTTTGATCCACATTTTCATAAGCCATTATATAAGTTTTGATGTTTAATTTCTTCAAAACTTTTGCATTTTTTTCGGTTAAATTCATTGGAACACTTACACTAAGCTTCACATCATTATCTTCGCACCATTGGTTAACTAGCGTAAAAATAGTATTCATATTTTCTACATAACTATCAATATTTTCTCTATAATCAGAGAAGGTATGAGGTTCAATATCTAAATGAATTCCGGTAAAGTTTTCTTTATCTAAGTGATTGATCTTGCGAATCAATTTTTTTATTCCTAATTGATTTTTGGCGTACGAGTTCTCACCAATTAAACGGTGAACTTCAACTTGGTTTTGTTTAGCTTGTACTACAAAATCTTTTAGTTTTTCTTGATTACTTTCACCAGGTGAAAGAAACAACATTTTAATATTATTCTTGTTTAAAGCCTCAATCAGCGATTGATTCGTTTCTGCTTTAAAAGTATCACTCCATAAATAAGTTGAAGTAGCTACTGCTAATTTTTTATCTTCTAAAGGAATTTCTATCGGTTCTTCCAAAATAGTTTCGATAGCAACATTATCATTCAATTGTGATTTTGGAGCCGATAACAATTGATAAGTAACAAAATATTCAGAAATTGATTGATTCACATCTAAAATTTCCAATTTTTTTCTTAGCAATTGCATTGAGTAATCAATATATTTTTCTGGACTAAAATTCAGAATATGCTTTTCATAAACTTGAGTTTCATTTTCAATAAGAGCTTCTATATATTTTACATCGTTTTGTAAATTTTTCAATTCATTTTTTTGAAAATAAAAATCGTAATGCAACTTTTCTAAGCGCTCTTTGGCTTTTGTTCTTTGCAATTCTAATTTTGCATCAAAACTTTCAATTTTATATTCAAGAGCTTGGTCTTTACCAAAACGGATTGGAACTGATAATGAAGCGCCAACACTTGCAAATGAACGATTAAAAGCACCTTCAGAATTGAAAACGTTATATCTCACTCTTGTTCTCAAACTAGGTCGATCCGAATTTTTTCTGTCTTTTCGAATTAATTCCTTTTGAAGCTCAATAATCTCTGAATCCAAAGTCAACAAATCGGTCAACTCTTGTTTTTCGATATTTAATACATCCAAATCAATATTTGGAATATTACCATATTCACTTAAAAGCGTTTGATTATCATCTTTAGATAGGTAACTTTCGCTTAATTCGATATGATTATTAATCTTTGAATAATCGTTTTGAATCTTTAACTTCTCAGGCAGATTAATCAACTTAGCATCAAATAAATTGTTTGTGTAAACAACTTTTGCTTTTAAGAATTCTGCAAACTTTTTTAATAATTCAATCCGTTGAATATCGAAAATGTATTTTAAAGTCTCGATTTTCTTTTCTGAAACATCCGATTTTTTAAACAAAACCAATTCCAACGAATCTTTTCTATTTTCAATCTGATTTAATTTTAGATCGTTTTTATGTTTGAAGTAACTACCTTCTCCTAAAATAACCCAATCTAAACCTATCGAAACTTTTGATCTAAAATAAATATCTTCGTCATCAGATCCACCCAAACCAAAATTATGTGTGAAATCTGAAACCCATTTTAATCCAATATTCGAAATTGAATTTTGACCATTCAAGGTTAAGTTTGAAGCCTTTTTATTTACTAAATTTTCATTTTGATCTATAAACTTTAGTAATACTTCTTTATCTGAGGATGGTGAATTTTTCTGAACTCCTTCAACTAATTTTTTACTAGCGAAAAAAAGGGCATTATATTCAATTACTAATTGATCTAAATCTTGATTTGAACTTCCGTTTGTTTGAGCTTTTAGGTCAACTCCAATCAGAATTATCAGTAACAAGCTATATAATAATTTCATTTGTAATACCTTTAAAACTAAAAAATTAAATGCAAAATTACTTATTATAAAAAATCAGGTATCTTTGATTTTGATTCTTTAATTTGTGTTTTTTGCACTATTAAGTAAAAACTCTCGCATCTCAGTTGGTGATTTTCCTAAATTTTTCTTAACAAATGTGCTGAAGTTAGCTTCATCAAGAAATCCTAATTCAAAAGCAATTTCAGAAATATTTAAAGTCGAATTTTCTAACATTTTTTGAGCTTCACTTGCAACTTTATCAACAACAATTTTTTTTGCTCCTTTTCCTAAAACAGTCTTGGTCATTACCGAAAGTCTTTGAGGAGAAATATTTAGTTGTTCTGAATAATATGATACACTTTTTTCTTTCTTAAAATTTTTCTGTAGAAGCACTCTAAATTTGTTTACCTTTTCTAAATAAGTTGAATGATGATTAACTTTTTCAAAGGAACTTTCTTCTAATCGTAAAAGCCCATCTAACAGTAAAATTTCAACACAGTTATGAGCAACTGCTATATAAATTCCAAAATCTTTTTCTTTATACAAATTGATTCGATCGATAATTAACCCTTTTAAAGCTTCGCTATTTCCGATTGGCTGAGAAATAAAAATATCTTGCAAATCATTGAAAAACAATTCTGAATTCAGTATAAAACTATCTTTAGCAGATTTTTCATAAAATGACGATGAAAAAGCAACTATCGTATTTTGAGGATCCCAAAATTCATAAATAACATTTTTATATGGTGCTATATAAACTAAATTATTTGCTTCAATATAATAAGTACGCCCTTCTACAATAATTTTTGTTTTCTCAAATACAATAACTATTATAAAATACTCCATTGTATTAAAGCTAGAAGAACCATTATTTCTAGCTATAAGATCATCAATTGAAATAATACTAAAACCTTTAATTTCTAATTCTTTTGAAACTACATACATAAATTGATATAATTTTTGTTGCTTGCAAAACTAGAAATAATAAGTTATGATGAGTTGTCATTTTAGAAATCATTATAGTCATTATTGTTTTTTTATCAATTTTCACAATTACATAACTATTAATTAACATTAAAAAAGTTATAAAAAAACTTTGTGTTTTCAATTCTTATTACAAACTCGGAAACATAAAATAATTCGTAATTTTGTAAGCTATTTTTGAAAAGATATCATGGAGAAGAATTTAACGAAAGGAATTTTATTTGTTGCACTTGGAGCAACAAGTTACGGAATGCTTGCAACCATTGTGAAACTGGCATATAAAGAAGGTTTTTCAACCGTGGAAGTTACCGCCTCACAATTTGCATTTGGAATAATCATATTATTATTAATTCATTTATTTAGCAAAAAATCAAAAGATCAAAAAGCTACGTCAAAAGACATAAGAAATTTAATGCTGGCGGGAACATCGATGGGATTAACAAGTGTTTTGTATTATTTATGTGTCAAATATATTAATGCATCAATTGCTGTTGTGATGTTAATGCAATCAGTTTGGATTGGCGTTTTAATCGAGGTTTTGCAAACAAAAAAAACACCTTCATTAACTAAAATTATTTCAGTATTTTTAGTATTATTTGGAACTGCCTTAGCAACAAACATATTTAATTCGGAAATTGAATTAAACGCAACTGGTTTGATTTTTGGATTTTTAGCAGCTTGTTCTTTTAGTATGACTTTATTTACTACAAATAGTGTTGCAACACATTTAAAAGCAACAAAACGAAGTTTATTTATGCTTCTTGGAGGTGGAATTATTGTTGCTTTGTTTGGATTTTTTACACAGATTGGACCAAATAATTTTGAATTTATGAAAAGTTTTATTTCAGATTCAACTCAAATTAGAGATTTTAGATTTGAAATCTTTTTTACTTGGGGAATTATTTTATCCTTATTCGGAACAATCATTCCTCCGATTCTATTAAACAAAGGTTTTCCAAGCACTGGCGTTGGATTAGGAAGTATTGTTTCCTCAATAGAACTCCCCGTTTCGGTATTATTTGCATTTATTTTATTGTCTGAACAAGTTTTATTCATACAATGGACCGGAATTATAATCATACTTCTTGCTATTGTTCTGATGAATTATCGCTTAATTATAAAAAAGTAAATCTCCTAATTAAGGAGATTTTTTTTGTATCATATTAAAACATAAATTATTTTTTATTATATTTGAATCAATAAAATTAAACAATACTTAAATAAAGTTAAAATGAATTTTAAATTTCCATCTATTTGTCCAAGTTGTGAAGAAACCCTCCAAGTTTCTCAATTAAAATGTAACCATTGCGAAACTAGCATAAATGGAAATTATCCGTTACCGATTTTTTTACAATTAGCTCCAAAAGAACAGGAGTTTATTTTACAGTTTTTTCTAACAAGCGGAAGTTTAAAAGAAATGGCTTCTCAATTAGGAATAAGTTATCCAACTGTCCGAAATCAATTAGACGATATGATTGAACATGTAAAACAACTTCAAAACCAAAATAACAATGAAAAATAGCATATTATTAAATCCGTTTGCTGTATTAAGTGATAAAAAACAAACGATTATTGGAATTATTAGTTTAATTCTAGGAATTTTAATTGCTCATTTTATGGATATAAACATTCAAATATTAAGAATAGATCCAACAGAAAAAGTTAGCCTTTTAAAATCGTTTCTTAACCTGTGCGTTTGTATTTCATTCTTATCATTAGCGTTTTTCGGAATTGGTAAAATCATTAATAAAAAAACCAGATTTATAGATATATTAAACACCGTTTTATTAGCTTTTATTCCTGTTTATTTGAGTTTATTTCAAAACATAAATAATTTTTTAACCAATGAAATCAATCAAATCGTTGAAGCAATTGCAAACGGAGATATTTACAACATGTCGCCTCCTATTCTTTTGTTGATTGTTGGATTGTTAGGTTTTGCATTTTTTATATACTACATCTATTTACTTTTCATTGGATTTAAAACAGCAACCAATGCAAAAAAAGCTTGGCATTATGTTTTATTTTTTGCTACATTAATTATCATAGATTTATTAACTTCAATTATTATTAACTCAATTTAAAACTTAAATTATGAAAAAAATCTTATTCGTATTAACATTCGTTTCAGCATTTACTTCGAATGCACAAAATGCCCCAATTAAAAATGTAAACGATAAAAACGCTTCAATACCTGAATCAAAATTACAATTCAATGCAAGTCGTGAAATACAAATTTCAGAAAATTTAGTTGGTGATTTATATCCTGCAAAAAATAAAGAAACCGTGATTTTATTAATTGCTGGTTCAGGTCCAACAGACAGAAACGGAAATTCATTAGGAATGGCAGAAAATAATTCTTTAAAATTCCTAGCTGAAGATTTATCTAAACAAAATTATAACGTTTTTACGTATGATAAACGTGTGGTTTCGTTAATCAAAAACAGAACAGAAATTCCTGAATTAGATTTTAAACACGGAATTGATGATGCAACAATTATTGTAAAATTTTTAAAAGAAAAATTAAAATTCAAAAACGTTATTATTGCAGGACATAGCGAAGGTTCTTTAGTTGGAATGGTTGCTGCACAGAAAAATGCAGCTGCTTTTATTTCATTAGCTGGAGCTGGTAATTCAATTGACATAATTCTAGCTGAACAATTAAACAAACAAGCACCGATGTTTAACGACGAAGTTTCTAGAATTCTTAAAGAATTAAAAGCTGGAAATCGAGTTAGTGATGTAAATCCAATGTTACAAAGTTTGTTTGGTGAACAAAATCAAAATTTCTTAATTGAATGGATAAGTTTAAATCCAGCAGAAGAAATTGCTAAATTAAGAATGCCTATTTTAATCATTAATGGTACAAAAGATATTCAGGTTAGCGTAACTGAAGCTGAAATCTTACATCAAGCAAATCCGAAATCAGAAGTTGTAATTATCGAAAACATGAATCATATTTTCAAAACTATTGAAAAAGATGAGGAAAATATAAAATCATATACTGATCCAAAACTACCAATCAACAAAGAATTAGTTTCAATTATTACAAAATTCTTACAGAAAAATAAATTCTAAATGCTTGTACCTTGTTTAGTTATGGCTTTTATCATGATATTCATTGGTGGAATTGTAACCGAAGAATCAGCTCCTAGCTTATTAAGCGGTTACAATACCATGAGCGATGAAAAAAAGAAGAATGTAGATTTTAAAGCCATTGTAAAAATATTTCATAAAGTTTTTTACGGAATTGCGATTGCATTAACAATGATTGGAATATTAAGTTATTTCTTTGAAAACGATAATCTTTGGGCAGCATTAGTTTCTATTGTAGGAACTTGGGGACTTTTACCTTTATTTTTTATTGGAAAGAAATACGACAGCAATATTTACAGCAAATGGCAAATTTATTTAAACTATTTTGTGATGTTGTTTTTAATTATTTTAGGATTAGTGATCGCAATTTCAGTTTACAATCATGAAGGAAGTTTTAAAATTAATTAATTATTTATGGATAAAATTTTAGAAATTACAAATCCGATGCTTTTAGGAGTTGGTTTTATTTTTATGCTTATGGGAATTATTATGTATAAATTCCCACCAAAAAGCATCAATAGTTTATACGGTTACCGAACAGCAAGTTCAATGCAAAGTCAAGCTAAATGGGATTTTGCTCAAAAATACAGTGCAAAAATAATGGCTTTTATTGGATTTGGAATGTTGATAATCTCATTTACAAGAACCTTACTTCCTTTTGATAATGATCAGACAGCCATTTTTGGAGTTGCTATTTTACTACTTAGTGTTATTATTTTATTAGTAATTGTTGAAAAGAAATTAAAAAAGATATCGTAACAAGGAAATTGTTTCAATAGCTTGCAACTTTGCTACTATTTTTTTCATGAACAGAAAGTTATAAATAAACAAGCTTTTATAAAAAACAAAAATCACTAAGAATATCTTTTTTATAAGATATTCTTAGTGATTTTTGTTTTTTTAAATTATTTTCGCATTCTAAATTATGAAATAGCGCTTGTAAAAATTACTTGTAAAAATTTTCCAGCCGAAGCATATATGTGATAATAAATAGTAGCTACTACCATCATTTTACTTAAACTATCGTCTAAAACCAATGCTTCAAGGTCATCATTCTTAATCTTAACAATCACTAGATCCAAATCATCTTCATTTATCAAACGTGTTCCTGACTTAAACCAACGCCCTTTAATATCATAACCCGTATCTACATCTCCAGCAATAATCTCGGCTCCACCCCATAAATAATCAAATTTAAACGTAAAAACCGAAATATCATTTTCTTTCAAAATCATGTTCTTATCCGGTCCTTCTTCTACAAAAAGAACTTTATTGTCAAATTTGAGAACCGCATTTTTATAATTATTAAAAACTATCTCAGCATAAATTTTATCCTCGAAATAGATTGTGAATGTGTTTTTTTCTTGTTTTATATTTAACGATATCATAATTGTATTTTTAATTGATTAAATCTATTTATATCATCCTGAATAATAAAATTTCCAAACGCAGTTTAGTTCACAAAAAATATTAAAACAATACTTAGCTAAATTTATTATTTTTCTAATATAATTAATTTATACAAAACAACAACACTATTATATGAAATTATATAGATAAAAGATAAGGTTTTTTTCTTGTAATTAGATTTTATAAAAACTTCGGTAATCAGAACGAAAATTATAAATATTAAAGTTTGGTTGATATTTCTAGAATATCATAAACAAAAAATAAAACATTATTATATTAATATCCAGCAGAATGAAAAAAAATAATTAATTGCGGATAGGCTTAAAAACTAATTTATAGAGATAAGATCGAAGAAATCATTTTAAGAATTCTCTAATGATTTTTTTTACGATTATACATTCATTGAATTTCAGATTTCAAAAAGCAATTCTATACAACATAATTATAAATTTCTAATTTAATAGTATCTTTGCTTGATTTACAATTTTACTATAACGATGAAGTCAATTGTACCTACTAAGGCAAAATTTATACAAGATATTTACAGTTTCTTGCACGTAATTATTTTAATATTATCACTGTTTTTGGTGATAAGTATTTCTATTGATACGTTTAATAACATTCCTTTTCAATCAGAAAATTCGTATTTGAAAGTACAATTAATGATTTGTGCTTTCTTTTTATTTGATTTTTTTCTAGAATTTTTACTTGCAGACAGAAAGTTCAAATATCTTAAAACGCATTTTTTATTTTTTATTATTTCCATCCCATATTTAAATATCATTGATTATTATCATATAGTTCTTTCTGAAGATGTAAAATATTTCGTTCGATTTATTCCTTTGGTTCGTGGCGGATATGCCCTAGCAATCATCGTTGGACGTTTTACAAAAAGTAAAGTTACGAGTTTATTTATTTCGTATTTAACAATGCTTCTAGCAACGGTTTACTTTTCAAGTTTACTTTTTTTTTCAATCGAACAAGGTTTGAATCCTGGAGTAGAACAATATTCGGATTCGCTTTGGTGGGCATTTATGAATGTTACAACCGTTGGCTCAAATATTTATGCAGTAACAGTCGCAGGAAAAATTTTGTCAGTTGTTTTAGCTGCTTTAGGAATGATGATGTTTCCGATTTTTACTGTTTATATAACAAGTGTTGTACAAAAAGTTAACAACCATACATCACAAAATTAAAATTCTAAAATAGTTCCAACTTGGAGCTATTTTTTTTATATCATTGGTACTGATAATAAAGTTATTTAGGAATTTAATAAACCAAGTCTAATCTTAGTGATTTTTTTATACAATAGAATTAAAAAAAGATTAAATTACAAAGTATTGTAACATAATATTTTTACTGAACTCAATCATAATGTTAAAAAACATTTGTTAAAATTAACATTTTCCATATATTAGCGATTATATTAAAACAAAATTGTTATGGATGCTCAAAAAGTAGATATGTTTATGATGACAAATGCGAAGTTTTTCGAATCTCATCAAGTATATAATATTAGAAATATTTTATTAGAAATTGACGAATCTAAATGGATTTACATATCTTCTATACAATTTAAAGATCCTACCAATATGTTAATCGTTTCTATATTAGCTGGAGCTTGGGGAATTGATCGTTTTTTAATCGGAGATACTGGAATCGGAATCGGAAAACTTTTAACTTGTGGAGGTTTTGGAATTTGGGCTATTGTGGATTTATTTTTAATAATGGGTGCAACTAGAGAAAAAAATCTAGAAACTTTTATGATGCATGCTAGACTATGATTCGAAATAGAAACAAGCTGTATTTTTTTTTATTTACAGCTTGTATCTTTGGTTATGTATGGCTTTACTTAAATTTTTCAAATTCAAATATTAATTCAGGAATTACTGCTTGCTATTTTAAAAATTTAACTTCTCTTCCTTGTCCTTCTTGCGGATCAACGAGATCAGCTGTTTCAATTTTAAACGGAAATTTTATTGACGCTTTCCTGATAAATCCACTTGGTTTTATTGTTGTTACGATTATGTTTATCATTCCGATTTGGATTTTATTGGACTTAATTTTAAAAAAAGATTCTTTCTTTAATTTTTATAAAACCTCAGAAAAAAAACTTCAGAAACCGATAATTTACATTCCTCTTCTTGTTTTAATCTTAGCAAATTGGATTTGGAATATAAAAAAACTACTATGATAAGAATCAAGAATTTGGATATTAAACCTACAGAACATGAAAAAGAAAAAGCTTCTAACAGCTATCTCATGTCTTTGGTTGGAATTATAATTGGGTTACCAATTCCAATTGTAAATCTAATTTGTACATTAATTTTCTTTTTTGGAAACAGAAATGCAACCTATTTTGTCAAATGGCATTGCACACAAGCTTTGATTTCTCAGTTTATTCTTTTAATTGTAAACAACATTGCTTTCTGGTGGACGATTTCAATTATTATAGATTTTAATAATTTCTCGAATGCTTACTTCGCCTACATTTTGGTATTATTCATTTTCAATATAACTGAATTTATTATGACGATTTATTCTGCAATTGAAACAAGAAAAGGAATTCAAGTTGAATGGTGGATTTATGGTGGTTTAACTAACTTAATTTTAAATTCGAAAAATGAAAAAAATAATATTTGAATTTTCAATTACTATTTGCTTATTCATAGGTTTATGGTTCGGGTTTTCGCAAATCGATTGGGTTAATATTTTCAGAATTGATGAGTTAAATGCAAAAACAGAAGAGCAATTAGGAGATTTAAGTTGGGACTATTTCTCTATTTCAGAAAATGAAATTCAAGAAAATGAAATTTTAAAAACAGTTGATTCATTAGTAAATCATATTGCAATTGCAAACGGAATTGAAACTGATAAAATAAAACTTCATATCATAAATACAGATGAAGTTAATGCTTTTGCACTTCCTGATGGACATTTGGTTTTAAACTCACAATTGATTTTAGAAGCAAAAAATCAAGAAGAATTAGCTGGTGTTATTTCTCATGAATTGGCACATATTGAATTAGACCATATCAACGAAAAACTAATTCAAGAAATCGGACTTGCCGTTTTGATTTCTGCAATTTCTGGTGGAAACAATCAAGTAATCGGTAATGTTGTACATACACTTTCTTCAACTGCTTTTGATCGTAAAAATGAAGAAGATGCAGATTTAACTGCGGTTATTTATTTAGAAAAAGCAAATATTAATCCAATTCCGTTTGCAGATTTTTTAAATAGAATTGCAGACGAAGATCCAAATTCAGAATTCGAAACTTGGTTCAGTACACACCCAGATTCAAAAGAAAGATCTAAATCTGTATTCAAAAAAATAAATAAATCAAAAACAGATTATATCCAAATCATCAATAATTCTACTTGGGAAAAACTAAAAGAGCAACTTTCTAATCTTGATAAATAATTAGAATAATTTTTGGTTAAATAGCGTTTGTAAAAAAAATCTACTTTAAAACACTTCATAAATATTTTAATAAACTAAAAAAATTATGAGAATTAAAGTAGCTATCGCAATTATTTTCAATCACTTAATTATTGGTTACGGAATTTAATGCTTACTGAAAACGTAAATTCAAAAAACAATTCATAAATCTACTCTTATTTAATGCAAATAGAATTCCCTGTAACTGTAACACTTTTCGGATATTCAGTTCTCATTCATCCGATTCTTGAATGGATTGGAATTTTTCTTGCAATGAGATTATATGCAATTCTTAAAAAGAAAAAAAAATCTAATTTATCAAGTACACAATCATTAAGTATTGTAATTGGTGCTTTGATTGGAGCGCTTATCGGTTCAAAAATTATTGGAACTTTAGAGAATCCTGCAGCTATTTTTGAAGTAAAAAATCAATTCTTGTATTTTTGGACAAGTAATACAATTGTTGGCGGATTAGCTTTTGGAATTCTTGGAGTCGAATTAACAAAAAAAATCATCAAATACAACGAAAGTACCGGCGATTTGATGGTTTATCCATTAATTTTAGCAATGATAATCGGACGAATTGGTTGTTTCTTGACAGGAGTTTTTGAAAACACTTTCGGAATTCCTACAGATTTCATCTTCGGAATGTATTTAGGAGACGCTTATCTACGGCATCCAGTTACGCTTTATGAAATTGGTTTTCTAATTATTTTTGCGTTTGTAAATTATTTTATTTCAAAAAAAATGACATTTCCTTCTGGATTTTTGTTTCAATTTTTCATGTTGAATTACTTCACATTTCGATTCTTCCTTGATTTTATAAAACCAAAAATAAATATAATCTTCAATTTAAGTACCATTCAGTTAACTTGTTTATTTATGATATTATATTATTGTATATTGATTTTTAAAAATAGAAAATCAATATATTTTAAAAACAAAAGGTATTAATATTCTGATTTTTTACGTAAATTTAATCACCTTAACCAAATATATTATGTTAAAAATTTATTTCCTAGAAGGCGGACTTGGTGATAATTTTATATTGTTTTTAATCCTGATTTTTATTGGAATCGCATTTTTGTTTGGATGCATCTGCTCTGTAATAAGTTATATTTATAATTCTTTTAATAATATAAACAAAAGCTCAAAATATTACTGGAATGTAATTTGGGTTTCAGGCTTAATTGGAATAATGGTTACAGGAATGGTTTGTGGTGCTGCTTTATAAATTTAAAAATTAAATTATGATTTTATCTATTTTTATTATTGCTTTTATTGTTTTTGGAATGATTGGAGTTGGAATTATGTATGCAATAAATAGCTCGAAATCAATTGATAAACCAATTAGTTATTATATTTTAATCTTTATTTTATCAAATGTTATCTGCTTATTAGTTTCTGGATTAGTTTGTGGAATAATGTTTTCATCGCTTTTATAAAAAAATTATAAGATTTATGCCTGTAAGAAATTATACATATTACGATTATACAATCAGTCTTTGTCCAGAATGTTTGAAGCGAGTTGGAGCAAAAATTGTAATCGAAGAAGATCAAGTTTTCATGAACAAACGTTGTCCCGATCATGGTTTCTTTAAAACAAAAATAGCTACTGATGTTGCATATTACAAAAACATCAGAAATTTCAATAAAGCTTCAGAAACGCCTTTACATTTTGGAACAGAAGTAAATTATGGCTGTCCGTATGATTGCGGTTTGTGTGTTGACCATGAGCAACATTCTTGTTTATCAATCGTTGAAGTTACAGATCGTTGCAATTTATCGTGTCCAACTTGTTATGCAATGTCTTCTCCGCATTATGGTTCGCATCGGACTTTAGAAGAAATCGAAGCTATGTTTGATATTATCGTAAAAAATGAAGGCGACCCAGATGTCGTTCAAATTAGTGGCGGAGAACCTACCATTCATCCTGATTTTTTTAAAATTATGGATATCGCAAAATCCAAACCAATCAAACATTTAATGTTGAATACCAATGGAATTCGTATTGCGAATGATCCTGGTTTTGCAGAAAAATTAGCTACTTATGCACCAGAATTTGAGATTTATCTTCAGTTTGATTCTTTTAAATCTGAAGTTTTAGAAGATTTTCGCGGCAAAGATTTGACAGATATTCGAATGAAAGCTTTACAGAAATTGAATGATTTAAATCTTTCAACTACTTTGGTTGTTGTGCTTCAGCAAGATAAAAACGTGGATGAGATTGGTAAAATAATCGAATTTGCATTGAAACAAAAATGTGTGCGTGGAGTTACTTTTCAACCGGTAGAAATTGCTGGTAGAAATCGAGATGACTCTGCAAACGAAAAAATCACTTTGACAGAAGTTCGCCAAGAGATTTTAAATCAATTTCCAATTTTAAATGGCGATGATATCATTCCAGTTCCTTGTAATCCGGATGCGTTGGCGATGGGATATATTCTCAAATTAGAAGATGAAATTATTCCTTTAACTCGGTATATTAATCCGGCAGATTTGTTAAATAACGAAACAAAAAATACGATTGTTTATGAACAAGACGAAGGTTTGAAAATGCAATTAATCGATATTTTTAGTACTGGAATTTCTGTTGATAAAGTTCAACCAAAAGTCGATCAACTTCTTTGCTGTTTACCTGGAGTTTGCGCACCAAATTTAGATTATGATAATTTATTTCGAATTATTATCATGAATTTTATGGATGCTCATGATTTCGATGTTCGAGCAGTAAAAAAATCTTGCGTTCACATTGTAAATAAAGATTTGAAATTAATTCCGTTTGAAACCATGAATTTATTTTACAGAGACGACAAACAAAAATATTTGGAAGAATTACGAAAAGATGATAAAGTTCTATTTTAATCTTGTTCTATTCCTAAATAGTAGTTTCTTCAATTTGCTGATGCGTTCTCGCTGTGTATTAGTTTTAAATTTCCTTTTCCAAAAAGCAAACTGACTATTTATTCTTATAATATTCAATACTTTAAATAGTAATGAAAGTAATTGGTAAAAAAGCAAATCGTAATGAAAAATAAATTTGAAACAAAAGAAATCGTTTTAAAAAACAATACGAAAATCATAATAAGAGAAGCTCAACTATCCGATGCAGAACAACTTTTGGCATGTATAAAAAAATACATTTCTCAAAGTGATTTTATACCTAAATACGAACATGAAATAAAATTGACAATTGAGCAAGAACGCGATTGGATTCAGTCATTTATGACCTATAATAATTCATTGCTTTTAGTTGCGGAATTTGATAATGAAATCATTGGAAACATCGACTTAACAGGTTCTCGCCGTCAAATGATGAAACATACAGCAGTTATTGGAATGGGAATGTTGGCAGAATGGCGAAATATTGGTTTGGGTTCTGCCCTACTTAACGAAATTATTTGTTGGTCAAAATCAAATCCTATTTTAGAAATCATTTGGCTTCAGGTTTATGTGCAAAACGAATTAGGTTTGAATTTATATCGAAAAATGGGATTTGTAGAAAGCGGAACTATCAAGAATTTTTTCAAAAAAGATGGCACTTATTTCGATAATCGTACGATGATTTTAAATCTTTAATAAAATAAAAACTATGCGAATCAAATATTTGAAATTAATTATTATTTTCTTATTTATGAATAATATCACGATAGCTCAAAACTTCATCAAGCCTTTTGAAGACAAAATAAATTTCAATTTATTAAGCGAAACCGTTTTATTATCCGATTCAGAAACTTATGTAAAAAGTGAAAAATCGAAAGAAAATTCTAAAAATTTATTTTATTATTATAGTAATAAAACCAAGAAAAAAATAATAAAAGAGGGTTTTGAAATGGCATATCCTTTTGTTGGAAAGACTGCAATTGCCAAACAAAACAATCATTGGATATTAATCGATTTAGAAGGAAAAGTCGTTTACCATTCAAAAAATGAAACTGCACCCAATTTTAGTTCGTTTGAAAAATTTATACTTTTTGAATATGGGAAAATAGTTTATAATTTAAAAACTGGAAAAAAAGAGAATGGTTATATTTATTGTGCTGAGCCAGCTTCGCCAAATTATTTTATCAAAGAATTAGATAACGGAAAATTTATATTCATAAAATATAATTTTATAAATAATAATCAAGAAGAAATTTTCAATACTGAATTTGATTCAATTCATAAACAAAATTTTTTGATGTTTGAATACAATGACAATCTTTTGATTCTAAAGAAAAACAATAAATATGGGATTTCGTTAGCAAATGGAAAAGAAATAACTGAGATTAAATACGATAAGGCAGCTTTTATAGGTAACTATGTTATGCTTTACGAAAATAAAAAATGGAATTATTATCTATTTGAAAACAAAAAATTAAATCTTATTCTTACATCAGACATAAAATGCGAAGATGCAACCTATCAATCTAACGTAATCGGAGTTTTTGAATCTGATAAAAAATTCAATTTACTAAAAACAAACGGTCAAATTCTTAACATGTATTTCGATTATATCAGTTGGGATGGCACTTTTGGTATAAGTGGTGATTCTGTTTATATTTTTGATAAAAACGGCGATTACCAGCTGTATTTTTCTAAATAGAAACAATTTAAAACTTTATAAATGAAACAAATAAATCTCATATCGATTTTATTTTTGGTTAGTTTTTCTGTTTTCGGACAAGAAAAATTAATCAAAGATTTAGATTTTGATGGAATAGATGATTCTGTTTATTATGACGAAAATTCATATACCGTTATATGTAAACTTTCAACACAAAAATTTAAACCAATTGTTAATGATTTAATTGAAACTTATGGAAATGGAATTTATGTTACTGATGCAAAAAATGGTTTTTATATAAATATAAGCTGGATGCGATCAGGAATTAGTAGTCAATTCAGATACAACAAAAAGACAAAAAAAATGCAATTGATTGGTATGAGTCGATATGAATTTGGAAATGCTGCAAACGATGGCTCAGGCGAATCCAGTGTAAATTTATTGACTGGAGATTATATTGGGGATTTGAATTTTTATGATCATTTAGCAAATAATGAAGAAGGTGAATTGATTAAAATTCCAACAATTAAAACCAAAATGAAATTCATTGAAATCAATTTAGAAGATTTTAGTGATGGAACTTTCTTTGATTTTTCAGATCGTTGTTCAACTCTTTATTATAAAGAGAAAGAACGCATTCTAAAAGAACAAGAGCATAATATAAATGAAGAATAATTAATTTTAAAAAAAAGCTATGGAAACAATTTTTTTCTTTTTGTAAGATAAACAACGTTTTAAATTTTTATTAAAATGTATTTTAATTTCAATTCCCATTTTTGCAGTAGTAATCATAGGTGTTAACTACTATGAAGATTCTCAGGCATTGAATGGAACACCAAATAGTGAAGGTGGAATCAATTATTATTATAAAGGTGATGGAACTGAAAAAATCCCAGAAATAATCTTAAATAAAATATCTATTTATCCAAATTGTACAACAACTTCAATCAACATTACTAAAGATGCTAATAATGATTTACAAGGAGATTTAATTTTTTTACAAACGACGATTTTGAGAAAGTAAAGAATTTTTATAAATCTAAAACTATTGAAATTATATATGAATCTAATTCAAATTTGAGATTTAAAATCAACAATGAAGAAATAACTATTACTAGTGAAAACATTTACGACGGCGACCCAATTCAAAATCAAAACAAATTTAAAATATACTTCTCTTAATTATAATAATCATTTTTATAAATCAGAATAATTTTCATATAATTATCTAATTGCAAGAAAAAAAAACTATCTTATTTTAGATACATTATTTTTTTGCTAAATATCCATGAAATCAGGGATTTTTTCATAAACAAATATTAAGTAGTTTTATTTCACAGAAAAAGAAAATACTTAAATAAAAAAAACGTTATGAAAGACTCAATTCTATTAAAAGAAAATATTAAAGATAAAATCATAGAAAATTTTTCAGAGATTAAAAATCAAAGTAGAAGTCACAGATTGTATAATTTTATATTAAACAGAATAGATGATTCTAATTTATTGTTTTTACCTGTTTCTGGAACCTTAAAGAATTTGAAAGATAAAATTGAAGATAATAATTATAATTATCCTGCTTTTTGGTCTGCAAATGAAATGAATCTCACTTGTGAAAATCACGAACCTTTAGAGCAAGATATTCTTCAAAAATTGAATCTTTTAACTCCAAAAGAAATTGATTTACTTTTGATTGAAAGCTTAAAGGAATTAAAACAAGATGATTTTTTTATTAATGAAATTCCTGAATTTTCAATTTATATTCAGAATGCGGAAAATAATATTCAAATAGATGAATATAGTTTTAAAATTATCAATGGAAATACGTATTGGGATCAATTCAAAAATAGAAAACTGAATAACGAAATTTCTTTAACAAATTTATTAGTTGATAAATATAATCTTCGTTAATACTGAAAAAATTGTTTTAAGCAACTGAAAAAGTTGCGATTGAATATAAAATTCAACTTATAAAAAAAGAGAAACTTAGGTTTCTCTTTTTGCATAATATTATTCTATTCTTCAGCGTATCGTTCCATTTCTCTATCGTAGAATTCGCCAGCTAATTTGATAAGTTTTTCCATTTCTTCAGAAACTTCATCTTCTTCATTTGCTTCGATATCTTCTAAAAATTCCACTTCATCGTTTTCTAAATTCACTAAAAAACGTGGGAAATCTAAATGGATGATAAAAATATCATCTGGGAAATCTGTATTATCTGCTAAAACGAACTTTGGTAATTCCATATAATAAAATATTAAGCTTTTGCTTGTTGTGAATGAATTAATTTTTTTGTCATATAATTTAAGCGAAGATACGAAAAAATAGCTGCTGCAGTTAATCCGGCTAATAATCCGTACCAAATTCCTTCTGCACCCATTTCGGTATATAAACCTAAATAAATAGCAACTGGGAAACCAATTAACCAATATGAAATAAAGGTTATTATGGTTGGAATGTTTACATCTTGTAATCCGCGTAAAGCACCCAAAACGGTAACTTGAATACCATCAGAAATTTGAAAAATGGCAGCTATCATTAATAATTTTCCTGCCAGTTCAATTACTTCTTGATTCAATAAAGCATTTTTAGCATCTTCTGCATCTAAGAAAAATAAAGGAATGTAATTATGAAAAATTACAAAGAATAATGCAAAAAATGTGTAAAGTAAAATGGTCATTAAAACGATAGATAAAGCAACCACACGAAGTTTCTTATAATCTTGAAATCCTTTTTGATTTCCTACCCGAATCATAGCTGCAACTCCCAAACCAGAAGCGAACATAAAGGTCATTGAAGCCATACTCAATGCAATTTGATTTGCTGCTTGAGCCGATGTTCCAATCATTCCTGAAAGCCAAACCGCACCAGTGAATAATCCAACTTCAAACAAAGACTGCATTGATGAAGGACCACCAATTTTAGTTATTTTATTACAAATCGTTTTGTCAATTTCTTTGAAAGAAATCTTTGATAAATAGGGCTTGAAATCGGATAAGTTATTAAGAGCAAAATACATATAAATCAACATGGCAATACGAGAAAATAAAGTCCCATAAGCTGCCCCCATCATTCCCAATTCGGGGAAAATCCACACACCATAAATCAATAAATAATTTAAAACCACATTTACAACATTAGCAATTATCGTAGCGTACATTGAATATTTGGTTTGTGATTTCCCATCTGCAAATTGTTTATACGCTTGAAAAATAACCAACGGAATTAATGATAATGCAACAACATCTAAGAAAGGTTTTGCCATTAGGGTTACTTCTTCAGGTTGCTTCATATAATCTAAAAGTGGTTTCATAAAATATAAAATTCCAAAAAGAGCAAAGCCCAATACGGTACATAAAAGTAACCCATTCATAAAAATTGTACGTCCAGAATTTATATCGTTAGTTGCGTCAGATGAAGCAATTAGTGGAGTTATGGCAGTCGAAAATCCAACACCAAGCGATATACCAATAAAAACAAAACTGTTTGCAAGTGAAGCTGCAGCGAGTTCTGTTGGTCCAATTTGTCCAACCATAATATTATCAATAACTCCAACAATTGTATGCCCCAACATTGCAAGAATAATCGGATAAGCTAATTTGAAATTATAACCAAATTCTTTGGTGTAAATACTTAAATTCATTAAAAAAAATTTAGCTGCAAAGATAACTACAATATTTTAGTTTGCATGATGAAGTTTATCAATGGTACAAAAATTGAATTTATGTGATAAAATTTAAGATTATGGAAAAATATAAAATAGCATGCATAACCATTTTGGTTTCAACCTTTTTAAGTTCAAATGAAATAAAAGCACAAAATAACCAAAGAGAAACAGTGCCTTATTATCCAAAAGGATTTCGTGTAGGATTTGGTCTGAGTGGTGGTTTACCAACCGATGGTGATTACGAAGCTGCTCTTGGAGCCGATGTTCGATTACAATATGATTTATCACGAAAAACATCTATTACTGCGACAACTGGTTATAACCATTTTTTTCAGACGGGCGAAGATTCAGGTTTTGTTCCTGCAAAATTAGGTTTTAAAGCTTTTTGGGGAACACAGTTTTATGCTCAAGGCGAAGTTGGTGCAGCTTTTGGAGTGAATGGTCAATTAGATAATTCTCTTATTTTAGCGCCTAGTTTTGGTTATGCAAATAAATATTTTGATATCAGTGTGCGTTATGAGAATTATTCTGATTACAAAACAGACCAAATTGGTATTCGTTTAGCATACGGTTTTAGTTTAAAAAAATAATTTAAAAAGTCGTCTTATTAGATGACTTTTTCTAATTTTACTAAAAATAAAAGATATGAAAAATTTAAAACTGCTTTTTACATTTCTAATTTTAACCTCTACTTTAATAAGCTGTAAGTGTTTTAAAGGAAAATCTTCTGAAACAATGACAAATTTAGATAAGACAAGTTGGCAATTGGTTAAAACAAAAGACCGAAATTATGTTGCGAATGAAGAAAAACCAGACGGGATTTCAATTTCATTTGCCGATGGAAATTTCTCTTCAAGTGATGGTTGTAATGCTTTAGGAGGAGAATATAAAACGGAGGGCAATACGATTGAATTTGGTGCAACTAGAGCAACAATGCGTTATTGCGATGAAGAATATATGAGAAAATTCGGTTATTATGTTCCATTTCATTCTGTGAACAAATTTGAAATTAAAAATAATAAATTATATTTATACGAAGCTGATGGCAAAACACTTTTAGCTGAATATACTAAAAAATAATATTAAACTGAAGTTAGGTTATTCTAGCTTCAGTTTTTTTTGGCATCAGTTTTGAAATACATGAAAAAAAAATATAAAAATGAAAAAAATAATTTTATTAGTAACAGCAATATTAGCAAGTGCTACAACTCAAGCTCAAAATACAATTCAAGAAGCTGTAATCGTTGTTAGTGGCGAAGGAAATGTAAAAATAAAACCAGATGAAGCGGTTTTAACAATTGGTTCAGAAATCAAAGGAAAGGATGCTGCAAGTGTTAAAATTGAAAATGATAAAGTCATTTCAAAAATGATAGCTTTTTTAAAGAAAAACAAAATTGAAGATAAAGATTTTCAGTCTCAAAACATCAGTTTAAATCGTCAATACGATTATGAAACTAAGACAGAATATTTTCAAGCTACTCAAATTTTAACTGTTCAATTGAAAGATTTATCAAAATACGAAACCATAATGTTTGGGTTAATCGAAGCTGGTGCAAATACCATTCAGGGTGTTGAATTTAAATCTTCAAAAACAGCATCTTATGAAACTGAAGCAAGAACCAAAGCTGTTGAAAATGCAAAAAATAAGGCAACAGATTACGGAAAAGCTTTGAATCAACCTGTTGGACAAGCCGTTTATTTGTCTGAATTTTCTCAGGTTGTAAATCCTAGAATTTATACGATGGAAGCAAAAATGATGTCGGCTGATAACTCAAATGGACAAACAGCAGCTCCTGGAGAAATTACAATTACAAGTAATATCACGGTTCATTATCAATTAGGAAAAAAATAAACTAAACGACTTCAGTTTTGAAGTCGTTTTTTTACGTTTTAATAAAGATACGCCGAAGTATATTTTCTTAACTTTGTAAAAACATAAATAAAAATGTCAAATATATCAGGAAAAAAAGCTTTGATCACTGGCGGTGGCCGTGGTTTAGGTAGAGCAACAGCAATCGCTTTTGCAAAAGAAGGAATTCATGTAGCGATTACAGGAAGAAACGAACAAAAATTACAAGAAACAGTAAATGAATTAACTGCATTAGGAGTTGATGCTATTTATGAAGTTTTTGATATTGCCAATCCAGATGAGGTTAAAACAGGAATTGCTAATATCATTTCAAAATTTGGAACTATAGATATTTTAGTTAACAATGCTGGAATTGCTGCTTTTGGTTCGTTCTTAGAAATGGAACCAGAAAAATGGGTAAACATGATAAATACAAATGTTTTAGGAATGTATTATGTTACCAAAGAAATTTTGCCTTTAATGGTAAATCAGAATGAAGGTGATATTTTTAATGTTTCTTCAACTGCTGGATTAACTGGAAATTCTGGAACTTCAGCTTATTCAGCTTCAAAGTTTGCTGTAATTGGAATGTCTGAATCGATTATGAAAGAAGTTCGTAAAAACAACATTCGTGTAACTACATTAACACCAAGTACAATTGCAAGTGATATGTCTTTAGAATTAGGAATTACAGACGGAAATCCAGAACGTGTTTTACAACCAGAAGATTTCGCAGAATTAATCGTTGCTACATTGAAATTCCCAAGACGTGCATTAATAAAATCTGCTTCAATTTGGAGTACAAATCCATAAAAAATTCATTTTTATTAAAATTAGAAAAACCAAAATGTTAATTCATTTTGGTTTTTTTGTACTTTTAACATAAAAAACAAATGAACGAGATTTGTAAAAATTGTCAAAATACAATTACAGAAAATTTTTGTGGCAACTGTGGTCAAAAGAAATTCAAACGCATCGATAAAAAATATGTTTTTGATGAAATTCAATATTTGGCTTTACATACCAATAAGGGATTCTTCTATTCTATTAAAAAAATCCTTCGAAATCCAGGAAAAACGGCAAAAGAATTTATAGATGGAAATCGTGTAAACCATTACAAACCAATTTTACTTGCTTTGGTTTTAGGAGGATTAACTTCGTTTATTAGTTTCAAGATAATGCATTCAGAAAAAATTGTAAATGATTTATTTTCTGATGAATTTGGCGTTTTAAAAACAGATGGTAGAATGAAAGATTTTATGGATAGTTATATGAACATCTTTTCATCATACTATTCTTTAATTATGCTATCAACAGTTCCTTTTTTTTCGTTGGCTGGATATTGGGCTTTCAAAAAATGGAGATATAACTATTTTGAGAGTATTATTCTAAATACGTATTTTTATATATATTACACACTTATTGGATTGATTATTACACCTTTAAACTATTTAGGTGTTAAATTTAATTTTTCACCAATGATTTTACCGAGTATATCACTTTTGGCAACACCTTTTTTGTTATACTGGTTTTATAAAGGTACAAATCCAGAAAAGCATTCGTCTGAAATTATTGTAAATCTTTTGAAGTTTTATTTATTTTTAGCTTTAATATTCATTGTAATTTATCTCTTATTAATCATCTCAGTTGTCATATATGTCGTATTAACCAAACTTTAAAAAAACATGAAAACCTACCAATCACTTTTATTAATTTTCTTAATAGTATTAACTTCTTGTAATAAGAATAAAGAAACTAAGCAAACTAACGAACCTCCTAAAAAGGAATGGAAACTTAACATCGAAGACGAAAAATTAGTTGGTTTTTCAGAAGATGCTTTCACTAAAGTTAAATGGTTTTATTGGGTAAAAGATCAAGATACAACAAGTTACAAATTTAGAATTGCAGAATTAAAAAATGACAGTTTAGTATCTGTTGCAATTGAAGTTGAAAAACAAATTGATTTTAAAACTTGTTTAGATAGTTTAAATGCACTTTTTCCTATTATTGAAAAGGAGTTTGATTTAAAAAATTTGTATAGTTTAGATATTGGCCAAACTATTTATTATCCAGATTTTGCGAAAGAAATTTCATCTCAATTCGATAAGAATTTTGGTAAGAAAATAACATCGCACAAAAAATTCAATGAAATGATGATGCAAACACCTATAACAAAAAATATAAATTCAATTATCGGAAAATACAACAAAAAAATTAATTCTTATAGCGTTGAAAAATTTGGATTATTAGAAAAATCTAGTTTCGGTTATTTCATAAAAGATGCAGATTTTTCTGATTATCCTGATTTCATTATTGAAGGTCATGTCAGTGTTTTATTTAAAGATAATTAAAAACAAAATCTTTCAAAATAATTACCTGTCGCTTATAAATTCCAAATAACTTAGCTTAGAAATCAAATTTGAAGAGATTTTTATTTCTTCAGCTAGAAATAATTGGACAAATATTTTACGTTTTTAACAGAAATCAAATAGATTTTTTTATTGGTCAAATGAGATTCTATTTTGTTTCTAAAATTATCTGTTCAGCGACAGCTTTTGAGCCTGAAAATCCCCAATGTGTATCGTCATAAAAATAAAAATCTTTTTTTCCGTTTTTAATAAACTCATCAATACTTTTAATAGGATTTACATAAATGTATTTTTTAGGCGTATTTTCTATTTCATCTAAAATTATTGATTTAGGAATCTTATTTTTTGTATTTAAATAATCATAATAAGCGGTAAATTTATTAGGTGCAGGTAAAAAAACTAATTTTACATTTTGCTTTTCTAATTCAATTTGAAGTTCATTTAAAGCATTTTTTAAATTTTGAATATTATTCGGCCAATTCAAATCTGGAATTAAATCAACATCTTCAAAATAACAAAAAACTTCATTTTTATCAACTGAAAACATTTTTTCAGAACTATCGAAACGATAAACTTGTCCAAAATCTTCAGCTCCATTAAAATATCTAAACGTATTGTATGGCAAGGTAAAAATTGATTTATTTGGAAATTCTTTATCTGTTAGTTGAAAATGATAATCTGTTCTTGATTCAGAAATCGGTAATTCAATTTTAGTTTTCGTAAATTCTAAATTCTTATCGACATTATTTCCTCTATATGCTAGATAACGTTCAACACTTTCAACAACAAGAAATTCGATCTTATTATTTTTAAAAAAATCTGTTTTTGTTAGTGAATAAAGTGTTTGAAAAGGATTATCATTAATTAAAAGATTTAAGTTTAACGAACTAACCTGTCCATCACTTAAATATCCTAAGAAATTTTTATATCCGTTTTTATCATTGGTAAATGAATCTCCTACTAAAAAATATTTAATTGTTTTCCCTTTTACGTTTATATCATCAATAACTTCAAAATGAGTTTGATTAGCAATTTCATTATTTAAATTTTCTCGATAAGATGGAAATCTTTCAAACATCTGTCCAACACGAACCAAATCACCATTTTGCGTATTATATAAAAAAAGTGCAACTAATTGTAAAACTATAAATGGAGACAAAAACAAAGTTGTTTTAAATATAAATTTTTTCATTTGTTTTTAATTAAAATTGGAAATAAATAAATTGCTGTTTATCAGTTCCGAACCAAAAAACTAAAAAAATAATCAAATAGAAAAAGCTATAACGCAACAATTTGTTATTTAAAAAGAATTTGTCAATTGCATAATCTTGTTCTCTACCAAACCATTCAACTACCATAAAAAATAAAATCAAAACACTTATGATTTTAAAATCAAATTCTGGAATTAAGAAAAAACTTTTATTAAATATTCCTTTAATATAATCTATCGCGTGTGACAAATTTTCTGACCTGAAAAAAATCCAAGCAAAAACAGTTAAAGTAAAAGTTATAATCAACTGAAAAATTTCTTTTAATGTAGGAAAAATCTTTCCTTGAGCAACAACATCCAAATAATGTCTGTTTGTTCCAGAAATCATAGCTGGCATCATAAAAACAGCGTTTAAAGCTCCCCAAACAATAAAAGTCCAATTGGCACCATGCCAAAATCCGCTAACAATAAAGATAATAAATGTATTCCGAACTTTCATCCAAGTTCCTCCTCTACTTCCACCTAACGGAATGTATAAATAATCTCTAAACCAGGAAGATAATGAAATGTGCCAACGTCTCCAAAATTCAGAAATATCACGAGAAAAATAAGGGAAATTAAAGTTTTTTAATAAATTAATTCCGAACAATTTCGATGTTCCAATTGCAATATCCGAATAGCCAGAAAAATCTCCATAAATCTGAAAAGCAAATAAAACGGCACCAAGAAATAAAGTACTTCCATTTAGTTCAGCCGAATTGTTAAAAATTTGATTTACAAAAAAAGCACAATTATCAGCAATAACAACTTTTTTGAAAAACCCCCAAAGAATTTGTTTCAAACCAGCTACTGATTGTTCTCGATTAAAAAAGCGAGGTTTCTTAATTTGAGGTAGTAAATGTGTTGCCCGTTCAATTGGACCAGCAACTAATAATGGAAAATAACTGACAAAAAGGGAATATTCAATAAAATTTCGTTCTGAAGAAATTCGACGATAATAAATATCAATCACATAAGACAAACCGTGAAATGTATAAAACGAAATTCCGACTGGTAAGATAATTTGTAAAGAAGAAATGTGAGCTTGAAATCCTAAAGATTCTATCAATGCAACAAAATTTTCAATGAAGAAGTTGTAGTATTTAAAAAATCCTAAAAATCCCAAATTGATTCCAACACAGAGAAAAAGCCAGAGTTTTCTTTTAATTTGATTTTGTTCTTTATCGATTTGAATTCCAGAAAAATAATCTAGAAATGTTGAAAACATCAATAAAAATAAAAAACGCCAATCCCAACAAGCATAAAAAATATAACTCGAAACAAGCAATAAAATATTTTGTAAACCTAGTTTTTTGTTTGTAAAACACCAATAAAGAAGATAAACTATTGGTAGAAAAAACATAAATTCAAGGGAATTGAAAAGCATATTTTGTATTTAAAATCTAAAATCAAATGTAATAAAATTAAAATAAGAATATTTCTAAACTATATAAGAAATTAACTTAAAACAAACTCTTTCAATGTCACAACTTGTCGCTAATTAATTTAAATTTGCTTAGCTAAAAAAACAAATTGGATGAGATTTTTACATACTTCAGATTGGCATATCGGGCAAACATTTTATGATTTTGACAGACATCAAGAACATAAATCTTTTTTGGATTGGTTGAATGAAACTCTAAAAAACAAACAAATTGATGTATTACTAATTGCCGGCGATATTTTTGATACTGCCAATCCTTCTGGAAGTTCAATTACTTTGTTTTATTCATTTTTGAGTCAAATCACCAATAATTATCCAAAACTGCAAGTTGTTATTATCGCAGGAAATCACGATTCTGCAATTCGTTTAGAAATGCCGATTCCGTTACTTCAAAACACAAAAGTTTCTATCATCGGAAGTGTAAAAAAACGAGAAGATAAATCGATTGATTACGATGCGTTAACCATTCCATTATTCAATTCAAACAATGAAATTGAAGTTTTCTGTTTGGCGATTCCATTCTTACGAATTGGTGATTATCCAAAAACAGAAGAAGGAAATTATGAATATAATTATGGTGTTTCCAAGTTTTATTCAGAAGCTTTTGAAAATATAAATTCGAAAAAATCAGCTAATCAAAGTGTGATTGCAATGGGACATTTACACGCAATGGGAGTTGAAACAGACCCTGAAGATACAGCAGAACGTCCGATTATTGGTGGCGTTGAAAATATCAATACATCAAGTTTTCCAACGGATTTGAAATATGTTGCTTTAGGTCATATTCACAAACCACAACGACTTTCTGCAAACGATTCTATTCGTTATTCAGGAAGTCCGATTCCGCTTTCTTTTTCAGAAAAAACGTATAAACATCAAGTGGTTGTTTTTGAAATTAATAATGGGAATTTTGAACATTTAGAAATCATTGAGATTCCAATTCATACACCACTTTTGAGCGTTCCAAAACAGAATAAAATTTTAGAAGAAGTATTTTTTGAATTAGAAAATCTTCCTTTAAAAGACGAAAATGATAAGAATCAACCTTATTTAGAAGTAAAAGTACTTTTGAATGAGCCAATTCCTGATTTAAAAAATAGAATTCAAGAAATTGTACAAACAAAAAATGTACGTTTGGCACGAATCGATACGAAATTTCCAAAAATCAATGCAAAAACAAACGAAACGGAACTTCAAAATGAGATTGAACTACACGATTTACAACCGATTCACGTTTTAAACCGAATTTATTCTGAAAAATACAGTGAAGAAATTCCAAATGAATTAGACGTTCTATTTGAGGATGTTTTAACCGAATTAAATCACGATAATCAAAATTAATATGAAAATTACAGGTTTAGAAATAAATAATATTGCTTCGATTGATGGTTGTTATCAAATTGATTTTGAAAGTGAACCTCTGAATTCCATCGGATTATTTGCAATTACCGGCGCAACTGGTGCAGGAAAATCAACTATTTTAGATGCAATTTGTTTGGCTTTATATAATAAAACGCCACGTTTGGCTCCGTTAACTTCGACGGTGCAAATTTTTGATACAAAGGATAAAACCATTTCTAACAAAGACGTGAAAACTCTTTTACGCAAAGGAGCGATTCAAGGTCACGTAAAACTGACTTTTATTGGAGTTGATGGTAAATATTACCGTTCAGAATGGAACATTCGTAGAGCAAATAATCGGTTAACTGGTGCGATTCAAAATGAAATAATTTTATTACATAATATTACTGATGATGTTGCTTTTCCAGAAAATAGAAAAACTCTTGTTTTAGCAGAAATTGAACGCCTGATTGGTTTAAAATACGAACAATTTACCAAATCGGTTATTTTGGCTCAAGGCGAATTTACTTCGTTTTTAAAAGCCGATGATAATAACCGTGCTGATATTTTAGAAAAACTTACGGGAACAGATATTTATAGCAAAATATCGAGAAAGGTTTTTGAAAAATATCGATTTCATAAATCAGAAGTTGATGTTTTAAATACGAAATTAGAGATGTTTCAATTGTTCACAGATGAAGAAATTGAAGCATTGAACAATGAAATTACTTCTTTAGAAACAAGAATTAAAGATTTAAGTTCAGATTTAATTAGTTCAAAAAATATTCAAAATTGGTATAAAACGGAAAAGGAAATTCAACAAGAAATTTTGATTGCTCAAAATGTATTAACAGAAAAACGCGAAAAATTAATATCAGAAAGTTTAAGAATTGAACGCTTTAAAGACATTGAAAAATTTCAAGAAATTAAAGATGTTGTTGTTGCCTTCGAAAAGAATAAAGAAGATAAAAAACAACAGTTTGAATTATTAGAAAATAACATCCAAATAACTAAAAAACAATCAGATAAATTAAATCATTTAAATGAACAATTAAATATATTTCGAGAACAATTTAATAACAAGCAAATTGAATTCGATAAAAATATTCCATTATATAAAGATGCAAGAAACTTAGATTTACGTATCGAAATTGAACATAAAAATCTTATTGAAAAAGAATCCAAAAAATCGGAATTAGAAAACAATTGGATTAAAATAAATTCAGAATTATCTTCAAAGAAAATAAACGAAAACGAAATCAATCAACATAAAAATCAAATCAATCAATGGTTTGAACAGAATCGAATTTATGAAACATTTGTTGCAAATGAAAATTTGGTTTTAGCTTATTTGAATGATATTCAAGAAAATAATCAAGGAATTCCTGAAGAAGAACAAAATGTTCAGCAATTTGTAGCGAAAAGAAATAGTTTCGGTCCAATTTTGGAAACTAAAATTGCAGAAGAAATCGAAAAAACATCGTTAGAAATCGAGCTTACAAAATCGATTGCTGAATTAGATTCTATTCTGAAAAATAAGAATTTACCTGAACTTGAAAACGCTTTAAAAGAACTTAATTCAATACAAAATTCTAAAAAAAATGATTTAGAAAATCTGCAAAATATCATTAAACAAAAAAAACATTTAGAGAAAATCGAATCAAAAATTACAGATTTCGAACAAAAAAACATCGAAATCAAATCAGATTTATCGAAAATCGAGCTAAAAAAGAATGAAACTACGATTCAAAAAAATACTTTGCATAATGTTTTGAATCGAATGTTATTAGAAAAATCAAAAGACGTTATTGAACTTAGAGCGAATTTGATAAATGATCAAGCTTGTCCAGTTTGCGGTTCGTTAGAACATCCGTATGCAAAGCACAATTCGTTAGATAAAATTACTGACGAAACTAAAATTGAATTCGAAAATTTAGAAAAGAAACTTCAAAATTTAACTTCAGAATCAGCAAGTTTAAGTCAACAATTAATTCAGATTACAACAACTATTTCAGATTACAAAGAAGAAAAAAACAAAATCCAAATTGAAATCGATAAACTTAATTTCACGGTTAAATTGATTTCTAATTATGATTTTAATTTCAATGAAACAGAAAATTTTGGTCTTATTTCAGAAGCATTAAAAACAATTTCTGAAAATATAAATTCGTTAGAAACTGATATAGGATATTTGAAAAGACATTGGTTTCAAAGAGAAGAATTTCAGCAAAAACTTTATTTCCTACATCAAGAAAAAGTAAAATTAAATCAAGAAATAAATGAATTAAAACAAGAAATTTCTGAATTAAATTATAAAGTAGAATTACATTCTAAACAAATTCATACAAAAAAAGAAAATTATAATCGATTAATAGAAGAAGTTTCAAAAGTTTTAGATAATACACTTTGGTTAGATTTCTGGCAACAAAATGAAAATGAATTTATCCGTTTTCATAAACAAATGGCAGACGATTGGAGAAAACATCAATCTGAATTAGAAAATCTTTCGGAAAAAAGAATTAAAATTCAAACTGAAATTCAAGAAATCGAAAAAGCTTTGTATTTAAAAAATGAAGAAGTTCAAAAATCAAAAATTGAATTATTCGATTTACAATCAGACTTTGAAAAGATTAAATCTAAACGTTTACAATTTTTCAATGGAGAATCAATTGATTTTGTTGAAAATAAATTGAATTCTGAAATACAAAATTTAAATCAAACTATTGAAAGTAAAAATTTAGAAAAGCTAGAAATCAACAATAAAATTATTGAACTGAATTCTCAAAAAAATGGTTTCGAAGATTATTTAAAAAAACTAGATTCGACTTTAAATCAATATCAAACGGAAATAAATAATTGGTCTGAAACCAACGAAATTTCTCTTGAAAATGTATCCGTTTATTTACAATTTAATGCCGAATGGATTCAAAATGAAAGAAATTACATTCAACAAATTCATACCGAAATTGATAAGCAATTAGCTTTATTTGAAGATAAAAAACATACTTTAGAAAAACATTCTAAAAACAATAAACCGGAAATTTCTGAAGAAGAAATAATACTTAAAATTATTGAAATTGAAATTCAAATAAATGAATTAAAAGAAAAAGCACTTTCAAATAAACATCATCTGCAAACCGATTTTGACCAAAGAAAAACACAAAGTAGTTTGATTGAAAAAAGAATTCAATTAGGCAATATTGCGACAAAATGGAATCAGCTTAACGATTTAATTGGTAGTGCAGATGGCGCAAAATTCAAGAAAATTGCACAAGAATACACGTTGGATATTTTATTGCGTTATGCAAATATTCATCTTGAAAAAATCAATAGACGTTACATCTTAGAACGAATTCCAAACACTTTGAGTTTACAAGTAATTGACAACGATATGGCGTGTGAAATTCGTTCGGTACATTCATTATCTGGAGGCGAATCATTCTTAGTTTCATTGGCTTTAGCTTTGGCTTTATCATCGCTTTCATCATCCAAAATGAATATAGAATCCTTATTTATTGATGAAGGTTTTGGAACATTAGATGCGCAGACTTTAGCAATTGCAATGGATGCTTTGGAAAGTTTACAAAATCAAGGTAAAAAAGTGGGCGTAATTTCTCACGTTTCTGAAATGACAGAACGAATACCAGTGCAAATTCACGTTGAAAAACACGGAAACGGACGAAGTTCAATCGAAATTATATCATTTTAAAATATCGCTCATCGAGCGATATTTTTATTTCTATTTTAATGAAAAAACACGGAAGCTTTACTATCTTAGCATAAAATTTTTAGAATGAAAACGGTTAAAATCGTAGGTGTTCCTGAACACTTTAATTTACCTTGGCAACTTTGCCTTGAAAATGGAGAATTTAGTGAAATCGGAATCGATTTAGAATGGACCGATATTCCTGAAGGAACTGGGAAAATGTGTCAAATGTTACGCAATAACGAAACTGATTTGGCGGTTATCTTGACCGAAGGAATTCTTAAAGATATTTCTAACGGAAATGAATCTGTTGTGCTTCAACAATACGTTTCTTCACCTTTGCAATGGGGAATTCACGTTGCAGCATCTAGCCCATTTCAAAACATTTCTGAACTTCAAAACAAAAAAGTTGCAATTAGCAGAAACGGTTCTGGTTCTCAACTTATGGCTATTGTAAATGCAAAAAATGAAGGTTGGAAAAGTGATGATTTGAATTTTGAAATCGTAAATACTTTAGATGGCGCGGTTGTTGCGTTAACAGAAAACAAAGCCGATTATTTTATGTGGGACCGTTTTATGACGCAACCTGTAGTTGACAAAGGAATTTTTAGAAGAATTGGTGTTTGTCCTACTCCTTGGCCTTGTTTTGTGATTGTTGCTAGGAAAGAATTCTATGAAAATAACAAAGCAATGATTAATAATATTTTGGAAGTTATAAATAATACAACCATTGAATTTAAACAAATTCCAAGTATTGATAAAACATTAGCTTCTCGTTATGAACAAAAGTTAGAAGATATTCAAGAATGGTTAAAAATTACCAAATGGTCACAGAAACAATTGACTGAAAAACAATTTGAAACCATTCAGATTCAACTACAAGATTTAGGAATAATCGAAAATAAATTAAACTATTCTGAAGTTATTAAATAAATGACCAATCCAACAATAGTAAAGGCTAAAGCCACCATTCGCAAGTTTAGGATACCTAAGCCTTGGGATTCTATTGTTATTTTTGTACTGAATATTCTGATATTAATTCCTGTTTTTATTATTCTACATCAAGTTTTAATTGACCCAGATTGGCCCATTCATTTGGATAGAATATTGCTTTTTTTGGCGATTATTATTGGAATGCAATTTCTATTAAGCTATTTCAAAAGATTCATTTTCATCATTTTGATAATTTATTTAGGTACTTTAATTTGGGGAACATTGTTTCAAGGATATGGTTTTAATTCCGTTTACGAAGATTATCGCGCAATGATTTTTGCGATGTCAGCAGATCCGAATCCACAAGATGTGATTGTATCAAAATTACTTCCATTTCCAAATAAATCAAAAATTGAAGCTGCTGTAGAATATAACAATCCGAAAGTAAGAAATTACGCATTAATGGCAACGACGAAACATTTCAGGGATGTAAAAGGTTTTCACGATTATAGACAAATTATTCAATGTTTTGCTATTTTCAAAGAAGTTCAAAGTCGTTGGAATTATGTAAACGATCCGAAAAATAGAGAATACATTGCTAAAGCTACAGAATCTTTAGAACATTTTTCAGGAGATTGCGATGATCATGCAATTTTAATGGCATCTTTAATTCGTGCAGTTGGCGGAACACCTAGAATTATTCATACGCAAGCACATATGTATCCGGAAATGTTGATTGGTGATGAATCTAATCTTGAAAATATTATTTACTTGATTCAAGAAGTTTTATTTAAGGAAGAAAGTAAAGGAAAACAAATTTTTTATCACATTGATGAACGTGGAAAGGTTTGGTTAAATCTAGATTATACAGCAAAATATCCTGGTGGCCCATTTATGTCTGAGGAAATTTTAGGACAATTAACTTTTGAATAAAAATGAATACAACAATCATAATTGTAGGAGCAATTTTTGGAGCTCTTTCCGTAATTTTAGGTGCATTTGGAGCACATGCTTTTAAAAAATTCATGAATGAAGAACAATTAAAAAACTACGAAACAGGAATAAAATATCAAATGTATCACGCTATTTTACTGTTAGTTATTGGATTTAATGCAGATTTATTTCAAAATGCACAAATCATATTAATCTTACTGTCTTTAGGAATATTGTTATTCTCTTTTAGTATTTACGGACTTACTATTACAAGTGCTTTAAACAAAAAATGGAAATTCTTAGGTCCAATTACACCAATTGGCGGTTTATTACTTGTAAGTGGCTGGCTTTCAATAATTATAAATTTTATATAATTTTATTAAAGTTGATTACTTATTTATTACTTTTGCGAAATATTATTTAAAATAAATAACAAATTATAAATGAAAAAAATTTTCACTTTAGCATGTGCAGTTGCTGTACTTGCTTCTTGTAACAATTCAGCAGATAGTTACACAATAAATGGTACTATACAAGGTTTTGAAGATGGTACAAAAGTTTACATTAACGAACAAGGTGAACAAGGTTTCGTAAAAATCGATTCTACTGAAATTAAAGGCGGAACTTTCGAATTTAAAGGGTCTGCAACTGAACCAGATATCAAATTTTTAGAATTAGGAACAACTCAAGAATATGTAGTTCCTTTCATTTTAGAAAATGGTGAAATTAAAGTAACTTACGATAAAGCTAAACCAGAAGATTCAAAGGTTGTTGGTACTAAAAACAATGATTATTTAGCAGCTTACAATACTGAAGCTTTTAAATTACAAAAAGCTGCTCGTGATTTTCAAGAACAGAATAACGAAAAAATGATGCAAGCTCAACAAACTCAAGATATGGCTACTATGGAGAGTTTGATGGCTGAATACAATAAATTTGGAGAAGAAATTAAAAAACAAAATAAAGATTATGTAAGTAAAAATAAAGATGCTTATATTTCTCTTTTATTATTAGAACAATTAACAGCTTCTCAAGCAATCACTAGTGAAGAATTCAAGACATATTACGATGCTTTAGATTCTACTTTAAAAACTACTAAAAAAGGTAAAGAGCTTGCTGAAAAATTAGCTACAATGGAAAAAGTGGCAGTAGGAAAAATGGCACCAGATTTCTCTGCACCAAATCCTGAAGGAAAAATGGTTTCTTTAAAAGAAAGTTTAGGAAAAGTTACAATTATTGATTTTTGGGCTGCTTGGTGTGGACCATGTCGTCAAGAAAACCCAAATATTGTTGCGTTATACAACAAATACAAAGATCAAGGTTTAGCAATTATTGGAGTTTCTTTAGATAAAGATGCTGAAGCTTGGAAAAAAGCAATCGCAGATGATAATTTAACTTGGACTCAAGTTTCTAACATCAAGCATTGGCAAGATCCAATTGCTAAAGAATACAATGTACAAAGTATTCCTGCAATGTTTGTTTTAGATGCTTCTGGAAAAATCGTAGCTAAAGATTTAAGAGGTGCAGAATTAGATGCTAAAATTGCTGAGTTATTAAAATAATATCCAATTTTATACTATATTTAAAGTCGATACGTTTATATGTATCGACTTTTTTATTAAAAAACTATCCCATCCTGAAATAACGATACATAAAAAAGAGTCGTTATGGAAGAATCAAACAATTATGTAAAACGTAGTCAACGAGATTACACCTTAAGTTTTAAAATCAACGTAGTCAAAGAAATTGAATTAGGAGAATTAAGTGTCATTGATGCTTGTCGTAATTATGGTATTCAATCTAGGAGTACAGTTGTAAATTGGTTAAGAAAATTTGGTAAATTTGATTGGGAGAATCAAACCCAATTGAATATGCCAAAATCACCAGAACAACGAATTTTAGAGTTAGAAGCTAAAGTAAAACTTCTAGAGAAGCAAAAAGCACAATTGGAACGACAGAATTATATTTCAGATTCCAAAGCCATTATCTTTGACATGATGATTGATATAGCTGAAAAGGAATTAAAAATTGATGTAAGAAAAAATTTCAAGTCCGCACAATCAATCGTTTCCGCCAAGAAAAACAAGAAAGTATAAGTTTTACTTGTGGATTGTTCGGACTAGATAGACAATACTATTATAGGAAAATTAACCATTCAAAAGAACGTAAATGTATAGCAAGTAAAGTAGTAAAACTTGTTAAACAAATTCGTTCTGTTCAAAAAAGATTAGGAACCCGAAAACTTTATTATCTTCTAAAAAAGGAGCTTAATGAATTAAAGGTTGGTAGAGATAAATTCTTTGATATTTTAAGAGCAAATCATTTATTAATTCAACCTAAACGAAGTTATCACATTACAACTGATTCTCATCATAGATTTAGAAAACATCCTAACATAATAAAAGAAATAGAAATTAATCGCCCAAACCAAGTCTGGGTGAGTGATATAACGTATATTGGCAAACGAGAAAAGCCTTGTTATTTAAGTTTGATTACTGATGCTTATTCCAAGAAAATAGTTGGTTTCGAAGTATCAAATACCATGTGTACAAGCAATGTAATACAGGCTTTACATAAGGCGCAAAAGCAAAGAAAAACTAAAAATTCACTAATTCATCACTCCGATAGAGGATTGCAATATTGTTCAGATGAATATCAACTTTATTTAAAGAAATATAAGATAAAATGTAGTATGACAAAAAATTCGGACCCGTATGAAAATGCGATTGCAGAACGCATAAATGGTATATTAAAACAAGAATTCATGATTGATACCTATCATTTAGAATTGTCTTTAATGAAAAAAATAGTAGCCGAAGCAATTTGTGTTTATAATCAAGATAGGCCGCATTGGTCAAATCATATGTTAACTCCAAACCAAATGCATCAAAAGGAAAATTTAAAATTTAGAATCTATAAAAGAAAAAACAGTAGCAACATTGAAGCTACTACTGTTTAATTTATGTATTTTTAATCATTGAAAAACTGTATCGCTATTTCAGGGCTAGTAAAGATATATTTTCTTCATCAATTCTAAATCTACATTCAATATTGTCTTTAAATAATTTTCAATAGTTTTATATTTCTCTGTGATTGCATCAAAAGCAGTATTTAAATAATCTGGTTGAACCAAGAAAACATCCGCTAATGCAGGATTTTGAGAAATATATCCTTCATATTTCTTTTTCAAAAATTCATTAGACAGTAAATAATCCGATTCGATTTCATTCCAATCTACATTTAAAGCTTCTAGAATCAAAGCAGTTGCAATTCCTGTTCTGTCTTTTCCGGCCGTACAATGATAAATAATCGAAGTGTTTTCTGGATTTTGTAACACCTTAAAAAAGTTAGAATATTCTTTTATTGCATCATCACATAGAACCATTTCTTTATAAAAATTCATTAATAATGGCTTGAAATCTGTAATTCCTTTTTGGATTTCAGCCATAAAAGCATCCATATTAGCAGCTAAAATATCCAAATGAATTTGATTTTTACAAGTAGTTGGAACTTTATCAACAGATTGTGCTCTTTCAAAATCAGTTCTGAAATCAACCACTGTCTGAATGTTTAATTTCGCTAATAAATCTAAATCTTCTGGTTGTAAATTACTCAATTCATCAGTTCTGAAAAGTAAATCTCTTTTAATGGTTTTGCCTTCTTTTGTTGGAATTCCACCTAAATCTCGAAAGTTAAATCCGCCTTTTATGGGTAATATTCTGCTGTTTTCTAATGTAGTCATTTTATGAATTTATAAGATGTCCTAATTTACGATTAATTTCTTAAAATAGATAAACTATTTATCAAATCGAGCTATTCTCACATAGTAATTCATTGCAAGAATATATTTCAAAAATAATAAAATTCAGTTTTTCAAAAAATTTAAATTAGTAAAATTAAAAATATGACGTTAAGAGAATCTGCTATTTCCATTTAAAAACAAAACTAATTCTTTTTTAGTTCTCCCCTACTTTTTATCGTGCTGTATCTTTTCGAATAAAAGTTATTTTTTCATAATAAAAAAAGGAAACCCTTAAATAAAAATGGTTTCCTTTTCTAAAAATTTTGACTACGTTGTATGATATTTTTTAATATATATCAAAAGTGTTTTTTTTGGCTAAACTTTATAAAATACAACGTCATTTATGTCAAAAATTAAAATTTAATATTAGATATATATAAATAATACTATTATTTTTAATTAATTCATTCTTTTTGATTACAAATTTTAACTCATATCCATATGCAAATATCATATGATTTATATAGATATAAAATACCCTATTTGCAGTATTTTATTAAAAAATTAAGTATATTTACAAGAGTTATTTACTTTTTATTTAACTCTTATAATTAACAAAAATTGAAAGAAATAGATGTAAAAAAATGGGATAAATTAGTAAAATCCCAAAAATCTCAATCAGAAATCGATAATCAAATCCAAATTCCTGAACAAATTCACAGTTATTTTTTTATTTTTGACTGTTTTCAAAACACTATTTTATTTACAAATTCTGCATTTGAGACAGTAACAGGATATAAATTTGATGAATTGAATTTGGAGTTTTTATTGAAAATTATTCATCCTGATGATTTAGATTATTTTTTAGAATCCGAAGAAAGGTTTTTAAAATTCACTAACAAACTTTCTTTTAATGAACATTTTAAATATACGCATTCATATACCTACAGAATAAAAACAAAATCTGGAGATTATATTAGAGTTTTTCAAGAATGTCAAGCTTTAGAAGTAAACAATAGTGGACATCTTACTAAAACATTGGTAAATCATAAGAAAATTGAATACACTGAAAACGTATCTGTAACAGATTTTAAAATTTATGACAAATCTCAAAATTCATATATCGATGCTGAAAATAGATATAATCTTACAAAACGTGAATTGGAAATTCTAAATTTAATCAAAAATGGTATGAATAGTCAACAAATATCTGATGAACTTACAATCAGCAAGAATACAATTTTGACTCATAGAAAAAATATTTTGAACAAAAGTAATAGCTCAAGTTTTATAGAATTAATTAAAAAATTGAGTTACGTTCATTAAAATAAATTCACATTAATGATATACTACTTCATAAACAGTTATAGTATTTCCTGAATTTGGTGTAGAGCTTTTTCCTTGTGAAGTTACAATTAATTGAGTTTCATCAGGAGAAAGCGACATTCCAACAGGAAAAGAAGCAACATCAATTTCGCTAATTTTTGTCATGGAATTGGCGTCAACGACTGAAATTTTACTTTCGTTATTCACACATGCAAAAATATATTTTCCATTTTTTGTGACGTCAATAGTTCTTACTCCAGGACCTAACTTAACTGATTGCCAATTTGAAAACTCATTAATTTTATTTTCATCAAAATCCTTAGAATTAATTTCATCTAAATTTCCTTTTTGAACGACTCCAAATTTATTTGAACTTAAAATCAAATCGTTATTATTAATTAAAAGATGACGAATATTCAACGAAGATCCAGTAATTGTACCTTCCATTTCTTTAGTCGGAACATCAATTACTGCAATTCCATTTCCTCCCATTTTTGCAACCAATAGCTTTTTACTATCTGGTGTAAAAATCGTTCCTCTTAAACAATTTCCACATTCTGAATCTCGATTTACATTTGAATTGAAATCCATTTTCAAACGATAATCAACTACAATATGAGCAACATAATTGAAATCAAAGGGATTGTCACTAGAAACATCAATTAATCCAACCGTATTATCTCCCCAATGTGTAACCGCAACAAATTTATTATCATTTGAACAAGCAATCATTTTAGGCAATGGTCCAGAAGGAATTACTCGAACTATTTCGTCAGTTTTTGTATCGATAATAGCAATTGCGGAAGGAGATTCAGCTTTCGGATCAAAATCTCTTCTATAATAAGTAACCCATAAATATTTACCGTCATGAGATAAACAACTTTCAACTGGTTTTCCTAAAAAATGATTATAATCTTCTTTTTTTTGTTTGAATTTATAGTCAAATACAGAATTTTCATTGTTTTTAAATAGATTATTATTTTTATGAGTGAATTCATGACGAATTTCTTTCAACTTTTCTAAGGTTTTAGAATCAAAAACTATTGTTGTATAACCTTCTAAGGAGTTAACGTAAATTTTTTTACCATCTTTAGAATATGTTGCAGACTTTGGAGAATTAACTGCAGATTCATAAACAGAAAGTTCAGATTTAGGATTTTTTACTTTACTTTGAATTACTTTGATTAATCTTAATTCTTTAAATGAATCTCTTTTGATTTGAGTATTTTTATTCACCACAGAATCTTGATTTGTAACATTAACAATTTCAGGAATCTTCTTGACTCCATCAGAAAAACATGAAGAACAAATTGTGAAAACACAGAAAGCAAAAATGGATATCATATTTCTTTTTTTTAATCTAAGTGTTGGTTTTGGTTTTAATTTCATACTACCAATAATTAAAATAAAATTGAATTAAACGCATTTAAATCAATAACTTATTTCGTTTTATAATGTAACTAAAATACAAAAAAAGAATAAACTAAAACAAAAAAAGTCTAAACTAATGTTTAGACTTTTATATGAAATGCTTTAGGAAAATTAACCTAAAACTTCTTTAACTTTTTTACCAATTTCAGCAGGTGAATCAACAACGTGAATTCCACATTCGCTCATGATACGTTTTTTAGCTTCAGCTGTATCATCAGCACCACCAACAATAGCACCAGCATGTCCCATAGTTCTACCTTTAGGAGCTGTTTCACCAGCGATAAATCCGATAACAGGTTTTTTGTTTCCGTTTTCTTTAATCCAACGAGCAGCATCAGCTTCTAATTGTCCACCGATTTCACCAATCATAATGATAGCTTCAGTTTCTGGATCGTTCATTAATAATTCAACAGCCTCTTTAGTTGTAGTTCCAATAATTGGATCTCCACCAATACCGATAGCAGTTGTGATTCCTAAACCTTGTTTAACAACTTGGTCAGCTGCTTCATATGTTAATGTACCAGATTTTGAAACAATTCCGATAGTTCCTTTTTTGAAAACGAAACCTGGCATAATTCCAACTTTTGCTTCTTCTGGAGTGATAACTCCTGGGCAGTTTGGACCAACTAAAGTACAATTTCTTGATTTAATATAATCGTAAGCTTTTACCATATCAGCAACAGGAATTCCTTCAGTAATACAGATAATAACTTTGATTCCAGCTTCAGCAGCTTCCATAATTGCATCTGCAGCAAATGCTGGCGGAACAAAAATAATTGATGTATCAGCTTGAGCTTGTTCAACAGCATCTTTAACTGTGTTGAAAACAGGACGCTCTAAATGTAAAGTTCCTCCTTTTCCTGGAGTAACACCACCAACAACATTAGTTCCGTACTCAATCATTTGAGAAGCATGGAATGTACCTTCACTACCTGTGAATCCTTGAACAATTATCTTTGAATCTTTATTTACTAAAACACTCATAATTTTTATTATTGTTTTTTGATTTATAAAACAAAAATAGGGTTTTGAAATTGATTATAAAATTTTTTTGCCTTAAAAAAATAGTAAATCTGCATTATTCTATTAATTGACTCATTTGACAACCTTTAAAAAGAAGATTATCTTTAATTTGCCAAGTTGTAAAGAAAACTGCTAAAACCAATTCTTCATCTGTATTCTCGAATGTTCTAACAAAATAAACATAACGAATCATTATTCTATCATCTTCCTCCATCAATTCTTGGACTTCGGCACGTAAAGAATAATAATTATGTCTTAATTCTTTTGATAAAGCCAGAATATCATTCAAATCTAAATTTAGTAAACCTTTAGAACTATACCATTCCAAAGTTACATCTGGATGCATAATCTCTTTGCAATAATTTTTACTCAAAATCCCTGCAGATTCATAAAATTTCAATACTAAATCTCTTTGGCTCATAATCAAATTATTAAAATGTTATTTTGTCAATCTTTTTAAATAAGCTATCTGTTTCAGTTTTTCACGACTTTCTTCAGCAGGCGTTCCAAAGTAAACTTTATTTTGTTCTAAATTTTTACTTACACCTGATTGCGCTAAAATAGAAACTTTTTCACCAATAGTTACACCACTTGTAATTCCAACTTGTCCCCAAATTGTAACATAATTCTTAATTACAACACAACCCGCAATTCCAACTTGTGAAGCAATAAGACACATTTTTCCAATAACAGTATCGTGTCCAATTTGAATTTGATTATCTAATTTTGATCCTTCTCCAATTGTTGTATCTCCGGTAACTCCTCTATCAATAGTACATGAAGCACCAATAGTTACATTATCTTCGATTATAACTCTACCACAAGAAATCAAAGGATCAAAATACGTCTCTCTCTTTTTAAAATAAAAAGCATCTGCACCTAACACTGTTCCTGAATGAATAATAACATTGTCTCCAATAATTGTATTATCATATATTACAACATTAGCATGAATCAAACAATTCTTACCAATCGTTACATTATTTCCTAAAATAACATTTGGTTGCAATATAGTTCCTTCTCCAACGATAGCTGAATGTGAAATTAAATTATCTGATTTTTGAAATGGTCTAAAATAAGTAGAAATTTTATTAAAATCTCTGAATGGATCATCTGAAATCAAAAGTGCTTTTCCTTCCGGGCAAGGTACTTCTTTATTAATTAATATCACAGAAGCATTTGAATTTAAAGCTTTGTCATAATATTTAGGATGATCCACAAAAACAATCTCTCCAGGTTGAACGACATGAATTTCATTTGAACCGAAAACTTCAAAATTTGGATCACCAATAAATTCGCATCCAATAATTTGAGCGATTGTTTCTAAATTATATGTTTTAGGAAAACGCATTAACTATTCTTTAATTCTTTCCATATATGCACCAGTTGCAGTATCAATTTTGATTTTATCACCTTCATTGATAAATAACGGTACGTTTACTGAAGCTCCAGTTTCAACAGTTGCAGGTTTTGTAGCGTTTGTAGCAGTATTTCCTTTAACTCCTGGTTCAGCATAAGTTACTTCAAGAATTACAGAAGCAGGCATATCTACAGATAATGGAGAATCAGTTTCTGTATTGATTTGAATCATTACATTAGTTCCTTCTTTTAATAAATCTGGAGCATCTAAAACATTTCTATCTAAAGTAATTTGTTCAAAAGTTTCAACATTCATGAAATGGAAATCATTTCCTTCTGGATATAAGAATTGGAATGTATGCGTTTCTACACGAACTACATCAATTTTGTGTCCTGCTGAAAAAGTATTTTCTAAAATTCTACCGTTAGAAACACTTCTCATTTTAGTTCTCACGAAAGCTGGTCCTTTTCCTGGTTTAACGTGTAAGAATTCAATAATTTTATAAATATCGTTATTATATTTAATACATAATCCGTTTCTAATATCTGATGTACTTGCCATAATATTTTTTAATTTGTTTATTTATATTTTAATGATTTAACTAATATGCTCCTGTATAACCTTTCATGATTCCACGAGAAGAACTTCTAATAAATTGAATAATTTCATCTCTTTCTGAAGTAGCTTCTAAGTCAGCTTCGATAATACTAAGAGCTTGTGTAGTATTATAATTTTTTTGATATAAAATTCTGTAAATATCTTGTATCTCACGTATTTTATCAGTTGAATATCCTCTTCTTCTTAATCCAACAGAATTAATTCCAATATAAGAAAGTGGTTCTTTAGCAGCTTTTGTATATGGAGGAACATCTTTTCTTACTAAAGATCCGCCAGATATCATTGCATGATCACCAATTGTTATAAATTGATGAACGGCAGCTAAACCACCAATTACAGCAAAATTACCGATTTTAACATGTCCTGCAAGAGCAACACCGTTAACAATAATAGCATTGTTTCCAATTTCACAATCGTGTGCAATATGAGCATATGCCATGATTAAACAATTGTTTCCAATAATTGTTTTTCCCGACGCAATTGTTCCTCTATTTATAGTAACACATTCGCGAATTGTTGTATTATCACCAATTATTGCTAAGCTTTCTTCACCTCCAAATTTTAAATCTTGAGGAACAGCAGATATAACAGCACCTGGGAAAATTGTGCAATTTTTTCCAATTCTTGCACCTTCCATAATAGTTACGTTAGATCCAATCCAAGTTCCCTCTCCTATCTCAACATTATTATGAATTGTTGTAAATGGTTCAATAACAACATTTTTTGCTATTTTTGCTCCAGGATGAACATATGCTAAAGGTTGATTCATCTTTATATTATTATTGTTAGTTTGTCTTTTTTACGATTTGAGCCATTAGCTCTGCTTCTGCTGCTACTTTTCCGTTTGCGTACGCAATAGCTTGCATATGACAAATCCCTCTTCTAATTGGAGATAACAAATCCAATTTGAATATTAAAGTATCTCCAGGTGAAACTTTATTTTTAAATCTTACATTATCAATTTTCATAAAGTAAGTTAAATAGTTTTCAGGATCAGGTACTGTACTTAAAATTAGAATACCGCCCGTTTGTGCCATTGCTTCAACTATTAAAACGCCTGGCATAACCGGAGCTCCAGGAAAATGTCCTTGAAAAAAATCTTCATTCATAGTAACATTTTTCAAACCAACTACTTGTGTTTCACTTAATTCAAGAATTTTATCAACCAACAACATTGGATATCTATGTGGAAGCATAGCCATTATTTTGGTAACATCCATCAAAGGTTCCTTATTTAAATCATATGTAGGAATTTGATTTCTTTTTTCATTTTTAATGATTTTTGCCATTTTCTTAGCAAACATCGTATTTACAAAATGTCCCGGTTTATTTGCAATAACTTTTCCTCTAATTCTAGTTCCAATTAATGCTAAATCTCCGATAACATCTAGTAATTTATGACGTGCAGCTTCATTAGGATAATGCAATGTAAGATTATCTAAAACACCATTAGATTTAACAGTAATTTCATCTTTACCAAATGCCATTTTTAGATTTTGTAAAGTTTCTGGAGAGATTTCTTTATCAACATAAACAATTGCATTATTTAAATCTCCACCTTTAATTAGACCATGTGCTAATAAAGTTTCTAATTCGTGCAAAAAGCTAAACGTACGAGCTTCTGAAATTTCAGATTTAAAATCAGACATTGTTTTTAGAGTTGCATTTTGCGTTCCCAAAACTTTAGTACCAAAATCAACCATTGCTGTTACCTGATATTCATCTGCAGGCATGATGATAATTTCACTTCCTGTTCTTTCATCAGCAAACGAAATTACTTCTTTAACGATATATTCATAACGTTCTGCATCTTGTTCTACGCAACCAGCTTTTTCAACTGCTTCAACAAAATATTTAGAAGAACCATCCATAATTGGCGGTTCAGATGCATTTAATTCAATGATTACATTGTCTAAATCACATCCAACTAAAGCTGCTAAAACGTGTTCTGTAGTATGTAAGTTTACACCTTTGTGTTCTAAATTTGTGCCACGTTCGGTAGATACTACTAAATTTGCATCAGCTTGAATGATAGGACTTCCTTCCAAATCTACACGAACGAAAGTAAAACCGTTATTGATAGGTGCAGGTTTTAAAGTCATTGTAACTTGTTGACCAGTATGTAAACCTACTCCTTGAATAGTAACTTCTTGTACAATAGTCTTTTGCTTAGCCATATTCTTGATTCAATTTTTTTATACGAATATATCGTTTATTTGATTGTTTTTTTTAATTCATTAAATTCATTTACAATTTTTGGTAAATTTTTAAAGTGAACATAAGATTTAGCAAAATCATTATACCCCAATGCTGGCGAACCTTGAACCGTTTCTCCATCTTTTAAACTTTTACCAACACCTGTTTGAGCTTGAATTTTTACATTATTACCTATTGTAATATGTCCAACAATTCCTACTTGCCCACCAATAATACAGTATTTTCCAATTTTAGTAGAACCTGCAACTCCTGTTTGAGATGCAATAACCGTATGTTCACCAATTTCAACATTATGTGCAATTTGAATTTGATTATCTAACTTAACACCCTTGTGAATAATTGTTGAACCTAAAGTAGCTCGATCAATAGTTGTACATGCACCAATCTCAACATCATCTTCTATGATAACATTTCCAATTTGTGGTACTTTTGAGTAAGAGCCATCTTCAGCAGGAGCAAATCCAAAACCATCAGAACCGATAATAGTTCCAGAATGGATGATGCAATTTTTTCCGATTATACTTTCTGAATAAATACGAGATCCCGCAAATAAAATAGTATTATCACCAATAATAACATTATCACCAATAAATGAATTTGGGTATATTTTTACATTTTCTCCAATAGTAGTATTTTTACCTACATAGCAAAAACTACCTAAATATAGATCCTCTCCATAAGTTACTCCTTCAGAAATAACACTTGGTTGTTCTATACCAGATTTCATAAGTTTCACTTGATTGTAATATTCTAAAATTTTAGAAAATGATTTATATGCATCATCAACTTTAATTAATGTTGCAGAAATAGGATGTTCGGCTACAAAAGTTTTATTTACTATTACAATTGAAGACTTTGTATCGTAAATAAACGATGTGTATTTTGGATTAGCCAAGAATGTTATTGACCCAGGTTTCCCTTCTTCAATTTTAGCCAAAGTAGAAACAGAAACATTTTCGTCTCCTAAAACATCTCCTTGTAAAACCTCTGCTATTTGGGCTGCTGTTATTTTCATCTTTACAAAAATAATAAAATTATTGGATATTTTTAAGTGTTATATTTTTAGGAAAACACACAAAATATTTCTTAACTGGCACAGACAAAGCTGCCAAATTTGATTGATCTGATGCTTGTAAAACATCTATAATTTGTTTGTTCTTAGTTAAAATTCGAATTGGTTCAGCATTTTTGTCGTATGCTTTATTTTTCATCATTCCACCAAAAACAAAATAATCTAATTCATTGATATCAAGCTTAAGTTCAGAATTTATTTGATTTCTATATAAATCTAATAACTCATCTTGTTGATTTTTTTCGACATTTAAAATATGAAATAAATTTCGATTTATAATACTATTACTCAATGAAGATAATATAAAATCTTCATGAAATTGCCAATTTTTTAAAGCTCCTATAATATCTGAATCATCTAAAAGTGCGAATTTTTTTAATGCTTCTTTATTAAAGTCCGCCTTCTCGATATGATTTGTAAGAAAAAAATGCAAGGAATCTGAACACCATAAATGAACACCTTTTTCAGTAAGTTCCTTCGCACGTTTAAGAATTTTTGTCAAAATCATTTCGGCCATTACACTTGTTTTATGCAAATAACACTGCCAATACATCAAACGGCGACCTACTAAAAACTTTTCTACAGAATAAATACCTTTTTCTTCAACTACCAAATAATCATCATGAACATTAATCATTTGAACTAAACGTTCAGAATTAATATTACCTTCTGCTACTCCACTATAAAAACTATCACGTTTTAAATAATCCATACGATCCATATCCATTTGACTAGATATCAATTGCAATAAAAATTTACGATGATAATTTCCTTTAAAAATTTCAATAGCTAAACTCAATTGTCCATTAAATTCATCATTTAAAGCATTCATAAAAAATAAAGAAATTTCTTCGTGATGCACATTTTCTACAATACTATTTTCCATAGCGTGAGAAAACGGTCCATGTCCGATATCGTGTAAAAGAATTGCAATGTAAAGTGCGTTTTCTTCTTCTTGAGAAATTTCTACATTTTTGCTTTTTAAAACTTGAACTGCTTTTTGCATCATGTGCATACAACCTAATGCATGATGAAATCGAGTATGTGTAGCTCCAGGATATACCAAATAAGACAACCCCATTTGATTGATTCTGCGAAGTCGTTGAAAATACGGATGTTCGATCAAATCATAAAGTAATGAATTGGGTATCGATATAAATCCGTAAATGGGATCGTTAAGTATTTTTAATTTGTTATAAGTAACCAAATTTTTTTTTCTTAGAAATAACGAACAAAGATAATGATAAAATAAAAACAGCACTTAAAAAAAAACTTAAAAGTGCTGTTTTCTTAATATATAAATAATAAATATTTTATTCGAAATCTATTTGAAATGAATTAATGAAACGTATCGATTTTTCGATATCGTAATGTAAAATACGATCAACCTCCACAAAAGAAACTTCATCGCGATAAGCACCAACAAAACTTTCAATAAATGGACTAGATTTTAAAGGACGTCTAAATTCTAAAGCTTGTGAAGCATTCATTAATTCGATAGCCAAAATGCGTTCTAAATTATCAACTATTCTCAAAGTTTTTGTAGCCGCATTTGCTCCCATACTTACGTGATCTTCTTGTCCATTACTTGAAACAATACTATCAATTGAAGCAGGTGTCGCTAATTGTTTATTTTGACTTACTATACTTGCAGCTGTATATTGAGGAATCATAAACCCAGAATTCAACCCTGGTTCTTTAACTAAAAATGGTGGTAAGCCACGCAATCCTGAAATTAATTGGTAAGTTCTTCTTTCTGAAATATTACCTAATTCTGCCATTGCAATCCCAAGAAAATCAAGAGCCAAAGCTAAAGGTTGCCCATGGAAATTACCTCCAGAAATAATAATATCTTCTTTATAGAAAACATTTGGATTATCGGTAACCGAATTGATTTCTGTTCTGAAAACTTTTTTCACATAATCTAAAGCATCTTTAGAAGCACCATGAACTTGTGGAATACAACGGAATGAATATGGATCTTGAACGTGTTCTTTCTTTTGAGCAATTAATTCACTTCCTTCCAAAACTTGATTATAAAATTCAGCTGTTACAATTTGCCCTTTATGTGGTCGTACTAGATGAATCAATTCATTAAATGGTTCAATTCTACCATCAAAACCTTCCAAAGAAACCGCTCCAATTAAATCAGCTAAATACGAAAGTTTCATAGATTTAATCACTACGAAAGCGCCGTAAGCACTCATAAATTGAGTACCGTTTAACAAAGCTAAACCTTCCTTAGATTGGAGAACGATTGGTTCCCAGCCAAATTTTTCTAAAACTTTAGAAGCTGGTTGTCTGTAACCATCATAAAAAACTTCACCTTCACCTAATAAAGGTAAACTCAAATGTGCTAAAGGAGATAAATCACCAGATGCTCCTAACGAACCTTGTTCGAAAACAATTGGTAAAATATCATTATTATAAAATTCAATTAAACGCTCAACTGTTTTTAATTGAACCGCAGAATTTCCAAAACTTAACGACTTAATTTTAAGAAAAAGCATGATTTTCACAATCTCATGCGGAACTTCAAGTCCTGTTCCACAAGCATGTGATTTAACAAGATTTTCTTGAAGTTTAGAAAGATTTTCATTAGAAATCTTAACATTACATAAAGATCCAAAACCGGTATTAATTCCATAAATAGGATCTTCTGAGTTTGCCATTTTGTTATCTAAATATTTTCTACAATTTTCGATATTTGCAGAAGCTTCTTCAGACAGAGCAACTTTTTTGTTTTCAATTAAAATAGTATTTAATTCTTCTATTGTAATAATATCGGAACATATATAATGAAAATTTTCCATTTCAGTTTAAAGTTTGTTTGTACTTCAAAATTCATTAATAAAAAAATGAAATACAAACAAAATTTCTAAATAGTAATAAAAATTACATTTATTTTACTATTTTAATGATTTTACTGAAAATTATCTAGTAAATATATATTTATCATTAGTTGAAAGTGAATCATCAAAAGCGTAACCTTCAACATTAAACATCTTTAAATCCTCAACTGAATCTATGTTATTATCAACAATATAACGCGCCATTAATCCCCTCGCCTTTTTAGCAAAAAAACTAATAATTTTCAGTTTATCATCTTTGTAATCTTTAAATTCTGGAGTAATAATTTTAAGTTTTAATAATTTTGTGTCAACTGCGGAAAAATATTCTGTACTAGCTAAATTGATCAGAACTTCATTTTCATTCATTTCTTTATTTAAAAAATCCGCCACCAAAGGTTTCCAAATCTGATAAAGATTTTCATTCATTCCGACTTTTAATTTTTTTCCCATCTCCAATCGATACGGTTCAATAATATCAAAAGGTTTTAAAATTCCATATAATCCAGAAAGTATTCGTACTTTATCATTCAATACTTCAAAGTTTTCGGAAGGAATTGAATAAGCATCTAATCCAGTATAAACTTCACCATTAAAAGCAAAAACAGCTTGACGAGATTGAGCAGAAATTGCATTCATTTCAAAGTTTCTATCTTGATTTCTCTGCCAATTTAATTCAGCTAACTTATCAGAAATAGCCATTAAATCGGATAATTCTTTAGGAGAAAGTTTTTTTAATGATTTATTAATGATTTTTGATTTTTCAATAAAAAAAGGATTTGTAAAAACTTCGGTTGGTACTTGAGTTTCAAAATCCAAAGATTTCGCAGGAGATATAACTAGTTTCATATTTTTTATTTCCAAAATTAAACGATTATCGTCGATTCAAAAAGAAAAAATGAATGAAAAAAATTGATATTTCAAAATTGAAAATAAGAGAAATATATTCTACTGTATTAAATGAATCATAGTTTAAATGAAATACTAAATATTGCAATACAAAATATCGTAATGTAAAAACGATAAACACAAATAAAAATAAAGTAATATAACGTTTCATAATTCTAATTTTTTAATATAAAAAAAGCTTCCAGAATTTGGAAGCTTTTCAATTTTATTCTGTTGGATTTTCAACTTCAGGAAAAAGTATAATTTGCCCATCGTCATCTAATCCTAAATTATTTGAGTCTATTTCATCTAAAATAATTTCCTTTACTTCTTCCTCTGGAAGTTCGTAAGATAACGATTCAAGTAAATTAATTATCTTTATTTTATCCGTTGTTAATTGATTTCCAATTGCTTTTATTCCTTTTATCGAAATAAATTCTTCAAAATTCAATTCTAAATTCTCTTTCTGAATTCCTTTATTTTTAGCGAAAATAACTTCTGCCATCGGACGGTAATCGGTCGAAACAATTTCTAATTTAGAATACGGATGTTCAGTGATTACATTTTCTTCTTTATTTTCATTTTCGATTAAAAAACGTTTTACAAAATATTTTGATTTCTCTCCGTCGTAATACACGATTGAAATCGGTTTATTTGGAATCCACTTTTCCAAAACAATCATATCTTCATCGAAATGAGTCGTAAGTTCAGGAACAATCGTTTTTACTTTTGCACTTTGAGTAATTACAAGCAAACGGTCTTCTGGCTTGAATTCGCCAAGCAATTCACCTCGTCCGTCAACATTTAATCGACTAACTGTATCATCAAACCAAATCTTACGCGGACGTAAAGTTGAAATTCCTTTTTCTTTTAAATCAATTTTTTTAATTGAATACTTAGTTACTAGGTTTCCTTTCGATGAACGACCTTTGATTAAAAGCTCTGCAAAATCTAAATCAAATTTTAATTTCTTTACATTCGAAAGCTGACGTAATAAAATAGTTACAACCTCGGCTTCACCATTCGGATTCCAAGAAAAATATAGTACTTGTGATCCAGGTTTTTCTTGTGTTAAATCGTATTCTTTATCACGAGTAACTCCAGAAACATTGAAACGTTTTACGTAAGAAGGACCGGATTTTCCATCTCGATAAATCATATTGTAAATCGTACGTTTATCATTTTTGTCAAAAACAGCAATATGAATGATGTCTTTACCAATGAATTTTTTATCATCAACTTTGGTAACCATCATTACACCACTTCGTAAAAAGACAATAACGTCATCGATATCCGAACAATCAGCAACATATTCGTCACGTTTTAGACCTGTTCCGATGAAACCTTCTTCACGATTTACGTAAAGTTTGGTATTTCGTAAAACAACTTTTGTAGCTTCGATGGTATCAAAACTTCTTAATTCCGTTTTACGTTCACGCCCTTTACCATATTTTTCTTTTAAACGTGTAAAGAAGTCAATAGTGAAATCGATAATATGTTCTAAATTGTATTTTACTTGTTCGATATCACCTTCTAAAGATTCGATTTTTTCTTGAGCTTTGTCAATATCGAATTTTGAAATACGTTTAATTTTAATTTCTGTTAAACGCGTGATATCATCAACAGTTACCTCACGTTTTAAATGTTTAATGAAAGGTTTTAAACCTTCGTCAATGGTAGAAATAACACCATCCCACGTTTCTTCTTCTTCAATTCTACGATAGATTCGTTCTTCGATGAAAATTCGTTCTAATGATAAATAATGCCATTGTTCTTCTAACTCACCAAGTTCAATTTCTAATTCGCGTTTTAATAATTGAACCGTACGCTCAGTAGAAACACGAAGCATATTACTTACTCCAGTAAACAAAGGTAAATTGTTTTCAATTACACAACCAAGTGGTGCTAATGAAGTTTCGCAACCTGTAAAAGCATAAAGTGCATCAATGGTTTTATCAGGAGAAACACCAGGCGGAAGATGAATTAAAATTTCAACTTCAGCAGCTGTATTATCTTCAATTTTCTTGATTTTGATTTTCCCTTTTTCATTAGCTTTTAAAATACTATCAATTAAACTAGTAGTTGTTGTAGAAAAAGGAATTTGAGTAATAACTAATGAATTTTTATCTAATTGGGTAATTTTAGCACGAACACGAACACGTCCGCCTCGCATTCCATCGTTGTAATTAGAAACATCAGCTATTCCTTGAGTTGGAAAATCAGGATAAATGGTAAATGGTTTTCCTTTTAAATGTTTGATTGAAGCATCAATTAATTCATTAAAATTATGAGGAAGAATTTTTGTCGATAAACCAACCGCAATACCTTCACCACCTTGAGCTAATAACAATGGAAATTTTACTGGTAAATTAACCGGTTCATTTCTACGTCCATCATAAGATGATTGCCAAGTTGTGATTTTTGGTGAATATAAAACATCTAAAGCAAATTTACTTAAACGTGCTTCAATGTAACGAGATGCCGCAGCTTCGTCACCCGTTAAAATATTTCCCCAGTTCCCTTGCGTATCAATTAATAAATCTTTCTGACCAAGTTGCACCATTGCATCACCAATACTTTGATCACCGTGAGGGTGATATTGCATCGTATGTCCAACGATATTTGCTACTTTATTATAACGACCATCATCCAACTCTTTTATAGAGTGCATAATACGTCGTTGAACTGGCTTAAAACCATCTTCAATTGCAGGAACAGCACGTTCTAAAATTACATAAGAAGCGTATTCTAGAAACCAATCTTTATACATCCCAGTAACCTTTTTGATGGTTTCATTAGATGTATCTTCTTGATTATCATAAAACTGCGCAGATGTTTCGTTAGAATCTGGTTGTTCGTTATAAATTGGTTCTAAATTTTCTTCTTCGTCCATTTATTTTCTTAGAAATAAAAGTTTAAATTTTACTCTATAATATTTTATTCTGATTCGATTAAATCAGCTTTCTTTTTATCTTCAACAACATCCAATTCCACTTTTAGATTTTTGATAATAAATCCTTGGCGGTCTGGTGTATTTTTTCCCATATAGAATTCTAAAAGTTGTTCTATAGAGCTTGCTTTATCTAGCATTACAGGATCTAAACGAATATCTTGACCGATGAAATTTACAAATTCATCTGGTGATATTTCTCCCAAACCTTTAAATCGTGTGATTTCTGGTTTCGGTTTTAATTCTTCAATTGCTGCAACACGTTCTTCTTCAGAATAACAATAAATCGTTTTCTTTTTATTTCTAACCCTAAAAAGCGGCGTTTGTAAAATATACAAATGTCCTTCTTTAATTAATTCAGGAAAAAATTGTAAGAAAAACGTAATCATCAATAAACGAATATGCATACCATCGACATCGGCATCGGTTGCTAAAACGATATTGTTATATCTCAAGTTTTCGTAATCTTCTTCGATATCTAAAGCCGCTTGAAGCAAGTTGAACTCTTCGTTTTCATAAACAATTTTCTTGCTCATTCCGTAAGAATTTAAAGGTTTTCCTCGTAATGAAAAAACTGCTTGCGTATTCACATCACGTGATTTTGTGATTGAACCCGATGCTGAATTTCCTTCGGTAATAAACAGCGTACTTTCTAAATAACGTGGGTTTTTAATATCGGTAAGATGCACACGACAATCACGTAATTTTTTGTTATGAAGACTTGCTTTTTTCGCACGGTCTTTTGCTAATTTACGAATTCCAGATAATTCTTTACGTTCACGTTCAGCTTGTAGAATCTTCTTTAAAAGAGCTTCAGCTACTTCTGGATTTTTATGTAAGAAATTATCAAGATTGTTTTTTATAAAATCGTTAATATACGTTCGAACTGTTGGTGCATCCGGTCCCATATCTGTTGAACCAAGCTTCGTTTTAGTTTGCGATTCAAAAACAGGTTCTTCAACTTTTATAGAAATTGCAGCGACGATTGATTTACGAATATCAGAAGCTTCAAAATTTTTATTGTAAAATTCTTTTATCGTACGTACAACACCTTCTCTGAAAGCTCCTAAATGCGTTCCTCCTTGAGTTGTATTTTGTCCATTAACAAACGAATAATATTCTTCTGAATATTGAGATTTACTATGCGTTATTGCGATTTCGATATCATTACCAAGTAAATGAATGATTGGATAAACCATATCTTCTTGGTCGATATTTTCTTCTAATAAATCTTTTAAACCATTATCTGAATAAAATTTTTCTCCGTTAAAAATGATTGTTAAACCTGTATTTAGGTAACAATAATTTTTAAGCATTTTCTCAATATATTCTTTACGGAATTTATAATTTTTGAAGATAGTTTCATCAGCGGTAAATGAAACTTTAGTTCCTTTACGACGCGTAGTTTCAACAACATCTTCTTCTAGCATTAAGTTCCCGGCTGAAAATTCGGCAACTTTTAATTGACCATCACGAACGGATTCAACTCGAAAAAAATTAGAAAGTGCGTTTACTGCTTTGGTTCCGACACCGTTTAAACCAACTGATTTTTTAAAAGCTTTGGAATCGTACTTTCCACCAGTATTCATTTTTGAAACAACGTCAACAACTTTTCCTAATGGAATACCACGACCATAATCTCGAATGGTAACCATTCTATCTTTGATTGTAACTTCAATGGTTTTACCAGTTCCCATAACAAACTCATCGATACTATTATCGATAACTTCTTTAATCAGAATGTAAATACCATCATCTGGAGTAGAACCATCACCCAATTTCCCAATGTACATTCCAGGTCGCATACGAATATGTTCCTTCCAATCTAACGAGCGTATATTATCTTCGGTATATTGTGTTTGTTCTTGCATAAAAAGATTTTGGATTTTGTGCTAATTTAGTGAATTTTCGGGACTTTTAAAAGTCAGAAAACGTTTAAATATACAGTTTTTATTTAATATAAAATACTAATCTTTAAATTCAGAAAATTCATTTGGAGTGATTGGCGTACCGTATAGAAGTGCATAATTTTTTGTAAAAACAGCACCAAAATAGAGAATAATAGCCGAATAATAAACCCAAAGTAACAATATTAAAATTGATCCAGCTGTTCCATAAAGCGTTAGTTTATTAGAATTTTCTAAGTAAACACCAATAGCATATTTACCTAACATAAACAAAACAGCGGTAAAAAGAGCACCAACGAAAGCATCTTTTAATCTGATTTTTCCATCTGGCAATTCTTTGAAAACATACGTAATAATTAAACTAATTACTATAAAAACTAAGAAGGAATCGAAATAATTTGCAATCTCAAGAGTTTCTAAGTTGGTGAAATTTGAAACTTTATCATACAAAACTTCGATAAAAGAATCAATTAATAACGAAATAGCTAATATTAAACCAAAGACAGCAATCATCGAAAATGAAAACAATTGATCGATCAAAGCACGTAGAAAACCCTTTTTGTTTTTAGCTTTAATTTTCCAAATATCATTTATTGAACTTTGAATTTCTCCAAACATTCCGGAAGCTGAAAGTAATAATGTAATTAAACCAATACTAGTTTCTAGAATAGACGTTTTATTTAATTGGGAATTTTTAACAATTTCTTGAATTTGATCCGAAGCTTGATTTCCAACCATTCTGTTAATTTGTCGGAATAAACTTCCTGAAACTTCTTCTTCACCTAGAAAATAACCAATAAAAGTAATTAGAATAATAGCAAAAGAAGGCAATGCAAAAATAGTATAATATGAAAGTGAAGCACTGAATTTTAAACATTCATCTTCAAAAAAGTCTCTAAATGATTTTATATATAATTGAAAAAAACGAGTTTCTAGAAGTTTCATTGCTACTTTTTAAGACAATAAAATTACGTATTTATTTTATAAAAACTTATTTTTTTAAAAATAGATATTATTTACTTTTATCATATTTAGGAGCAGTTTTATCAATTATATATTAGATAAATACTAAATTCGACCTTAACAACACTTTTTGAACATCGTTATTTCATAGACGAAATACAGCTTAAAATAAAAAACTCGATTCTAACGAATCGAGCTTTAGTTTTTTATACTGTGTACATTTTTGCACGTAATTCTTTAATTTTTGGATCATCTAAATAATCATCAAAAGTCATGTAACGATCAATAACTCCGTTTGGTGTTAATTCTAAAATACGATTACCAACAGTTTGAGCAAATTCGTGATCACTTGTTGTAAGTAAAACTGTCCCTTTGAAGTTTTTTAATGAATTGTTGAAAGCTGTGATAGATTCAAGATCTAAGTGACTTGTAGGTTCATCTAACATTAAAACGTTAGCGCGAAGCATCATCATACGAGAAACCATACAACGTACTTTTTCTCCTCCAGAAAGAACAGAACCTTTTTTCAAAGCTTCTTCTCCAGAGAAAATCATTTTACCCAAGAAACCACGTACATAAACTTCGTCTCTTTCTTCTTCTGTTTTAGCCCATTGGCGTAACCAATCAACTAAAGTTAAATCATCTTTAAAGAAACTATGATTATCGAAAGGTAAATAAGATTGATTTGTAGTAATTCCCCATTCGTAAGTACCTGAATCAGCTTTTAAATAACCATTTAAAATTTCATAAAAAGCAGTTGTCACACGAGAATCTTTAGAGAAAACAACAATCTTATCTCCTTTATTAACATTTAAATCAACGTTCTTAAAAATAACTTCACCGTCAACAGATGTAGCTAAATTAACCACATTTAAGATTTGATCACCAGCTTCACGCTCTTGTTCAAAAATAATTGCTGGATATCTACGTGACGAAGGTTTAATATCATTAACATTCAATTTCTCGATCATCTTTTTACGAGAAGTTGCTTGCTTAGATTTTGCAACGTTTGCAGAGAAACGACGAATAAATTCTTCTAATTCTGCTTTTTTCTCTTCAGCTTTTTTGTTTTGCTGAGCACGTTGTTTTGCAGCTAATTGAGATGATTCGTACCAAAAAGTATAGTTACCAGAATAATGGTTAATTTTTCCGTAATCGATATCTGAAATATGTGTACAAACTGCATCTAAAAAGTGACGGTCGTGAGAAACAACTAAAACTGTATTTTCATAATTAGCCAAGAAATTTTCTAGCCAACCAATCGTTTCAAAATCCAAATCATTGGTAGGCTCATCCATAATCAATACGTCAGGATTACCAAACAAAGCTTGTGCTAATAACACACGAACTTTTAATTTAGCTTCCATATCCGACATCAACATATAATGGAAATCCTCAGAAATACCTAAATTCGATAATAAAGAAGCTGCATCAGAATCTGCATTCCAACCATTCATTTCATCAAACTGAATTTGTAATTCGCCGATACGATCTGCATTTTCATCTTTATAATCTGCATAAAGATCATCCATTTCTTTTTTAACAGCGTATAAAACTTTATTCCCCATTAATACAGTTTCAAGAACTGTATATTCATCAAACATATTGTGGTTTTGGTTTAAAACCGACATACGTTTTCCAGGTTCTAAAATTACATGCCCTGAAGTCGGGTCATTGTCACCTGCTATAATTTTCAAGAAAGTAGATTTTCCTGCACCGTTTGCACCGATAATTCCGTAGCAATTTCCTTGTGTGAAAGTTGCATTTACTTCATCGAACAATATACGTTTACCAAATTGTACTGATAAATTTGAAACTGTTAACATGATTCTTTATTTGTTTTGGAAGTGCAAAATTAGTAAATATTATCGATTTTTACTATATTTAAGAAGTTTTAAATATTTATAATTAGTTTAACTAGCTTTTAACAAATATTAAAAAGCTAAAAAGCTATTTTTGCTGATAAAACAAACTTCAAATTCTAATGTTCGGTCAAAATTCAATATATAAATGCCTTTTTTTATCAATTACAACTTTATTATGCTCTTGTAGTAAAAAAGAAATTGATAAAAATGATTTTCATGCATATTTTGGCGGAGAAATAATTAATCCAAACGCATCTTACATCCTATTTTGCAAAGACAACAAAGTTATCGATACATTGCATATTGATAATTTTAATAAATTTTCAAAGAAATTTGATTCTTTAACTCCTGGAATGTACATAATTAAACATGGAGATAAAACAAAATATGTGTTCTTTGATAAGAATGATAGTTTGAATTTGAGAATAAATACAAAAGACTTTGAACACGCTTCATCTTTCTATGGAACAGGAAAAAACAAAAACAATTTTTTACTTGAAATTTTCGCTTCGAATATTGATAACAAAAACAATTTAGATTTTCATTACGGCAAAGATTACAAAAAATTCAAAAGAAGTAATGACTCATTAAAAGATGCCAGAACTGCATTTTACTTGAGAAGAAAAACCGAAATTGGCTGGAATCATGATTTTGATTTATATGCTAAAGCAATTATTGATTTAGAATATTTTACTAGATTGGAAATTTATCCATTAGCACATTCAGAATATACAAATAAAAACATAAAGGATAGTTTACCAGAAAATTATTACGATTTTAGAAAAAAGATAAATTTTAATAATGAAAAATTAAGTGAGTTTGCTCCTTTCACAAGATATTTAGCTATAATGCTAAATTCAATTGTATCAGAAAAAAATCTTGAGTCAGATTTTGATAAAAACATTGCAAAGCTTAAAATTGTTGATTCATTAATTTCGAATCAAAAGGTAAAAAATAAAATCCTTAATAACATCGCATTTGTTTATTTACTTGAAGATCAAAATATTGTAAATAATAATGAATTTTTAAAACAATATTTCGAAATTTCTACAGATTCCACACAACAAAATGAGATTTTAAAAATCAAAAAATCTATTAAAAATCTAAATGATAATAATAGATTACCAAAAGTTGAATTAGTCGATGTTAAAAACAAATCATTTGATTTAAATTCGAATATAAAAAAGAATACAGTTATTGTTTTCTGGACAAAAAATGCCATAAATCATTACAACGCTTCTCAGAAAAAAATCAATGAGCTTGCGCAAACACATCCTAATTATGATTTTGTTTCAATAAATATTGACCACGATTACGATTATTGGTCAAAACTTATCAACCTGAGAAATAATCCTAACACTGTTGATTTACAAGCTAAAGATTTCACAAATCTTAAAGATTTATGGATTGTAAATAGATTAAATCGCACTATCATTTTAAACAAAGACGGCTCAATAAAAGAAGTTTTTGCTAATATTTTTGATGAAGATTTCGAAGAAAAATTATAAATTTAAGTTAGCGGATTCAAATTATTTTCTCTGAAATACAAAATTTTAGAAAGAAACATGGTCGCCATTTTATCGGCACGCCAAATAGCTTCATCGGCTTTTTTTCCTTCAAAATGAGTGTAAACAACATCTGAAAATAATTCTTTCCAACGCTTAAAATGCAATTCATCAACTGGTAAATGCGCATGAGGAGGAAACGGTCGTCCAGAATAAGTGTAATCTTCTAAAAGAATTGTTTGCCAAAAGCGATACATTTTTTCCAAATGTTCGTCCCAACGATTTTGAATAACGCCATTAAAAATCGGACCAATTAAATCATCATTTTGTACTTTATCATAAAACGTATCAACCATTAGTTTGATGTCGTCTAAATTTTGAATGTCTTTTTTCATATCACTTTAAAATAGTTTCTCGAAAAACAATTGCTTAAAATCAAGGTTTAGATTACTTTTACTTTATGAAAAATGTAATTGTTTTAGGCTCGGGAAATGTCGCTTCACACTTGATTTCGTTTATCGAAGCAAGTAACGATTTGAATTTAGTTCAAATTTACGCAAGAAACTCGAATAATGTTAATATTTCGATTGATAAATCTTTAATTACTAATGATTTCAAACAAATTAGAGAAGCTGATATTTATATTATTGCCGTTTCTGATAATTCGATTGCAGAAGTATCTGAAAAACTTCCTTTTGAAAATCGTTTAGTTGTTCATACATCGGGATCTGCAGAACTTACAACACTAAATTCCAAAAACAGAAGAGGTGTTTTTTATCCTTTGCAAACTTTTTCAAAAAATAAAAAAGTAGATTTTAGTGAAATTCCATTTTGTTTGGAAACCGAATATGAATCTGATTATCAAAATATTCAGAATTTCGCTCAAAAATTTTCTACAAAAGTTTATCAAATTTCATCTGAACAACGAAAATATATTCATGTTACGGCGGTTTTTGTGAGCAACTTCACCAATCATATGTTTGCAATCGGGAATGAAATCTGTAAAGAAAATGAAATTCCATTCGAAATTTTCAAACCTTTGATTCAGGAAACCGTCAATAAAATTGCAGATTTAGAACCAGTTTTAGCACAAACTGGACCAGCTGTTCGAGATGATACAAATACCATAAAAAAACATTTGGATTTAATTTCAAATGAAAAAATAAAATCACTATATTTAAATATTACAGAATCAATTAAAAATTATAATGTCAAAAAGTTATAAAGAGTTAATGAATGACATCGATACTTTTATTTTCGATATCGATGGCGTTTTAACTGATGGGTCAATTCATATTGCTGCAAATGGAGAATTATTACGCAATATGTTTATCAGAGATGGTTACGCAATGAAAGCGGCAGTTGAAAACGGATACAATGTATGTATCATTTCTGGAGGAAGCAATGATGGCGTTCGAACCAGATTAAAAAATTTAGGAATCAATGATATTCATTTAGGAGTTTCTGACAAAGTAGAAATTTTAAAAAAATATACAGATATAAATAACATCAAAACTGAGCGAATACTATATATGGGAGATGATATTCCCGATTATTGGATAATGCAAGAAGTAGGATTACCAACTTGTCCGCAAGATGCAGTACCAGAAATCAAGAAAATAAGTAAATATATTTCTCATATAAACGGTGGTCGTGGTGCAGTTAGAGATGTTATCGAACAAGTAATGAAAGTTCAAAACAAATGGTTTGAACATTTCAATGCAAAATTTGACTAACATTTAAACTATGAGCTATGAAAATTTTAAGAAAAGATCAGTTACAAATAGGCGTTCAACTTTTAGTAATAGTATTACTAATTCGGTACGGTTTATTTAAAACATTGGGGTTGGAAGTCGCCCTAACTGATTTTGAATTTATCCTTTTTATAGTTTCATTCGGATTTATTTACTCTGGAGGTTTGTTATTATTTGCAATTTTAAGGCAAGAAAAACACCCAGAAAAAAACATTGTGAAAAATATTGATAGAGCTTATTACACATACCTAGGATTAAATTCTATTGGTATTGGAATAAGCTTTTTTTTAGCTAACGAAATTGGAAATGTTGGTTATTTTGGATTTTTTATTGGTTTAGCGGCTTTACTTTATTTATATATTACACAATGGATAAAAATTCCGTTGTTAAGTAATATCATCTTTGCTTGCATTGCTGCCTACCCTATTTTTACTGGAATTATTTTAGATTTGGTTCCTAAAATAGAAATGCAAAATCCTATTTATCCTTATATAGATTTGTTTACTATTTTGTTTTCATATTCAATATTATCGACATTATTATTTTTCATAAAAACATTAGTTCTTGATTTAAAACATATAGATGATGACCGTTATCATAACAAAAAAACATTAGCAACGATGCATGGAACTGAAAAAGGAGCGATTCGTACTTCTTATTTGATTTTTATTCCAATCTTGATGATTTTGTTTTTTATACTTGAATTTTATAACAAATTACAAATATTTTCTATTTATTGTTTGGTTGCTATAGCTCTACCTTTATTATATTTGTTCTTTCAACTAAACAAAGCTAAAGAAATCAAACAATTTAATACTTCAAACAATATTCTTAACGCAATAATTTGGTTAGCGATTATTTCTATAGTATTTTTATTTTTTAATATAAAATACTATGTTGCTTCATAAATTATTAGAAGATAAAAAACTCATATTAGCCTCAAATTCGCCAAGAAGAAAACAATTTTTAACAGATTTAGGACTTTCGTTTGAAGTAAAACCTTCTAACGCAGATGAATCATATCCAGAAAATTTAGTTCATTCTCAAATTACAGATTATATTGCCAAAGCCAAAGCCGATTTTTTTATTGATTTAGCAGAAAACGAAATCGTAATTACTTCGGATACTTTGGTTTGGAATAATGGAATAATTTTAGGAAAACCTGAAAATAAAGAACTAGCTTTTCAGATTATCAAAAGTTTATCAAACAAAACACACGAAGTTATTTCTTCTGTTTGTTTAAAATCTAAACACAAAACACATCTTTTTAATGCCATAACATTTGTGACTTTTTCTGAACTTACAGAAGAAGAAATTTGGTATTATATCGAAAATTATAAACCTTTTGATAAAGCTGGCGCTTACGGAATTCAAGAATGGATTGGATTAATTGGAATCAAAGAAATCAAAGGTTCTTACACGAACGTCGTTGGTTTACCAATGGAAAAATTATATCACGAACTTATTGAATTTTTACAATAATGAATTTTAATATCAACGAATTCTACCCGCAAATTATCGCAACAATTTTGGCGATAATAATAACCATTATCATCAAATACGCAAGTAAAGGAATTATTTCTAAACTTTCTGAAGTTTCAGAGAAAGCAGAAAATAGACGAAGAATCATCACCAAATATATTGATTGGATGATTTATACACTGTTTATTGTTTCTTTACTAGGAATTTGGGGAATTGACACTAAAAATGTAGTTACTTATATCACTTCAATCCTTGCATTTATTGGTGTTGCGCTATTTGCTCAATGGTCTGTTTTAAGCAATATTACTGCTGGAATTGTGATGTTTTTTTCTTTTCCATACAAAATTGGAGACACTATAAAGATTGAAGATAAAGATTTTCCTATCGAAGCACAAATCGAAGATATCAAAGCTTTTCATACCATTTTAATTACAAGTGAAGGTACAAAAGTAACATATCCAAATAATCTTTTCTTACAAAAAGCAGTTGTAATCGTAAAATCAAGCTAATGTTCAATCGCCTAAAATACTTTTTATTATTAGCCGTTACTTTACCTTGTTCGGCTCAAAAACCAGTGAAATTAACACCTTCTGAAATTTATCACAAGGTCGAAAAATTAAACACTTTAGCTTCGGCGCTATATATTGCAGCCCATCCAGATGATGAAAATACAAGGCTGATTACGTATTTATCAAATAAAGAACACGCAGAAACTTCCTATTTATCATTAACTCGTGGAAATGGTGGTCAAAATTTAATAAGTAACGAATTAGGCGATGTTTTAGGAATTATTAGAACTCAAGAGCTTTTGAATGCTCGAAAAGTTGATGGTGGAGTTCAGTATTTTTCTACAGCAAACGATTTTGGTTATTCAAAACGTCCTGGTGAAGCTTATGATAAATGGCAAAAAGAAAGTATTTTAGAACAAGTTGTTTACACAATTCGAAAATTACAACCCGATATTATAGTCAATCGTTTTGACCACAGAACTGAAGGAACAACACACGGACATCATACAGCTTCGGCACAATTATCTGAGTTAGCTTTTAAAGATTCTGGAAATAAAAATAAGTTTTCTAATCAATTAAAAACGTTAAAAACATTTGAACCAAAACGTTTATTTTTTAATGCGTCTTGGTGGTTTTTTGGAGGAAAAGAACAATTTGCGAAAGCTGATAAATCAAAATATATTCCGTTGGAAATTGGTGCTTATTATCCACTTTTAGGAAAGTCAAATCAAGAAATTGCTTCGTTGAGCCGAAGTCAACATCAATCTCAAGGTTTTGGAGATATGTCTTCACGTGGTTCGGATATTGATTATCTAGAACTGATTTATGGTCCAAAATTAAACAATCAGCAAAATCTGTTTGAGGGAATCGATACTTCGTGGAATCGAATTGAAAATGGAAAACCAATTGGTAATAAAATTTCGCAATTATTAGAAAATTTCGATTTCAAAACTCCTGAAAATAATGTAAATGCATTAGTTGAAATTTACAGCTTAATTGAAAATTTAGATGATTCAATTTGGAAAGAACGCAAATTGAATGAAGTAAAAGAATGCATTTTATTTTGTACCGGTTTATTCATCGAAGTTAGTAGTGATTCACAATTTATTTCACCAAACGAAACTGCTTATTTTAAATTTGAACTTACTAATAGAAGTAATTATCCAATAGAATTCAAACAAGTTAATATTTTTGGTGAAGAATTAAAAAATATAAATTCAGTTTTATTATCAAATAACGAAGCTAAAATTGAAACATTTAGTCTAAAAATTCCAAACAACTTAAAACTTTCAAAAGCAGAATATTTAGAAAATCCCGAAGAATCATTTTATAATCAATTTAAACCTTCAGATGAATTAATATATCATATTCAATTAAAATTCAATGATATAAATATTACTTTTGATAAGAAAATAGTTTATAAATTTAAAGATGAAGTTAAAGGTGAAGTTTATGATAATGTTTTAGTTGTTCCGAAAATTAGTACAGCAATAAAAAACAATATCTATATAATTGAAAATCAAAAAGAACAAAAAATTTCAACTTCAATTAAATCTTATGTTGATACATTTTCTGGTAAAGCACGATTGATTTCAAAAACAAATCCAAAAAACAAATCGGATTGGAAAGAAATCACTGGTTTAAGTTTATACCAAGAAATAAATTTAGATTTTGATGTTTCTATTTCTGATAATCTTTTAGAAGAAGTTTTTGAACTGGAAGTTGTTTCAAACAATGAAACTTTTAATAAAGAAGTTCAAATCATAAGTTACAACCACATCCCTACTCAAGTACTTTTAAAAGATGCTCAAACCAAAATCAAAAAAATAGAAATTGCAAAAACAAACTCTAAAATTGCATATTTGATGGGAGCTGGAGACGATATTCCAATAAATTTACAAAATATTGGTTATGATGTGCAACTACTTTCGATTGACCAAATTACTAAAGATAATTTAAAAAATTTTGACGTGGTTATATTAGGAATTCGTGCTTTTAATACCATTAAAGAATTGACTTATAAAAACGAAATTCTGTTTGATTTTGTAAATAATGGTGGAATAGTTATCAATCAATACAATACAAATCATTCGTTGGTTACTGATAAAATTGCACCTTATAAATTACAATTATCTAAAGATCGAATTACAAATGAAGATGCTGAAGTAACTTTCTTAAAACCAAATCATCAAGTATTAAATTTTCCGAATAAAGTTACAAAAGAAGATTTTACAGGTTGGGTTCAAGAACAAGGTTTGTATTATGCAAGCGATTACGATTCAAATTTTATACCTATCTTAGAATCAAAAGATTTTAACGATCCAAAAACACAAGGTATTTTATTAATTGCGCCTTATGGAAAAGGATATTACGTTTACACCGGTTTGAGTTTCTTTAGACAATTACCAGCTGGAGTTCCTGGCGCTTACAAGCTTTTTGCTAATTTAATAGCTTTAAAAAATGAAACAAAATAATAATTTTAAATGGCGAAGAAGCTATAGCGTTGTACTTTTCTTAAATGTACTTTATTTGGCTTTTTTCTATTTTTTAATGCGTTTATATTCATAAGATGAATTACATAGATTGGATTATTTTAAGCTCAACACTTTTATTTATTGTTATTTATGGAACATTAAAATCAAAAGGAAGTAAGAATGTTGAGGAATATATTTTAGCTGACCAAAATACGAATTGGTGGACGGTTGGACTTTCTGTTATGGCAACCCAAGCGAGCGCAATTACGTTTCTTTCAACACCTGGTCAAGCGTTTCACGATGGTTTGGGCTTTGTCCAATTTTATTTTGGATTACCATTAGCAATGATTGTCATTTGTATCGCATTTATTCCTGTTTATCATCGCTTAAAAGTTTATACGGCTTATGAATTTCTTGAAAATCGTTTCGATTTAAAAACAAGAACTTTAGCAGCAGTTATTTTCTTAATTCAAAGAAGTGTTGGAACCGGTTTAACCATTTATGCACCATCAATTATTTTATCATCTATTTTAGGTTGGAATCTTACTTACATTACGATTACAATCGGAATATTGATTATAATTTATACCTATTTCGGTGGAACAAAAGCATTAAATGTCACTCAAAAACAACAAGCTTTTGTAATTATGTTTGGTATGTTTATTACCTTTTTATTGATTATTTATAAATTCCCGACAGAAATTACGTTTAGTAATTCATTAGATATTGCTTCGATAAATGGTAAAATGGACATACTGAATTTTTCTACTGACCCGTCTGAAAAATACACAGTTTGGAGTGGAATTACAGGTGGATTTTTCTTAATGTTGGCTTATTTTGGAACAGACCAATCTCAAGTTGGACGTTATTTATCAGGTAAATCAATCAAAGAAATACAAATGGGTTTGATTATGAACGGAGCTTTAAAAGTTCCGATGCAGTTTTTCATCCTTTTGGTCGGAGTTATGGTTTTTATCTTTTTCCAATTCAATAAATCACCTTTGCATTTCAATCCGAATAACACAAGAATGATTGAAAACTCAGAATATAAAACACAATATCAAGAATTAGAAAATGAATTGGATGTGGTTTTAGAAGAAAAAAATGAAATCACACTGTTGTATTCTGGCCAATTAAATCAAGATTATGACAATCCGATTTTGGAAGAAAAAATGATTACTTTAAATGAAAAAGAACGTGAAATTAGAAAACAAGGTTCAGAATTAATCAAAAAAGCAAATCCATCTGCAGAAACAAATGACAAAGATTATGTGTTTATTTATTTTATATTAAATTATCTACCGCACGGATTAATTGGATTGTTATTAGCAGTAATTTTTTCTGCAGCAATGTCATCTTCAGCTTCAGGTTTATATGCAATTGCATCAGCTTCGGCAATGGATTTATATCGTTCGCACGTTAAAGATAAAACGGATGAACAATATTTGAAAGTAACTAAATATTCTGTTATTTTTTGGGGAATCGTTTGTATTTTAACTGCTTGTGTAATTAACCTTTTTGAAAATTTAATTCAATTGGTTAACATAATTGGTTCAATTTTCTATGGAACCGTTTTAGGAATTTTCTTAGTTGCTCTTTTTGTAAAATACGTAAAAGCGAAAGCTGTTTTTTGGACAGGATTATTTGTACAGATTTCTGTAATCTATATTTTTCTTTTAGATATTGTTGGTTATTTATGGTTAAATTTAATCGGAACACTTGGAGTTATTTTACTTTCTATAATCGTGCAATTCTTTATAAATATGAATTCAGAAAAAAAAATGAATTAATTTTAAATAAACAGTTAAAATTTTAAAATCAAAGTCCAACTTAATAAAGTTCACTAAATTTACTTTTCTTAATTAAACGAACCTTAAAACTTAAGGTTTAAAAATTCTATAAAATGTCTCAAAAAATTAACTTAACCGTATTTAAAGAATTTGTAAAATCAAGTAATTTCGGAGGGATTCTTTTATTCATTTGTGTAATATTTTCCTTAATAATTGCAAACAGCCCTTTAGCCGAAGGATTAAAAAATATTTTAGATACCAAATTCGGTTATGAAAACAATTCCATTCATTTAAATTATTCCGTTATAATGTGGATAAATGATGGATTAATGGCTATTTTCTTTCTTTTAGTTGGATTAGAAATCAAACGTGAAGTTGTTGAAGGTGAATTATCATCACCTAAAAAAGCTTCTTTACCTATTTTATGTGCAATTGGTGGAGCAATCGTACCTGCAATTATTTATCTTTCATTAAACGCTGGAACAGTAACAGCTTCGGGCTGGGGAATTCCAATGGCAACCGATATTGCATTTGCCTTAGCTGTAATTTCATTATTAGGAAAGAATGTGCCACCGAGTATTAAAGTATTTTTAGCTGCTTTAGCTATTGTGGATGATTTAATTGCAATTCTTGTAATAGCATTTTTCTATTCGAGCGGTATTGAAACAACCTTTTTAATGTACGCTGGAATTGGAATGATTATTTTAATTGCTATGAATCGATTTAACGTTCAGAATCCGTATTTATATTTAATTCCTGGAGTTTTTATTTGGTATTTTATTCATCATTCTGGAATTCACGCTACGATTGCTGGAGTTTTAGTTGCAATGACAATCCCAACGAATGATACAGATATCGAATCGCCTTTAGAACGTTTAGAACACGCAATCGCAAGACCTGTAAACTTGTTAATTATTCCGTTGTTTGCCTTTGCAAATACTAACATTACATTTCAACAAGAAATGCTTCACGGACTTACTTCACCTATTGGATTAGGAATTTCATTAGGTTTATTCTTTGGAAAACCAATTGGAATCTTACTAACTTCATTTATTTGTACGAAACTAAAAATTAGTTCTTTACCAGAAGGTAGTAGTTGGAGTCATATTATTGGTGTTGGATTTTTAGCAGGAATTGGTTTTACGATGTCAATTTTTGTTTCGCTTCTTTCTTACAAAGATCCATTGTTTGTTGCCGAAGCTAAATTATCCATTTTATTAACGTCAATCATTGCAGGAACGGTAGGATATTTTTTCTTAAAATCATTAAAACAAAAAAATTAATATAACTAAAGCGAGTGTTTTTCACTTGCTTTTTTATTCAAAAAAATATGAAAGCAATTGTTATTGGAGGTTCTGGAGCAACAGGAAAAGAATTGATTAACCAATTGATTATGGATGATTCTTATTTGGAAATAAAGAGTTTTGTTAGAAGAAAATCAAATTTAAATCATCCGAAACTAAAAGAAATAGTCATTGATTTTGATAAAATATATGATTATAAAAATGAAATGATTGGTGATGTAGCTTTTTCTTGCTTGGGAACAACCTTAAAAGCAGCTGGAAGCAAAGAAGCACAATGGATTATTGATTATGATTACCAATATCATTTTGCTCAGATTTCAAAAGAAAATCATGTTTCTACATTTGTTTTGATTTCTTCATTTGGAGCAAATAAAGATTCAAAAATATTTTACTCAAAAATGAAAGGAAAATTAGAAGCTCAAGTTTTGAAACTTGATTTTAATCGTACAATTATTTTTCAGCCGCCAAGTTTAATACGTCCAAATTCAGATAGAAATGGAGAAATTATAGGAATGAAGGTAATTCGTTTTTTTAATAATTTTGGAATATTCAAAAGTTTTGAACCTTTACATGTTACAGATTTAGCTAAAGCAATGATTCAATCTGTTAAACAATTATCCATCGAAAATCATATTATAAAACCATCCGATATAAAAAAATTGTTACCAAACTCATAATCGAATTTGGTAACAATCACAATGTAAATTAAACTTATAAAGTTCCGAATTTTCCAGCGTTAAAATCATTAACCGCTTCCATCAATTCTTGTTGTGTATTCATCACAAAAGGACCATAATGTGCAATCGGTTCATTAATTGGTTCACCTGATAAAACCAAAACAATTGCATCATCATTCACTTTTACTGTAAAATTTTCGCCAGATTTTTCCATTAAAGCCAAATGATCTGTTGGTACATTTTCATTATTATTAATTGTGATATTTCCTTCTAAAACTAATAACATAGTTGTATAATTTTCAGGAAATGAAAATGCAGTTTCAGCTCCCGATTTCGCTTTTAAATTATACATATGAATCGGTGTAAAAGTAGAAGCCGAACCTTGAATTCCTTCATAATTTCCAGCAATAATTTCAATTAAACCTAAATCATTACTTAATGTAACCCTTGGAATATCTTTATTTTCAATGGCTTGATATTTTGCATTTGTTTTTTTTGCAACAGCAGGAAGATTAACCCAAAGTTGAACCATTTGGAAAATTCCGCCTGTTTTACTCCATTCTGTTTCGTGAAATTCTTTATGTAAAACTCCAGAAGCTGCGGTCATCCATTGTACATCACCTTCGCCGATAATTCCACCTCCACCACTACTATCTCCGTGTTCAACTCGACCTTTGTAAGCAATAGTTACAGTTTCAAAACCTTTATGTGGATGAACTCCAACTCCACGAGGAATTTCTGAAGGAGGGAAATTATATTTAGAATTGTAATCAAACATTATAAACGGGTCCATACTTTGCATATCCATTCGGTATGCGCTAGGAATGAAATTATGAACTCTAAATCCATCACCAACAAAATGTGGTTCTCTTGGACTAACTACTATTTCAACATTTTTTGTTTTCATAATCTTGAATTTTATAATACAAATTTAGAGCTAATAACATTATTTAGAAATAATCTAGATTAAGAAATAATAAAATCAACTATATAAATTTAAATCGTTAAGAAAATATTTTTAGGATTTAGAATAAATGTTTTAATGTAAAAAAATGAAATAAAATTTACCTAATTAAAGTTCAATTTTAAAAACATAGTTCTATTTAAAAAGATAAACTAGAAAAAATAATATAAAAT
>SMEN01000006.1_pt1 | contig 85897 bp, 74 predicted proteins | sample 2456271 | NCBI WGS metagenome assembly SMEN01 (sample SAMN10132593, study PRJNA489261) | soil metagenome | isolation source: day1 control-loamy sand soil ammended with raw manure from dairy cow... | place: USA | collected 2015-04-01 | reverse complement strand
GCTCTGCAGTCACACCAGTGCCCGGAATAGCTTGATTATTAACGAAGTCATATAAAACTTTGGCGACCTGCAAGCCACCCACTTGAACGCGATCAGTCATTTTTGCCTCACTCTGCTTGGAAAAGCCTCAAATAAAACGGCCATTAGGCCATGTAGTGCATACAGATAAATACTACATGAATATTTTAAAAAAAGCAGAGAGAAATACCTAGAGCGACTTTTGTAGGTACTTTGTAGCAGGCAAAAAAAACTCCGAATCTCACAGGGGGGAGAGAGATTCGGAGTGTAAGTCCGAACCGCTAGGGGAAGTCCGGATATCTGCCAACATAAAACACATCAAGGAGTATTAACAATGGCCTCATCAACCATTCATATACTCTGACTCAGCTTATTAAAGGGAGTTCCATACTGATGTTAAATATTTTTTCAATGTGCCTCATCCCAATTATCGCCTACCCCTGCTTCCACGATTAATGGCACATCTAAGGCCGCACCAGCACTCATTAACGGCAGCAATCCAGCGCGCAATTCATCCACTTGATCTTCACGTACTTCTAGCACCAGCTCATCATGCACCTGCAAAATAACCCGCGCATCCAAACCCGTCTCGGCTAGCCATTGATCCACCGTAATCATGGCACGCTTAATGATATCAGCGGCACTGCCCTGCATCGGTGCGTTAATTGCGGTGCGCTCAGCCCCTTTGCGGATGGCTGCGTTTTTCGCGTTAATATCCGGCAGATACAAACGGCGACCAAATAAAGTTTCCACATAGCCCTGCTCGCTGGCCTGTTTCCGGGTGCGCTCCATATAATCCAGCACCCCAGGGTAGCGGGCAAAATAACGGTCCATATACATCTGCGCTTGGCCACGATCGCAACCAATTTGCTTGGCTAAACCATGCGCGCTCATGCCATAGATCAGACCAAAGTTAATCGCTTTGGCGCTACGGCGCTGGTCACTGGTGACATCCTCTAAATCAACTCCGAATACTTCAGACGCAGTGGCTTTATGCACATCTTTATCATGGCGGAAAGCATCGAGTAAGCCTGGGTCTTGGGCCAAATGCGCCATAATGCGTAATTCAATTTGCGAGTAGTCCGCCGCCAGTAACTTATAGCCTTTAGGAGCAATAAAAGCTTGGCGAATCCGCCGCCCCTCGGCGGTGCGGATCGGAATATTTTGTAAGTTGGGATCACTGGAGGATAAACGACCGGTGGCGGTAACAGCTTGATGATAGCTGGTGTGAATGCGCCCAGTCAGCGGATTGATTTGCTCAGGCAAGCGATCAGTGTAGGTGCTTTTCAGCTTGCTTAAGCTCCGGTACTCCATCAGCAACACCGGCAACTCATGGCCGCGCTCGGCTAATTCAGATAACACAGCTTCTGCGGTACTGGGCTGGCCTTTGGCGGTTTTCGATAGTATGGGTAAACCGAGCTTTTCATACAAAATAACGCCCAACTGTTTAGGTGAAGCCAAATTGAATTCTTCACCAGCAATGGCAAAGGTCTGCCGCTCCAGCTCGGTCAATTTAGCCGCCAACTCTAAACTTTGTTGGCCCAATAAATGTGCATCAACCAAAGCGCCGTAGCGCTCAATACGCGCCAGCACTGGCATCAAAGGCATTTCAATGTTGTCCAATACAGCAAGTAACGCTGGAATCTCTTCGAGCGCTTTGATTAAACGGTTATGCAGACACAGAGTAATCTCAGCATCTTCCGCGGCATAAGGGCCGGCCACATCTAACGCCACTTGATCAAATGTCAGCTGTTTAGCGCCCTTACCTGCGACATCTTCAAAACGAATGATACTGCGATTTAAATAGCGCAAAGCCAAGCTGTCCATATCATGCCGAGTGACTGTGGAATTGAGCACATAGGATTCCAGCATGGTATCGAACAGCACGCCTTGCACGGCAATGTCATAACGGGCCAAGACATTGATATCGTATTTACCATTTTGGCAGACTTTGGTAATCGCAGGATTCTCCAGCAATGGACGCAGCGCAGCCAGCACCTTGTCTTGATCGAGCTGCTGCGGCACGCCCATATAGCTGTGCGCTAAGGGCACATAAGCAGCTTCGCCCTCAGCCACAGCAAAGGAAATACCCACTAAACGTGCTTGCTGGGCATCAACGCTGGTGGTCTCGGTATCAAAGGCAAATAACTCGGCCTGAGTTAAGCGCTCTAGCCAATCCGCAAACACCTCTTCGCTGAGAATGGTGTGGTAAGTCGCTTGATACTCAGGCGCGGCTAGGACTGCCTCGGCATCGGTCTGCGCGAGTGACGCCTCGCTGACTGCGGCCGCTGGTGTGGCAAATAAATCATCAGCATCGACAGGGGCTGGCGCTGCTTTTTTACTGCTGGGCGACGCTGGGCTGCGACGACGAATCTCATCCTGCCAACTTTTAAACTCTAAACGCTGATACAGCTCCATCAAGATATCGTCTTGCGGCGCTTGCATCTGCATCTCATCAATATTGAGCTCCAGTTCAACATCAGTTTTAATGGTGGCCAACTCACGTGATAAATACGCCATATCACGGTGCTCTAACAGCTTGGCACCTAAGGTTTTAGCGCCACGAATGGGTAACGTCGCGACTTTATCGATATTGGCATAAATGGCATCCATATCCCCTAGGCCAACCAATAAGCCCAGCGCGGTTTTTTCACCCACGCCCGGCACACCCGGAATATTGTCCGACTTATCCCCCATCAAGGCTAAGTAATCAATAATCAGCTCAGGGCCAATGCCAAATTTTTCTACCACACCCTCGCTGTCCAGTTTGGTGTTGTACATGGTATTGACCAAGCTCACGTGACCATTAACCAACTGCGCCATATCTTTATCGCCAGTGGAAATCACCAGTGGCCGCTCAGCCAAAGTACTGCTCAGGGCTAAGGTGCCAATCACATCATCGGCTTCAACCCCTTCCACACAGAGAAAGGGGAAACCCATAGCCTTTACACAATCATGTAAGGGTTCAATTTGCACACGCAAATCATCCGGCATGGACGGCCGCTGCGCCTTATATTCAGCAAACAACGCATCGCGAAAGGTCGGGCCTTTGGCATCAAAAATCACTGTAATCACGCTATCCGGGTATTGCTTTTGCAAGCTGCGCAGCATATTCAGCACGCCTTTAACCGCACCAGTAGGCAATCCTGCCGAGGTCATCAAGGGGGGCAACGCATGAAACGCGCGATACAAGTAGGATGAACCATCAACCAAAACTAAAGGGGCCTGAGACATGCGGGTAATCAACCTTAACTAAAACAACTGAATGGATAATAGGATACAGGCAAACATCGATAGCGCCCAACCTGTACCGGCAGCGAGCTGCTATAGAGGAGCAATCTTTGCTAGCATAGTGCTCGAATCCTGCGCGCCGCGAAGCAAGAGCACTGATGGCATTGGCGACGGCAAGCGACTGCGCCAGCCCCGCGCGCACCAGCCCTATAAATAGACGAAGCGCACAGCCCAGTCGAGGAGTTTTAGATGAGTGATAAACTGAGCAGCGATGCACTACAAGCATTAAAAATTGCGTTCAACTATATGCCCAAAGCCATTGAGGTGACCCAATATGAATACGGTGAGCACTACAAGGTGGTTTTGGAGCACATTGAGACAGTCAAAGAAATGCTCTTAATCAATGATGTAGATCCGGAAGAAGTCTATGGCGAAATCAACCCCGAGCATACGCCTAACTCGTCATACTGAGCGGTTGTGCTGGCACAGCACAACCCTGCCCTACACAGAGCCTAGCTTATTCGCTAGGCTTAATAAGCTCAGCCAAGTTTTCCGCATCCAACGCACCAATATCAAATTGCGTTTGCGCAATCCATTCAAAAGCACGTTGATTCAGTTCCGCAATCGCCCGTGGACCTTCACCTTCGATATACATCGCCGGACCAATTACCACATCAATCACCCCAGGTTTTTTACCCCAACCGGCCTTTGGCCAAAACAGTCCGGCATTGTGCGCAATAGGCAGCACAGGTAAGCCCGCATTGGCCGCTAAAGAGGCACCACCACGAGAGAACTTACCCATTTGCCCAGCGGGTATACGTGTCCCTTCCGGAAAAATCAGCACCCAGCAATTCTGCTGTAAACGCTCAGCACCTTGGCTGGCCAACTGTTTTAAAGCCTGCTTGGGATTGTCACGATTAATCGCAATGGGTTTAAGCATCGCCATCGCCCAGCCAAAAAAAGGCACACGCAGCAGTTCTTTTTTTAATACTTGGCTTAAGGGTTGAAAGTAGGCGGAGAGGAAAAAGGTTTCCCAAGTACTTTGGTGCTTCGCCAAAATCACGCAGCGCTCGTTAGGTATGTTTTCCGCGCCGGTCACTCGATAATCGAGCCCCAGCAAATATTTCGCCAAGCCCACCGCAAAACGACACCAATACACATTAATAAAACGATAGCGTGCGGGAAAGGATAAAAATGGCGCGACCAGCAAGCCAATAGTGCACCAAATAAAGGCACTTAAACTCAGCAAAACGTAGAAAGCTGCGATTCTTAATCCGTAGATAACGCCCATACTGTTCGGCCTTTAGCGTAGTAAATGATCTGCAACTGCTGATAAATCAGCAAAAATTAAAGTAGTGTCTGGCAGCGGTTGTTCACCAGTCTGTGCGCCTTTACCGCTGCAGACTAAAACCGGCTGCGCATTGACCGCAACGGCCGCTTGCAAGTCACGCAAGCTGTCCCCCACAAACCACACACCATCCAACGCTGTTTGATAATGTTCGGCAATTTGCTGCAGCAAGCCCGGCAAGGGCTTACGACAGCTACAGCCATCATCGGGCGCATGTGGGCAATAGGTTATCAAGCCCAGATGACCACCGCGTTGCTCTACTTGCTCACGCAACACTTGATGCATCGATTCTAAGGTTGGCACTGTGTAGTAGCCGCGCGCCAAACCGGATTGATTGGTGGCCACTGTGACTGTCCAACCGGCACGGCTTAAACGCGCAATGGCATCCAGCGCACCGGGCAAGGCAATCCACTCATCCACCGTTTTAATATAATCATCTGAGTCGTAATTAATCACGCCATCACGATCGAGAATTATCAATTTCATGCTTGATCCTTAAACTGAGTGGGCATCAGCAGCGTGATACCCACTCAATATCCTGCAGCCTATTAATCCAGCACAGAAATATCTGCTACGCCTAAGAACAGCCCACGCAATTGCGCCAATAAAGCATGGCGATTCGCGCGCACCAGAGGATCATCAGCGTTGACCATCACCGCAGCAAAGAACGCATCAACCGGCTCATGCAAGCTGGCTAAACGGGTCAGTGTCTCGCTGTACTGACGGTTAGCCGCCAAAGGTTGCACCGCTTGTAATGCCTGCTGTAAAGCCGCGTACAGGGCAAATTCGGTTGGACTGTCGAAGTAATGCGCTTGGATCGTAGCTGTTTGTTGCGTGGCACTTTTACCCAACAAGTTAGAGACGCGCTTATTCACCGCAGCCAAGGCTTGCGCTTCAGGTAAGGCACGGAAGTGTTGTACCGCTTGCACGCGCTGATCGAAATCCAAAGGCGAGGTGGGATGTACGGCGCGTACCGCTTGATATACCGCGACATCAATACCGGCATCTTCATAACGGGCACGTAGACGATCAAAGATAAAGTCTTGCACCTGTGCAGCTAAATCTTTCGCATTAATTTTATCGGCATATTGCGCAATGGCCAAGTCGACTAATTCAGTCAGGCTCACATCCAATTGTTTTTCAATCAGAATGCGCAAAATACCCAAGGCGGCACGACGTAAGGCATAGGGATCTTTACTGCCAGTCGGCAACATACCAATACCGAAAATACCCACCAGCGTGTCGAGCTTATCTGCCACAGCAACCGCAGCACCGGTCAAAGTGGTTGGTAACTCAGCACCAGCACCACGCGGCATATATTGCTCATTTAACGCCAGAGCAATATCACCCGCCTCGCCATCATTTTTTGCATAATAAAAGCCAGCAATACCCTGCATTTCCGGGAATTCGCCAACCATCTCAGTGGCTAAGTCACACTTCGACAACAAGCCCGCACGCGCAGCATGTACTGGATTGCCACCCACTCGCTCAGCAATCACTGCGGCCAAGTTAGCCACACGCACGGCTTTATCGTACACACTGCCCAGCTGTGCTTGGAATACGACATTCTTTAAGCGCTCATTAAAGTCAGCCAGCGGCTGCTTCTGATCTTGCAAATAGAAGAATTCAGCATCAGTTAAGCGTGGACGTACCACTTTCTCATTGCCTGAGATTACTTGCTGAGGATCACGGCTTTCAATATTGGCTACAGTAATAAAACGCGGCAATAGCGCTCCATTGCTATCGAGCAAGCAGAAATATTTTTGATTGTCTTGCATGGTGATAATCAAGGCTTCTTGCGGCACATCTAAGAAGTGCTCTTCAAAGGAGCACACCAACGGCACTGGCCACTCCACCAAAGCAGTCACTTCATCCAACAATGCCGGCGGCACAATCGCCGTGCCTTGTTGCTCAGCCGCCAACTCATCCACACGCTTTTTGATCAGCGTGCGGCGCTCATTAAAGTCGACCAACACATAGGCTTGGCGCAAGGCTTCAACATAATCACTGGGCTGATTTAATACCACATCAGCATTGTGATGGAAGCGGTGGCCGCGTGAGGCACGGCCTGCAGTTTGCGCCAAAATAGTACAATCCACCACATCCTGACCAAACAGCATCACCAGCCATTGAGTTGGACGGACAAATTCTTCTTTACGCGCACCCCAGCGCATGCGCTTAGGGATAGGTAACGCATTCAACGACTCTTCAACAATGGCCGGCAATAATTCGGCAGTCGCTTGACCTGGAATATGCTGTTCAAAACGTAACTTAGCGCCGCTGCGATCAATTTCGCTAATATCCACTCCGCATTTACGCGCAAAACCTAAAGCCGCTTTGGTCGGTTCGCCTTGTTCATCGAAGGCGGCTTGGATCGGTGGACCATCCAGCGCTTGGCTGCGATCGGCTTGACGCTCAAGCAATTGCTCAACCATCACGGCCAAACGGCGCGGCGCAGCATAGACGTGCACCTTCGCGTGGCTTAAGCCTGCCGCTTTTAGGCCGCGGCTAATCCCATCACGAAAAGCATTGGCTAAGGTATTGAGCGCTTTCGGTGGCAACTCTTCGGTACCCAGTTCAACTAAAAAGTCACGTGCACTCATTGTTCAATCTCCAGCTTGGCCAATACTTCATCACGTAATGCATCCGGTGCCATCGGGAAGCCCATGTTGGCCCGCGCCGATAAATAACTTTGCGCCACGGCACGCGCTAAAGTACGCACACGTAAAATATAGCGCTGACGCTCAGTCACTGAAATGGCACGGCGCGCATCCAGCAAGTTAAAGGTATGCGAGGCTTTTAACACCATTTCATAGCTGGGTAGCGGTAAGTTTAAAAGGCTTAAACGACCGGCTTCACTTTCATAATAATCAAACAGCTCAAACATTTTCTCAACGTTGGCATGTTCAAAGTTATAGGTAGATTGTTCCACTTCGTTTTGATGGAAGACATCGCCATAGGTGACCTGACCAAAGGGGCCATCGGTCCAAACCAAGTCATACACCGAATCAACGCCTTGAATATACATGGCCAAGCGCTCAAGGCCATAAGTGATTTCACCGGTGACGGGATAGCACTCAATACCGCCCACTTGCTGGAAGTAGGTGAACTGAGTCACTTCCATACCATTGAGCCAAATTTCCCAACCCAAGCCCCAAGCGCCTAAAGTGGGCGACTCCCAGTTGTCTTCAACAAAACGAATATCGTGCACTAAAGGATCAATACCAATCCGACGCAAGGACTCTAAATACAGTTCTTGGATATTGTCTGGGTTAGGTTTGAGCACCACTTGGAACTGATAATAATGCTGCAAGCGGTTGGGATTGTTGCCGTAGCGGCCATCCGTCGGGCGACGTGAAGGCTGCACATAGGCAGCGTTCCAGGTTTCAGGGCCTAGAGCGCGTAAAAAAGTTGCAGTATGGAAGGTACCAGCACCCACTTCCATATCATAAGGTTGCAGTACCACGCAGCCTTGCTCAGCCCAAAAGCTCTGCAAGGCGAGAATCAGATCTTGGAAGGTACGCACGGCGGCGGTTGTCTGGGTCACGTTATATATCCACTATTAAAGATGGGCAGAAAGTCCACGAGTATACCTCAAGCACTGGCATTCCCGCAGCGGGCATTCGTCGTTGCAGCCTACATTATTGAGACGCAATAGCCGAGTCTGTTCAGTTAGGCGCTCCAGCGGCAAGCAACAGTCACTGAGTCGCCAGCCAAACCTAGCTATTTATTTTGTCACTATTTTGACTGCTGAGTTCTCCTACCGTCTAGCACTTGACCCTACCCGGCAAACACTCTACAACAAAGATCACCTTGATTGCGGGCGACAGATATGATGTCCAATAACACCTCTAGCGCCGCTTTAGGCGGCCTGTTCAGTGCTCAACAGCAAGCCTTTGACGCACAGCCTATGCCCAGCGCCAGCCAGCGAATTGAATGGTTAAGCGCCCTACGTGCGCTTCTGGCCAGCGAACAACAAATGCTCGCCGACACCATCAGCGCCGACTTTAGTCATCGCAGCCATGATGAAACCCGCTTAGCTGAATTAATGCCCAGTTTAGAAGGCATTGATTATGCCTGCAAACGCATTAAACGCTGGATGAAGCCCTCAAAACGTAAAGTAGGCTTAGCCTTTCAACCGGCATCTGCGCAGGTGATATATCAGCCATTGGGTGTGGTCGGCGTGATTGTACCGTGGAACTACCCGTTATTTTTAAGCATCGGCCCATTAACGGGCGCGCTGGCCGCGGGTAATCGGGTGATGATCAAGATGAGTGAGCACACGCCACGCACGGCGCAATTGCTCAAAGAACTGTTAGCCCGTGTGTTTGCAGAAGATCTGGTGTGCGTGGTGCAAGGCGAAGCCGATCTGGCCGTCGCTTTTTCAGAATTACCTTTTGCTCATCTACTGTTTACCGGCTCCACTCAGGTGGGCCGCCATGTGATGCGCGCTGCGGCAAAAAACCTGACGCCAGTCACCTTAGAGTTGGGCGGCAAATCACCGGTGATTATCAGCGCGGACGTGCCGCTCGCGGAAGCGGCTGAGCGCATTGCTTTTGGCAAAACCGTTAATGCGGGGCAAACCTGTGTGGCACCTGACTATATTTTAGTCCCTGAAGCGCGGATTGATGCCTTTGTCGAGGCCATGCGCAGCAGCGTGCTCAAATTTTATCCAACACTGGCCGACAACCCCGACTACACTGCGATTATTAACCCGCAGCATCTGCAGCGCTTGCACGACACTGTTACTGACGCCACGCGCCTAGGCGCCAGCGCAATTGCCATACATGCAGAAGGACAAGGTCAACGTTTTCCGCTCACCTTACTGCTAAATGTCAGCAATGAGATGCGGGTGATGCACGATGAAATCTTTGGGCCCATTTTACCCATTGTCAGCTATCAAACACTGGATGATGCCTTAGCCTATATCCGCCAACGACCGCGGCCTTTAGCCCTGTATTACTTTGGTTATCAGCGCGATGAGCAGCAGTATGTCTTGCACCATAGCCATGCTGGTGGCGTATGCATTAACGATACGTTGCTGCATGTGGCGCAGCATGATTTGCCCTTTGGCGGGATTGGCCCATCGGGTATGGGGCATTATCACGCCCATGAAGGTTTTTTAACCTTTAGCCATAGCAAAGCAGTCTTTAGCAAACAAGGTTTTAATGCGGCCAAATTGATTTATCCGCCCTATGGCGGTTGGTTGCAAAAGTTGATTTTAAAATTCTTTTTGCGCTAAGCCCATCACTAAACGCGAGGCCAAACCATGCCGCAACTTGCCTGCAAGAGCGAATATTCTCGACGCAGCTTTCTTAAGCTCAGCGCAGTATCAGCAGCCACCTTAAGTGTACTCAGCTTAAGCGCAGGCTTAACGGGTTGCAGCCGAGAGCCGGCCAGCAGTGGATTTTTAGTGCTGCGTAACGACGATCTGGTCTGCCTCGCGGCGCTGCTACCCGCATTCTATGCTGGCGCCATTGATCCTGAGCAACTGCAGCGTAGCCTACCCAGCGCCTTGCGCGCCATTGATCACAACCTGGCCAGCCTCTCGCCTGCAATGCGCAAGATGACCCTGCAACTGTTCGATACTCTGAATAATCCTCTGACCCGCGGCTCGCTTACTGGGATTTGGGGCGCTTGGCCACAGGCATCAACAGCAGCTATTGAGCACTTTCTCAGTCGTTGGCAGAACAGCCGTTTCGACTTATTAAAAATGGGCCATAACGCCCTGCTGCAACTGGCCATGCTCGCCCATTATGGACAATCCAGTGCTTGGCAACACTGCGGCTATCCTGGCCCTGCGCAACTGCATTAACCCTATACATAATGCTTAAGCCAGCCCCCATACAACAATAAAATCGAGAACCACTATGCCCATTGCAGACTTATTTCTCCAAGGTATCGACAAAGGTTGGCAAGTACACAATGCCTCGCAGTTAGAGCAAGACTGGCAACTGGAGGCTGATGTAGTGATTGTCGGCAGTGGCGCCGGTGGTGCAACCAGTGCAGAACTATTAAGTGCTGCAGGCCTACGCGTGCTGATTATTGAAGAGGGGCCGCTGCGCACCAGCAGCGATTTTAACATGCAAGAACCTGACGCCTACAGCGCGCTTTACCAAGAAGGTATGGGCCGCATGAGCAAAGATGGTGCCATCACCATTTTGCAAGGCCGTGCAGTCGGCGGCACTACTTTGATTAACTGGACGTCCAGCTTTCGCACCCCGCCAGAAACCCTCAATCATTGGGCACGCGAATATGCGGTCAGTGGTTTAGACAGCGCCACGTTACAACCTTGGTTTGCTCGTATGGAACAACGCCTCGGCATTGCACCCTGGCAGATACCGGCCAACGCCAACAATGACGTACTTAAGCGCGGTTGTACGGCACTGAATTTAGACTGGGCAGTGATTCCGCGTAATGTGCGTGGCTGTATGAATTTAGGGTATTGCGGTATGGGTTGCCCAGTGAACGCAAAACAATCAATGCTGGTGACGTCTATTCCTAGCGCCTTAGATAACGGTGCTGCGTTGCTGTATTTAGCCCGTGCCGAACGCCTGCTGATTGCTCAGGATAGCGTGCAACACTTGGAGTGTCATGCGTTGGATGCTCGCGGTGTCGAATCCACTGGCCGCAAGATTATCATTCGCGCCAAGCATTATATTTTGGCCGGAGGGAGCATTAACACGCCAGCAATTTTATTACGCTCGAAAGCCCCCGACCCCTACCAACTCTGCGGTAAACGTACCTTTTTGCATACAGTGAATTTTTCTGCGGCGCAGTTTTCCGAGCCCGTCAATCCTTTTTACGGCGCACCACAATCCATTTACAGCGACCATTTTCAATGGCGTGATGGTGTAACCGGAGCCATAGGTTACAAACTCGAAGTGCCACCGCTACACCCTGCCTTTGCCGCAACCCTTCTCGGCGGCTATGGTGAGGTCAACGCGCAGCGCATGGCACAACTGCCGCATACCCATATGATGATTGCCTTAATGCGCGATGGCTTTCATCCAGACAGCGCCAGCGGCGCAGTGGAATTACGCAGCGATGGCAGCCCAGTGCTGGACTACCAGATGACGCCCTATACTTGGGACGGCATCCGCCGCGCCTACCACAGCATGGCTGAAATCCAGTTTGCAGCAGGCGCTCACAAGGTTTTCCCCGTACATGCTGATGCCGACTACGTGACTGACCTCGGCCGGGCAAAAACCTTGATCGACAACTTGGACTTATCACCCTACCGCACTCGCTTAGGCAGCGCGCATGTGATGGGTGGCTGCGCAATGAGTGATGATGCCCGATTAGGCGTAAGCAACAGCTTAGGCATGCATCAGCAGCTGGACAACCTCTCCATCCACGACGGATCGTTATTCCCCACCAGCATTGGTGCCAATCCGCAACTCTCTATTTATGCACTCTGCGCACTACTCACTGATAAGCTGATCCAGCGGCTCACAACACACTAGAATCAAGTATTCACTGTAATCAGTTGGCCGCCACCTCTTGTGACGCGTAGACTTATCAGACTGTTTTGCGCTGTGTACCCAGAGCCGGTGGTGAGACGCACAACACCCTTTACGCTTTACCCTTGTGAGATTATGCATGTCAGTTTGGAAGTCCTTCCGCTCGTTATATTTTGCCACCCTTTTGATGCTGCTCGGCTCAGGTCTGCTGAGCACCTATTTAGCTCTACATGTGGCTGAACGTGCGGACGGCATTTGGGTCGGTGCGTTGATGACTGGCTTTTACTTAGGCTTGGTTATGGGCGGGAAACTCGGCCACCGTCTGATTGCTCGAGTGGGGCATATCCGTACCTACGTGGCCAGCGCGGGGATTGTCACGGCAGCAGTATTGCTGCACGGTCTCACCGAAAGCTTACCGGCTTGGCTGTTACTGCGGGTTGTAGTGGGTTTGGGCATGATGTCCATGTATATGGTAGTGGAAAGCTGGCTCAACGAACAAAGCACCTCCAGCGAGCGAGGTATGGTGTTTTCCGGTTATATGATGGCCTCTTACCTGGGTATGGTCTTGGGTCAGTTGGTGCTGGCAGCGATGCCTGAACTGAACATTAACCTATTACTGTTTGTTGCTCTGTGTTTTGCTTTATGCCTTGTGCCCGTTGCGCTAACCCGCCGTATTCACCCCGAGCCTTTGCACCCAGCGCCTCTCGAGCCGCGCTATTTTATCCAACGGGTACCACTCTCGATGCTGACCAGTTTAGTGGCTGGCGCGATGGTCGGTGCTTTTTATGGTTTAGCGCCCTTGTATGCCAGCCGTATTGGTTTACCTACGCAAATGATTGGTCTATTTATGGCCACCTGCATTGTTGCCGGGTTACTGGTGCAAGGTCCGCTGGGTTGGTTATCTGACCGCCTTGAGCGTCCCACCTTGATCCGCGTTTGCAGCGCCTTATTAATGCTGCTGGCCCTACCGCAAGCACTGTCCACCGACTTACCCATGGTGTTTATTTTTATCAATGGCAGCCTATGCTGCATGCTGCTGTTTAGCCTTTATCCTTTAGCCGTAGCCTTTGCCAATGACAATATTGAAGCAGAAAAACGTGTGTCTTTAACCGCTGTTTTGCTCACCACTTTTGGCATCGGAGCCAGTATCAGCCCATTACTGGTTGGTGTTCTGATGAAAGCCCTGGGACCCAATATGCTGTTTGTTGCGCTCAGTCTATTTGCTATGTTGATAGTGATACGCGTACGCCCACAAGCCATTAGCGGCGATACCCTCAGCGATGAAGCACCCTTGCAACATATCTATATGCCCGATGGTATTAGCAGCTCGCCTTTAGCCGCTGCACTTGACCCCCGTATTGAAGAAAGCTACGTACAAGAGCAAATGCAAGACAGCCCGCTGACCGATGTGCCAGAGAACTCTGAAGAGCAGCACTATTAATCGGCAGAAAAAAATCAACTCGCGCGCAGCTGTTTAACTGCGCGCATGCCTGACAAATAGCGGCCAGCGCTTTAGAATGTATTTCTTTTATTATTCACACTATTCTTATGCACACACTACGTTTAATGCGCACTGATGATCTGCCACAAATTATGGACATCCAACTGGACGTCTACAGTGATGCGCTGCAAGAAACACCTGAGATTATTGCTCAACGCCTGGCCCAAGTACCCGACTTAGCCCTAGTGGCAGAAGACCAACAGGGCATTTGTGGCTACCTATTTAGCTACCGCTCACAGCGTGGTGCGATTACTCCGCTAGACGGTTTGTTTGTGGAGCCTGAGCACAGTGACTGCCTGTATCTGCACGACTTAGCCGTTGCACCGCGCGCACTCAAGCGCGGTATTGGTCCCAGCTTAGTCAAGCATAAATTGGCGCTCGCACGGCAAGCCGGCCTGCGCCATTGCAGCTTAGTCTCAGTGCAAGATTCTGCAGCGTTTTGGCAACACTTAGGTTTTCAAACGCATAACAGTATTAGTCAGCAACAAGCCACTGCGTTAGAGTCCTATGGCGTGCCTGCTGTGTATATGCAAAAAACGCTGTAATACCCCTAAGCCAAACGGCGTAACCTGAACATTTTTTAAGCAACGCCAGCCTCACAATTCTAAGGACACTGTATGGAATTTGCTCTTTATATGCTGCTCGGTGCGGCAGCTGGCGTACTCGCCGGTTTATTTGGTGTCGGTGGCGGACTGATTATTGTGCCGGTTTTGGTCTTTAGCTTTAGTACGCAAGGTTTTGCCCCGGACATTTTAACCCATTTAGCCGTGGGCACATCCTTGGCCACTATTGTCTTTACCTCAATCAACTCAATTCGTGAGCACCATCGACGTGGCGCTGTGCAGTGGGATATGTTCCGTTGGCTGACCCCAGGTATTTTGGCCGGTGCGGCGGTGGGTGGCGTAACTGCAGCACTGATTAACGGTCCGCTATTACAAAAGATCATTGGTGTCTTCGCGATTTGTATGGCGATTCAATTGGCCTTAAATCTCACCCCTAAAGCCGCGCGCCCACAACCCAAGCGCCCTGAACTTATTGCTGCCGGTGGCGTCATTGGTTGGGCCTCAGCGATTTTCGGGATTGGCGGCGGCTCGCTCACCGTACCTTTTCTAGTTTGGCGCAGCGTGCCCATCCAAAAAGCCGTCGCCACGTCAGCCGCTTGCGGGTTCCCCATAGCCCTCGCCGGTGCAGTGGTGTTTATGGTGACCGGCTGGCATGAGCCACAACTGCCTGAGTTGAGTTTTGGCTTTGTCTACTTGCCCGCACTGCTCGGCATTGCGCTGACCTCAGTATTTTTTGCTCGTTTTGGTGCCAAGCTGGCGCATAAGCTGTCACCGGTATTACTCAAACGTTTATTTGCCCTGTTGCTCACTGTTGTAGGCCTCAGTTTTTTGCTTAATTAAGGATCATCCATGCTCAGCTACCCCAATATTGACCCTGTGGCGATTGCCCTCGGGCCGCTAAAAATTCACTGGTACGGCTTAATGTACTTAGTTGGCATTGGCGGTGCTTGGTGGCTGGCCAGCCGTCGCATGCAGCGTTTTGATGCGCAATGGAGCAAAGACACCCTCTCTGATTTAGTGTTTTGGGTGGCGATGGGCGTCATTTTAGGTGGACGTTTAGGCTATGTCTTATTTTATGATCTGGCTGCTTATATCGACAATCCGCTGCTGGTGCTACGTATTTGGGAAGGCGGCATGTCCTTCCACGGCGGTTTCCTTGGGGTGATGCTGGCGGTCTGGCTGTTTGGACGCAAGCATAATAAAAGCTTTTTTCAGCTGATGGACTTTATTGCGCCCTTAGTGCCGATTGGTTTAGGTGCGGGTCGTATTGGTAACTTTATTAACGCTGAGCTGTGGGGCAAAGCCACTGATGTGTCTTGGGCCATGGTGTTCCCCACTGACCCGGCGCAACTGGCCCGCCACCCCTCGCAGTTGTATCAGTTTGCCTTAGAAGGCGTGGCGCTGTTTGTCATTTTATGGCTCTACTCACGCAAACCACGCCCCACTATGGCAGTGTCCGGTATGTTCGCGCTGTGTTACGGCATCTTCCGCTTTATCGTCGAATTCGTCCGCGTCCCCGATGCGCAATTGGGCTACTTAGCCTTTGATTGGCTGACCATGGGCCAAGTGCTGTGCATCCCAATGATTGTCGGTGGTATCGGTTTAATTATGTATGCGTATCAGCGTCAAGAGGTGGCACAACAATGAAAGAGTATCTCGACTTAATGCGCCATGTGCGCGATCAGGGCGTGGATAAAAGCGACCGCACCGGCACCGGCACACGCAGCGTGTTTGGCCACCAAATGCGTTTTGATTTAAACGCTGGTTTCCCCTTGGTCACCACAAAAAAGTGCCATTTAAAATCCATTATTCACGAACTGCTGTGGTTTTTGCAGGGCGATACCAATATCAAATACCTGCAAGACAATGGCGTGCGAATTTGGGATGAATGGGCTGATGAAAATGGCGATTTAGGCCCAGTATATGGCTACCAATGGCGCAATTGGCCGGCGCCTAATGGCGAGTCCATTGATCAAATTAGCAATGTGATTGCCATGATTAAAAACAACCCTGATTCACGCCGCTTAATGGTCACAGCCTGGAATCCTGCCCTGGTTGAAGATATGGCGCTGCCACCTTGCCATGCACTGTTTCAGTTCTATGTCGCCGATGGCAAATTAAGCTGCCAATTGTATCAGCGCTCGGCGGATATTTTCCTTGGTGTGCCGTTTAATATTGCCAGTTATGCCTTGCTAACCATGATGGTCGCGCAAGTGTGTGAGCTGAAATTGGGTGATTTTATTTGGAGCGGCGGCGACTGCCATTTGTATTCTAATCATATGCAGCAAGTTGAAGAACAACTCAGTCGTGAGCCCTTGCCCTTACCCAAGATGCGTATCAATCCTCAGGTGAATTCGATTTTCGACTTTAGGATTGATGATTTTGAACTGTGCGATTATCAAGCACACCCACATATCAAGGCCAAGGTGGCTGTTTAAAGCCTCAACTCTAGGCTATTCTCTGTGCAGTGTGCCGCGCGCCTTAAGCATGCGCCGCGCTGCCCTTATTTCCAAGCGTCGGTCGAGCCGCGCTCGATGCGCACAACCGACCTGCCACATTGCCGCTATAGGTTAATTCTATGTATGACTCGCTGAACGCGTTACCCAAAGCAGAATTGCATATGCATTTAGAAGGCTCTTTAGAGCCTGAGCTGATGTTCCAACTGGCTGAACGTAACAAAATTCAGCTGCCATGGGACTCAGTAGAAACCTTACGCAGCGCCTATGCTTTTAATAATTTGCAGGAATTTTTAGACATCTATTATCAAGGTGCCAATGTTCTGCAAACCGAACAAGATTTCTACGATCTGACTTGGGCCTATTTAAAGAAATGTGAAGAGCAAAATGTGATTCACGTTGAACCCTTCTTTGATCCGCAAACCCATAGCGCACGTGGTATTTCCATGGAAGTGGCGATAACCGGAATCAGCGAAGCCTTGGGTGATGCACGTGATTTATTGGGCATCAGCAGTGGCTTGATTTTAAGCTTTTTACGCCACTTATCTGAAGAAGATGCCTTTCACACCCTGCAGCAAGCCATGCCGTTTCGCGATCTGTTTTTTGCGGTGGGTTTAGACAGTTCAGAGATGGGCCATCCACCGAGCAAATTTACTAATGTATTTGCCAAAGCGCGCGCTGAAGGTTTCTTAGCCGTGGCGCATGCTGGTGAAGAAGGCCCGCCAGAGTATGTTTGGCAAGCGCTGGATCTACTTAAAGTCAGCCGCATTGATCACGGCGTACGCGCTTGGGAAGATCAACGCTTAATGGCACGTTTGATTGAAGAACAAATCCCGCTCACGGTCTGCCCATTGTCCAACACCAAGCTGCGGGTGTACCAAGACATGAGCGAGCATCCGATTTTGCAGATGCTTGAGCAAGGCGCGATGGTCACGGTCAACTCCGATGATCCAGCCTATTTTGGCGGCTATATCACCGAGAACTTTCAGGCACTGCACACCGGTTTAGGCATGACCCAGCAACAAGCACAGCGCTTAGCTGAAAACAGCCTTAACGCACGTTTAGCGCCGTAAGCACGACAATGTCCAGCGACAGACAGCAAATACTCGACTGGGTGGCCAACGGTCACTTGGATGCTGAGGCGCTTGAACAGGCCTTGGCCATCACCCACAGCGTACCGAGCGCTGCGGCTAAATTACGCTTGCTCAGCCACTTGGTGCTGGTCTTTGCCATGTTACTGCTGTGCAGCGGAGTGATTTTTTTCTTCGCTTACAATTGGCATGACTTAAACCGTTATAGCAAATTTGCTATCGCCCAAGGCGCGCTGCTCCTGTCATTGCTGCCGCTGCTGTGGGTTAATCTGCAACAGCCGGTCGGTCAAACTGCGATCTTTGCCGCCTGCCTATTAGTCGGCGCACTCTTAGCCCTGGTTGGACAAACCTACCAAAGCGGCGCGGATAGCTATCAGTTATTTTTAGTCTGGGCGCTATTGATCACGCCGTGGGTGGTGTTGGCGCGATCCGCTGCGCTGTGGCTCTTACTCTTGGCCTTGCTCAACCTCAGTGTGCTATTAGCGCTGGATAATTTAGCCATTCAACATTTATTTGTACCCTTTAGCCATCCTGGCTGGTCTTTATTTGCCTTAAATGCCGTTGCCGCGGGCCTGTGGATATTCACCGCGCAGCAGTTACCCGCAACGGGCTTGATACGCTGGGGTGAGCGTGCGATCAGCCTCTACAGCTTGTTAATCATCACCCTGTTAGCTATGGGCTATATCTATGCTTGGGCACAGAGTGATGGCTTAACCTTACCCATTTGGGCCGCCTGCAGTGCGTTATGGTTATACCTGTATCGCTGGCGTCAGTTGGACTTAGTCATGCTATCGGCGCTGATTATGGCAGCCATTGTGTTGATCGTGACCCTAGTGGCTCATGCACTGGATGATGTCCTTAGCGTTGAAGGATTGTTTTTACTGCTCAGTCTAAGCGTGATCGGCCTAGCCAGTGCCGGCGCTGTTTGGCTACGCAAACTCAGTCAACCAGCGACAAAATCGGAGATTGCGCCATGACTCAGCCCGCTATTCTCTGGCAACAATTGCAACAGGCTGGGTTAGTCACAGCTGATCTGCCCACGCAGACAACAGATGATCATCAGCCGGCATTTTTTCTGCGCCTGTTACTCGGCAGCTCAGCGTGGTTATCCGCGCTATTTTTCTGCGTATTTGTTGTTAGTGTATTTATCAGCATCGTGCCCAATACCGACAACATTTGGATGATCGGCGTTATTTTATATGCCCTGAGCCTCTGGGTCAGCCGCCTGGCGCAGAGCCCTCTCTTTGTGCAACAGGCGGTCATTGCCTGCAGCTTAGCTGGGCAAGCCTTGATTGCTTTTGGTCTGCTGCAAAGCAGCGATAACAGTCAATTCAGCGCCGCAGTGCTGTTGATCTTAGAGATCCTGCTGTTTGCCTTAACCGGTATCCGTAGCCAAAGAGCCACAGCTATCTTTCTCGCCTGTGGCGCCTTACTCTGGCTGCTGGGACAATACGCGTGGCTGTATGCGCTACCGGCGCTCAGTGCGGCGACAGCATGGTTATGGCTCAATCTCCTGCGCAGCTACAAGAAGGCAGACTATCTGCAACCCGCGACCCTCGGCTTAACCTTGGCCTTAGGCTTCACGGTTTTTATCGCACTACTGACCAATAGCAGCGAATTCTCAGGCTGGCGCATCGCACACAACGACTGGCAGACACATCTGTGGAGTGCCGCCGCATTAAGCAGCGTGGTCTGTTTACTGCTGGCCTGGCAACTGATCCAGCGCAGCGTGCAGCACACGCAACTGCGTTATAGCGCGCTCTTGACCAGTTTGGGCATTGGCTTAGTTAATCTTAAAATGCCAGGCCTTGCGCCCTTATGCCTTTTACTCTGCATTGGCGTCGCGCAGACACATACCCGCTTAGTCTGGTGCAATCTGTTTGCTTTAGCCTTGTACCTGCTGCTCTATTACTACAATTTAAATAACACCCTGCTGTATAAGTCGCTTCTATTGTGCGTCAGTGGAGCGTTGTTATTCATTTTATATGCCGTCTTAAAGCACTATAGCAGCGCCCAGATCAGCGAGACCAATACCCATGCGTAAATGGCTGACCTTACTCTGCGCACCTTTCATTCTTGGTCTGATCAATGTCGCTATTTGGCAAAATGAACAACTGATTGTACACGGCGAAACCCTGTTATTAGAATTGGCACCGGTTGACCCACGCTCACTGATGCAAGGCGATTATATGGCGCTGCACTTTGCCATGGCGGATGTTATCCATGCGCAGTTACAGGGTCAAAATGAGCACTTAAGCCAAAGAGTTATTGTCCAGTTAGATCAGCAACGCCGTGCCAGTTTTGTCGCTTTTGATCAACAACAGCCCTTAGCGGCGGAGCAATTGCATCTGCAATTTCGCCTGCGTAATGGCCAAATCAAATTCGCCACCAATGCTTTCTTCTTTGAAGAAGGCAGCGGCAGCCGCTATGAGCAAGCGCAATACGGTCTATTTCGGGTGAATCAAGACGGTCAACTGCTCTTGACCCACTTACTTGATGCCGAACTGCAAGCGCTGGGCCAGACCAAACTGCTGCAGTCGGCAACCCACTGAGCAGAGTGCGCGCCAAGTCCCGTACTTTTAGTGCGGGGAGGATGTCAATTAAAGGGGTTTAGCCCCCATTAGTGCACTGGTTCCTAGCAAAATCAGCAAAACCAAACCAGCCCACAACACAGCGAAACCTTGATCACGACCACTGGTGCTTTGTTTATTCGCCAACTCTAATTGCCAACGACTTAGATTACTGTACAAAAAACCACCAAAGACAAACAACAGTGGCAGCAAGGCAATACTCAGCATTAACCATTTCTGGCTTAAAGGTCGTCCTGATAAATGGCTTAACCACCAACCAGTGATCGGCAGAGTCACCGCTAATAGGGTAAAGATCGGCAAACTGATCATTCGAGTGCGGCGCAGCTTTTCTGCGAGCACAGCAGGCTCTTTACCTTTGGCGCGCCACACAATGACAATATGCGCTATCACCCCAAGCATCAGCAAAATTGCCGGTATACCATGACTGAGACGCAACGTTAAATAACTATCCAAGCAGTGTTACTCCTAAAACCTATTGATCGCAGACCAAATCCAGCCTGAACTCACTCAGACTAACCTAAAAACAACTGATAAGCAGGGTTCTCAGTTTCATCCCAATAAGGATAACCAATTTTATCTAAGGCTTCCGCGAGCAAGGGCTGCTCACTCTCAGGAATTTGCAACGCCGCTAACACCCGACCATCCGCCGCTCCGTGGTTACGGTAATGGAACATGGAAATATTCCAACGTCCGCCAAGCTTATTTAGAAAATTAAACAAGGCGCCTGGGCGCTCTGGAAATTCAAAACGGAACACGCGCTCACTGGTCACGGCGTCCGCATGACCACCGACCATATGACGAATATGCAGTTTAGCTAACTCATTCTCAGTGAGATCCAAGACCGGGAAGCCTTGTTCACGCAAATGCTCAACCAAAGCGGCCCGCGGATCAAGTTCCGGATGGGTTTGCACGCCAACAAAAATATGTGCCGTACCCTCGGTGTGGTAACGGTAATTAAACTCAGTGATCTGCCGCTTGCCTATGGCCTCACAGAATTGCTTAAAGCTGCCGGGTTTCTCTGGGATGGTCACAGCGATAATTGCTTCACGCTGTTCACCCAACTCCGCACGTTCAGCCACATGGCGTAAACGGTCAAAGTTAACGTTAGCGCCGGAATCAATGGCGACTAAGTTTTCGCCCACAATCCCGCTACGCTCAATATATTTTTTAATCCCTGCCACCGCTAAAGCGCCAGCCGGTTCAGTGATTGAACGGGTGTCATCATAAATATCTTTCATGGCCGCACAGATTTCATCGGTGCTCACAGTGATCACTTCATCAACATAATCACGGCAAAGGGCAAAGGTGTGCTCGCCAATTTGCGTCACCGCCACACCATCGGCAAACAGCCCGACTTGGGGAAGCACCACACGCTCGCCGGCCGCCATTGCTTGTTGCAGACAATTGGAGTCAACCGGCTCAACGCCAATCACTTTGACGTCTGGGCGCACATATTTAATATACGCCGCCACGCCAGCAATCAATCCACCACCACCACAAGGTACAAACACGGCATGCAGCGGGCCTTGATGTTGACGTAAAATTTCCATGGCTACCGTACCCTGCCCAGCAATCACATCAGGATCGTCGTAGGGGTGGATATAGACAAAGCCTTTTTCTTCGACCAGCTTGAGTGAATAGGCCAAGGACTCTGGAAAGGCATCGCCGTGCAATACCACACGTGCACCACGCGCGCGTACCGCTTTGACTTTAATTTCCGGAGTGGTTTTAGGCATCACAATGGTGGCTTTAATCCCAAGAAACTTGGCCGCCAATGCCACCCCTTGCGCATGATTACCGGCCGAGGCGGTAACCACGCCGCACGCGCGTTCTTCAGCGCTAAGCTGTACAATTTTATTGTAAGCACCCCGAATTTTAAAGGAGAAGACCGGCTGTAGATCTTCTCGTTTAAGCAGAATTTTATTGCCTAAACGCTCAGATAACTGCGGTGCAGCCTGCAAAGGTGTTTCCTGCGCCACGTCATAAACGCGGGCATTTAGAATTTTTTTTACATAATGTTCGAGCATGACGGGCTCACTAAACTGTGTGACAAAGTCAAACAGTCTACTCCACCGTGCACAACTCAACCACATCCAGGCTGCGTAAGTCGCTATAATCAGCCTATATTCCATTTTTACCGGAGCCGCTCGTGAACCAAGATCAACTCAAGCAAGCCGTTGCCAAGGCAGCCATTGACTATATCCTTCCCTACCTTGAGCCACGCAGCATTATCGGTGTGGGCACAGGCTCTACTGCTAACTTTTTTATTGATTTACTGGCTGAGCATAAATATGACTTTGCCGGAGCGGTTGCCAGTTCCGAAGCCACTGCCGAGCGTTTAAAGCAGCACGGTATTAGCGTACATGACCTTAACTCGGTACAAGAGTTGGAGTTCTATATCGACGGTGCCGACGAGTGCAATAAATATCTAGAGCTGATTAAGGGCGGTGGCGCAGCGCTAACTCGTGAAAAAATTGTCGCAGCGGTAGCAAAAACCTTTATTTGCATCGCCGATGACAGCAAAAAAGTTGCTGTATTAGGTGAGTTCCCCCTGCCTGTTGAAGTGATTCCAATGGCGCGTAGCTATGTTGCCCGTGAATTACTAAAACTCGGCGGCGATCCGGTGTATCGCACCGGCGTAGTAACGGATAATGGCAATGTGATTTTAGATCTGCACAATCTGCAAATCACTGACCCGCGCGGACTCGAAGAAAAAATTAACAACATCGTCGGTGTAGTCTGCAGCGGCTTATTTGCCCAGCGCTCGGCGGATGTCTTACTACTGGGTACAAAAAACGGGGTGACGACTTTAAAAAAATCCGACCTCTAAGCCGCTCTATACACTTAAACAGCATACCGCTGCCCACTGCGCCGCTATGCTGTTTTACCCTCTGAAAAACACCGCACACTCGAACAACCACAGCACTAAAAAACGCCTTTAAGCCCACACTCCATACTTGAACACTGCTTAATACATCATAAAAACTGCTGATATAACAACGGCAACAATAAACACATTCAAAAAAACCCACCGTTATTCTATTTAAATATATAAATATAAAAATCTGATATATATGGTGACTTATGATTAATTAAAACCAATTAAAATCAGTCCTATAAAATGATCACTCACAAAATATCAAGCCAACATTAGTTGAATACCCCTGCGTCACTTTGCCTTTGCGACAAAGTGACGTATTGCTAGATAAAGATTTTAAAATACCATACCTCTACTTAAAATCTAAAAGTGGATGTCATATGCTTTCTTTATCTAAGAAATATTTACTACTACCGGCTGTCATATTATGTATCGATGTTTCTTATGCAGCTGACGACCCTTATACATTAAAAACTGTGACGACCTACAGCTCAGCTATTAATGATCGTTTTGATGCTTATCTACAAAATCCTTCCAGCTCCACATTTATTAGCGGGGAGGACATTGAAGATCAGCATGCCAAAAATATTCAAGAAATACTAAGAGGCATACCCGGCATTACCTCAGATTTATACGGAGATGGTGACGGAATAAAGATAAAAATTCGCGGCATTGACAACCAAAGATATTATGGTGAACAGCCTGGGGTGGCTATCGTTATTGATGGCGTACCTATTTTTGAGCGCACTGGTAAAGTTAATATTGACTTAGACAATATTGAATCAATTCGTGTGGTTAAAGGCGGTGCATCCTATTTATACGGTGAAGATGCATTGGCGGGTGCTATTATAATTACCACCAAAGGTGCCAAGGTTAAAAATGATATCAGCTTAGGCTATGAGCAAGGCTCATTTGGTTATAACAAAGAACTCTTATCGGCTAACTTTTCACAATCGATACTATCGGGTCGTTTCCAATACTCAAAACGAGAAACGGATGGCTATCATTATTTATCAAACCGAGACAGTGAAAGTTATTCTTTAAATTTCAATCTAAATCTAAGTAACAACTCTAGTTTAAAATTTAACTATGAGGGAATTGACCTGTTCAGGGATGGCGATGGTTTTGTTAAAGGTGAGACGCAAGCCAAAGATGACCCAAAGGCCAGAAACGCAACCCGTGGTTATACACGCAATACAGACACAGATCTAAAGAGGTTTAACTTAACCTATTCTTATGATTTTTCTGATACTGGATCTTTATCTTTAATAGGTTATCAATTTAAAGATAAGACCTCCTACTGGTCAGCCCCGGTTAGATTCGACGGTTTAGGTAAGCCTGTACCTAATAGCTCTTATGATGCCTATGCTAATATAACCAACTATGAACAAACACAACGCGGCGCAAAACTAGAAATTAAAGAAAGCTTTGGTAATCTAGCTTTAATGGGTGGTTTAGATTTTAGAGACGATCACTTTGAAGAAATAACTTCTGCCAAACAAGATTACAAACACTCTCCTTCTCCTTTTGCACCTGTCATTACACAAGGAAGTGTTACCAGCAAAGGTGAGCGCACTGAACGCACTAAGGCCGCATACACTGAATTAAAGTATGCGCTAACAGATTTTACTACATTGACCGGCAACTATCGTTTTGACCATATTGCTCTAGACGACGAAGATAAATTAACCTTTAAAAAAGGTGATTCAAGCTTTGATATCTCCTCTTGGCGCTTAGGTATTGATCAAAGTTTAACCGACAGAACCTCTGTGTATGCAGGCGTATCAACAGGTTTTAGAACACCCACCTTAAGTCAACTCTCGACTAACAATAGTATTGACCCTGAACATACCAGAAACTATGAAATCGGCGTGCGCAGTGAACAGCCTATATTGGGCTGGAACACCTCAATTAATGGTTCAATTTTTCATCTGCGCCGTAAAGATTTCATCACGGATGTGGTTGAGCGAGACCCTAGTGGCGCTAGAGATACTAAGTATGACAATATTGGCGATGTTGTCAGCCAAGGAGTTGAGCTGGCTTTAAGTACTGATATTAAAAACGACTTATCTTTTGACTTTTCCTACACCTACTTAGATAGCTACTTTAAAAAATATGATGATTTTTACTTAGCTCTAGGTAATTCTCGCGGTAGCGAGGTAAGTAGCCATAATCAGTTAATTAACCCTAACAGCCAAGTATTCTTTAAGCATTACGATAATAAAAACAACCAAGTACCGAGAACGCCTAAGCACAGCGCTAACTTTAGAACCCACTGGCACCTTTATAAAGATTTTTATCTCACCGCAGAAGCTGACTATAAAAGCTCCAGCTATGCTGATGAAATCAATCAAGAAAAAATTAAACAGCGCACCTTGTTAAACCTCACGGCTAACTACAAAACTAATCTGCGTGTTTTCGGAAGAGCTGATAGCCAAATTAATGCTTTCTTAAAAGTTGAAAACGTAACCAATAAAAAATATTACAGCTCTGTTTATGGTTCTCAAGATTCCGCAGGTATCAATGGTATCTTTGACGGTGTTTATAACTCCGAAGACTTATCCATTATTGTCGACCCAGGCCGTACTTGGTCTACAGGACTAACGGTGAGGTTTTAAGGATGAGTAAATTATTAAGTGCTATTTTATGTTTAATGGCTATCAGCATGAGTGCTTTTGCACAAAAAGCTAATGTCATTGTAGTAACCACTGAATTCAGTATTGAAAATAAATTTAAGCAGTTAGCACTTTTAGCTGAAAACAGCTCGTTTAACTTTAATTATTATTATGTTGAGCAGCTGGAAGACAATACAGATTTTATTCAGCACGCTGACTTTATTATCGTCGACGCACCGCGCCCTGATGATCAAGCGGCTATTGTCGGTCGCTTAAAAGACAGCTTGCAAAAAGTCAGTGCGCCGCTGGTGCAAATCCAGCGCATGACACCGCAGCAGCCGTTGCAGTATAGAAATTTATCCTTTGAGCATGCGAAAGCGATTCAGGACTACTATTTGTCCGGCATGGATAATAATCGACGTGGTTTACTCAGCTATATCGAGCATTACTTGCAAGGTGCGGATCTGTCTTTAGTGGAAAAACCACAACAGTTACCGGATGGCGGTATTTACCACCCACAAGCTGAGGGTAAAATTTTTGCCACTTTAGAGGACTATCTCGCTTGGTGGCAGCAACAGCAGAAAAGTGATTGGCAAGAAAAGTCAGTGATCGCCATGGAGACCACCTCCAGCTACATTTCTGATGCACAAACCGCGCATTTAGATGCCGTTATTGATGCCATTGAACACAATAATGGCCTGCCGATTGTCTATTATCCTAAATCTCGCTCAATGAGTGGCCAGCCTCGCCCGCCAAGCGCACCAGCCGCTGCCCCTGCCAGCGAAACAACTCCGGCAGCAGTGGCTTTTCCTAACCCAAAAAGCCAGCGCCGCCCTGTCGCTATTGAACCCTTGTTACAACTCGACAACCAGATGATCGCCAATGTGCTCTTGGTCAATACCTTTTTGGGCGGTGATACTGAAGGGCGTAAAGCTAAGTACCAGCAGCTCAACATCCCCGTTTTGCACATTGTTCACTACCGTGCGGATAACTATGCCGCCTATCTCGCGGATAATGCAGGTATTGACAGCTTTTCGTTGCCCTTCACCTTAACCAATGCGGAATATATCGGCATGCAGGACCCGGTTATTTTAACCACTAATGAAGGCGGGGAAATGCTGCCAATCCCTGAACAGCTGAACGTGTTGGTGAATAAAGCCTTTAACTTGGCCAGCCTGCAACGCAAGGACAATCAGGATAAAAAATTAGCACTGTTGTTTTGGAATCACCCACCGGGAGAAACCAACCAAGGTGCCTCTAATCTGAATGTGCCGCGTTCTTTAGAAAAGCTCACCAGCGATTTACAAAAAGAGGGTTATCAGGTTAGCCCAGTCGCTGAACAGACGATTATTGATGCGGTAGCTGCAATGCTAAAGCCCAGCTATCGCCCTGACCACTTAGACGAATTAATGGACACAGCTTTGTGGAGCTTTCTGCCTCTAGAGGCCTATCAAGCTTGGTTTAAAACGCTACCCGAAGAGGTGCAGAGTGAAATCAATGGCTACTGGGGCGAAGCGAATAATTATGCTGGTTTAGTCGCGTATCGAGGCCAGCAAGGCTTTGTTATTCCACGTTTAGAAAGCGGCAATCTGATTATCATGCCGCAGCCCAGTCGTGGCGGTAATGACCCTAGCCAAGATAAAGATATCTTCCATGACGTTAAGGTGCCGATGCATCATTACTATGCTGCGGTGTATTTATGGATTCGTGAACATTATCAAGCTGATGCCATTATTCACTTTGGTACCCACGGCTCACAGGAGTGGTTGCCAGGTAAAGAGCGCGGCTTATGGGCCTATGATGCACCTAATCTAGCGGTTGGTTCAGTGCCAGTCATTTATCCCTATATTGTCGATAATATTGCCGAAGCCATTCATGTTAAACGTCGTGGTCGCGGGGTGATTATTAGCCACCAAACCGCTCCGCTCTCACCGGCTGGCTTATCCGATGATTTTGTCACCATCAATAATTTACTTGAAGAATATCAACTGCTGGATGAGGGCTTGGTCAAACAAAACAACCAAGCACTGATTATCGAGCAGGTGGTAAAAATGAATATTCATCAAGACTTGGAGTGGGACGTTGCGAATTTACATACCGATTTTGCCGCATTCTCTAGAGAGTTAGAGAATTACCTCGAAGACCTTGGAGCGGCAATCCAACCTTTAGGCCTGCATACTTTCGGTCAAAGCGCCGAGTCCGATCACTTAACTTTAACCTTGATGCTGATGTTACAAGAGCCTTTAGCAACAGCTTTAGGCTTGGATAACTTAGCAGCGGAGTTTAAGCGTGATTATAAGCACTTAAAAGAAACACCCGCCTATCAGTTTGTCGCGCAACACATTGTGCAAGGCATAGCGCTGGATAAAGACGCAACGCCAGAGCAGCAAGCCTTGGTCAAACAAGGTCAGCAACAGTTAAGCAACTTAGCTGCGCATGTCGAAACAGACAGCCTAATGACCGCCCTAGCGGCGCGTTGGATTGATCCTTCCTACGGTGGCGATCCGGTGCGTAATCCTGATGCCTTGCCCACCGGGCGCAATATGTATGGCTTTGATCCTTCCAGAGTGCCAACCAAAGCTGCTTATACCGCCGGAATACAGGCGCTCGATGAACTGTTACTCAGTCATCAACTGACTGAGAATGAAACACCGAGCAAACTGGCCTTTACCATGTGGAGCACAGAAACCATGCGCCACTTGGGGATGCTAGAGGCGCAAATCTTCGCTGCTTTGGGGGTCAAGCCCGTTTGGGACCGTGGCGGGCGCGTGATTGACTTGGAATTGATCCCGCTTAGCGAGTTGGGACGAGCACGGATTGATACGGTGATTTCACTGACGGGCCTGTATCGCGATCAGTTTCCCAATTTAATTGAGCGTTTCAATCAGGCTATTGTAATGGTTGCTGAGCAAGACGAGCCGGCCGCCATGAACCCCATTCGCGCCAATACACGGCAAGTGCTGCAACGATTGTTGGAGTTAGGCTATCCAGAAGATCAGGCACATAACCTCGCGCTCACCCGAGTGTTTGGTACAGAGTCCGGTGATTATGGCACTCAGCTGCCGGAAGCCACACTGGCCTCAGATAAGTGGGAAGCAGACGATAATCAGCTTGCTGAGCTCTACTTGTCACGCATGTCTTGGGCTTACGGCCCAGATACATCACAGTGGAGCCAAAAGCCTGCAACCATCAATGGTCAAGCGCTGAATCTATATGCCGAACAGCTTAAGGGTACGCAAGCAGCGGTGTTCTCTCGCTCCTCAAATCTAAGAGGCCTACTGGATACCGATCATCCTTTTGAGTACCTCGGTGGTATTTCCTTGGCCGTGCAGCATTTAGATGGTGCTGCACCCCAGCTGTATATCTCCAATTTGCGTGACCCTAATCGCGCTAAATTGCAAAGCGCCGAACGCTTTCTAGCCAACGAGTTGCGCGCGGTGTATCAGCATCCTAACTGGCTGGCAGAAATGCAAAAAGAAGGTTATGCCGGCACCTTAGAATTGCTCAACACCATCAATAATTTCTGGGGTTGGCAGGTGATGGATGAACGCATGGCGCGCGATGACCAGTGGGAGGAGTTTCATCAAACCTATATCAAAGATAAATATGATTTATCCCTTAAAGAGTGGTTTGAAGAGAGCAACCCAGCGGCCATGGCGCAAATCGCTGAACGTATGCTGGAAGCTGTTCGTAAAGATTACTGGGACGCCAGCGAGCAAACCAAACAAGAGCTGGTTGAGCTGTACCAAGAGTTGGCCGCACAACATGATATCTACACCAGCAATGAAACCTTTAAAGCCTATGTGGCTGAATTGGCAGCAGGCTATGGCCTGGCTGGTGTAGCACCTGCTGTCGCCGAAGCGGCGGCACATCCAGAGCCAACAGACCCCGTCGAGGCAGAAACCAGCAACTCACCTTTAGAGCAGGTTAAAGGCCAAGAAATGGCTGAAATAGCCCCAGCAGAACCCGTTGAGACCGACCTTTACTGGCTCTGGGCTTTATGTATTTTAATCGGCTTAGGCGCTGCTTACCAAGCCATGCTCGCGCGTAGACAACGTATTTTTATAGGGGAATAAAATGGGTTTTATTGAATTAAGCATGTCTCAAATTTCAGGCTTATTTTTGCTGCCGGTGTTTTTAGTGCTGGCGCTGATCTTTGCTTATGCTTTATTTGAGCTGGGTCGGTTTCTATTTGAAATCATCCAACGTCAACTCAGTGCAGATCACCATAAACCTTTAACTTGGTATTACCAAAAACACCCTGAAGCGGATCTAGAGCACTTAGAGTTGCAAGTGTTAAAGCATCTGGAGCCCTTGCGCGTTGTCAGTCGCATCTCACCTATGCTGGGCCTGATCGCCACCATGATTCCCATGGGGCCGGCGTTAATGGGCGTGGCTTCAGGGGATTTTATGAGCGTGGCGGAAAATCTATCCGCAGCTTTTTCTGCGGTTATTATTGCCCTGTTGTCTGCCTCTATGGTGTTCTGGGTGCTGTCGGTGCGACGCCGCTGGTTGCTGGAAGAATTAAAGCAGCTGGCAGTTATGATTGATCACGAGGCCTAATGCTATGAGTCGCTTAAAACTCAACATCCTAGACGACGAAGATGACGATCCTATCGCCAGTACGGTGAATATCATTGATGTCTTTTTAGTGGTGATTGCGGTGTTGCTGGTTATTTTAATGTCCAACCCCATCAATCCATTTTCAACAGATGAAGAGATTATTGTGGTGAAAAACCCCGGCAAACCGAATATGGAAATGCTGATCAAAGACGGCACCGAGTTAAAACATTACCAATCCACTGGAGAAGTTGGTGAAGGCCAAGGCAGTAAGGCTGGAATCACCTATCGTATGGAAGATGGCAGTATGATTTATGTGCCTGAATAGTCGATAACACTGCGCCACGGCGCAGTACAGATCAGCGGCTCAGCTCTACCACGAGCCGCTGTTTAATTTAACCCCAGTCAAACACTACAGAGCGATCTTTTTAAACACGTAAAACAAATTGGGTTCGCTAACGATATAAATAGTGCCCTGCGCATCCATCGCCACCCCTTCAGCTTGTTTAATACTGCTGGTTAAGCCATTAAAACCCATAGCCAAACTGATAAAACTGACTGGATTACCCTCCTCATCCAGTTCTAACAACATACGTGACTCATCGGACAACACCAAGAGATGCCCAGTACGCTGATCAACCGCCAGCGAGGACAAATCACGCATAAATACCTGACCAGACGGCAGCTCTTGTAGGCTCTGTGTTGCCAACTCAAGGCCATCATCGGCCGCTGGAAAGGGCAAGCTAAACAGGCCAAAGGGACTGCGCTCTTTAGCCAGCAGCATGCGCTGATTACGCTCATCCCAAGCCACCCCTTCAAACCCCTTGTTATGCGCCCGCGAACGACCCAAATCGATCGATCGCAACATCGCCGCATCAATAAACTGCGCATCCGGCGCTAAATAAAAGGTGGTTAGCTGTGCACGCCGCTCATCAAGAATGGCAATACGGCCGTCGCTGAGCACCTCTACGCCTTCAGGGTCAGAAAAACCGCGCAGTTCCACCTCGCGCAGGACTTCACCCTCTAAGGACAACTCAACCAATTTCGGTATTCTACCGGTCACGGCAAACAAGGTATTGCTCAGTGGACTCCAACTCAGCCCTGAAGTTTCGGCCTTAGCTAATCCGGCTAAAGGCTTGGCCTGTATCACCACACGATAGCCTGGCAACCAAATACTCTCTGCTTGCTGCTGCGCGCTGGTATTACGCTCTTGCCACAAAAACGCAAGACGATCATCCCAATGCAAAAAATGCAACAATGCCACACCTAAGCCTGCACATAAGACTACCAACACCCTCCACTTTGGGCGCAGCCCAGATACTTTAAACATATCAAAACCCTTCTAATGCATGACTTCAAACAGGCTATAGATCGCCTACCGCTAGAACCACTCTGGTAGGTTGTTATTAAGCACGACATCCTACTGATTAAATCAGACCTGCGCGCTAGACAATCGTTATACTCTGCGCATTGTTTATTTGGAGAGTTCCATGTCATTGCCTTCTTTACGCTTAAAATCTAACTCTGATCGCCGTTTACGTAGCGGTCATCTGTGGGTCTATAGCAATGAAATTGATACCAAGCTATCGCCTTTAAGCGATTTTAAAACAGGCGATCAGGTCATTGTTGAAACCGCTTCAGGTAAGCCTTTGGGCGTTGCGCTGATGAGTCCGCAAACACTGGTATGCGCGCGTCTGGTCTCTCGTGAGACTGAACATCGCTTGGATAAATCACTCTTAGTACACCGCCTCAATATTGCCTTATCTTTGCGCGAGCGCTTATTTAGCGCACCTTTCTATCGTTTAGTGCATGCTGAAGGCGATTTATTACCGGGGCTAGAAGTCGATCGTTTTGGCGACATTTTAGTGGTACAAATCACTGCGGCCTGCATGGAGCCACATAAAGATATTATTTTGGAAGCCTTATTACAGGTCTGCAAACCGACCGGTGTGTTATGGCGCAATGATTCCAATCTGCGCGATAGCGAAGGTTTAGAACGCTACTTAGCAGTGGCCTACGGCGAGGTACCTGAATGGGTGCAACTGCTCGAAAATGATTTAGTGTATAACGCACCACTTATGCAGAAAAAGGCCCTGGGCTGGCATTTCGATCAACGTTTTAATCGCCTCCAAGCGGCAGTTTATTGTACAGATAAACGTGTATTGTCGGTGTACAGCGATGTCGGTAGCTGGGCGATTCCAGCAGCTTTAGCCGGCGCTACGGAAGTGCTGTGTGCTGATGCGTCTGCGCAAGCCTTAGATGCTTTAGAGCAAAATGCGCAACTCAATGATATCGGTGAAACCTTGCTCTGCGCCGAAGGTGATGTGCTGGAAACCTTACAAGCACTGAAACGCGACGAAGAGCGTTTTGATGTCATCATCGTTGATCCGCCAGCCTTTATTAAACGCAAAAAAGACTTAAAAACCGGTGAAGCCGGTTATCGCAAACTCTATGAGCATTGCATCCGCTTACTCAGCCGTGATGGTATTTTAATTTGCTCATCCCGCTCGCCGTTTTTCACTGAAGAAAGCATGCACAGCACTTTGCTGGCCAGTGCGCGCCATTTGGATCGCAATATTCAGATTCTCGAGCAAAGTGGGCAAAGCGCGGATCACCCGATGCACCCCGCCATCCCAGAAACCCGTCACCTGAAATACACCGTGTGCCGTATCTTACCCAACAGTTAAGCCGGCCCAGCACGCCACAGTTAAGCAAAACGCCGCTGCCCTTTGCCCACTTGCGCAGGGCAGCGTAGAATTAAACGATTCTCGTCACTACCCAAGGCGAGCCTAAGCATGCTTTGCCGATCGCACGGTCACCCCGCAGCAGCAGTAGCAGATGCGCTTACCGCCCTTATTTTATTTTTTGCAGGAAGTTCTGATGCCTGATTATCGTTCGAAAACCTCAACCTTCGGCCGCAATATGGCCGGTGCCCGTGCACTATGGCGCGCAACCGGAATGACCGACGAAGATTTTCATAAGCCCATTATTGCTGTGGCCAACTCCTTTACCCAGTTTGTCCCGGGTCACGTGCACCTGAAAGATATGGGCCAATTAGTCGCGCGTGAAATTGAGCGTGCCGGTGGTGTCGCGAAAGAATTTAATACCATTGCCGTGGATGACGGTATCGCCATGGGCCACGACGGCATGCTCTATTCACTGCCGAGTCGTGAAATCATTGCTGACTCCGTGGAATACATGGCCAACGCGCACTGCGCCGATGCCCTCGTGTGTATTTCCAACTGCGATAAAATCACCCCCGGTATGTTGATGGCTGCTTTGCGCCTGAATATCCCAGTGGTGTTTGTCTCTGGCGGCCCCATGGAAGCCGGTAAAACTAAGCTGGCCAGTCACGGTTTAGATTTGGTTGACGCCATGGTGATTGCGGCGGATGACGATGCGTCGGATGAAAAAGTAGCCGAATACGAGCGCAGCGCTTGCCCCACCTGTGGCTCCTGCTCCGGTATGTTCACCGCCAACTCGATGAACTGTTTGGTTGAAGCCTTAGGCCTAGGTTTACCCGGTAACGGTACCGTATTAGCGACTCATGCTGACCGTAAAGAATTGTTCTTAGAAGCGGGCCGCACCATTGTTGAGCTGTGCCGTCGCTACTATAAAGAAGGCGACGAATCTGCCCTGCCACGCAATATTGCCAACTTCCAAGCCTTTGAAAACGCGATGACGTTAGACATTGCTATGGGCGGTTCGACCAACACCATTCTGCACTTATTAGCCTCGGCGCAAGAAGCTGAAATGGACTTTAACTTGCTGGATATCGACCGTTTATCACGTAAGGTTCCAGAGTTGTGTAAAGTCGCGCCCAATATCCAAAAATACCATATGGAAGATGTGCACCGCGCGGGCGGTATTTTCAGTATTTTAGGCTCATTGGCCCGCGGTGGCTTCTTGCACACTGACTTGCCAACTGTGCACAGTAAGACTATGGCGGAGGCGATTGCCAAATGGGATATCACCCAGACTGACGACGAAGCCGTACACACCTTCTTTAAAGCAGGCCCAGGTGGCATTCCCACGCAAACTGCATTTAGCCAAGCGACACGCTGGCCGACCTTGGATTTAGACCGTGAAAACGGCTGTATCCGTAGTGTTGAACACGCCTATTCGCACGAAGGCGGTTTAGCTGTTCTGTACGGTAATATCGCCGTAGATGGCTGTGTGGTGAAAACCGCTGGGGTGGATAAATCCATCCACGTCTTTAAAGGCAAAGCGAAAATCTTTGAAAGCCAAGACTCTGCAGTACGCGGCATTCTGGCTGATGAAATCAAAGCCGGCGATATCGTAATTATTCGTTACGAAGGCCCTAAAGGTGGCCCGGGTATGCAAGAAATGCTCTACCCTACCAGCTACCTGAAATCTAAAGGTTTAGGTAAAGAGTGCGCGTTACTGACTGATGGTCGTTTCTCTGGTGGTACTTCAGGTCTTTCCATCGGTCACGCGTCTCCAGAAGCCGCATCCGGTGGTGCGATTGGTTTAGTACAGGAAGGCGATAGCATTTTAATTGATATTCCTAACCGTACTATTAACTTGCAAATCAGCGATGCAGAATTGGCCGAACGTCGTGTGGCACAAGATGCCAAAGGCTGGAAACCGGTTGAAGTACGCCCACGTAAAGTGACTACAGCACTGAAGGCTTATGCGCTGTTAGCGACCAGTGCTGACAAAGGCGCGGTACGTAACAAAGCGATGCTGGATGAATTGCTTTAATAGCACATTGGCTGTGCATTCGCGTTAAATATAAAGCCCCGATTCCATACAAAGAATCGGGGCTTTATGACCTGTACGCCCACAAGCTGAGCAGAACTGTCGACCTTATTTCTTATACAGGTACACCCGATAAGTCTGTCAGCAAGCGTGAGGCAATAAACAAATAAATCACCACACCCGTGGCATCGCATACTGAAGTAATTAACGGTGCACTGGCGCTCGCAGGGTCAAAGTTAAATTTGCTCAGCACAAAGGGCAAGCTCATGCCAATCATGCAGCCGATCATCACAATCGAAACCATGCTTAAAGCCAAAACTAACGCCACTGTCTCATCACCACGAATAAAGCCTAACACAGACACCGCAGCAGCCATGGTGCAACCGAGCGCCAGCGCCACTAAGGCTTCACGACCAATCAAATAGAGCCAGTCACGCATCACCACTTCACCAGTAGCAAGGGCACGCACCATCAAAGTAGCCGACTGCGAGCCGGCGTTGCCACCACTGTCCACCAGCAAAGGTAAGAAAAACACTAAAACGATATTGGCGGTGATAATCTCTTCAAAATGAGCAATCCCCGCACCAGAAAATAAGTTACCAAACACCAACAAAATCAGCCAAAAAATACGCTTGCGGTACAACAAACCAATACTTGCGTCTTTTATGCTGCCTATAATGGTGCTCACACCGGCCGATTTATGCATATCATCGGTGGCTTCTTCGCTGACCACATCCATCGCATCGTCATAAGTAACAATACCAATCAGCGCACCCTGCTCATCGGTAATCGGCAAGGCCAATAAATCATAACGAGCAATTTTCTTGGCAATATCTTCTTGGTCATCAGCCACATCCGCGCTGACCACATTGCTCAGCATTAAATCCTCAATCGACGTATCGATATCGGATAAAATCAAATCGCGCAACGACACTACGCCCAGTAATCGGCGCTGCTCATCAATCACATAAGCTTGGTAAATCGTTTCAGCATCAGGTGCCTCATCACGCAAATAGGCCATCGCTTGAGCGACGTTCATATCTTTTTTCAATATGGCGTAGTCGGAAGTCATCAAGGCACCCGCCGTGCCTTCGACATACGCTGACAGTTTACGAATATCTTCACGTTCAGCCGGCGCTAAAGCGGGCAGCAGCATGTCACGCTGGCTTTGGTCAAAGCGTTTAAATAAGTCGGTGCGCTCATCAGCTGGCATTTCACTGACCAACTTGGCTAAAGTGGCGCGTGGAAACTCTAACGCTAAACGGACTTGCTCTTCAGGCTCGAAATACCTAAAAACTTCGGCACGCTTAGGTAAGCGCTCTAGCAAACGCCAACACAAGGTCGGTTCAAGCTGCTCTAACACATCCGCCAGATCAACAGAACGTAGGTCTTCAATCGCTGCTAAAGCATGATCGAATTGATTATTTTTAATCGCATCCCTCAGAACAAGAACGAGGTTTTTATGGGTATTACTCATTGTATCTCTCCAGGCGGCCGGCAGCGGGCAACTTGAGGAGACTACAAATCAGACAAGACTGTCTTTAAGTCAACAGGAAGCCGTCAGCCAACACGCTGATCATAGTATGTGATGAAGTCCAATAGGGACTTATACAAGAACTTTCCATACAGCCTTTATTTCCTCTGGAGCCGTTTATACGGCGTGCGAATACTAAGGTAAGCGCCCTGCAATAACAACTGCAGCCGGATTTTACTTATTCGGTTAGCCGATTATTCTGATAATGGTATGCTTATATTAATTGATTATTTTTTCTTACAGCAACGTATTTTAAGTGGTGCTATACACCCTTTTCGGAGTTTATTTTGACCGCCACAATTGATGACGTAAAAACCTACTTACTGGATCTGCAAGAGCGCATTTGTGCTGCTTTAGAGCAGGCTGATGGCGGATCTTTTTTTGAAGAAAGCTGGCAGCGACCCGGTGGTGGCGGTGGTCGCACCCGTGTGTTAGAAAACGGTGCGTTGATTGAAAAAGGCGGGGTGAACTTCTCCCACGTCTATGGCGACTCATTACCGCCATCAGCCAGTGCGCATCGTCCAGAGTTAGCCGGCCGCTCATTCCAAGCCATGGGTTTATCCTTAGTGATTCACCCAGAAAACCCGCATATTCCGACATCGCACGCCAATGTACGCTTATTTGTCGCGGAAAAGCCCGGCGAAGAGCCGATTTGGTGGTTTGGGGGTGGCTTTGATTTAACCCCTTATTACGCCGAAGAAGAAGATTGCGTGCATTGGCATCAAGTCGCGCACGATGCCTGTGCGCCCTTTGGCGACAACGTTTACCCTGACTATAAAGCGTGGTGCGATCGCTATTTTTATTTAAAACACCGCGATGAACCACGTGGCATTGGCGGTTTATTCTTTGATGACCTCAATCAATGGGATTTCGCCACCTGCTTTGCTTTTATGCGCGCCATTGGTGACGCCTTTCTGGAGGCTTATATGCCGATTGTGGAACGCCGTCGGCATACGCCATTCACTGCGCAAGAGCGCGAGTTCCAAGCGCACCGCCGTGGCCGTTATGTTGAGTTCAACTTGGTGTTTGACCGCGGCACCTTATTTGGCTTGCAATCGGGTGGCCGTACCGAATCCATTTTAATGTCCTTACCGCCGCAGGTACGCTGGGGCTATGACTGGCAACCTGCAGCCAATAGCCGAGAAGCACGTCTAACTGACTATTTTTTACAAGATCGTGATTGGTTAGGCGAGGCGCACGCAAAATGAACTATTACGGCGTTTTCGGCAATCCGATTGCCCACAGTAAATCACCGCTGATTCATCGCTTATTTGCCGAGCAAACCGCGCAGCAGATCAGTTATGAACCACTCTTAGCCCCCTTAGATGGTTTCCCTGAGGCGGTGGCGCAGTTTTTTCAAACCGGCAGCGGCGCCAATGTTACTGTGCCCTTTAAAGAGCAAGCCTTTACCTTAGCGGATCAACTCAGCCAACGAGCGCAACGGGCCAAAGCAGTCAACACCTTAAAAAAACTGGCCGATGGCGGTTTACTCGGTGATAACACCGACGGTGCAGGCTTAGTCAATGATCTGCTCAATAACAATGTGTTCTTGGCCGGTAAAAACATTCTGCTGTTAGGCGCCGGTGGTGCCGTACGCGGTGTGCTCGAGCCACTCTTAGCACAAGGCCCAGCACAAGTGTGCATTGCCAACCGTACCGTTGAAAAAGCCGAACAATTGGCGCGTGAATTCTCTGATTTAGGCCGCATGACTGCCGCCGGTTACGATTGGATTGACGCACCAGTGGATATCATTATCAACGGTACATCTGCCAGCCTCAGCGGCAAGCTGCCGCCCCTGGCGAGCACCTTAATCCAAGCGGGGCACACTGTGTGCTACGACATGATGTACGCTAAGCACACCACTGTGTTTAATCAGTGGGCGCAAGAGCAAGGTGCGGCACGCACCTTAGATGGTTTAGGTATGCTGGTCGAACAAGCCGCAGAAGCCTTTTATCTATGGACCGGTGTCCGCCCTGATCCCACTCCAGTGCTGCAACAGTTACGCGCGCAACTTTAGCCGTTAAGCCAAGCGCAGCACCTGCCCTGTACGTAAATCGCGGATGGTGCTGGGCTTGCTGCTCTGGCCAAGTTCACCGTTTAATACAGCATCGAGCTGACCATGGAAGTATTGCTCAATACGCAAACGGCTTTTTGCTGGGGATAAACCACTGGGGTTAGCTGAGGTCGAGACCAGCGGTCCAGTTAATGCACAAAGCTGCGCCACCAGCGGATGGGCACTGACGCGAATTGCTACGCTATCATGTGACCCACTAATCCACTCAGGCACACGATTATGATGCGGTACTAGCCACGTATTTGGACCCGGCCAACTGGCCTTTAATTGCGCCAACTGCGTATCGCTTAACCCCTCAAGCAACCAAGCAAATTGCTCCATAGTGGCCGCCACCACAATTAAACCTTTATGCATTGGCCGCTTTTTCAGCGCCAATAAGCGCGCCACCGCAGTAGCATTAAAAGGATCACAACCCAAGCCCCAAACGGCCTCAGTGGGATAAGCAATCACTGCGCCTCGGCGAATTTTTTCTGCGGTCTGTTGGAGCTGCCACACATTGCTCATAGCTGTCCTAAATTACTGAAAGTCAATTTAAGTGATTTCACTTAAAATCGGCATAAGGGGTAAGTGGCTCTGGGGATAATTTTAAATCGCCTTGCCAAGATTTAAATGAATAACGCACATACAGCATAGCTCGGCTCGGCGAGTAATCCTCACTGTAACGCCAGTCTAAGCCGGCGCCTAATACCCAATGATTATCCAGTCGACGCTCAACTAAACCGCGCACGCTATAACCTACACTGCGACTTGAGCCACCTTTAAAGCTATTATTGGTCATAAAATCAGCATGGCTCACACCTTGACCGGCCAACTCTAACCAAGGTCCGGCAATTAAATTTTGCTCAGGGTAATACGCCATATCACGGGTTTTTGAGGCGGACAAAGACACACTACCTTCTAAAAGATACGACCAATCCACAGTACGTTTAGCGTAATTGACCGGCAATGACAGCGACACATACTTTTGCGGACTGTAATAGCCGCCATGGCCGAGGGTGTACTCGCTAAGATCTTTTTTATAGTGCCAAAGCATACTTCCAACACCCACAGTTAGCAGCTCATTGGGCGTATTGATCAAACGCCTGTAGTAACCGCCCATCAATCGCGACGTTGTATTATCTGCCACATTTTTACCGCGCAACTGATGATGACTGATATCAGCCCAAACACCATGGGTACCACCCTGATCCCAACTTAAGCCCAGCGCGGCGCCATTGGCTATCACACCACCCCATTCAATGCCTGTGCGTGGATCTTTCGTCCAGAAAAAGACAGCAAAGAGCTGGATAAAGGCCGCCGTGATGCGGTAAGGGTGAAACCTGTTACCCCTATTTTATCGGCATAGCTGATCCCACCCACCCAGTTCTGCACCGTAAAACCATAAGGTGTGCTGCCTAAATCAAACGACCACTGCTCATCCGTCCAGCCTGCAGCAAAACTTGTACCATCAGCTTTCTGGGTAAATCCACGCCCACAACCAACTAAGGATTGCGTGTCACCTTGGCTATCAAGACCGGCAAAATTACAACTAGCAAAGCGCTCGCTATAAGCTCCCGTTGCATCTTTTTTAAAGGTGCCAGCATCCATACGTACATGGTCCGTACGTAAAAACGCTCGACCTTGAGTCAGAGGGAACTCCAGATGTGCCATTGTGGTATTAGCATTTAATTCAGAGATACCTGGCGTGCCATCGCGACGCCACCAGCTATCATTGTGCAGAGTAAAACTTGGGCTTTCGCGCCTATACAGTTGTGCGGCTTCAGCCCTTAGCCCCCGTGCCAGCCAATCAACCTGTGGCGCATCGAATACTGCACGACTCACGGCCCTAGAAACCAACTCAGATAAAGCTAAATAACTTGATGCTGTGTCGATATGTATGGTTTTTTTAGGCGGCTCTGCTTGTGTACCAATAAAGCGTACGCCAACCGGTACATGAGTAATCGCCGGTGCGGGTATTTCACGCATCCCTGACATTTGCATACGATCACCTGCTAAAGCAGCACCATGCTCAGGCACAAAAACCACCATGGCTTGGCGCCCACTGGCTTCGATTTCTTGCATAAAACTGTCAAAGTCATCAAGCAATTGTTTAGCGCGCTTGGGATAAGGCGATACACGACTGCCGCCATCCAAGGTAGCTTCACGGTTGCCGTCATGCAATGTAATGCTGTTGTAAAAAAGTGCCGTAGCTGGCGCATCACTGGCTAAGCGTTCTTGCCACCACATATTCAAGGCATCGTAATCACTCCAAATAGGCGTGCCATCAAAGCCTTTTAAGTGAGGTCGTAAACGCCTAGGTACTAAGGGTGGGGCTGATAAACCAGCCACTTTAAGCTCATCAATAAAGTTTTCAAACTCACCCGTATGGTTTAGTGCTGCACTATCGGTAAAGCCCAATGCTCTTAAATTTTCAAAAATATGACACTGACTATCCGCTGATTGATACAGCGCTTTATGCCCCGTTTGTCCGCAACTGGCGCGCATCAAGCGTATCACTGCCGGCCCGCTATAGGAGGTTGCTGAGTTGAACTGATCAAACATGATGTCCATTTTCTCAAACAATGGATGCGCGCTTAACTGGCTAATTTCTAAATCTGACCAAGCCAGAGAACACACGTTAAGCAACAATACATCAAAGGGCGCAGCATCTGCTGTAGGCGCACTAAACTCAGTACGTCGACTTTGCTCCGCTTGATAAAAACGCTCCAGCTCTTCATTCAGTACAGTATTCATATCTGCCGCACGTGGTGCTGCAGCTGTATTGTTAGGCGCTATATTTAAACCCTGTGTGACCACATCAGTCGCATCATTAAAAGAGAAATGCGGTAACCCTGGCATGCGAGGTAACGCCACCAAAAGCAACGCCAGCAAACTCCAAGCGGTCATACGTAACCAAGATGCAAGAAACAAATACACCACTAAAAAAATAAAGCCGGTGCCCAATAGTTGCCAATTAATAAAGCGTAAAAGCAACTCCAACAAATAGTCACTGGAGAAGTTCAATACCTCGGGCTGCTCGATTAAGCGCTGTATGGGCGGCAGCCAGCTGTCGTAATACAACACAGCAATGGCAATGGGCACAGCCAACCAATGACGTAAGACACTCAGCGTATTGGGGCGTAACGGCAGCAATAAAAATGCAGCAAAGACAGCATTATAAAAAATGTCAAAATTGATAGAGCCGGCCCAATACAGCCCCAGCTTAGCCATAAAATAAAAATTCCAATGGCCGAACCCTCGCCAGACTGGCGCATGCGTTTCTTGCACTTCAGTGCATGTATTATTGGCCACTGTAATCCTTGCTTATTGGTGCACCATCATTGCGATAGCGCACAGGATGCGCCTCTAACTTCTGCGCAGGTAAAGCACGAATCGATAACCAGCGACTGATTTTTTGATACAACAAGGTTGCGATGCAACCGCACACTACACCCAGAAAAAAAACACCCATACTGACCACCTTAATCTTGTTATTAACCATGCAATGACACCGGTTTGAGACGCGGCTTGAATACAATTGACTCAACCTGCGCCTGCTGTCCACTAGGTGCCGCTCGATCAGCGGATGACAGAACGTTATCTATTTGCTTAGGGACAACAGCCAGCCGCTCTACGGGTAATAACTGTAAACGCCGCACCTGATCCTCGATGCTGGCATGATCACTGTGCACAACATAGGCAGAGACAATATCCTTCAAGGGCAACGAAAAAAGTTTACGCAAAATAATATCAACAAAATCCATCTGGCAATTCAATAAAAACACATAGACCACGCCCTCAGCAACGCAGGCCACATCACCTTTGCGTACGATACGCAATAGCGCTATAAACTGCTCGGCAGTCAAGCTACTGCTGGGGCGCAGACTGATCAAAACACCAATGGCCTTACTATTCATAGTATGTGCTAACAATTGATCTATATAGGTGGTCAACTCAAATACCGAAATCACACCTTGAATCTTTGGTGTTCTAATTTGCGCCAGCGCAGACTCTAAATTTTCAATCAGTGGACGATTGGTTTTTTGCTTTTGCAGCGCCTCTAACTTGCTAAAAAAGCGAGACAAGTGCGTATCAACTAAAACAATTAAATCCGCACCGCACTGCAATAACAGCTCCTCTTCTTGGCCGCGTAATGCTTGTTGCATCTCCCGCACAACCAAACGCACCGATGCGCCCCGTTGCCGACGTATGCCATATAAGGTGCGTGCCAAGGCTTCAATTTCATTGTTTGCATGTAAAGCAAAGACAAAAGTACCGCTAGCCACCTCTGAGGCGGAATGCACTAACGCCTGCCAATCCTCAGCAATCCGCCATTTTTCCGCCATAAAAATTGGCGCACCCTCTAACACACTGCGCTGCAAAAAGACTTCGCCAGGAGCTAATTGAGCTTCGTTTCTCGTAGTTGCTATCGCCACCAGTTGTCTATTTTTATCATGCAACTCAAGTTCAGCAGCACTTTGCACACCTAAACTATTAATCCAGTAGTCCAGCTGATAGATAAAACCATTGGGCTGCCCTTTTAGATGCGCAATACCTGAGATAAAGCGATGTCCAAACGCTAGGGTTTGGCAGGCTTGAGCAGCTTGTTTGCCATAGACCAAAACCAATAGAATACAGCCATTATTTTCACACCAATCACGCCAACCTTTCAGCACAACCTGTATGTTTTTCTCAAGCCGAATCAGCGTTTCAACCGAGAGCAAACACAAGATAAGGCGCTTACGAGGTGTCAACGTACGATCTAATTGCTCGGTCAAATGCAATACAGCAGAGGCTTCAGTACCTCGCCAAGAATAACTACGTAACTCAGCCGGCCCTTGATGGTCAGCTAATCCTGCCACCACTGCAGAAATGCTCTTGCAACCCACAAGCACCGCACGGCTATCAGTGTCTAAATCAGCCAATACTTGTGTAGCAACGCGCAGCGCAGTAGCCAAGCTATCCATACTCAATGCATAGAACAAGCCAGCAGACATTTGCTGATATTCTTTTAAGCAGCCGACAATACCCAGCGTTGGCGCTAAAACGCCTGCGTGGCCATTATTCATAAGAGTCATAGTGTGATTAAGTACTTTATAAAATAGCGCGTGAATTATTATATTAAACTAGCTATATACTTTATACATCACTAAATAGATAAGCTAAAAAGTTAATTTTATCAGTTTCGCGTAAGACCTCGTACTTTGAGTGCGAGGATGGATAGCAAGGGCTGCGTAAGCAGCCCTTTAATAAAATCAGCATCGATACAACCAGCGACCTCCTTCACAGACCGCCTGCCCTGCAATTTCAAAATCAGTCAGGGTACCTAACACCTCATGCACAGGCAGCGCGCTTAACTCAACCAATTGATCAATATCCAAGGGTCTGACTTTTAATAACTCCAGCAGTGGATGTTGCAGTACCAATGATTGCTGTCGCGCAGGCGGTTCCGGCTGCGCAGTAAATTGCCAACCTTGTAGCGATGCTAAAATATCATCCACGCATTCAACCAAGAGCGCACCATCCCGAATCAACTGATGGCAACCGCGCGCGCCCGGCGCATGAATAGAGCCGGGAACCGCATAAACCTCACGGCCTTGCTCAGCCGCTAAGCGCGCGGTAATTAATGAGCCGCTGGACGGGCTGGCCTCCACCACTAAAACGCCCAAGGAGAGACCACTGATAATACGATTGCGTCGTGGGAAATGGCTGGCATGCGGGGCGCTGCGTAACGCCAACTCAGAGACCAGCGCCCCGCCTTGCGCAATAATCGTCTCAGCTAAGCCTCGATGCCGCGCTGGATACATTTGGTCAAGTCCGGTCCCCACCACCGCAATAGTGAGACCCTCAACATCTAACGCACCTTGGTGCGCCGCAGCATCAACGCCTAAGGCTAAACCGCTGGTCACGGTAAAACCACCCTTAGCCAAACTGCGGGCAAAACGTTGTGCGGTATCTAGGCTCGGCTGCGCGGCTTGACGGCTACCAACAATGGCAATTTGCGGTCGCTCTAAAATAGAGGGATCACCTTGTACAAAGAGCAACGGCGGTGCGCCTGCGGTTTCTTTTAATAGCGCTGGATACTCAGGCATATCATGCAAGAGCACATGCTGCTGCTTGCGCTCAGCCCAGCGTAAGGTCAGCAAGGCTTGATCTCGAACTTGCTCAGAGCGCCTGGCCTCTGTACTGCGCTGCGGCATACCAATAACGCGCCACGCCGCGGCCGGCGCGCTGAGTGCTGAACTGGCCGAACCAAACACCTCAAGTAATCGATAAAACCGTTGTGGCCCAATATCTGGAAGGCTATGTAAGCGCAAACGTGCTTCAAGTTCTGCAGGTGAACACTGTGTCATATCAATATCCTTATTCTAAGGGAAATGACGTCCTGTCATTCTTGCTACTCAGTCTAGTCGGCAGATACTAAAAAGCAAAAAAGCGCCCTTGTGCAAGGACGCTTTCGGCGATGATCAGTAACAGTTGTGCTCGGACGGCTGGTTAAGGGTTTTTAACTTTATCCAATACCGCCAGTTGACGACTGGCATTCAGGACTAAACCATAACTGAGTTTGTCATAGGTACGAAACACCATCAGCAGACCCGAACGCTCGTCAGGTATTTTTACTGACTCACCACTGACTCGGTCACGCACCGTCTCGCCGGTTTTATACACCGCTAAAACGCTACCTTCGACCAAGCCGTCGTAGGTACCTTTATTAATGGTGACCACATCAAACTGTCCAATTTGTGAAACACCGCGCGGCACATCAAGAATCACACCGTCAATATCTTGGCTGGGCTCGCTCGGAAAAAATGTAGAGTTAATCGCGCGCTCTTCAGTGCGAAACAAACGATCCGCAACACGAACTTCTTGCGTGGTACGCGCTAAGCGCATGGTACTGACATCATCCTCTACGGCAATCACTTCACCACTGCCAATATCATCGGCATTAATACCAAGAAACTCTTGAGTAAAGGGGTCAATATAGCTACGACCTTGGCGGTAAATACCGTAAATAGCGTTCTCTTCAAGGACGCCACGTACATAAATACGATCGCCCGTGCCGCTGATCACACGCTCAGCATTACCCGCCAGCACATAGGGCGCATCACTGAACTCTGCATTCGTATCAATAATACGATTGCTCAGCAGGAAGCTATTAATAGCGCGTAATGGTATGGTTGGGATAGCCTCAACCATGGGCACACTACGAATTTTAGGCGACAATTTAATCGTGCCGCGGTTGGCACCACGATTAAGCATAATACGCGGTTGCCCATCAATATAGACTAGGTTTAGACGGTCGCCAGGATAAATCAAATGCGGGTTAGTCACCTGTGGGTTAGCATGCCAGATCTCAGGCCACTTCCATGGCTTGTATAAAAACTGAGCGGAAATATCCCATAAGGTATCGCCCTGAACCACAGTATAAGTGTCTGGATGACCTTCTTTTAGCTGTACTTGTGCATGCACCGCAGCACTCACAAGTAGCAACAAAACAAGTAATGTTTTCCTCATCCGGCGAATCCCTTTATCATATGTAATAATAGTGGAGCGCCTGATGGCGATTCCAGACTCCAATTTTGGCTTTACCGCTATTTCTTCATTATGCTACGTATCATAGTAGCAGTGCTGTCTAATTTTATTCCAGAAGTACATTACCAACACATATGGCAATTTTAAATATACTCGAGTATCCCGACCCACGACTGCGTACCATAGCTAAACCTGTGGCGCAGGTCGATGACGAAATCCGCCGCCTGATTGATGACATGCTAGAAACCATGTACGACGCACCCGGTATTGGTTTAGCTGCCACTCAGGTCGACCAACATATCCGCTTAGTAGTGATGGATTTATCTGAAGATAAATCTGCCCCGCAAGTGTTTATTAACCCTGAATTTGAAGTACTCACCGAGGAAACTGCGCTTTATCAAGAAGGCTGTCTCTCGGTGCCTGGTTTTTTTGAAGATGTGCAACGACCACAGCGAGTTAAAATACGCGCGCTCGATCGCAACGGTGAACCCTTTGAGCTATTAGCCGACGAGTTACTTGCCGTGTGCATTCAACACGAGTGTGATCATTTAAACGGCAAGCTGTTTGTTGACTATTTGTCTTCTCTGAAGCGTAACCGCATCAAGAAAAAACTAGAAAAAATTCATCGCCAGCAAAAAGATTAAGTGTTTTTTAAATCTCGGCTGCGCAGTGACACCTCTTTTGTATTCGCAAGGTAATTGTATGTCCTCGTCTCTACGTATTGTGTTTGCCGGTACACCCGAGTTTGCCGCCAGTCATTTACAAGCGCTACTCGATAGCCAGCACAGTGTTGTAGCGGTGTATACACAACCTGACCGCCCAGCTGGACGGGGTCAAAAACTGACGCCCAGCCCCGTTAAACAACTGGCGGCTAAACACGGCATTCCCGTCTTGCAGCCGGTTAATTTACGCAGTGCCGAAGCGCAGCAAGAACTTGCTGAATTTAATGCCGATGTGTTAGTCGTCGTGGCCTATGGCTTAATTCTGCCGCAAGTGATTCTTGATACACCGCGTTTAGGTTGTATTAATAGTCATGCCTCACTGCTGCCACGCTGGCGTGGTGCCGCGCCGATTCAACGGGCGATTGAAGCCGGTGATACACAAAGCGGTATTACCGTGATGCAAATGGAGGCTGGCTTAGACACCGGCCCCATGCTGCTTAAAGTCAGCACACCAATCTTAACCAGCGATACTGGCGGCAGCTTGCATGATCGTTTAGCGACCCTCGGCCCTGATGCGGTGTTAAAGGCTATTCAAGGTTTACAAGATGGCAGCCTCACCCCAGAAAAACAGCTGGATGGTTTGGCCACCTATGCACACAAACTCAATAAACAAGCAGCCTTAATTGACTGGCAGCGTCCAGCGGCCGTCTTGGATTGCCAAATCCGCGCCATGCACCCATGGCCGATTTGTCATAGCACCCTTGCTGGTGAAACCATAAAAATCCATGCAGCCGAACTGGCACAAGGGCAAGGGCAAGCCGGGGAAATCCTCAGCGCCGAGCGTGACGGTTTATTGGTCGCCTGTGGTGAGCAAGCACTGCGTCTGACCCGCCTACAGTTACCCAACGGCAAGGCCTTAGCCTTTAGCGATCTGCTCAACAGTAAGCAAGCCCTGTTCGCGCCTGGTCAGGTATTAGGTCTATGAACCCTCGTCTCGCGGCAGCGCGTGCCCTGAAAGCAGTCCTTGCGGGTAAAGCCTCCTTAGCCAGCAGCCTGCCAAGCCAACTAGAACGCGTTGAGCCTCGTGATAAAGGTTTAGTCCAAGAACTGGCCTTTGGCGCAGCCCGTTGGCAGCCGCGCTTATCCGCGCTTGCCTTAGCACTGCTGAGTAAACCTTTTCGCAAGGCTGACCAAGATGTAGAAGCCCTGCTATTAATCGGTTTATACCAACTGCTGTATACCCGTATTCCAGCCCATGCGGCGATTGCCGAAACCGTTGGCTGCGCCACCGCACTGAAAAAACCTTGGGCGAAAGGTTTACTCAATGCAGTGCTACGCCGTGCACAACGTGAAGCAGAAACATTACTACCCGCATTAGAAAAAGATCCTGTGGTCTTAACCGCTCACCCACGCTGGTTACAAAAATCACTTAAAGCCTTTTGGCCGGATGATTGGTTGGCTATTTGCGCTGCCAATAACAGCCATCCACCGCTGACCCTTAGAGTCAATCAACAGCAGTTCAGCCGCGAAGCCTATTTAGCTCAGCTGAGCGAATGTGGGTTTGAGGCGCAAGCCACTGTGTTTAGTAAAGACGGTATCACCTTGGCCGCCCCTTGCGATGTCACCACCCTGCCAGGTTTTTCTGCTGGTGCAGTGAGCGTACAAGATGAGGCGGCGCAATTGGCTGCTGAGTTACTGATGCTCGAGCCTGAGCAACGGGTACTGGATGCCTGCTGCGCCCCCGGTGGTAAAACCTGCCATATCTTAGAAAGCCAAGCGCAACTGCGCGAAGTGGTGGCCATTGACTTGGAACCGGCACGCCTAGAGCGAGTTAAAGCCAATCTGGCGCGCTTAAAGCTCAATGCCACAGTAATAGCCGGTGATGCCCGCGCGACCGATCAATGGTGGGACGGTGAGACGTTCCAACGTATTTTGCTCGATGCACCCTGCTCGGCTACCGGTGTGATTCGCCGTCACCCAGATATTAAGCTAACGCGCCAAGCCGACGACATTATCGCGCTGGCGCAGTTGCAAGGTGAGTTGCTCGATGCGCTCTGGGCCACGCTGGCAGAGAACGGCATCTTGCTCTACGCCACCTGCTCCACCTTACCCACAGAAAATACCGAAGTGATTGCCGCGTTTTTACAACGCACCAGTGACGCCAAAGAACTGCCCTTTAATGCAGCCTTCGGTAAACAACAGCCACATGGCCAGCAATTACTGGCACAGATCGACGGGCATGATGGTTTTTACTATGCGCGTTTGATCAAACAAGCGCCGGCGCAGCGTACTTAAGGGCATCGCATGAAAATTATTATTCTAGGTGCAGGGCAAGTGGGTGGCACGCTGGCAGAGCATTTAGCCAGTGAAGCCAATGATATTACCGTGGTTGATACTGACACTGAGCGACTGCGTGATCTGGGTGACCGCTTAGATATTCGCACCGTAATTGGTCATTGTTCATTTCCAACTATTTTACGCCAAGCCGGTGCTGACGATGCGGATATGCTGGTGGCGGTGACCAACAGCGATGAAACCAATATGGTCGCTTGCCAAGTGGCACACACCCTATTTCGCACTCCCACCAAGATTGCCCGCGTGCGTGAGCCTGCCTATCTAACCCGTGCTGAGCTGTTTGATAATGATGCCATTCCCATTGATGTACTGATCAGCCCTGAACAAGCCGTAACCAATCATATTAAGCGCTTAATTGAATACCCTGGCGCCTTACAAGTGTTGGATTTTGCTGAAGGCAAAGCACAATTAGTCTGTGTGCGTGCCCACTATGGTGGGCTACTGATTGGTCAAGAACTGCGCCAGTTACGTGCCCATATGCCCAATGTAGAAACCCGCGTGGCAGCTATTTTTCGCCGTGATCGACCGATTTTCCCCACCGGCGACACCATTATCGAAGTGGATGATGAAGTCTTCTTTATTGCGGCTCGCGGCCATATTCGTGCGGTAATGAGTGAGTTACGCCGTATGGAAGACAGCTACCGCAAAGTGATTATTGCCGGTGGTGGCCATATTGGTGAGCGCTTAGCTGAAGCGATTGAAAGCCGCTATCAAGTCAAAATTATTGAGATCAATGCGGCACGCTGCCGTTATTTATCCGACAGTTTAGACACCACAGTGGTACTGCATGGCAGCGCATCTGACCGTGACTTATTAGTGGAAGAAAACATCGATGAAGTGGATATTTTCTTAGCGCTGACCAATGATGATGAAGCCAATATCATGGCCTCGTTACTGGCCAAACGTCTGGGCGCGCGGAAAGTGATGGCGATTATTAATAACCCGGCCTACGCTGATTTAGTCCAAGGCGGCGCGATTGATATTGCCATCAGCCCGCAGTTGGCCACACTGAGTACCTTACTGACCCATGTACGCCGCGGCGATATTGTTAGCGTGCACTCACTGCGCCGTGGTGCTGCTGAGGCGATTGAAGCCATCGCGCATGGCGATCAAAAATCCAGTAAAGTCATTGGGCGCAAGGTCTGTGAGATTCAATTACCACCAGCGACCACCATTGGCGCGATTATTCGCAATGATGAAGTGCTGATCGGTATCGAAGATATTGTGATTCAAGCTGATGATCACTTTATTTTGTTCGTGGTCGATAAAAAATATATTCGTGATGTGGAGCGTCTGTTCCAGCCTGGGCTGACTTTCTTTTAATCTATAATTTTACGTATTCTTTGAACGAGTAGCCTTCATGCACTTTGCCGCGATTGGTCGAATCCTTGGCGTTCTCTTGATGCTGTTTAGCATCAGCCATGTGCCGCCCTTACTGATTGCTTTGTATGATGATGGGGGTTCCAGCTCAAGCTTTGCTTGGTCATTTGCCATCACTTTATTGACTGGTTTATTTCTTTGGCTGCCGGTGCGTCACGCTCGAGCTGAGCTGCGGGTGCGGGACGGTTACTTAATCACGGCTTTGTTTTGGATCGTACTGGGCAGCTTCGGGGCGATCCCCTTTATCTTATCACCCAGTCCCAATATGGGCGTCACCGAATCGCTGTTTGAGGCCTTTTCTGGATTAAGCACCACTGGCGCCACAGTACTCACTGGGATTGATCAACTGCCGCGCTCGATTCTCTATTATCGCCAGCAATTACAATGGCTCGGCGGCATGGGCATTGTAGTCTTGGCTGTGGCTATTATGCCGATGCTTGGCGTCGGCGGCATGCAGCTCTATCGCACAGAAATGCCCGGCCCGCTGAAAGACAATAAACTCTCACCGCGCATTGCCGATACGGCGAAAACCCTTTGGCTGATTTATTGTGCACTGACTGTGCTCTGTGCACTGGCCTACTGGGCGGCGGGAATGAATCTATTTGATGCCATTGGCCACAGCTTTTCCACCATTGCCATTGGTGGTTTCTCCACCCACGACGCCAGTATTGGCTATTTTGATAGCGCACTGATTGAGTTGATCTGCATCTTTTTTATGGTGATTTCTGGGATGAACTTTGCCCTGCACTTTTTAGCCTTGCGCAGCCGCTCCTTAAAAGCTTATTTAAGCGATCCTGAGTGTCAAACCTATCTAAAGATATTAGCGGCAACCATTCTAATCACCGCCACTGTATTGATGATTTACAATTATCATGACAACCCTTTGCTCTCGATCCGCTATGCCGCGTTCCAAGTGGTATCAGTGGCCACCACCACCGGCTTTGGCATCACTGATTTTAGTGGCTGGCCAAGTTTTCTACCGTTTTTACTGCTCTACACCACCTTTATCGGCGCCTGTGCTGGCTCTACCGGTGGCGGTATGAAAGTGATGCGCGTGATGCTGCTGTACCGCCAGGGCCAGCGTGAAATTCTGCGCTTATTGCACCCTAACGGCGTGTTCACTATTAAGTTAGGCAAGCGTAGAGTCCCCGACCGCGTGATTGAATCGGTATGGGGCTTCTGTGTGGTGTATATGGTGACCTTTTTTACCTTGATGCTGGCGCTGCTGGCCTGTGAGTTAGACGCTATTACGGCCTTCTCAGCCTTAGCCTCCTGTATGAATAACCTCGGCCCTGCACTGGGTGATGCCACCGCTAACTACGGCAGCCTGCCACCTGCAGCGCAGCTGATTCTTAGCTTAGCGATGATTCTCGGTCGTCTTGAAGTATTTTCTTTATTGATCTTATTATCTCCAGCCTTCTGGCGCTATTAAGCAGCATGCGAGCACGCCTCTGGCTGTGCTCGCATATGCCATATGCCTATGACTCTTGTGCCAGATAGCTATCTTTTAAGCGTACATAATTACCTGCTCCATAGGTAAAAAAGGCCATTTCCTCCTCAGTTAAAGCGCGCACTCGCTTAGCGGGGCGCCCCATATATAAATAACCCCTGACAAGCTGCTTGCCCGGCGGCACTAAACTGCCCGCGCCCAGCACCACCTCATCCTCAATACGCGCACCATCCATCACAATCGAGCCCATACCAATTAAAACCCGTGAGCCAATACTGCAACCGTGCAGCAAAACTTGATGACCAATGGTGACATCATCACCAATCTTTAATGGGTAACCCTCGGGGTTAAAGGGCCCTGCATGCGTGATATGCAGCACGCTGCCGTCTTGCACACTGGTGCGGGCACCGATACGAATACTGTGCATATCGCCACGAATCACCGCATTGGGCCACACCGAACAATCATCGCCCAACTGCACATCACCAATAATCACAGCACTGGCGTCGACAAATACCCGAGCCCCGCACTGTGGTAATATTTTGTTATAGATTCTAATCGACACTATAGAAAACCTTAAGCCGCCTGGGCCCTGATTTGTATTAAGATAGATGCATCATTGGCGGCAACACGCCATCCCTCTTTTTTGTTTTTACAGGTATTACTGTGACCCTTCAAGACAATCCTTTACTCAAAGATTTTGATTTACCCAGTTACTCTGCCATTCGTCCTGAGCATATCGAGCCGGCTATTGATACCATTTTAGCCGACAGCCGCGCAGCGATTGAGCACTTATTAAGCACGACACAACAGCCCACTTGGGACACTTTAGTGCTGCCTATGGACCAGTTAGGTGCACGTTTAGGTGAAGCTTGGAGCCCTGTCAGCCACCTCAATGCGGTCTGCAATAGCCCAGAACTGCGCGCTGCCTATGAAGCCTGCCTACCCAAACTGTCCGAGTTCTGGACTGAACTGGGGCAAAATCGCGCCTTATTTGAGGCCTATCAAGCCTTAGCTCAGAGCCCTGCAGCTGAGCAGTTTTCCATTGCGCAAAAGACCATTTTAGAGAATGAACTGCGTGACTTTCATTTATCTGGTATTGACCTTGAGCCCGCTCAACAAAAGCGTTATGGCGAAATCCAAATGCGCCTTTCTGACTTATCCAGCAGCTTCTCCAATAACTTATTGGATGCTACCCAAGCCTGGAGCAAGCATATTAACGATGAGCAAGCATTAGCCGGCCTCACCGATTCAGCAAAAGAGCAAATGGCGCAAGCCGCCACAGATAAAGCGCTGGATGGCTGGTTAATTACGCTGGAATTCCCGAGCTATTACGCCGTCATGACCTACGCCGATGACCGCGCGTTGCGCGAAGAAGTCTATCGCGCCTACAGCACCCGCGCTTCAGATCAAGGCCCCAATGCCGGTCAATTGGATAACTCACCGGTGATGGCGGAAATCCTTGATTTACGCTTAGAATTAGCGCAGTTATTGGGTTTTAAAAATTACAGCGAATTGTCGCTGAGCACTAAAATGGCCGAATCCAGCGAGCAAGTTTTAAGCTTCTTGCACGACTTAGCCGAGCGCAGCAAACCCTTTGCAGCCCAAGATTTAACTGAATTAGGTGCCTTTGCGGCCGAGCATAATGTCAGCGATCTGAACAGCTGGGATCTGGGCTATTTTAGCGAAAAACTGCGTGAGCAACGCTATGACATCAGCGAAGAAGAGTTGCGCGCTTATTTCCCGATCAACAAAGTACTCAGTGGCCTCTTTGCCATTGTCGAGCAGTTGTACGGTATTCAAATCACTGAACTGAGCGATTTTGATAGCTGGCACCCCGATGTCCGTCTGTTTGAAATCACTGAAGATGGCCAACATGTCGGACGTTTCTTCTTTGATCTTTACGCCCGTGCGCACAAACGTGGCGGTGCTTGGATGGATGGTTCACGCGACAAATACCGTGCCGCCAACGGCACCCTGATTAACCCTATTGCTTACTTGGTCTGTAACTTCACCCCAGCCAGCCAAAGCAAACCCGCCTTGCTCACCCACGATGAAGTCACCACTTTATTCCACGAATTTGGCCACGGCCTGCATCACCTGCTGACCCGTATTGAATTTTCCGGTGCCTCTGGGATTAATGGTGTGGCTTGGGATGCGGTCGAACTGCCCAGTCAGTTTATGGAAAACTGGTGCTGGGAGCCTGAAGGCTTAGCGCTGATTTCTGGACATTACCAAACCCAAGAAGTTTTACCCAAAGCACTGCTGGATAAAATGCTTGCTGCGCGCAACTTCCAATCCGGCTTAGGTATGTTGCGCCAGTTGGAGTTTTCATTGTTCGACTTTGAACTGCATTGCAGTCATGGCGATGGCCGCAGCGTCTTGGATGTACTGCACAGCGTACGTGAGCAAGTGGCGGTTATGACGCCCCCAGCTTGGAACCGTTTTGCTAACAGTTTTGCGCATATTTTTGCCGGTGGTTATGCCGCAGGTTATTACAGCTATAAGTGGGCAGAAGTTTTATCTGCCGATGCCTTCTCACGTTTTGAAGAAGAAGGTGTGCTTAACCCGGCAACAGGCCGAGCCTTCCGTGATGCTATCTTGGCTAAAGGTGGTTCACAATCACCCATGCAACTCTTTATTGAGTTTCGCGGACGCGAACCAGCCATTGATGCTCTATTGCGTCACAGCGGCCTCAGCGACGACCATGCAGCCTAATAAACGAGATAATCATGACTACGCCAAGCAGTACCACAACTAAAAAACGCTTTATCGCCGGTGCCGTATGCCCCGCCTGCCAGGCTATAGATGGTATTCGCATGTGGGAAGTGGATGGCGTGCCCAACCGCGACTGCGTGCATTGCGGTTACAGCGACACCTTAAATGCCGACGGCAATTCAATTCCCAATGAATTAGCCACGCGGGTTAATACCAGTGCACTGCAAAAGCCTAAAGAAAGTAAAGGCCAAGCGCTGCAATTTTTCCCCAACCCGAAACTGAAAAAAGATAAGTGATCATCCATAGAAAACGGCCCTTAAGGGCCGTTTTCTATACTCTTACTTTTTCTCGACCTTAGCAAAAGGCTCTGGACGTGGAGTATCCGCTGTAGAGGGTGGCAACATCGGTATAGCAAAACTGGGCTGCTCACCGGTTAAACTTTTCAAGAAAGCGGTCATCTGGCTGATTTCAGTTTTCTCAAGCTTGCGGCCGAGCTGCAAACGCGCCATCACATCAACCACTTCTTCCAAGTTCCAATACGCGCCATCATGGAAGTAGGGGTAGGTTAATTCAACGTTACGCAGGGTTGGCACTTTAAACTTAAAGCGATCTAAGTCATTACCGCTTAGACCCGCCACTCCTTCTGCTGGGTTAGCCGTAACATACTCTTCAAACAGACCCATTTTCTGGAACGAGTTACCACCCACTGCTGGGCCATTATGGCAGGCAGTACAGCCGACATCTTTAAACAATTTATAGCCTGCTTTCGCCTCCGCCGTTAATGCACCCTCATCACCTTTAAGCCACTTATCAAAAGGTGCATTAGGCGTGACTAAGGTTTTTTCAAACTCAGCAATGGCATCTGTGACTTCATTGATAGTAATTTTTTCAACGTTATAGACGTTTTTAAATGACTGCACATACTGCGGAATTGAGGTTAAAACTTTTACCGCTAAATCGTGAGTAAAGCCCATTTCCATAGGGTTATCAATCGGGCCGCCAGCCTGCGCTTTTAAGTCTGCCGCACGACCATCCCAAAATTGAGCGATGTTCAAGCTTGAGTTTAATACGGTCGGTGAGTTAATCGGACCTTCTTGCCAGTTATGCCCAATTGAAGAGGGCAAGTTATCACTGCCGCCCATGCTTAAGTTATGGCATGAGTTACAGGAGATAAAACCTGATTTAGATAAACGAGGATCAAAGAACAGTTGCTTACCAAGCTCGACTTTTGCTTGATCAGTCACTGCATATGGCTCAATCGGCTGAATCGGTTCGTTTGTTTGTGGTGCAGCAAAGGCGGCAACACTCATACTAACAGTGAGTGCTAATACGGATAGTCGAAGCATCAGGCTATTCCTCCATGGAATTTAATATCTTTCTTGTGTTTCAGCATGCTTGATCACATATCGCCTTTAGTTGATCAGGATCAATAAAAGTATACTAATTTGATAATTTGGTATGCATTTGTGCATAAGTTATGCCAAATCAAGGGTTTAGTCAGACGTTTACCCTTGTGCTGCGCGTCCTACACTGGCTGAATCCAAGGCCTGCATGGCCGCATATTGACTGACAAAGACGTGCCCACCAAAGTGCTGAAGAAAATCCGAGCGATGCAATTGATCCATAACGGGGCCCTTCACCTCGGATAAATGCAGCTGTATGCCTGCTGCAGTCAAGCGCTCAGCAATGGCTTCTAAACTGTCTAATGCGCTGGCATCAATAAGATTGACCCCGGAACACATTAATACCAAATGTTTACACTCAGGATACTCAACCATTAACTGGGTAATGCGCTCTTCTAAATAACGCGCATTAGGAAAGTACAAGCTTTCATCGACCCGTAAGGACACAACAAACTCACTTTGCACCACCGAAAAACGTTCGATATTTCGAAAATGCTCACTGCCTGGCAGCTGCCCCACTACGGCACTGTGTGGACGACTGGTGCGCCATAAAAACAACAATAAAGATAAGCTCACACCCAAAATAATACCGATTTCAACACCCAGAAACAGCACACCAAACATAGTGGCCGCTTGCGCAATAAAGTCTTGTTTAGAAAAACGCCAAGTGCGCTTTAAAGAGCCAAAATCGACCAAACTGAGCACTGCAACAATAATGGTAGCGGCTAATACTGCATGCGGTAAGTTATGAAATAAAGGAGTAAAAAACAACGCAGTAAAAGCAATCCCAATAGCTGTTAAAATCCCAGCCATTGGTGTTCTAGCGCCCGCATCAAAGTTAACAATCGACCTTGAAAAACCACCGGTAACCGGAAAACCACCACTGACTGCTGCGGCAATATTGGCCGCACCTAAACCCACCAGCTCTTGGTCAGGGTCAATTCGCTCACGACGTTTAGCTGCCAATGTTTGCGCCACCGAGACCGATTCAACAAAGCCTACCAAGCTAATCAGTAACGCCGCGGGGAGTAACTGCAGCGCCAACTGCCAGTCCATGGTTGGTAACTGTAGGATGGGCAGACCTTCTGGAATACGACCAACAACACGCACACCACTGCTATCTAAATTAAACAGCGTGACCACCCATACCGAGACAATAATGGTTAAAACAGGGCCCGTTTTAGTCAAGCTATCTGCCCAACCTGAGCTCAAACCCAAGCCCAACAATAGATCTTTTAAACGGGTACGCGCCAGCTGTAAAAACAGCAGACAGACACCACCCACCAGCAAAGTGGGCATATTAACCAAGGGGAGTTGTTCAGCCAATGACGGCAGGAGTTGCAAGACCGTTTGCCCTTCGGCTTTGACACCTAAAATATGCTTGAGCTGGCTTAATGCGATCAGCAAACCTGAAGCACTAATAAACCCAGAAATCACTGGGTGACTTAGAAAATTAGCTAAAAAACCCAGACGCAACACCGCCATCAGTAGCAAAATCACGCCCGATAAAGCTGCCAACAGCATCGCAGCACCTATATAGGCGCTCGAGCCTGTTGCAAACATCGGCCCTAAGGCCGCGGCGGTCATTAATGAAATCACCGCAACTGGACCCACTGCTAAAGTGCGACTTGAGCCAAAAATAGCATATAAAAACAGGGGTGCGATACTGGCATACAAACCTGTGATCGGCGGTAAACCCGCCAGCATCGCATAGGCTAAACTTTGCGGAATCAGCATCAGAGTAACAATCACCGCAGCCAACGCATCTTTGCCAGCGGTGACTCGATTATAAGAGGCTGCCCAGCCAATACAGGGCAGCCAACGCTTTAGATTCACTCTTTTTTCTCCGCCTCGAAATCACATGCTTGCTCGGCAACTGGAGCCTGGGGTTCATGATCAAGAAGCAGCGGCCTGGCCAGCCATTCGCGACCTTTAAGCATCATATCGAAGTAGATATGCGGCATACAGCGCGCTTTCAGTAGCCAAGCGAAACGACGAACAACTGTTGGCTCGAGCGGAAAAGTCGGCAATAATGTCCCTCCATAGCCAAATTCAGCCAAAATTGCTTTACCTCGCTCAACCACCAACGGGCAGGCGCCATAGCCGTCATAGACGGCACGCATACCCCGTCCAGACAAGACCGCTAAGATATTTTCAGCCACTACCGGCGCCTGTTTACGTACTGCTGCTGCCGTTTTAGCATTGGGCGTTGAGCACACATCGCCCAAACCAAAAATATTACCAAAGCGGGTATGACGTAAGGTGTCGTTCTGCACATCGAGCCAGCCGTCAGAGTTAGCCAGTACGCTTTCGCGAATAAAACGTGGTGCACGCTGTGGCGGTACTACATGCAATAGGTCGAAGGATTTTTCGATACGCTGCTGGTGCCCTTCAGCATCAGTGACGCTGAACCATGCTTTACCTGCAGGGCCATCCACTTCAATTAAATTGTGCTGAAAGTTCAACTGTGTCTGATATTTTTCAATGTACTGCATCAATGGCGGCACAAACTCAGGAACCCCAAAGAGCACCCCGCCGGCAGTGCAAAACTCAGTTTTAATCTGCTGCTGTACGCCTTCTTTTTGCCACCAATCAGCAGACATATACAGTGCTTTTTGTGGCGCTCCCGCGCATTTAATGGGCATTGGCGGTTGAGTAAAAATAGCCCGCCCTTTACGTAGATTCTGCACCAACTGCCAAGTATAGGGCGCCAATTCTAAGACATAGTTAGAGGTCACACCATTTTTACCAAGGGTTTCTCGCAGGCCCTTAATCGCATCCCAGTGCAGTTTTAAACCCGGGCAAACAATCAAGGTGCGATAGCCAAGTTGGCGTCCATCCTCCAATACGACAGTATTTTTTTCTGGGACAAAGCCTGTCGCTGCCGCGCGAATCCACTGCGCGGGTTTAGGGATGCAGTGCAGCATCGGCCGCTCAGTTTGTGAGCGAGTAAACACCCCTGCGCCAACCATAGTCCAGCCGGGCTGATAATAATGCGCTTCGCTAGGTTCAATCACACCAATCCGCAAGCTGGCATCACGGCTGAGCAAACTGGCCGTCACCGCGCAGCCTGCCGCACCACCGCCCACCACTAAAACATCATAGCGATTACTTTGTGCGCTCTGTCCAGCATCGGGTACACAGACTTGCTCAGTCCAGCGCTGCTGTAAACGTGGCAGCAGTCCGGTGAGGTCATAGCCAACAGTTTTGGCCGTAGCCAAGATGGCTGCGGAGTCGAGATGATGCGCCTCACTCAGTGCCCATAAACTGGACGAACGAGTTCCGGTACGACAGAAGGCCAAAACAGGCCCTTTTACTTGCGCTAGCAGTTGGCCAAAGTCACTGACATTTTGATCACTGATTTGCCCAGCAATAACTGGCAAATAATGATATTGCAAACCTAAGGCCTGTGCCGCCGCCGCTATCTCAGCATTAGTTGGCTGCCCTTCACCTTCATTATCCGGACGATTATTAATGACAGTCAGAAATCCAGACGAAGCAACTGCAGCCATATCGGCAGGCTGAACTTGTCCAATAACGGATAAAAAAGGCGTAAGTTGTTTGATTGCTTCCATCGGCGTGGCTCCACAGCTACAGTGCGTTAAGAGGGATTTTCAAATAGCTTACACCGTTACTTTCCGCAGGTGGCAACTCGCCGGCGCGCATATTGACTTGCACTGAGGGCAAGATCAGCGTGGGCATGGCTAAGGTCGCATCACGTGCGCTGCGCATCGCCACAAACTCATCAACGCTGACCCCTTGGTGCACATGAATATTGTGCTGACGTTCAGCCGCAACGGTCGTTTCATTGCAATACTCCTCACGACCCGGTGCTTTATAGTCATGGCACATAAACATACGTGTGTTATCCGGTAGCTGGAATAAGCGCTGGATGGAGGCATATAAGGTGCGCGCATCACCACCCGGAAAATCACAGCGGGCGGTACCATAATCGGGCATAAACAAGGTGTCGCCGACAAAAACTGCGTTACCAATCAGATAGCTTAAACACGCAGGAGTATGCCCAGGCGTATGCATCACCTGCACGCTCAGTGCGCCAAAAGTTAAAGTGTCGCCATCCTGCAATAAGCGGTCAAACTGACTGCCGTCAGCGGCAAACTGCTGCTCTACATTAAAGATCTGGCCAAATACTTTTTGCACCGTCGTAATATAAGTGCCAATCGCCAGTTGTCCACCCAATTGCTGCTTAAGATAGGGTGCAGCCGATAAATGATCGGCATGTACATGCGTTTCTAACAGCCAGTCCACCGTCAACTGCTGTTCACGCACAAAGGACACAATTTTCTCAGCACTGGCTGTACTGGTCCGTCCCGATGCCGGATCATAATCCAGCACAGAATCAATAATCACACAGGACTGCGAGGCAGGGTCACGTACCACATAGCTATAGGTATAAGTTGCAGGATCAAAAAAAGTTGTTACTGCAGGTCGCATAGCACTGCCCTCACAGAAAGACTCAATACACATAGGATTTATCATACACTACAAATAAGTAATATACTTATAACTGATAGGAATATAATAGACTGACAGCAGTCTAGCAGCCGTAAAAAAGGCACCCTAAGGTGCCTTGATTGTCACATGCCACATCATGTCTATTTTTTATTGCAGCCTTTAGTGCCACAGGTATTTAGACCAATGATGCTATATAGAGGGCAACTGCCTAGAGCACCAGTTGCAAGCGGCACAAGACCTAACCAACCCCACCAACCAACAGTGCCAGTCAGTGCTAAGACGACTAAAACTAGCCCGACAAGAACCCGTAGAGCACGATCAATTGAACCCATATTGCATTTCATAATGATTCCTCACTGCTGCTGTCAAAATGCTACTTCAACAATATACTATACAGAGAGATAAATTGTTTAGGCTTAACTGATTTTTCTGTGGACTCGCCTAACAACAGACTATTTAGCATCACCACAGTAGATATTGTAGAGCGTTTCAATAATTGATAACGCCTGCGGGCTACTGATGCTGTAATAAATCTGCCGACCATCACGGCGAGTATCGACTAAGCCTTCACGGCGCAACACACCCAACTGCTGAGACAAAGTGGGCTGCACAATTTTCAGACGATCTTCTAGCTCTCCGACATTCATCTCGCCGTGCACCAATTGACATAGCAATAAGAGACGATCAGGGTTTCCCAGCGCTTTTAACAATTGTCCTGCAGCTTCTGCATTATCACGCAGTTGATCAATATCGATCAAAATAGCTGAGTTATTCATTTAATACATCCTAAAACAAGTCGCAGCGGAATGACTTTGGCTGTGATCAGTGTTATCCAACATGACACACCAAAAACAATTCAGCCTATTATTTATGAGTAGTACTACCCTGTTACTAAGTGATATAAATCTGGGCGTGCAAGCATAATCTAATAATAAAAAATAGTATGAATTTTCTATGGTTCAGGCACGTATTTTGCCACGTTCACTGGTTATTTTGTATTGATACAAAACAAGTATAATGTTTTAGCTTTTTTCAGGAACCATCAAAGCCCACACTAACCCCCAGAGCAAGGCTCCAGCGCCCAACCAAAAGGCTCCTTGCAGCGTGCCACTCGCCGCCAGCCATTGCCCGGTTAACCAGGGGCCGGTGAGTTGGGTAAAGCCATATAAAGCCACCAACGCCGCGGACAAACGCGGCCCTTGATGCGGATGCAAAGTGCGCGCTAAACGCTGAGTTAACAGCACTGTGCCTAAAAAGGTACCACCGACCAGCATGGCGCAGAGCACCACACCCCAAGCGGCGGGTAACAACAGTACCGCCAAGACACCCAACAACTGCAAAATATAATTGATGCGTAACGCCAAAGCATCGCCGATGCGCGCACCTAACTTGTTCCAAATCCAGGGAGCAGGCAAGGTCGCCAGCGCCACCAGTAACCAGCTGCCATCAATTAAAAAGCTACCCGGCTCAAGTTGTAGGCGGGCCAACATCGGCAAAAAAGTCATAGGCAAAATATAGCCCAAGCCCGCCCCAGCATAAGATAAAAATAACGGTGTGCTGGCACGGTCAAACAAATGCAATGAGGGCGCGGTCGCGTTATCACTGGGCAAAACAACGGGTGCAGGAATATCCAAAACGGCCAACTGCCGCCACCCCCACCACGCCAACGGCACACTTAACACAAAGGCCGGCCACCAACGTTCGGCACCCTGCAGCCATTGCGCCGGCACCGCCACTAAAGCGCTGGATACTAATAAACCGACGCCAACGCCGAGATACACTAAACCACTGGCCGCGGCACGGCCATGTCGCGCCAACCACTCCAGGATCAAGGACGGCGCTTGCACAAAGACAATACCGTTGGTGATGCCGTTAATTAAACGCAAAGCAGATAGGGCTTCAGCGCTTTCAGCTTGCGTCTGTAACAAAGTGCAGAGAACGTTAATTGCCAGCGCCCAAGGCAACAGCCGATGGATCTGCTCAATGCGATACCAACGCATCGCCACCAGTGCACCGAGCAAATAGCCAAGATAATTCCAACTGGCAACATCTGCGCCCTGCTTGAGACTCAGCAGCCCATCGTCCACCAACCACGGCAGCAACGGCGTATAAATAAAACGCCCTAAGGTATGCACTACCAGCAGCACCAGCGCGCCAGCAATAATCACCCGTAAGATATCTGGTGTTTTTTGAGTCATAATTTTTTCTTATTATTAAACGACTAGTCTGCAGCGCTTACGCGCGCGCTGCTTTGCGACATTAGTAGCAATGTATAGCATTTACTGCAGCGATCCTTAAGTTTTGTGTAAGCGAGCTAAGAATTGCCCACGCCAAGCGGCCTGTTGCGGTAAAGCGACAAAAAACGGATTTAAATAACTGTCTTGAGCAGCATAGGTTAGCGGCTGGCCTTGCAGATTTAACACCTGCCCACCAGCACCTTCGAGCACCCCTTGCGCAGCCGCCGTATCCCACTGCGAGGTGGGCGCAAGCCGTGGATACAGATCCGCAGCCCCTTCAGCCAGCTGACAAAACTTCAGCGAACTACCGACATTAACCAAGCGTAGCGCTGGAAAATCCTCACTCAATCCCTGCAACAAAGCCTCTTGTGCGGGACTGCTATGGCGCTTACTGGCGACCACCACTAACTCATCTGCCGGTGCCATTCGCATCTGTAAACCACGTGCTTGGCCATCGGCATCACGGCAATAGGCGCCACAGGCAGTACCGCCATAATAGATATGGCCCGTCACGGGTACACCAACCACACCAAACAGCACGCGGCCACGCTCAATCAGCGCCACATTGACGGTGTACTCATCGCTGCCACTGATAAACTCTTTGGTACCATCTAACGGATCAACCAGCCACCAGCGCGTCCATTGCTCACGCTCGCTTAGAGGAATGTCACAATCCTCCTCAGACAACACTGGAATGCTTGCATCTAACGCGCTCAAGCCTGCAGCCAACACTTGATGCGCCGCAATATCGGCGGCAGTCACTGGTGAATCATCGGCTTTCGTCTGCACCGTAATATCCGCTTGCCAATAGGGCAAGGTGGCCTGACCTGCTGCATGGACCAGTTCCAGCACAGCATCCATCAGCGGATGCATCATGGCGTAAATTCTCCGCGTTGCTGCAGCAGATCACGCACCACATACATGGCCGCCAACGCACGTCCTTCAGTGAACTGCGGATGCTCTAATAAGCCCAGCAGATTGCGCAAACTCACCGTTTCCACACGCATCGGCTCAGGCTCATCACCCTCTAAGCGCGACGGATATAAATCACGTGCCAGCACCACATGAATGCGCTGGCTCATATACCCCGGCGATAAACTTAATTCAGTAATCAACTCCAAGGAGCGCGCAGCAAAGCCTGCCTCTTCTTGCAGCTCACGATTGGCCGCTTGCAAAGCATCTTCACCGGGATCAATTAACCCCTTGGGCAGCGACAGCTCGTAGGCCTCACTGCCCGCGCAATACTCTTCAACCAACACTACGTTTTCTTCATCGACCATAGCGACAATCATGACCGCACCCAGACCACCGGCTTTGCCACGTAAACGCTCATAGGTACGCTCAACGCCATTACTGAAACGCAGCTGTAACTGTTCGACGCGAAAAATTCGACTACGCGCCACTTCTTCACTGGCTAAAATGACTGGTTTTTCTCGCATAACACAACTCCAAATGCTGATGCAGGTATCATAGCGCGCTTGCACACAGTTTTAGAGAGAATTAGCTATGCAACAGCTGCCTTGGGAGAACATTGATACCGTTTTATTAGATATGGACGGTACATTACTCGACCTGCATTTTGATAATCATTTCTGGCTGAACTACTTACCACAATGCTATGCCGATAAAAATGGACTGTCACGCGCCGACGCTGATGCCTATCTACAGCCTTTATTTGCCGCCTATACCGGTCAACTGAACTGGTATTGCGTAGAGTTCTGGAGTAAAACGCTCGATTTGCCAATCAAGCAAATGAAGCGCGATACCGCGCACTTAATTGACCTTAGGGCCAATGCGGATGAGTTTTTAGCCGCCCTTAAGCGCGCGGGGAAACGCAGGGTACTGGTGACCAATGCGCACCGTGACTCATTGCAGATCAAACTGGAAAAAGTGCATTTAGCACCGCTGTTAGATGTGCTTATCAGCTCGCATGATTACGGCTATCCAAAAGAAGATCAACGTTTCTGGACCAGTCTCAGCCAGCAGATTGATTATCAGCCGCAGCGCAGCCTGTTTATTGATGACAGTTTACCCGTGCTACGCAGCGCCCAGCGTTATGGCATCGGCCATTTACGCGCGGTATTGCAGCCGGACAGTTTAGGCCCAGATAAAAACTGTGAAGAGTTTATTCCCTCAACTGATCTACGCGACTTGGTGCGTAATTTATAAGCGCAATCCGCTACGTAAGGGCAAGGCTCAATAGCCTTGCCCTTACGTAGCCGTTGAGCCCCACCCAGCACTCTTATTTAAGGCAAAGTGCTGGCGGGCTCTAGGCTATTAATCAAGCAAATATTCAGGTTTGAGAATGTCTTTAAGCTCAGTATAAGTGAGGGTTAAGCGTACTTCGCCGGCAGAATACGGACCCAAAACATATGCGGGGTAACTAAAGGTCAGGCCTTGATCATTAAACACAAAGTTATCCGTGAGAAAAGTCTCGGCCTGCTCTGCTGGATTTTCACTCAACCAGGTTTCTGCATAGTCGGCATACTGTTCTTGATAGAGCTCACGTAGCTTTTCCAGTAGTTTCTGATCGGCCGACTGCTGCACAATATCCGCTAGCAGTAATTGCCGCTGGGCATTTAAGTCAAACAATAAATAACTGATATTCGACATGCCATGCGCACCACCCGAATAAGCATAAGAGAACTGCTTAAAGCTGGCCAGATGATTACGTTGTGCAATAAAGCGCAAGCTATCCTGATGCTCATAGGCGATGATAGCCGGCTCAGCCAATTGGCGCCCCTGCTTAATTTCATCATAGCTCTCAGCCAGCCAAGCAATGGACTGTTGCTCGATCAAGCGCAGCTGCGCTTGTATATCGGTCGCGGCCTCTTTGCTCTTATCATTGCTCAGATCAAGCCGCGCCAATAAGATACTGTCTAACCAAGGCACGGCTGTGGTTTCAAGATCAATGCGTATCTCAGCACAAAACTCGTGCTCAGTTTCTTTTACGCATTTTTTCTGCTCTACCACGCTCAGCAACTGCGGCACAATCAATGGCACCCGCGTGACTTGAGGCATTGTACTTGCGGCTAAGGCACTCACAGACAGACTGCTCAGTAACAGCCCGCCAGCTAATAAACGTTGTAATCGTTGCATAGTAAATACATCCTCAATAACGGTCTGGGGTATGACATTGTATTCAGAATAGCGTGCAAAACAGATACATACACCACATTAAGGATGATTGGGTCGCGCCAGCCCCAAATGTTCACGCAAGGTGCTGCCCTCATATTCAGTGCGGAATAAGCCACGGCGCTGCAACTCAGGCACCACCTGCTCAACAAAGTCTTCGATGCCATAGGGCAACGACGGCGGCATCAAGTTAAAACCATCAGCGCCTTCATTGCGGAACCAGTGCTCCATTTTATCGGCAATTTGCTGCGGGGTGCCGACCATAGTGCAATGGCCACCGCCAGCAGCTAAACGTCCGAGCAACTGACGTACGGTCGGTTTTTCGGTTTCGATAATACGTAAAATGGTGCTGTAACGGCCTTGCGGGCCTTTAAACTCAGACAGTGACGGCAAGGCTGGTACTGGTGCATCCAACGCCCAATCCATGCAATCTTGCTCGGTAAAGACGCCTAACTGACGCAAAGAGGCCTCAGTGGGCAGCAACGCATCCAACTCACGCTGCTTGGCCTGAGCTTCTTCCTCAGTCGCAGCAACGTAAGTCACCAGACCCGGCATAATAGGCACAGAAACGCTGCGCCCAGCGGCGTTAACCCGCTGCTTAATATCACGGTAATAACTTTGTGATGCAGGCAAATCATAGGCCACCGCATAGATGGCTTCTGCGCATTGAGCAGCCAAAGTGCGCCCTTGTTCAGAGGACCCCGCTTGAAATAACACCGGGTGCCCTTGCGGCGGGCGGGGAATATTTAAAGGGCCATCCACTAAGAAAAATTCACCTTCATGCTCAATCGGCCGCACTTTAGCTGGATTAGCATAGCGCCCCTGACGGTCAAACTCCAAGGCATCATCCTGCCACGAATCCCAGAGTCCCAGCACAGTTTGGACAAACTCTTCAGCGCGGCGATAACGCTCAGCGTGGGCGGGCATGGCCTGATAACCATGGTTGCGCGCCTCTTCATCAAACATTGAGGTGACCACATTCCAGCCGATGCGACCTTTACTGATATGGTCCAAAGATGCCAGCAAACGCGCCGCGTGGAATGGTGTGTAAAAAGTGCTGGATACTGTACTGATAAAGCCGATTTTTTCGGTGGCGCGGCTCATGGCGGCAATGGCTGTGATCGGCTCCATAAACCAAGGACTGCCATCGGCAACATTGCCCACCGACGCGCCGTCGGCAAAAAACACCGCATCCAATTTGCCGCGCTCGGCAATTTGCGCCAGACGCTCGTAATAAGCAATATCACCCAGTTGCTCCACCCTGGAGTTGGGATGACGCCAGGCCGCCTTATGGTGCCCGCAGCCCATAATAAAAAGATTGAGATGCATCATGCGTGCGTTGCTGGATAGGTTATTCATCAATTGTTCACCAAGCCGCCATCAACAATAAGGTTCTGCCCCGTCACCGAGCGCGCCCAAGGTGAGGCAAAAAACAAGATGGCATCAGCAAACTCCGCCGGTGTCGTCACCCGGCGTAATGGCGTATTGGCTGCAATATAATCAAACACGGCTTCAGGGGTGGCAGCCGAGGCATCAGTGGTGCGCAACAAACCACCAGACACCATATTCACCGTAATATTATCAGGCCCTAAATCATGTGACAGGGTGCGGGTCAGCGACAACAAAGCGGCTTTGCTTGCCGTGTAATCATGGTAAGGCACCACTGGATTTTGAAACAGGTTGGTCCCGATATTGATGATGCGCCCAAAACAGGCTTCGCGCATCCCCGCCAAGGCAGCTTGGGTGGTATTCAGTGCCCCACCGACCACGCCGGTAAACTGCTGGTTTAAATCTGCCATGCTGAGCTGTTCAACCTTGGGCCGCGCATCGCCATTAAAGGAAAAATCCGGTAACGCATTATTAATCACAGTGGTCACCGGCATACCAAAATGTTCGCGCGCTTGGGCAAACATGGCCTGCACTGCAGCGCTATCGGTGATATCGGCTTGAATGGCGAGCAATTGCTCGGGCGCTTCATTGGCCAGAGTCTTGGCTGCCGCGGCACTCTTGTGGTAGTTGATGACCACCTTGGCCCCTTCGCGTAAAAACGCGCGCACCAAGTGTTCACCCAAACCACGGGCCGCGCCGGTAACCAGCACCAGCTGTTGATCAAGACGTAAAGAATGTTGCATAGACACCTCAAAAGTGAGGCGAAGATATGGATAGACAGACGGGCACTCAAGTTGCGACTGACATCCCTTCGCCAGTATGAACTGGATCAGGTTCAACGGGTATGCTCTCAGCCCTACATAAAGGACACCCCGTGCCGAAGCAAAACCATAGCATATAAAATACACCACGTTGTAGGTACAAACTGACGCAAGACCTCATCAGTCGCCTATTTGAAATTGACAATTGCCGCTAAGCTTTCTAGTCTGTGCGCAATCCAAGGGGAGCCAAGCAACGGCTGAGACTCTGTATTTTTACAGTAACCCTTTGAACCTGATCCGGGTAATGCCGGCGAAGGGATGGAGAACGCTGATCCTTTCTGTGTCTGCGCACGCCTTTATTTCTTTGCTGCTATCCCGCTCGTGCGCCATTTTGGCGAGTATGTTAGTGCCTGATCGGCAAGGAAAACAATCAATGCTAAGTGCTTCTACCGCTCTTGTATGGCTGGTGTTATTCGCCGTACTGTTCGCCGTCCCCGGCCTGATTTATGCTCGCCGCAGCCAAGATAAGCTGGATGATTTTTTAGTTGCGCGCAACAGCCAAAGTAGCACTGCCACCCTGCTCACCTTATTGGCCACCACCCTGGGTACTTGGATTTTATTTGGTCCGGCACAGGCCGCTACCTGGGGCGGAATTGGCGCCATTACCGGTTACGCGCTGGGCGCCTTGGTGCCACGCCTGATTATGATTCCACTGGGCAATCGCATCCGCAGCCTGATGCCTGAAGGCCACACCCTGACTGAGTTTGTCCTCGGCCGCTATGGTCGAGCCATGTATGCTTTTGTCTTGGTGATTATGATTTTCTATATGTTTATCAGCCTCACCGCGGGACTGACCGCCATTGCACAAATGGTGGCGTTGCTGGCCCCTGTGCCCCTCTGGCTCACCGCAACTATAGTGATGGGCGCAACCTTGCTTTACACCCTATACGGCGGTTTGCGCGTCACCATTTTCACCGACCGCTTGCAGATGCTGATCATCATCCCATTTCTTGTGGTACTGATCGGTTTTGGCTGGAAAACCATAGGAGGCTTCGCGCCGGCCCTGCAAGGCCTGCAAGAAAAAGCACCGCACTTGCTCAACCCACTGAATATCAATGGCTTAAAATCGGGTCTAACCTTCTTTATTGCCGTGGTCCTGACTGGGCTATTTTATCAGGGTACCTGGCAGCGCATCTTTGCCGCGCGGGACAATAAAGTGATTCGCAATGGCTTTATTCTCAGCGGCTTGCTGAGCTTTCCGATTATTTTCATTATGGGCTTATTTGGCTTGGCCTTTGTCGGACTCGATTTGCCCGGTGATGGCTCAGTGGCTTTATTTAGTGTGCTACTGGCCGATGCACCGCTGTGGTTTGCCATTGGCCTGCTGCCCTTTGGCTTGGCGTTGATTATGAGCAGTGCCGACTCAACTATTAGCGGGCTGTCCAGTATCTTTGTCGTTGATATTCACCGTCTACTGCCTACACTGAGCAACCAGAAACTGCTCTTACTCTCGCGCTGGCTGATTATCCTGCTGTCGGTGCCAGTTCTGATCGCAGCGGCGCAAGGTTACAGTATTCTCTACCTGTTCCTCTTGGCCGATCTGCTGTGTTGCGCCGCAGCTTTCCCCGTGTTTTTTGGTTTTTACAGCGCCCGCTATCAAAGCTATAACGCCGCACTCAGTACACTGGGCGGCTTAAGTGCGGGTCTGCTGATGTTTCCAGCGCCAGGCGCGCCGACCACCTACTTACTTGAGTCCTTTCTGTTGGCCTCGCTGGTGCCGGTGGCAATATCGCTGACCTTACTCTTGCTGCCCAACAAAAAGCACTTTGATTTTTCTGTCTTGGCACAACGGGTACGCAATTTTCAGGGCTAAAATACTCAGCCAGACAGCGAGAGTCTGCCAGCTAAAGCCTGCTCAGAATGCATTGTCATGCCACAACCCGCGCTTGTAGAGTAGCTTTAACCCAAAACCGGCACGGTAATTCAGTGCCGGTTTTCACCTTTTATTTATAATGAAGGACTGGGTTAAGCGCTAACAACCTCTTGCTCACTGGTCTGTAATACCGTTTCTGCCTGCCCTTTAGAGGCAGCATGAGCACCGGCACGCCGACCAGAGAAGAAGCAGTCCGCTGCTGACAGGCCACTGATATACAGATGCGATGGCAAACCGATAGCGGCGCGACCCGCAGCGTACAAACCCTTAATCCGACTATTATCGCTGCGCAATACTTCACCCGTGTCTTCATCCACCTTTAAACCACCCACAGTCATGGTTGACAGTGGCAACAGTTTGCTTTTGGCGCCCACATCAATGGCGTAGAAGGGTCCGTCGACAATACTGTGCATATCGCTTTGGTCCTTACCAAAGGGATCATCCTGCCAGCCCGCTGCTGTGCGGTTATAAGTATCTGCGGTCTGGCGTAACGTATGAGGATCAAAGCCGCATTTCTCTGCCAGCTGATCGAGACTGCGCGCCTTGCGCGCAAACAGGAGTGCCAATTTACCCGGCTGACGCTGGAACGGCAGCATTTCGTCTTTGCGCAGCTGTTGCTTGGCCTTGCGGTAGAGATTCTTGTCCAAAATTAGCCAGCCAATCCCGTTTTGCTGGTCGCCCAGCACCTGGCCCACAGCAGCACCATAAAGCGCTTCGTTAACATAGCGTTCGCCTTTAGCATTGACCAACATGCCGGCGGCAAACGCCTGTGGCGGATTGAGAAAGCGCCAGCTGCTGATGCGCTCCAGCCGATCGACTGCACCGCCAACAGTCTGACCCAAGCGGATACCACTGCCATTATCACCCGGCGAGCCCATAGCCATACTGGCGCTGTAGCCTGGCGCATAATGCTTCACCATGGGCCGGTTTTGGATAAAGCCACCGGTACTCAGACACACACCTTTCAGGGCGCGAATGCGACGTACGGTGCTGTGAGCAAATTTGATCTCGTTGGCCCGCTGCCAATACCGCTCAGCAATACCATTGGTGATATTAAAACCGGGGAAACTGCTCGGCAACATCATCTGCCATTTGGTAGCTAGCGCCATCAACCGGCGACACTCCTCGGCTTTTGGGCCCGGCGGCATTTGCACCACACTGAGTCCCATCACGGCGCCGCTTTGATCCATAATCAATTGCCGCGCTTCGGTTTGCGCCATAAAACGCACACCACGGCGCGAGGCGCTTTTGCGCAACGGATCAGTCAAATGTTTACCAAAACCGATGGCAGCGTTAGTCGGTGAGCACCAAGCTTTGTGACCGCGCGCCGCAGGTTTCGCCACAGCTGAGTGGGAGGGTGATAATGAGCTATCAGCATGGTAAAGAAAGTAGCCTTGCGGTGGATAGGATGTTTTAGAGCGAAACAGCGTGCTGTCGAATCTAACCCCATGCCCGGTGAGCCAATCAATCATTCCCGGACTTTGCTCGCAAAAGCGACGCAGAGTGGAATCTTTAATCACCCCTTGGGTTTCCAGCGCGAGGTATTTATACATTTCTTCGACATTGTCCTCGACCCCAGCCTCCTTTTGGATAGCAGTACCGCCGCCGGCGTAGACCACGCCACCGTTCATCGCTGTAGAGCCACCGCCTTGAAACAGGTCAATCGCCAAGACATCTAAACCGCCTTCGACTGCCTCAAGGGCTGCAGCCATACCGGCGCCGCCGTAGCCGACTACAACAAAATCTGCACTATCATCCCACTGGGCGTCTTCTAGCTCAGCAACCGTTTCCGGTAATTGTACCGATGAGAGCCAAGCGGCTGAATCAGGACCAAATGTATATGTCAAAGGATACCCTCCAAGAGCTTTTTTTATTATTCATCACAACAGCTGCGGCGACGACTTTGAAATAAGCTGTATTAGCCGCTCTAACAGGATAATATTCACCTTGATTTAAACTAAACGCAACGTTTAGTTTAAAATAAAAATCAGGAGACTCTGTGAAAACAACTAACACGCCTGCATCTGCCGCAGGCAAAACCTGCAGCGAATCTCGCCGAGGTGGCCGTCCTTCACTTAAACAAGCCGCTGACATACAAGAAAGCATCCTTGATGCAGCCGAAGTACTGTTTTTAGAAGCGGGCTTTAGCGCCACTGGCATCGAGGCAATAGCCAAGCACGCCGGCACGTCAAAAGCCACAGTCTATGCCCGTTTTAGCAGCAAAGAAGCCTTATTTATTGCCGTCAGTAACCGAGTATTGAGCACGCACTTTTCGCCCATTGTGCTGAGGACTGGCAGTTTTCAGGAACGGCTGACAGACCTGGCGGTGCAGATGCTAGATGCGCTATTGGATCCCAAAATCCTGCGTATGTACCGAATCATCATGGCTGAATCCGAGCGTTTCCCTGAGTTGGCACGTCTGAGTGATAACAAGTCCGCTTTCGCTGGGCAGCATCTACTTGAAACCTTGTTGGCGGAAGAACAGGCCGCAGGCCATTTGGGGACTTATGCGCTTGCGCCACTCTCGCAATTATTTATAGCGTCCGTGGTACTTGAGCCACTGCGGCTGGAAAGCCTTGGCTTGCGCAGTTTTGACACCGCTGCGCGGCGAGAGTGGGTCAATTTAGTGGTAACCATTTTCTTAAACGGCTGTCGCTGACAGCAAGATACATTGCTACTGTAAATGCTACTTATACAACCCAGTTCACAGGCTGATTGAGAGGACAGTATTTTGCGCACTCAGACTTCAACAGCATGCCCTAGTTTGTTTATTCCCCATGGTGGTGGTCCGTGTTTTTTATGAACTGGACTTGGGGACCTGCTGTCAGCCTATGGTTTTGGTGTCACGCCCGAGGTGGCACAAGCGCTTGTGCGGTAACAAACAGCGCAAGCACTGCTGTGCTGGATATCATTTTTGCTGCTGCGTATCGCGCCAGGTTAGGTAGATACGCAAATCGAATTCATATTGATGATAATCCGGCAGCATGTGTTGGCATAACTTATAGAAGGCTTTGTTGTGATCTTTCTCGCGTAGATGCGCCAGCTCATGCACCACAATCATGTGCAAAAACTCCGGCGGCGTATCGCGAAATAAGGCGGCAATACGGATTTCTTTTTTCGCCGTAAGCTTATTACCCTGCACCCGCGAAATAGCCGTATGCAAACCCAGCGCATGGCGCAACACATCCAGTTTGCTGTCATACAATACTTTGTCGATATTGGGCGCATTGCGCAGATACTGCTGCTTAAGATCAGTAGTGAACTGATACAAGGCTTTATCACTTTGTACGCTATGCCGTTCGGGATAACGCTGCTGCAAATAGGCGCCCAACTTATCCTGCGCCAACATGCTGCGTACTTGCGCCTGCAACTCGGGTGCATAGGCGGCTAAGTATTTAAGCTCAGACATCGTTATTCTAATTCCTCTCAACACAATTAATTAAAAACGCTAGACTCACAGCCATACCGGCTCACAACCTGCCTTGCATAATGCCACGCAGTGCTTGCTCAACCCTCACAAACCCTACAATGGCCCGCCTATGAAAGCCCCGTGCATCACCTTAGATCAATGGAAAATCTTGCAAGCTGTCATTGATCATGGCGGCTATGCACAAGCGGCACAAGCGCTGCACTGTTCGCAATCATCGATCAGTTACAACATTGCCCGCATGCAAGAACAGCTGGCCATGCCATTATTGCGCATTGAGGGGCGCAAAGCGGTATTAACTGAAACTGGCGAAATTCTGCTGAGGCGCTCACGGCAATTAACTGCCGATGCGGCGCAGCTGGAAGCTTTGGCCCAGCAAATCGAAGACGGCTGGGAAGCCGAAGTGCGTTTAGTGGTGGATGTGGCCTACCCCAGTCAAAAAATCGTGCAAGCTCTGCAGGCTTTTAAACCTCTGAGTCGCGGTTGCCGGGTGTTATTACGGGAAGAAGTGTTGTCTGGCACAGAAGAAGTGCTGCATGACGGTGCCGCTGATATTGCCATCAGCGTGTTAAACATTACCGGTTATCTACCCATTGAACTGGGCTCGATTACCTTTATCGCCGTTGCCCATCACCATCATCCATTGCATCAACTGGAGCAAAAGCTCAGCGCCAATGATCTCTCTGCGCATATGCAGGTGGTGGTGCGTGATTCGGGCAAACGTCAGCCGCGGGATGTGGGTTGGTTAGGTGCGGAACAGCGCTGGACAGTGGCCAGTTTAGCCACATCAGCTGAATTTATTCGTGCGGGTTTAGGCTTTGCTTGGTTGCCCGAACATATCGTTGCGGATGATTTAGCCAGCGGTTTACTGAAAAAACTGCGCCTGCAAACCAGCGGCGTTCGGCATCAACCCTTTTACCTGTATAGCCATAAGGATAAGCTGCTCGGAAAAGCGGCGCAAATCTTAGTCGATTGTATTCGTGCCAGTGCGCTACCGATGCAAGGTAGCGCCACTGACTAAGGCGATATTACTTGCGTACGCCTTCAACGGCTAAGGTCAACTCAACACTTTCTGACGCTGGGCCTAAGTTAGCTTTAATGCCGAAATCAGATAATTGCAGTGTGGTAGTGCCTTCAAAACCGGCACGGTAGCCGCCCCAAGGGTCATCGCCTTCACCAATAAAGTTGGCAGCAATCACTACTTCTTTAGTCACACCATTGAGGGTTAAATCACCGACAATATCAGCGGTGCCTTCACCAGTGCTGACCACTTTAGTGGAGGCAAAGGTCGCTTTGGGGTGCTTACTGGTGTTTAAAAAGTCAGCGCTACGTAAGTGCTTGTCACGCTCAGCATGGTTACTGTCGAGGCTAGCAGTGCGCAAGTTAACATGAACTTTGCTCGCTTCTGGCTGCTCTGCGTCATAGCTAAAGGTGCCATCAAAATCTTTAAAGGTACCGTATAACCAGCTGTAACCTAAGTGACTGATTTTAAAGTTAACAAAAGCGTGCTGGCCTTCTTGGTCAATCACGTAATCGGCTGCAGATACTGCACCAGTGGTTAATACCGAGCCTAATAGCAATGCTGCAAATGTTTTCTTAAACATGTTTTTACCTCTAAATTAATTAAAAGAATCTAAGTCGTACGAAATTATTTTGGCCCACAACCCAGCATGCGCTTGAGTGTGGAAGTGATGCTTCAAAGCTGCTAAACCATGCAATCCAGCAAACACTACTAAGCCCCAGGCCACATAGAAATGCACTTCCCCAGCCAGATCCGCCTGATCGGGCAAGCCGGTAATCAGCGCAGGAATTTCAAACAGATCAAAGACGCTGATGCCACGACCTTCCGCGGTGGAAATTAGATAGCCTGAAATCATCACAAGAAAAATACCCAGATACAGCAGGCCATGGCCTAAGCTGCTCAACATCCGCACTGTTGCCGAATGACTACTTATTGGCGCAGGCTTGGGTGTTAAAAAACGCCACAGTACGCGTAACAACATCACTGCAAACAGCACGACTCCAACACTTTTATGCAGTGCAGGTGCCGTGCGATACCACTCGCTGTAATAGAGACCCAAGCCAAACAAAGCAAATACGGCCAGTGCGACTAACCAATGTATGACTACACTGACTAAACCATAGCGATTTGAAGAATTAAGCAACTGCATATGAACTCTCTTATGTTGTTGATGCTGACTATTGTAGCCACATTACTATTGATAAAAAGCGCTAATTATTGCTAATAGCTATCGACTTTTTAGATATATCGGGGTTTGTAATATAAAACCCACCTGCACTTAGTCTATAAAAGTGCTATTTCAAAAGCAGTTGAACCTCCGTTTTGTAGAAAATGAGACAAATCAACTCTCCCAGCTAGCCAAATTACTTGCGCACGCATCATTTACTTATTCCTATGATGCGCACTGATACAATCATGCAGCGCATCGGTTAGAGAAATGGGATAGGATCTTTAGCAAGAGTATATTTGACCTCAATTAAAAAGGGGCTCTATACTCTGTTGTAATAGTTTTACTCTCAATAGCTAGGCATGTGCCGCTGACTGTAAAATGACATAAGACAGACTTTAGTGCTGGTTACCTCAAGGCTGGGAACTTAAACCGCAAGACTTCAATCAAATAACTTACAAATAGTCGAAATGGGAGGTAATCATGGTCGCTGCTTTAGTAGTCATCATCCTAGTTATCGTAATAATCAAAATAATTTAATGCGCATAAGCAACATGCATAGCTGGTTCGCCAGCAATGCATGTGGTTGTCTGTCTATCGCTTATTAGCGCTTAATAATTAAGCAGTATTTATTGCATCACGTACTAGATACTTCGATCCAGAGCGCCAAGCTTGGTTCTATTACGTGCGAAACCTTATTCAAGGTAGAACCTTAATCTATGCAACTCCAAGTCAACAATCTTACCAAGCTCTATGGTCAGAATAGAGGGCTTGCACCAACCAGCTTTGCCGTAGCAAAAGGCGAGTTAATTGCTATTGTCGGGCACAATGGCGCGGGTAAATCGACGCTGCTAAAAATGCTAGCTAACTGGATTGTTCCGGACAGTGGTGGGGTCAGCATCGATAATATCGATCTGAAAAACAGAGCTGTAGCAGTCAGAAAAATAGGCTTTATTCCAGAAGATCCTAATCTATTTGACTTCTTTTCCGTTGAATACAATCTGAAGCTATTCGCTAAGCTCTCGCAGACGCCCTTGCTCCGCGTAGAAGAAATACTGGACGAGTTCAACCTGCTCTCCTTTCGCAAATCTAAGGTACAAACACTCTCCAAAGGTTTAAAACAAAGAGTCAGCATCGGCCGTGCACTGCTGGCAGATCCCTCGCTATTGCTGTTGGATGAGCCAACCTCAGGACTGGACTTCGAGACCACTCGGGAAATCTACCGCCTACTAAACAGCATGCATGCTACAGGAAAAACCATTTTATTTACCTCGCACCGCCCCGAAGAAATCAGAAACCTGGCAACGCGTATCATGGTTCTGCACCAAGGTAAGGTGATCTTCGATGGCTTTCCTCAAGAATATTTCCAGTCCGATATCCATAAAGAACTGTACGCATAATGAAAAATATTCTGCTGTTGACACTCAATGATCTGGCGATTGCGGTTAAGAATAAAACCCTGTTGCTGGTGCTATTTATTCCTTTATTTGTTTTTGTCTCACTAAGTCTGGTCGATGAGACTGATGCTGAAGCAAGCAAAATCAACATTGGTCTGCTGCAGGATTACGTGTATACACCCGAAATCACCAGCAGCATCGAAGCTGCAGAGAATGCCATTGAGGTGACTTGGCTGGAGAATGAAGAACACGGCCTGCACCTACTCAAAGATCACAGCATCAACGGTGTGGTAACCAACAACGATCAACAGCCTGGCAGTTTGGCCTTGTTGGTGCTGAAAAAAGAGTCCCTGCACACCATTGCCATCGTGCAAAGCTTTTCTGCTTTACAGAAAGCGGCTGAAGGGCATCCACCCAGCTGGATTACCGAGATCAGCTCGCTACACACAGGCGGTATGCAACGCGAGACCTTGCCAACCTGGATTTTGATGGTGATTCTGCTGGTTGGTTTTATCATTCTGCCTGCGCAAATCGCTGAAGAAAAAGAGAAAAAACTGCTACTTGGCCTACTGCAAACACCCATCCATGAGGCCCAGTGGCTAGCCGCAAAACTACTGTTAGGCATGGCCCTGATTATTGTCGCGACACTCCTACTCCATCTACTGAGCAATGTTTGGCCAGTACATGCCTTCAGCTATATTTTCTTTATCTTGGTTGGTGGTTTTTGTTTTAGTGCCTATGGCGTTTTCCTTGGCTTTCTCTGCCGCAACCAAGCAACGGCAAGAACCCTCGGCGTCATCTTTTATTTACCGCACCTGTTGCCATCAGCCATGTCTGATGTGTCACAAAAACTGACCGCAGTGGCACCTGTCCTGCCCTCTTACCAATTGTATATGCCCCTACAGTCAATACTTTTGGAAGATAGCAATATGGCGAATATGTCGTTTGCTTGGATCTATTTAACTCTACTGGGAGCAGCGCTGTTCTCACTGGCCTATGTATTAATGAAAAAACGTTGGTTAATGTGATGTGCAGTAGCTACCGCCGGTTATACATCGCCTATTGAGCAATATGGGTCAACCAGCATACGGGCTCTGCGCTTTGATCAGCGCCTTGATCGTTAAACAGCTACATATACATTTCAATTGCGCTCAGCTCCTGCGCGGTTAGCACCCTACTCTGCCCCAGCTTAAGTCCGGTTAGAGTCAGAGACCCAACCGAGGCCCGATGCAGTGCCAGCACTTGATTTTGAAAAAAACCAAACATGCGCTTCACTTGGTGGTATTTACCTTCGGTTAGCGTCAGCTTAGCGTTGTATTCAGACAATATTTCTAAGCAGGCCGGCTGGGTGGTAATGCCTTCATACGCAAAATAAATGCCCTCACGAAACACCTCAATGTACTCAGCTGTTAATGGCTGAGCCACAGTCACTTCATAGGTTTTGGCCAGTTTGGTCTCGGGCAAGCTGATCTGTCGTGACCACGCGCCATCGTTGGTTAATAACACCAACCCGGTTGTGTTTAAGTCGAGACGGCCAACAATATGCAACTCATTTTTCTGTGGATGTTCAAGCAAGTCGAGTACGGTCGTGTGCTGCAAATCTTTGGTGGCGCTTACCACTCCTTGAGGTTTATTCAGAATAAGGTAAACCGATTGGTTATCTTGTAAACACTGATCATCCAAAAGTACATGGGTGAATTGGGTTACTTTTTGCTGAGCAGAATGGGCTAACTGTCCATCCAACAGAATCCGCTTTTGTGCAATTAACAAGCGCGTATCGGCTCGCTTAAACGCACTGTTCTGGCTAATGAATCGATCAAGTCGGTAGCTGTTGGATTTCATCAGAACGCTCTAATCACACAAAGGAAACAATGTATGGGCAGGGTAAGTTTGTGTTAAAGCAGTCATACAATTACCGATCAAAAAGGACAAGAGCACCGTCCATGGACGGCTTCGCCAGTCACTGGATGCACAAAATACAGATCACTGGCATGCAATAATAAACGTTCGGCCAATTGCTCACTCTGGCTGCTTGCATACAAATCACAACCAAGAATCGGGTGGCCAATTTCCAGACTGTGAATGCGTAACTGATGGGTGCGCCCAGTCAGCGGGGTAAATTGCACCAAGCTGCGCCGCGGCGACTCTAAGCGCTGCACTAAAATGTATTCACTGATCGCAGTTTTACCTGTGCTGTGGCAAATTTTTACTCGCGGGAACAGGCTTTTATCTTTAGCGATAGCCGCGCTAATCTGCCCCTGATCCTCCTCAAGCCAACCTTCTAACATCGCCAGATAACGCTTTTGGATCGTACGTAATTGAAACTGCTGATTAAGATGCTGCGCCGACTCGGCATTGAGACCGACCAGCATAATCCCCGAGGTACCAAAATCCAGTCGATGGGCTAATTTTGCTTCGGGGAATGCAGGACTCACCCCTACTTGACCATGCACTAAACGATAATGTACTGAGTCCCAGTTAAGCGGATTCTTACCCGACAAACTAAGCAAGCCACTGGGTTTATTAATCAACAGAATATCGTCGTCTTGGTACACAATGGTCACAAAATCGCGGCAGATTGGTGCAATAAAATTATCAATGAGGCTGTCTGTCGATTGCTCTGTAGTGCGCATTGAACCATCTCTATTATCGGCATACAGGGTGCTAAAGTTTAAACCCATTATTCACGCTGTATTATTTTCGCGCACAATAGTTAAACAGCATCGTAAAAGCGCGCTGTCTGTTCCACTTGCTATAGGAAATAAAGCCACAACAAAAGGAAGAGGCCTGAGCTAAGCGCAGTCGCTTTAGCGGCCGCACAAATAGCCGAAGGTGGGTTGATAATTGGTTTGCGCAACAATAACGACACATGCGCAAACCAATTCGAAATAGGCCAGCCAATAAGCATCACAGCTTATTCTGCTTGAGCCAAGTGATCTGTGTTATTTATGCGCAATTGGCTTATCGGTAAACAGATAATCCTTCAGCTCTTTATCCAAGACAGTGTCGCGCCTGCGAATCCATTCAAGCACCATGGCCGCATGCTCTTTTTCTTCATCTCGATTGTGGACAAGGATTGCCCTCAATTCGTCGTCTTTGCAGGCATCAATGCGTTGGTTATACCAATCCACTGCTTCAAACTCTTCCATCAATGATGTGATGGCTCGATGCATGTCGCGTGTTTCGTCTGAGAGCTCTTCGATAGGCTCATGATAACCTTCATTTGACATAGTACTTACCCCATACATGGTGATTGGTTTTTACATCATGCGAGTGCCGCCGCGCATTTACAAGAGATGCAATGGTAATAGCAGGCAAACAAACGCTACTTATTAGGTGGCAGTCAAAAGGATAGGTTCAGAAATAACCTATCCTGGTAGGCACTTACGTTGCTATTTGTGCAGCTCGCCAATAAAAAACCCGCCGACTCGTTAACCAAGCAGGCGGATTCTGTGTCGCGCGATTATCTTACTTTATGTTTGCATACAGCTCGCCGCTGGCGTAACGCTGATACATTTTCTCTAAAGAAATCGGCTTAATTTTTGACGCATTACCAGCGGTACCGAAGGCTTCATAACGAGCGATACACACGTCGCGCATTGCGGTAACAGTTTCAGCGAAGAACTTACGTGGGTCAAACTCGCTTGGGTTAAGCGCCATATGACGACGCATCGCACCAGTCGAGGCTAAACGCAGGTCAGTATCAATATTGACCTTACGCACGCCGTGCTTGATACCCTCTACGATCTCTTCCACAGGCACGCCGTAGGTTTCTTTAATGTCACCGCCGTACTGGTTGATAATCTGCAGCCACTCTTGCGGTACAGAGCTTGAGCCGTGCATCACCAAGTGGGTGTTAGGAATACGCTTATGGATTTCCTTAATACGCTCGATGGCTAAGGTATCGCCGGTGGGTGGCTTAGTGAATTTGTACGCGCCGTGGCTGGTACCGATGGCAATCGCCAAGGCATCAACTTTGGTTTTCTGGACAAAATCAGCGGCTTCTTCTGGATCGGTGAGCATTTGCTCCATACCCAAAACGCCTTCAGCGCCGATGCCGTCTTCTTCTCCGGCCATACCGGTTTCTAAGCTACCTAAGCAGCCGAGCTCACCTTCCACTGACACGCCACAAGCATGGGCTAAGGCAACGGTGCGACGGGTGACGTCGACGTTGTAGTCATAGTCCATCGGTGTTTTACCGTCTTCACCGAGTGAGCCGTCCATCATCACTGAGGAGAAGCCCAACTGAATCGAGCGCTGGCAAACATCAGGGCTGGTGCCATGGTCTTGGTGCATGCACACCGGAATATGTGGAAACTCTTCGATCGCCGCTAAAATCAGGTGACGCAAAAACGGTGCGCCAGCATATTTACGTGCGCCAGCAGAGGCCTGCACGATTACTGGAGAGTCGGTTTTATCCGCAGCTTCCATAATGGCGCGCATTTGTTCTAGGTTGTTGACGTTAAACGCTGGTACGCCGTAGCCAAATTCGGCGGCGTGATCAAGCATTTGACGCATGCTAATAAGAGCCATAATTTTTCCCCGCAAGGTCATTAAAATCTATCCGGCTCACCCTATGTCAGCCGGTTACTGTCAGTTAACACGCAGGCTTCATTAGCCTTTTGCGCGTTCTTCTAAAATAGCTACGGCGGGCAATACTTTACCTTCCACAAACTCAAGGAAAGCACCGCCACCGGTGGAAATATACGAAATTTTATCCGCAACATTATACTTATCAATCGCTGCCAGCGTATCACCGCCACCGGCAATTGAGAATGCATCGCTTTCAGCAATCGCTTGCGCCAGCACTTTGGTGCCATTGGCAAACTGATCAAACTCAAATACGCCAACTGGACCGTTCCACAGAATGGTTTTTGAGCTTTTCAACAGCTCAGCAAACTGCTTGGCGGTTTCTGGACCAATATCGAGAATCATATCGTCTTCAGCTACATCAGCGACGGCTTTCACTGTGGCTTCTGCGTCGGCAGCAAAGGCTTTGGCGACCACTACATCGACTGGCAATGGCACGCTCACTTTAGCGGCAATCGCTTTAGCTGTATCGATCAAGTCGGCTTCGTAGAGTGATTTTCCTACTGGGAAACCGGCAGCCGCCAAGAAAGTATTGGCAATGCCGCCGCCGACAATCAGCTGATCGCACAGGTCAGCCAAGCTAGTCAGTACATCTAACTTAGTGGAGACTTTTGAACCCGCAACAATGGCGGACATCGGTTTGGCCGGTGCACCCAGTGCTTTACCCAGTGCCGCCAGTTCCGCAGATAATAACGGGCCTGCGCAAGCGACTTTAGCAAACTTAGCCACGCCATGAGTTGATCCTTGTGCGCGGTGTGCGGTACCAAAGGCATCCATCACAAACACATCGCATAACGCGGCGTATTGCTGGGCTAAGGCATCGCTGTTTTTCTTTTCGCCGCTGTTAAAACGCACGTTTTCTAGCAGCACAATCTCGCCTGGCGCGACTTCAACACCATTGAGGTAGTCGCGCACTAAGGGCACGTCACGGCCTAAGGCTTTGCTCAAGTAAGCAGCCACCGGAGCAAGGCTGTTTTCTTCACTAAACTGGCCTTCATCAGGACGGCCAAGGTGTGAACAAATCATCACTGCCGCGCCTTTTTCCAAGGCTAAACGGATGGTGGGTAACGCCGCCACAATCCGTGCATCACTTTGCACAACACCGTCTTTTACTGGCACGTTCAGATCTTCACGAATCAATACGCGTTGGTTGGTAAGATCAAGGTCGGTCATATTTAACACTGTCATGAATTTCAGTCCTTTACTGAGCGGTTAGTAGTACAGGCAACGTTCAAATAATGTTCAGCCACATCCAGCATTCGGTTGGCAAAGCCCCATTCGTTGTCGAACCAAGCGACAATATTGAGCATGCGCGAGCCACTCATCTGCGTTTGGCTGGCATCAAAAATAGCCGAATGCGGATCGTGGTTAAAGTCACAGCTGGCGTGTGGTAATTCAGTGTAATCAAGCAAGCCGTGCAACGCACCTTGCGTCGCGGCCTGCTTAAACAGCTGGTTGATTTCTGCAAGCGTGGTGTCACGTTGAGTCTGCACAGTAATATCCAAGCACGAGACGTTTACTGTGGGTACACGCATGGCTTTGGCTTGGATTTTACCGTTAAGTTCTGGCAACAATCGCTCGATACCGCGGGCTAAACCGGTAGAAACCGGCACCACCGACTGGAACGCTGAACGTGTACGTCGCAGATCTTTATGGTGATAGGCATCAATTACCGGCTGATCATTCATCGCGGAGTGAATGGTATTGATAAACGCATGCTCAATACCCACATTTTGCTCCAATAACTGCAACAAAGGCACGCCGCAATTGGTGGTGCAAGAAGCATTCGAAACAATCCGTTCGCTGCCGTTTAGGGCCGTATGATTGACCCCATACACGATAGTGGCATCGACATCGGCGGCGCTATCCATCGGCTGCGAGAGCAAGATACGCGGTACGCCAGCATCAAGAAAACGCTGGGCATCGGCGCGCGTGGTGTATTGCCCTGAGCACTCCAGCAATAGATCAATATCCAATGCGGCCCAATCAATCTCTTCAGGCTCGCTGGCACAGAGCACTTGCACGCAGACGCCATCGATATGCAGACAATCACCATCCACCCGCACTTCGCCGGGAAAGCGTCCGTGGGTCGAGTCAAAACGAGTGAGGTATTCGATACTGGCTTGGTCGGCGACATCATTCAATGCGATGATTTCAAAGTTAGCACCCCCAGGGCGCTCACTTAATGCACGCAACACGCAACGACCGATACGGCCGTATCCATTAAGTGCAACTCGAAATGGGCGTGCAGACATGACAATCCTTTACCGAAAGCTTTACAGAAATAAACCGCGCAGAGCACGAAGCGCTACGCGGTAGAACAATGACACAACTGGCGCTTATTCGTCGTCGAGCAACTCGGCAGCAACGTTGAGTACGTCATCCAGAGTAAAACCAAACATCTCAAACAGCTGATTAGCAGGCGCTGACTCACCGTAGGTGGTCATGCCAATCACACGACCATCGAGGCCAACATACTTGTACCAAAAGTCTGCGTGTGCCGCTTCAATAGCAATCCGCGCGCCGACTTCGATCGGTAATACCGCTTGTTTGTATTCGGCATCTTGCGCATCAAACACGCTGGTGCACGGCATCGATACGACACGTACTTTATGACCTTGCTCAGTCAGTGCGTTATAGGCATTAACTGCCAAGCCCACTTCAGATCCGGTCGAGATCAAGATCAACTCAGGCTCGCCTGCGCAATCTTTTAAGATATAACCACCGCGCTCGATATCAGCAATTTGCTCAGCACTGCGCTCTTGATGATCCAGGTTTTGACGACTGAAGATCAAGGCACTTGGACCCTGTTTACGTTCCAGTGCGTATTTCCACGACACGGCAGACTCAACCGCATCACAAGGACGCCAAGTATCAAGGTTCGGCGTCGTGCGTAAGCTGGTCAACTGCTCAATCGGCTGGTGGGTTGGACCGTCTTCACCCAGACCAATCGAGTCGTGGGTAAATACGTAGAGTACACGCTGCTTCATCAGCGCGGACATACGCACGGCGTTGCGCGCGTATTCCATAAACATCAGGAAGGTTGCGCCGTACGGAATCAAGCCACCGTGCAGGGCCACACCATTCATAATGGCGCTCATACCAAACTCGCGCACACCGTAGAACATGTAGTTACCGGACGCATCAGCGTCAGAGATACCTTTACAACCTTTCCATAACGTCAGGTTAGAGCCAGCGAGGTCAGCCGAACCACCGAGTAACTCAGGCAGTAATGGACCATAGGCATTCAGGCTATCTTGGCTGGCTTTACGGCTAGCAATGCTTTCACCTTTGGCCGCCACTTCAGCAATGTACTGCGCAGCTTTATCAGCGAAATCAGCCGGTAAATCACCGGCCATACGACGGGTAAACTCAGCGGCCAGTTCTGGGAACTCAGCAGCATAGGCAGCAAAACGCACATCCCACTCAGTTTCAGCTTGAGCGCCTGCTTCTTCGGCATTCCACTGCGCGTAAATATCAGCTGGAATTTCAAACGGACCATGCGGCCAGTTCAACTCTGCGCGAGTTAAGGCAATTTCTTCCGCACCCAATGGCGCACCATGACAAGTTTCTTTACCGCCACGGTTGGGCGAACCAAAACCAATTACGGTTTTGCAGCAGATTAACGTCGGTTTGTCGCTTTCACGAGCCGCTTCAATCGCTACTTCAATTTCGTTGGCATCATGACCGTTTACGTTGCGAATCACATGCCAGCCGTAGGCTTCAAAGCGACGCGGGGTGTCATCATTGAACCAGCCCTGCACCTGACCATCAATGGAAATACCATTGTCATCATAAAATGCAGTCAGTTTGCTCAGACCTAAAGTACCAGCTAATGAGCAGACTTCATGGGAGATGCCTTCCATTAAGCAGCCATCACCCAAGAACACGTAGGTTTGGTGATCAACGATGTCATGCTTGGGACGGTTGAACTGCGCCGCCATAACTTTTTCCGCTAAAGCAAAACCGACCGCATTGGCTAAACCCTGACCCAATGGGCCAGTAGTGGTTTCTACACCTGCGGTATAACCATATTCAGGGTGACCTGGGGTACGGCTGTGCAATTGGCGGAAGTTTTTTAAATCATCCAGATTGACGTCATAACCGGTCAGATGCAGCAACGAATACAGCAGCATTGAGCCGTGGCCGTTAGACAGCACAAAGCGGTCACGGTCTAACCATTGTGGATTTTTTGGATTGTGCTTCAGATGATCACGCCACAGAACTTCGGCGATATC
>SMEN01000035.1_pt1 | contig 95243 bp, 105 predicted proteins | sample 2456271 | NCBI WGS metagenome assembly SMEN01 (sample SAMN10132593, study PRJNA489261) | soil metagenome | isolation source: day1 control-loamy sand soil ammended with raw manure from dairy cow... | place: USA | collected 2015-04-01 | reverse complement strand
TGAGTTTCTTAAACTCTTCTGGCGGTCTGGACGGGACTCGAACCCGCGACCCCATGCGTGACAGGCATGTATTCTAACCAACTGAACTACCAAACCAGAGCGTTGTTGTTTTCAACGGTGCAAATATACAACGCATTTTTAATTCTCCAAACATTTTAAGAAAAGAATTCAATCTTTTTTCGAAAGTTTTTTTAAACCTTCTTAACCTCAATAATTTACAAACACAAAAAAAACGAGAAGATTTCTCAACTCGTCTCTATTTCTATATTTCTAGTACCGATTACAACAAAGCATTGATTGCATCTGCATAAGTTTGCTTTGGAGCAACTCCTACTTGACGACCAACAATTTCTCCGTTTTGGAAAATTAATACCGTAGGAATACTTCTAACTCCGTATTGAGAAGCAAAATCTTGATTCGCATCAACATCTACTTTTCCTACTACTACTTTTCCATCAAAATCACCACTTAATTCTTCAATTACTGGACCTAACATTTTACAAGGACCACACCATTCTGCCCAAAAATCAACTACTACTGGTTTATCTGATTTTAATACTACTTCCTCGAAAGTAGCATCTGTTATTTCTAATGCCATATTAATTATATTTTTTTTATTCGTTCTGAAAAACAAAAATAGGAATTTTTTTAGAAGTACCTCAACAATTCAAATAACTTTTATCTATTGAACCACAACTAAATACTATTAATTCAATTTAAAATTAACCTGAATCTGCTCTAAAGCTTCTAATAAATCTGATGAAATTTCGATTCTGGTATTTCTACTAGGCATCTCCAAGACATTAATTACTTTGTATTCCACTTCAGGCAACACAGGTTCTACATTCATTTGTTCTAAACTTTCCATTGAATCGATATTATCGATATCAATATCAGTTAACATTTTATTTACTACTTCGGTTTCAATTCGTTTTTGAATTTTCTCTAATTCATAAATTTCAAAAGTAACCGGTTTATTTCCTTGATGTTCATCTAAAACCATTCTGATTTTTTCAATCTGATTCGCTTTTAATTCATTTACATCAATATTAATAATCAATTTTTTAGCATAAGTAGGAATTACTTCATTCAACAATTTCATTTCCATAAATTGCAATCTTGGTTCTGAACGTTCATTGGTATCTTTTTTAACCCATCCTTCTTTTGCCATTACTTTAAAATAAACAAAAGTATTATTCAATAAGAAATGACGGAACTTCAAGAAATCTTCATTAAACAAACGGAATTCCATACTTTCATCATAACCTTCTACGCTAAACATTGCCCAGTCTTTTCCTTTAGCAGAAGTTCTAAACTGAACGTTTGAAATCATACCTCCGAAACTTAAATTTCGTCCAACTAAAGGATTCAAATCTTTTAACTGTTCTAAGTTTACATTACAGAAATATTTCATTTCAAATTTAAAATCATCTAACGGATGTCCGGAAATATAAATCCCAACAACTTCTTTTTCCTTAGCTAATTTCTCCATTGTTGTCCATTCCTCACAACTTGGAATTACAGGTTCTGGAATTTGAACTTCACTAGATTCTCCAAATAAACTTACTTGAGATGAATTTTCATTTTCCTGAAACTTAGAACCATATTTCATCGCTTTTTCCAAAAACGTTATCGCATCACCATCGGTATGAAAATATTGCGCACGATGTGTTTCTTCAAAACAATCAAACCCACCTGCCAAAACTAAATTTTCAAAAGCTCTTTTATTGGCTGCTCGTAAATCGATTCGTTTTGCTAAATCAAATATCGAACGATATCTTCCATCTTTACGATTTTCTACAATCGTATTTACAGCACCTTCTCCTACTCCTTTTATCGCACCAATTCCAAAACGAATTTCGTAATTATCATTTACCGTAAACTTATAATGCGATTCATTTACATCAGGCCCTAAAACTGCCAATCCCATACGACGACATTCTTCCATAAAGAAAGTAACCTGCTTAATATCGTTCATATTGTTTGAAAGCACAGCCGCCATATATTCTGCAGGATAATGCGCTTTGAAATATGCCGTTTGATAAGCGATCCAAGCATAACACGTTGAATGCGATTTATTGAAGGCATAAGACGCAAACGCTTCCCAGTCTTTCCAAATCTTTTCCAACATTTTCGCATCGTGCCCTTTTGCAGAAGCTTGCTCAACAAATTTGGGTTTCATTTTATCAAGAACTTCCTTTTGTTTTTTACCCATCGCCTTACGAAGTACATCGGCTTCACCTTTTGTAAACCCAGCTAATTTTTGCGACAGAAGCATTACCTGTTCTTGATAAACCGTAATTCCGTAAGTTTCTTTTAAATACTCTTCACAAGCATCCAAATCGTATGTAATTGGTTCTTCTCCGTTTTTTCTACGAACGAATGAAGGGATATACTCTAACGGCCCCGGACGATACAAGGCATTCATCGCAATTAAATCGGCAAAAACAGTCGGTTTTAATTCACGCATATATTTTTGCATTCCAGGAGATTCGTACTGGAAAACCCCAACCGTTTCTCCACGCTGGAACAATTCATATGTTTTTACATCGTCAATCGGAATTTCTTCCGGATCGATAACAACACCCGTTCTAAATTTTATTAAGGCAACTGTATCTTTAATTAAGGTCAAAGTCTTTAACCCTAAAAAGTCCATCTTTAATAAACCAGCAGATTCTGCAACCGAGTTATCGAACTGCGTTACATATAAATCAGAATCTTTTGCCGTTTGAACCGGAACGAAATTGGTAATATCATCTGGTGTAATAATCACACCACAAGCGTGAATTCCGGTATTACGCATCGAACCTTCAATAATTTTTGCTTGTTGGATTGTTTCAGAAATTAAATCTCCTTGATTAGCTAAATGAATCAACTCTTTAATTCCATCAAATTCATCAGAACGAACTGCTTTTTTGATTTCATCTTCAGATTCAGAAAGAAAACGAGAAATATTCCATTTCCCAGGCATCATTGTAGGAATTAATTTAGCGATACGTTCTGATTCAAAAAGCGGTAAATCCAACACACGAGCAGCATCTTTAATTGAAGATTTCGTTGCCATTTTACCATAAGTAATAATTTGCGCAACTTGTTTTGAACCGTATTTGTTGATAACATAATCCATAACTCGAGAACGACCTTCATCATCGAAATCGATATCAATATCAGGCATCGACACACGATCTGGATTCAGGAAACGTTCAAAAAGCAAATCATATTTAATCGGATCTAAATTGGTAATTCCTAAACAGTAAGCGACCGCAGAACCCGCAGCTGATCCACGACCAGGTCCAACCGAAACTCCCATAGAACGAGCTTCTGCGATGAAATCCTGTACAATCAAGAAATACCCTGGATAACCCGAATTTTCAATGGTTTTCAATTCAAAATCCAAACGTTCGGTAACTACATCATCAATCACATCATAACGTCGTTCTGCACCTTTATACGTTAAATGTCTTAAAAAAGCATTTTCTCCTCTTTTACCTCCATCAGCAAGATCTTCTTGATGAACAAACTCTTCTGGAATATCGAAATTGGGTAATAAAATATCTCTATATAAAGAATAGATTTCGATTTTATCTACTACTTCTTGAATATTAATAATCGCATCAGGCAAATCCTTAAATAAAGATTTCATTTCCTCTTGCGTTTTATAATAATATTCTTGATTTGGTAAGCCATATCGATATCCACGACCACGACCGATTGGCGTAGCTTGTTTTTCACCATCTTTTACACACAAAAGAATATCGTGTGCATTGGCGTCTGATTTTTCTAAATAATACGTATTATTTGTCGCAACCAATTTAACATTATGCTTACGCGAAAATGAAATCAATGTTTTGTTTACACGATCTTCATCTTCTTGATTATGACGCATAATCTCAATATATAAATCGTCTTGAAATTGTTCTTTCCACCATAACAAAGCTTCCTCGGCTTGTTTTTCACCAAGATTCAAAATCTTATTAGGCACTTCTCCTTGAAGATTTCCGGTTAAAGCGATTAAATCTTCTTTATATTGCATAATCAACTCTTTATCTATACGCGGAACATAATAAAATCCGTTTATCGAAGCAGCCGAAGCTAATTTTGCAAGATTGTGATAACCTTTTTTATTTTTTGCTAATAAAACAATTTGATAACCATTGTCTTTACGGCTTTTATCTAAGTGGTTTTCACACATAAAAAATTCGCATCCAACAATTGGTTTTATTTCTTTATCTTTTGGTTCTTCACCATTTTCAATCAAAACTTGATTTGCTTTTGCTAGTGATTTATTATAATCCATAATCGCACTAACAAATTTAAATGCACCCATCATATTTCCGTGATCGGTCATTGCGATAGCTGACATTTTTTCTTTAGCCGATTTTTTCACCATCACACCAATATCCATAGTCGATTGTAAAACCGAAAATTGTGTATGATTGTGAAGGTGCGCAAAAGTTGCATTTTGAAAAGCTTGAAGTTTTTCTTCTGTAATTACATCATCTTCATTGATAAAAACATTAGATTTCTCTAATTGCTTACGAATATCATCCGAAGCTTTTTTTAGATTTATATGTTTTAATCCAATTAACTTGAACGATTCTGGATTACGTTCTTGAAATTCTTTAAAATAAGAATCAGGTTGCTGAACTTCATCTTTTGTAAAATTTCCTTTACGGATTAATTCCAAAAAACAACGTGTAGTTGCTTCCACATCGGCAGTTGCATTATGCGCTTCACCAAATGGAACTCCGAATAAAAATTCGTGCAACTCCGTTAAAGTCGGTAATTTAAAACGTCCTCCTCTACCTCCAGGAATTTTTAATAAATTAGCCGTCACTTCCGTACACGTATCCAAAACCGGCATTTTAGCCATTGGCGAATCCATTTTCATACGATAGAATTCACATCCCATAACATTGATATCGAAACCAACATTTTGTCCGACAACAAATTTTGCTCGAGATAAAGCTTCATTAAATTTCACCAAAACATCGTGCAAAGGAATACCTTTTTGCATTGCCAAATCAGTTGAAATTCCGTGAATACGTTCCGAGTCATAAGGAATATCAAATCCTTCTGGTTTTACTAAATAATCTTGATGTTCAATTAAATTCCCGAATTCGTCATGTAACTGCCAAGCAATCTGAATACAACGAGGCCAGTTATCTGTATCGGTTATTGGAGCAGACCAATTTTTAGGTAATCCAGTCGTTTCTGTATCAAAAATTAAGTACATAAGAATTATTTATTAAAATGAAGTGACCTCAAATTTACAAAAAATTGAACTAACAGAAAACAAAAAAACCACTTCGCTTGAAGTGGTTTATAATATAAAAGTAAAATTTTATTCTACAATTTCAGCCGGAGCTTGTTCTGTAACTTCTCTCAAAGGAATTCTAAAGAAAACACCTTCATCAAGTTTTACATCAACAACAGTACCTGCTTCTACACGAGAAGCTTTAACTAAGAAAGTCCCAGAAATAAAGCCTGGCACTTGTTTCTCAACTGGATCTAAAGTCAAGTGTCCTCCTCCTAAATTATAACCTGTTTTATAAACATAAGTTACATTTTCATCAACTATACGATATGTAGCAATATTCGTTTCATTGTTACCAAAATCGTAACTTTTTCCAAAACTATAATTTGGTATTGTCATCACTAATGATTCAACACCATCAGTTCCGAAAACACGTAATGTTCCGTCTTTAACTTCAGCTACACTATTATTAGCTCTCCAAAGTTTGTAATTTCTTTGAGCTTGAAATGAAGGGTCGTTAAACTTTACATCATCTTCACATCCTGTGAAACCTAAACCTAAAGCTAATGCAACGATTAATATACATTTTTTCATATATAATTTTTCTTTAATGAAAGTCTAAAAAACAAAAATATAATTTTTTAGCTATCAACGCATACTTTTTTTAATAAAAAATTAACTTTAACTAAAAAAAAATTGAATTAAAAGAAAAAAGAAACTTTTGAGATTCAAAATAAAAAACCTAAATTTGCAAACTTAAATAAACGAGGTCGGGAACCTCAATTAAATCAATAGATTATGTCTGTAAAAATTAGATTACAAAGACACGGTAAAAAAGGAAAGCCTTTTTACTGGGTAGTAGCTGCTGATGCACGCGCAAAAAGAGATGGTAAATTCTTAGAAAAAATCGGAACTTACAATCCAAACACTAACCCTGCAACTATCGACTTAAATGTTGATTCTGCTGCAAAATGGTTATTCCAAGGCGCACAACCTACTGACACAGCTAAAGCTATTCTTTCTTACAAAGGTGCTTTATTAAAACACCACTTAAACGGAGGTGTTCGTAAAGGTGCTTTAACTCAAGAGCAAGCTGATGCTAAATTCGCTGCTTGGTTAGAAGAAAAAGACGCAAAATTAAACACAAAAACTTCAGGTTTAGCTGATAATAAAGCTGCTGCGAAAGCTAAAGCTTTAGAGGCTGAAAAAGAAGTTAACGCTAAACGTGTTGCTGCTGCTTTAGAAGCAAAAGCTGCTGCTGAGGCTCCGGCTGAAGTTGATGCTCCTGCAACTGAAGAATCTACAGAAGAAACTGAAGCATAATTTTTAAAGCGATTTTAAATGCGTAAAAAAGATTGTTTTTATTTAGGTAAAATCGCTAAGAAATTTAGTTTCAAGGGCGAAGTTCTTGTTTTTTTAGACACAGACGAACCCGAAATGTATGAAGATTTGGAATCAATGTTCGTTGAATTCAACGGACAATTGGTTCCATTTTTTATTGAAAACGCTTCCATTCACAGAACAAAATTTCTTCGCGTTCTTTTCGAAGATATGAGTTCTGAAGAAGATGCCGACAGAATCATCGGTTGCGAAGTTTACTTACCTCTTTCTATGTTACCTAAACTTGAAGGTGACAAATTTTATTTTCACGAAATTATAGGATTCGAAGTTCAAGATCAACGTCTTGGATTTATCGGAAATATAACTGCCGTAAACGATTCAAATGCTCAAACGCTATTTGAAATCGAATACAATGGTATTCAAATTTTAGTTCCGATGATAGATGAATTTATCATCAAACTAGATCGCGAAAACAAAACCATTCATTTAAATACACCTGATGGATTAGTCGATTTATACATCAACTAAATTTGTTTTTCTTATCATTATTTTTTGATTTTATCACAAACATCAAACATGTTTACATTCAAACAATTTACAATCAACCAAGATCGCTGTGCAATGAAAGTTGGGACCGATGGCGTTCTACTCGGTGCTTGGACTCCATTAATCAACAACCCTTATAATGTTTTAGACATTGGAGCCGGAACAGGATTAATAGCTTTGATGATTGCGCAACGCTGTAATGCAGAGCAAATCGATGCTATTGAAATTGACGAAGAAGCTTACGAACAATGTGTAGAAAATTTTGAAGCAAGTCCTTGGAATGACCGTTTATTTTGTTTTCATGCAGATTTAAATGAGTATACCGAAGAACTTTTTGAAGAGGAAGAAGAATATGATTTAATCATATCAAACCCACCTTTTTATTCAGAAAATTATTCTTCAGGTAACGAAAAAAGAGATCAAGCACGTTTTCAAGAAGCACTTCCTTTTGATGAGTTAATCGAATCAGCTCAAGCTTTATTATCCGACAACGGAATCTTTTCTGTTATTATTCCATTTAAGGAAGAAGAAAATTTTATCGCTTTAGCTAAATCCGTTAACTTATTTCCTCTTAAAATCACTAGAGTAAAAGGAACACCTTCATCAGAAATCAAACGAAGTTTATTAGCGTTTTGTCGTTTAGAACAAAATCCTTTAATTGATGAATTGATTATTGAGATTGAACGACATAATTATACCGAAGAATATAAAAATCTAACTAAAGATTTTTATATAAAAATGTAAAAATCAGCTTTAACAGCTGATTTTTTTATTAATAATTTGAATAATAAAATAGAGTTCGGTAACCATCGTCGTAACTTCCACTTTGCACAACTTCAGGAAAACCTTGTGAATTTACTTGTATTTGTTGATAATAATTAGCTGCTGATTTAGCTGAAAAATGAGAAAAACCTCCTTGAGATTCCCCTAAAACTAAAAATGAATAAAAATTCTCTGGAAACAGATTTACAAAGGGATTAAAAATGTTTTTTGGATAAAAGAATTCATCTTTAAATTCATATAAAGTACTAGGCTGATAAATATATCGAGTTAAATTATTGAATGAGTCTAAAAAGTATATGCTATTATATTTCCATTCACTTTCATATGAAAATTGCTCAATTACTAACTGGTTATTATTTCTTTCAATCTTTTTTGTCCAATCATTTTGAATCACTTCTTTTAATACATTCAAATTGGTATAAAAAAATTCTTTTTGATTAATAATTGTTTCTGAATCATTCGTTTCTTGATAACCACTCGTTATTAAATTATTCTGATTGTCATAATCGAAAACTCGTATATATTGAAGCTCCCCTGTAACTGATAAATCCACATCTGTATAATCATAGTTAGAATATGAATAAATAGAAGTTAATTGTTTGTTTTCGTTGTAATGAAAATGATCCGAACTTCTGTGAGTAGGCTCAGGAGGTGGCGGAGCGTAGGCTTTATCATGTGCATTCAATGCATTTGAATCATAATCACTCAAATTGGTTAAAGGATTAAATTTATAATAACGAATATTAACAACAGAATCCAATCTAACATTAGTTGGAGTAGCAGTTAAAACGCTAGATGCATTATTAAAATTAGTTTGATCTAATTTTTCAAAAGGAAATTTCGGAACATATGACTCCTCTTCCTTAATATCTACAGAATCATCAATTGTACAAGAGAAAACCGTAAAAGCTAGCATTAATAAAATGTATTTGTTTTTCATAATATAAGTTTTTATGAATTTACAAAAAAAATCAAAACCAGCAATTGTTTTGTAAAAATTCATCAAATCAACAAAAAAATACACTTTCAATAAATAAAAATTGTATTTCTACTAATTATAAGTATTTTTGTAGCTCAACTAATTAATTTATTATTATGAAACCGGATTTATTTCAGGCACCAGATTATTACTTATTAGACGATTTACTTACAGAAGAACATAAATTAGTACGTGACTCAGCAAGAGCTTGGGTTAAGAAAGAAGTTTCTCCAATTATTGAAGAATATGCTCAAAGAGCTGAATTCCCACACCAAATTGTAAAAGGTTTAGGTGAAATCGGAGGTTTTGGACCATATATTCCAGTTGAATACGGCGGAGCTGGTTTAGACCAAATTTCTTATGGATTGATCATGCAAGAAATTGAGCGTGGAGATTCAGGTGTTCGTTCTACATCATCGGTTCAATCTTCTTTAGTAATGTATCCAATTTGGAAATACGGAAACGAAGAACAACGCATGAAATATCTTCCAAAATTAGCTACAGGAGAAATGATTGGGTGTTTTGGTTTAACTGAACCAGATTACGGATCAAACCCTGGTGGAATGGTTACGAATTTTAAAGATATGGGTGACCATTATTTATTAAACGGAGCTAAAATGTGGATTTCTAACGCACCTTTCGCAGACATCGCTGTTGTTTGGGCTAAGAATGAAGAAGGTAGAATTCATGGATTAATTGTTGAACGTGGAATGGAAGGTTTTACAACTCCAGAAACACACAACAAATGGTCGCTAAGAGCTTCTGCAACTGGAGAATTAATTTTTGACAACGTAAAAGTTCCTAAAGAAAATTTATTACCTAACAAGTCTGGATTAGGAGCACCACTTGGATGTTTAGATTCTGCTCGTTACGGAATTGCTTGGGGAGCTATTGGAGCTGCAATGGATTGTTATGACACAGCTTTACGTTACTCAAAAGAACGTATTCAGTTTGATAAACCTATTGGAGCAACTCAATTACAACAAAAGAAATTAGCTGAAATGATCACTGAGATTACGAAAGCTCAATTATTAACTTGGCGTTTAGGAGTTTTACGTAACGAAGGTAAAGCAACAACTGCACAGATTTCAATGGCAAAACGTAACAATGTTGATATGGCTTTAACCATTGCTCGTGATGCACGTCAAATGTTAGGCGGAATGGGAATCACAGGCGAATATTCTATCATGCGTCACATGATGAATTTAGAATCTGTGGTTACTTACGAAGGAACACACGATATTCACTTATTAATCACAGGAATGGACGTAACAGGTTTCCCTGCTTTTAAATAAGAATTGATATAAAGACAAAATCCTGAAGTTTTAAAGCTTCAGGATTTTTTTTTTATTAAATCGTAATGTTAGTCATCTAACTTATCTTTTTCGAATTTTGAAAATTTTGGATAAAATTTCACAAACCAAATCCATAAACCAATTATTGAGAAAAAAACAACAATTAATGTTTGGTCGATTTTATGCCATTTATCATACAAATCGTTAGACCAAATAACGAACAAAACACTTAATGACAAGAAAATATGGACCATCTGCAAATAAAGATAAAAATCATATTTATCATTTAATAATGACGCTAATTCCTCGTTACTCAATAACGCAATAAAATACCCTACAAATAAAATGGTTAATAGACACAATCCCCATTTCATATATTTAAGCAACATTTTCATTTTTATACTTTAAAAAAATCTGTCAAATGTAAGTAAATTATTATTTCGTTAAACTTTATTTACATATTTTAAATTAAAATCAGTAAAAAAAACTTTTTAACAAAAAATAAAAAACTTTAAAAATAAAATACAACAAGAACTTCAATTATAAACTTAATATTCTAATTTCATAGAATAATCCAAAATCAAAATCTTAAATTTGATTAAACAATAAACAACATGAATATTCAGAAAGTCAACGAACTAATCAAAGAAGAACGTAATCTATTATTAAAACATTCACTCTATAAAAAGATTGAAAAAATTGAAGATTTACAAAAATTCTTAGAAGGCCATGTCTATGCCGTTTGGGATTTTATGTCGCTTCTAAAAGCACTTCAACAAAAATTAACTTGCACTACAACACCATGGTTTGCAAGTGAAAATCCAGAAACTAGATATTTAATAAACGAAATCGTATTAGCCGAAGAATCTGATTTAGCAATTGACGGTAGTAGATTGAGCCATTTTGAGATGTATATCGATGCAATGAGAGATTCAAATGCAAATACAACAATGGTTCTGAATTTTATTAATGAAGTAAGAAATGGAAATTCAATTTTTGAAGTTATAGAAAAAAGCGAATTACACCCAAATATTAAGTCATTTTTGAATTTTAGTTTCGATGTAATAGAAAGAGGAAAAACTCATGAAATTGCTGCTGCGTTCACATTCGGTAGAGAAGATTTAATTCCGGATATGTTTACAGAAATATTAAAAAACTTTCAAATCAATTTTCCGGAAACCGATTTAAGCAAACTAATTTATTATTTTGAAAGACATATTGAACTTGACGCAGACGAACACGGTCCGATGGCTTTTAAAATGATTGACTATTTATGTGGCGAAGACGAACAAAAATGGCAAGAAGTACTTTCAATTTCAAAAGAAGCCTTAGAAAAAAGATATTTGCTTTGGAATGCAATTGAAGAACAAATTGATTAAAAACAAAAAAACGAATCGCATTTTCGCAATTCGTTTTTTTTTCTGTAAAAATAAAATAAATCCAATAAAAAATCTAAAACAATTCTAAATCATAATACTTTTATAAACTTAGTGTTTTTGAATTAAAATATCAAACTTTTTGTTAATAATTTTTAAAATTAATTTTCTGGAGCTAACTCTACCTTCAAGCCTTCGATTTCTGGAGTGATATGAATTTGGCATCCCAAACGGCTATTTTCCTTTACATTAAACGCTTCAGAAAGCATAGCATCTTCATCATCAGATTTTTCAGGCAAATCAACATCATTCAGAATATAACATTGACAAGAAGCACACATTGCCATTCCGCCACAAATACCAATCGTTCCTTCTGGCGCTAATTCGTAGGCACGAACCAATTCCATAATATTCATATTCATATCTGTTGGCGCATCGACTTCGTGAGAAACTCCTTCTCTGTCTATAATTGTAATTTTAATATCGTTCATTAAAATTTTAGTTTTCTAATTTAATCAATCGATTTAACAACTGCTTTTTCAGCTTCTTTACGTGTTCCATCAAATCCATCAATTCCAGAAACTGTAGTATATTTCAATACATATTTTTTTCCTGGATTGATTCGATTATAAACACTTTGACACATTAATGTTGCTTCGTGAAATCCACACAAAATCAACTTCAATTTTCCTGGATAAATATTCACATCGCCAATTGCATAAACGCCATCAATATTCGTTTGATAATCTAAAGCATTATTAACTTTAATCGCGTTCTTTTCGATTTCTAATCCCCAATTTGCAATCGGACCCAACTTTGGAGTTAAACCGAAAAGAGGGATAAAATAATCGGTTTCTATTTGTTGCTTTTCTTCTCCAATTTGAAGCGTTAAAGCACTTACGTGATTTTCTCCGTGGATTTCAACAATTTCAGCTGGAGTTATCAAATTGATTTTACCTAGTTTTTTTAATTCCTGAACTTTTTCCACAGAATCTAAAGCTCCACGAAATTCATTTCTTCTATGAACCAAAGTTACGTTCGAAGCAACTTCTGCCAAGAAAATACTCCAATCTAAAGCAGAATCACCACCACCAGCAATAACGATTTTCTTATCACGGAACAATTCAGGATTTTTAACAAAATATTCAACACCTTTATCTTCGTAAAAAGCAATGTTATCAATTAAAGGTTTACGAGGTTCAAAACTTCCTAAACCACCAGCAATAGCAACAGCTTTAGCGTGATGTTTTGTTCCTTTATTTGTTGTAACAATAAAAGTTCCGTCTTCTAATTTATCAATCGTTTCAGCAACTTCATTCAGAGTAAAACCTGGTTCAAATTGTTTAATTTGTTCCATTAAATTATCGATTAACTCTGCAGCTCCAACAGATGGATAACCAGGAATATCGAAAATAGGTTTTTTAGGATATAATTCGGTTAACTGTCCTCCAGGTTGAGGTAAACCGTCAATTAAATGGCATTTTAATTTTAATAATCCAGCTTCGAACACAGCAAACAAACCAGTTGGTCCAGCTCCGATTATTAATATATCAGTTTCAATCATCTCTTTAAATTTTGGCAAAATTAAAAATATTCAAACATAAAAACAGTGATAAATATCAGCTATTCATCACTGTTTTGAATCAAAAATTTCTTATTCTTCGCTTATATTTACAACTGTTTCAATTTCTGGAGCGTACTTTTTTATAGTAGTTTCAACTCCTGCTTTTAAAGTTGTTTGATTCACACTACACAATGTACAAGCACCTTCTAAACGAACAGTTACGTGTTTATTGTCTTCAATAGAAATTAGTGAAATATCTCCTCCATCAGAATTTAAAAATGGGCGAATTTCCTCTAATGCTTTTTCTACATTCAATCTAATATTTTCTGCAGACATATTTTTATATTTAAATCTTAACGATTATTTTTTAACTGAAGAACATCCAGCCATTGTTGTAATTTTCACAGCTTCTGTTGGTGGAAGTGATTCGTTACGATAAACAACTTGTTCAACCACATTACGAGCAATTTGAACAAATGCCTCTCCAACTGGAGAATCTTGTTGCAAAGCTGCTGGACGACCATAATCTCCTGCTTCACGAATACTTTGCACAATTGGAACTTCTCCTAAGAAAGGAACTTCTAAATCTTGCGCTAAATTCTTCGCACCTTCTTGACCAAAAATATAATACTTGTTTTCTGGTAATTCAGCAGGTGTAAAATACGCCATATTTTCAATAATTCCTAATACAGGAACGTTAATACTTTCTGCCATAAACATTGAAACTCCTTTTTTTGCATCAGCTAAAGCAACAGCTTGCGGAGTAGAAACAACAACAGCACCTGTAATTGGTAATGATTGCATTAATGATAAATGAATATCACCTGTTCCTGGAGGTAAATCTAAAAGTAAGAAATCTAATTCTCCCCAATCTGCGTCAAAAATCATTTGGTTTAATGCTTTTGAAGCCATTGGACCTCTCCAAATCACCGCTTGGTCTGGACTTGTGAAAAATCCGATTGAAAGAATTTCTACACCATAGCTTAAAATTGGTTTCATTTTAGATTTTCCATCAACTTCAACAGAGATTGGACGTGATTTTTCTACATCAAACATAATTGGCATTGAAGGCCCGTAAATATCCGCATCTAAAACTCCAACTTTGAATCCCATACTTGCTAAAGTAACAGCTAAATTTGCAGTAACTGTAGATTTTCCAACACCACCTTTACCAGAAGAAACTGCAATAATATTAGAAATACCAGGAATCGATTTTCCTTTGATTTCAGGTTTTTCTGGAGCCTCAACTTTGATGTTTACTTTAACTTTAATATCAGCAGAAAATTTTTCGTGAATTAAATTCGTGATATCCGATTCTGCTCTTTTTTTAATGTGCATTGCTGGTGTTTGTAAAGTTACATCAACAACAACCTCATCACCGAAAGTCATAACGTTTTGAACCGCACCACTTTCTACCATATTTTTACCTTCTCCAGCAATAGAAATAGTTTCTAATACTGAAAGGATTTCTTTACGATCTAATTTCATCTTTTATAGATATAATTTATCTTGTTTTTTACTTGAAACCAAGTAGTTATATAGAATTCTTTTAAGATACAAAGATAACACGAATTTATTGAACTATAAAGTTAATAAAGTGCAAAAATCTCTTAATGTAAGCTAACTAAAATCTTTAGAATCAAAAAAAGAAAGCCGAAACTTTCTTTTAATTAAATATTTTAAATGCTGTAAAAATGGATATAAAACCAGTAATCGAACCAATAATAAAATTAATATTCTTGAGAATAAAACTTTCTTCCATTGACTTGTTTTTAAAATAATTAAGATACATTAAAAAAACAAAACCTGAACCTAAAGTTACACCCAATGAAATCAAAGATGTAAAGGGATTTCTAAATTCAAAATTCATATATTGATCAGCAGTAATGCTCACAAAAACATAATACGGAATCGGAAACATATTTATTGTTGCCAAAAACATTCCGTAAAAAAAACGCCTTTTTCCACTTTTTTCCTTTTTAATTTTTACTTTTTTTGGTCTTCTTGCGAAAATCAAAAAATACAAAGTAAGAATTGTAAAAATGGTTAATCCGATTTCTTGAATTATTTCTGAAGCAACTTCGCTTTTATCAATTAATCGAGCAAAATTTACAGCTAAATAGGTTTGAAAAAAAATAACCAATAAAACACCCGAAGTAAAAATATATGCTTTTTTACGTCCTTCATTAGCAGCAATTTTTACAATGGTTGCATTAAGCAAACCTGGTAAAGCTGTACCAACAATAGAAGCAAATAATCCAACTAAAAATGGATAAACATATAACATTATTTTATACGGAATTGGATATAAGTTATAGCTTTATTTATTTCTAAATATTGCGATTCATAAAACGTTTGAATTGTAGTAACAACTTCTGGAGCACCTTCGTTTTTATACACATCGTGATTTGCATAAATCACTTCATGTCCTTCACCATGCAATAATCCCAACGTATAACCGTGCATAAATTCGCTATCCGTTTTTAAATTTACAACTCCCGTTTCGTTTAAAATCTTTTTATAACGTTGTAAAAATTCAGCGTTAGTCAAACGATGTTTGGTTCTTTTATATTTGATTTGTGGATCTGGGAAAGTGATCCAAATTTCTGAAACTTCGTTTTCTGCAAAAACATCTTCGATTAATTCGATTTGTGTACGAATAAAAGCAACGTTATTTAAACCATTTTCAACTGCTGTTTTTGCACCTCTCCAAAAACGTGCACCTTTGATATCAATTCCGATAAAATTTTTCTCCGGATAACGAGCCGCCAATCCAACAGAATATTCACCTTTTCCGCAACCTAATTCTAAAACTATCGGATTATCGTTTTTAAAAACATCTTTATTCCAATTTCCTTTTAAAGGAAAAACAGTATCAACGATATCTTCACGAGTTGGTTGAAACACATTTCCGAATGTTTCGTTTTCTCTGAATCGTTTTAATTTATTTTTACTTCCCACTTTTTTAAATTTTATGCAAAAATATAAAATAAATTTCGCATTTAATTGAAGTCACAAAAAACTCTGATTTTATGACATTGCTGATTTTTGAATCGTAAAAGAAAATTCTGAACCTTTTCCGATTTTACTTTCTAAATAAATATGTTCGTCGTGCGCTTCGATAATATGTTTTACAATCGAAAGTCCAAGTCCAGAACCTCCAACTTCACGCGAACGGCTCGATTCGATTCGGTAAAAACGTTCAAAAATTCGATTGATGTGTTTTTTATCAATTCCTAATCCATCATCGGTAACTCGAACCATTAATTTATTATCGGTCAAATGAACAAAACTAACCTCTGTAGTTCCTTTTGGCTTTCCGTATTTAATCGAATTTTCAACCAAATTAACAATAGCGCGACTGATTTTTTCTTTATCTGCTTTGACAAAAATTTTGCGATAATTTTCTTTATCAAACATTAAAGCGATATCTTTTTCTTCGGCTTTTAATTCAAACATATCAAAAACATCTTTGAAAGCTTCAACGATATCAAAACGGGTAACATCCAATTTTAATTCGCTCGATTCCAATTTAGTAATCATATCTAAATCGGCCACAATTTCAATCAATCGCTCTACCCCATTCTCAGCACGTTTCAGATATTTTTCAATTATTTTTTCATCTTCAATTTCACCATCAATTAATGTAGAAATATAACCTTGAACGGTAAACAAAGGCGTTTTAAGCTCGTGAGCTACATTTCCGATAAATTCTCGACGGTATTCTTCTCGAACTTTTAATGATTCTATTTCAATTTTTTTATCGGTAGCAAATTTATTTACCTCGCTCATTAAAGTTTGCATATCTGTTGTAATTGGATTGCTTCTAAGAACAGATTTATCAAGAATTGAAACTTTATTGAAAATCTTTTCAATCCCGTGATAAATAAATTTTTCAACCCTAAATTGAATCACAAAAAAGGAAAAAACGAAAAATAAGAAAGCGAAAATTAATGTGAAAAAGAAATTAACCTCAAAAAAAACATATTGCAAAAACAACAAAATCACAATTGAAAAAATTGTGATTAGTGAAGTTGATTTAATCGCAAAGCGATAAGATTTTTTATATTTTAACGTCATTAAATTTCTAATTTATAACCTACTCCTTTTATCGTTTTAAATAAGTCGTCACCAATTTTTTCTCTTAACTTTCTGATATGAACATCAATCGTTCGTCCACCAACAATTACTTCGTTACCCCAAACTTTATCTAAAATTTCTTCTCTTTTAAAAACTTTACCTGGTTTTGAAGCCAACAAATAGAATAATTCGAACTCTTTTCTTGGTAAAATAATTTCTTTACCATCGCTAACAATTTTATATTCTTCGCGGTTTATCTCAATATTACCAACGTTTAAAACATCGTTAATTGGTTGTTCTTCTTTAACTCTTCTTAATAAGGCCTTAACTTTACTAACTAACAATTTTGGTTTAATCGGTTTAGTAATATAATCATCAGCACCCGAATCGAAACCTGCAACTTGAGAATAATCTTCACCTCTAGCAGTTAGAAAAGTGATTATTGTACGTTTTAATTCTGGTATCTTTCTTATATTTTCGCAAGCTTCGATACCATCCATTTCTGGCATCATCACATCTAAAATAATCAAGTTAGGGATTTCTTTTTTAGCAATTTGAACCGCTTCTTTACCATTATGAGCTTTGATAATTTCGTAGCCTTCTGCTTCTAAATTAAATCCTACAATTTCTAAAATATCGATATCGTCATCGACTAATAATATCTTAATATCTTTATTCTTCATTCGTTTTAGTGTTGTTATTTATTGGTAAAGTTAGAGATAAATATGCTTCAAAAAGTGAGTTTACAATTATTTAATATAGTAACATTAACATTACATTAACTGAACAAACACTTAATTTCCATGTAACGTTGTAATAATAATTATGCAATTCCTTTGCTTCAAAATTAACAACACACACACATGAAATTTAGATTTTTATTATTAACTCTTTTATTATGTTTTGCAACTTACGCACAAAACGTCAAAACAATAAAAGGATCAATTACAGATCAAGGTTCTAACAATGAACCTTTAGCCTACGCAACAATTGTTATTAAAGGTACGGAAATTGGAGCTAGCTCTGACGAAAATGGAAAATTTATTTTAGATGCACCAGAAGGAATTCACACTTTAGAAATATCTTATGTTGGATACAAAACAAAAGAAGTTTTAATCAATACAGCAAAAGACCAAATTATTACAGTTTCATTAGAAGCTGAAGATAATAGTCTTGAAGATATTATTATTACCGTAAAAACAAACAAAGGAAGTGAATCAGCTTTGCTAAACGAGCAACGCAAATCATTAGAAATTAAACAAAACATCGGTTCGCAAGAATTATCTCGAAAAGGAGTTGGAGATGTTGCAACTGCTGTTACAAAAACGTCTGGAATCAGTAAACAAGAAAGTTCAGGTGGTATTTTTGTTCGTGGTTTAGGTGATCGTTACAACAGCACAACAATGAATGGTTTGCCAATCCCATCAAACAAACCTGACACAAAAAACATTGATTTAAACATTTTCTCTACGGATATCGTTGAATATATTTCAATTGACAAAACGTATTTAGCTAGAAACTACGGTGATTTTGCTGGAGGAAATGTTGATATCATTTCAAAGAAAAATAATTCGAACGGCTTTTTCACAATTGATTTAGGTGCAAATATTAACACAAATGCAGTTGGTCAAAAAGATTTTGCTTTACAAGGCGGAAGAAATTATTTTGGATTCTCGAAAAACAGTCAACCTGCAAATGCTTTACAAGGATTTAATTTCAATCATCCATATAAATTAAAATCAGTTGCTCCGTATGCTGGTAATTTAGGTTTAAGTGGCGGGAAAAAATTCTTTATTGGAACAGAAGGAATCTTAAACACATTTGCAACGTTATCATTTTCTAACGATTACGGATTCAAAGAAGGAATTAACAAAACGGTTAATGCTCAAGGAATTGCCATTAACGATTTATATCAAAAAACATCGAGTTACAACACCAACACAACAGGAATGTTTAATGCGAATTACGACATCAATTCAAACAATAACATTTCTTATAACTTCTTATTTGTAAATACTTCATCTTTAAAAAATGATAATTTAAGAGGTTATATGCGTGATATTGCAGAAACTGAAGAAGGAGGAATTTTAAACAGAAATACTTACGAACAAAACCAATTAATGGTTAACCAATTATTAGGTAAACACATCTTGTCAGAAAAAACAACTTTCAATTGGGGAGCTGCATACAATCACATCAAAAGTGATATGCCAGACAGAACACAAAACAAATTGATGTTCAATGAAAACATTGGTGGATATGGATTGGTAGGAAAAACGGCATCTGACAATCACAGATATTTCCAAAATTTAACCGAAAAAGAATATGCTTTCAACGCATCGCTTGATTACAATTTTGCAAAAAATGAAGATGATTCTTACAAAGGAAAATTAGTTTTAGGTTACAATGGCCGTTTCAAAGAACGCAATTTCGAAGCAACGCAGTTTATCTTGCGATTAGCAAATGCATACAAAGAAAACTATTTAGTAGACGAAAATAATTTAGACGGTTTCTTCAATCAACAAAATTACGAAGCTGGATATTTTGATATTGAAACTTTCCGTGGAAACAAAAACAATCCAAATGCTTTAGAGCCGCAATATTACAATGGTAAGCAATCAATCAATGCTGGATTTGTGAATTTAGAATATCAATTAAATTCGAAATTATTTGCCGTTCTAGGGTTGCGTTATGAAAACATCAATCAAAAAATTGATTGGAAAACACAGTTAGATTTTGCCGGTGGAGAAAACACATTGAAAAAAAATGCCTTTTTACCAAGTTTAAATTTAAAATATGAATTAAATGGAACGCAGAATTTACGTTTTGCCTTCTCAAAAACATATACGTTACCACAATTCAAAGAAAGAGCTCCGTTTATTTATGAGGAAGTTGATGAAGTAGAAAGCGGAAATCCAAATTTATATGCATCAGACGATTATAATTTTGATTTAAAATGGGAAATGTTCCCTCAGAATGATGAAGTTCTATCTGCAACAGCTTTTGGTAAATACATTCAAAATCCAATTAACAAAGTTACAATTTCTTCTTCTGCAAATGACTTAACATTTGTAAACTCAGGAAACTTCGGATATGTTTATGGACTTGAAATTGAAGCACGTAAAAACCTATTCTATTTTAACGATGATGATAATAATAAATTATCTGCTGGAGTAAATTTAGCGATTATGAAAACACACCAAGAATTAGACAACGAAAAAATTAAGCAAGAAACAAATTATTCGGCTCAATTTACTAATTCAACAAGTGGTTTCACAGGAGCTTCAAACCTATTATTAAATGCTGATGTTACTTATTTTAAAGAGTGGAACGAAAGAAACATTATAGCAACTTTAGCATATAATTACAATTCAGACCGCTTATACAGCATCGGGACAGAACAAAAAGGAAATTTAGTTGATAAAGGTTTCGGAAGTTTGGATTTAATTTTCAAAACTAAATTAAACAAGCATTTCACTTTAGGATTAAATGCTAAAAACTTAACAAATCCAGCAATTAAAAGAATGCAAGAAAACACAAACGAAGACATCTTAGTAAGATCTTACAAGTTAGGACGTTTTATAAGTGCTTCAGTAAAATACACATTCTAATCCAAAAGCAACTCGACAATGAGTTGCTTTTTTTTATTTACATACCTAACAATTTATTTACACAAAGAGAGCATTTAATTAAAAATTCAATAAAGTTTAGATAACTCCAAAAGAAACAAACTTTTACATCTTTGTATCACACAACACAATAAAATATTTAAACAAAAAAACAATGAAAAAATCAATCAGAAACGCATTCGGACTTTTATTATTAATGTCAGCTGTAACATTTGTAAGCTGTAGTAGTGATGACAATTCGTCAGACAACAATCAAGAACAACCTGGAACAGGATCAGAATTTGTTGCAAATCCACAAGATTTCAAAGGAAATATCAAATCTGGAAAAGTAACATTAGATGCAACAAAAACATATAATTTAACTGGAGCAATCACGGTAGAAAACGGTGCTACATTAATCATTCCAGCAGGAACAAAAATCATAGGTTCAGGAGGAACTTCATCATACATCGCAGTTGCTCAAGGAGGGAAAATCGAAGTTAACGGAACAGCTACAAATCCAGTAGTTATGACAAGTTCAAGCACAACTCCAGGAAGTTGGGGAGGCTTAGTAATCTGTGGAAAAGCACCAATCAACAAAGCAATTCCTTCACAAGCAGAAGTAACAGGATTGGCTTATGGCGGAAATGACGCAAATGACAATTCAGGTTCAATTAAATATTTACGAATTGAATATGCTGGAGCTAATTTTAGTTCAGAAAAAGAATTTAATGGACTTTCTTTATTCGGAGTTGGTAAAGGTACAAAAATAGAATACGTTCAGATTTTCAATTGTTCTGATGATGGAATTGAATTTTTTGGAGGTACGGTTGACACAAAATACATCGTTTCAACAGGAAGTGAAGATGATTCATTTGACTGGACAGAAGGATGGAACGGAACAAATGAATATTGGTTTGGACAACAAAGAGCTGACATCGGAAATCGTGGAGTTGAAGCTGATAATAATTCAAGTAATCATACAGCTACACCAATTTCAAATCCAGTAATTTCTAATGTAACTTTAATTGGAAGAGGTGAAGGAAGTGAGCCAGATGCATTCAAATTAAGAGTTGGAACTTTAGCTACAATTAACAATGTTGTTTTAAAAGATTTCTCTGTAGGATTTAACGTAGAACATGACGAATCGATCGCAGGAATTGAAAACGGAACTTTAAAGATTACAAACGTAAAGTTTGAAAACATTGCAACAAAATCAAAAGGTAAAAACACAGCAGGAACTTCTGTAGATGTTTCTGGAGTTTATACCGAAAGTGCTTCAGCAACAGGAGCAGGAAACGGATCTTCATTACCAACTTGGGCACAAGGCTGGACTGTAGGTTTATAACATAGTTATATTTATTTTTCATTTAACTCGCTAATTTTCTTAGCGAGTTATTTTTTTGGTATGTTTTTTGAAAAATAATTATTATATTTATATCGAAAATTTTAACTATGAAACAAAAATACATCCTATATATACTTTTTTCTTTATTCATTTCTGTAAGCGGAATCGCACAAGAAAAAAAGAATACCTCCACAAAAACTGACGGAATCGAAGGTTTACAGATTTTTCCAAATCCTGTAACTAATGGTCGAATCTACATTTCAACAGATCAAAACTCCAATTCAAGAGAAGTAGAAATATATGATATGTTAGGTAAAAAAGTCTATGAAGTTACACTTTACGGTAATAACAAAGAAATTAATATCAGCAATCTAAATCCTGGTATTTATTTAATTAAGGTTAAAGAGAACAACACAAGCGCTACTCGTAAATTAGTTATTAAATAATTACTGAATTCTTATTGACAAGAACATCATAGGAAGTTTGATTTCATTAATAACAATTACTTAACATTATTTTATATTAAATTTATGTCATTTAAAAAAAATAAATTATTTTTGTATAATAAAATTTAAATCAAATTGATCATGAAAAAAATCTACTCTTTAGTTGCAGTTTTAGCTGCGACATTAACAGCAAATGCACAATCAGAAATTATAACTCAATGGAATTTTGATGCAACAGATTACACATTAGCTGTTAACCCAACAACTGGAACAGGAACTTTTAGCATTATTGGAGGTGTTGAAGTTAATTTAACTTCAGGCGCTATGCCACAAGGTGTAGGATCTGAAGGAAAAGCATACAGCATTAAAACCTTCCCTGCTCAAGGTGAAAACAGTGGAACAGCAGGTTATCAATTTTCATTAAGCACGAGTGGTTATGAAAACATTACACTTTCATTTGACCCAAGATCTTCAAATACAGGATCAAAATGGATGCAATATGAAATGTCTACAGATGGAACAACTTGGACAGTTTTAGGCAATAACAACGGAGCTTTAGCTAATGATTTCAACAATCCAGTTTCTCTAACTTTACCTGCAACAGCAAACAACCAAGGGACAATAACTTTCAAATTAGTTTCTATTTTCGCTCCTGAAACACAAGCTTATGCTCCTGTTGGAACATCATATGCTGTAGGTGGAGCATGGAGAATTGACAATTTAACAATTAGTGGAGAAGAAATTGACGACACTGCTTCAATCGTTGAGAACAACATCGAAGGTTTAAAAGTATATCCTAACCCAGCTTCAGATTTAGTAAACATCGTTTCTAACGAAATGGGAACTAAAACGATTGCTATCTATGATATGTTAGGTAAAAAAGTTTTAGAAACTTCTACTGAAGAAACAGTAAACGTTTCAACTTTAACTTCTGGAGTTTACATCATGAACATTACTCAAGATGGTAAAAAAGCTTCTAGAAAATTAGTTATCAAATAATTAAATTTATCATAACTTAAAAAGCATCAACAATTGTTGATGCTTTTTTTATTTGTACTTTTGTAAAAAATTCAACATCGTGTTTACAGCCGAAGATATCATATCTATACATACAACAAAAGAATTTCATAGAACAGCCATGAAAATCTTTCGTTATCAATTTGAACATAACGAAGTTTACCAAAAATATTGTTTGCTTCTTCAGAAAGACCCTTCAAATGTGAAGCATTTAACTGAGATTCCATTCTTACCTATCGAATTCTTTAAATCAAAAGAAATTCTTAGTTCAAACGAATCTATTCAAGAAACATTTACAAGCAGTGGAACTTCAGGTTCTGTAACTTCTAAACATCATGTAACTGATTTATCTTTTTACGAATATAGTTTCAGAAATGGTTTTTCTAAATTTTATGGAAACATTGAAGATTATGCTGTTTTAGCACTTTTACCATCTTATTTAGAACGAGATGGATCGTCGTTAATTTATATGGTAAACGATTTAATTGAAAGTTCAAATCATCCGGACAGTGGTTTCTATTTAAACGATTACGAAGCTTTAGCTAAGAAATTAATCGAGTTAGATTCAGACGGACAAAATGTAATTTTAATTGGTGTTACTTATGCCCTACTTGATTTAATTGAATTACAAAAATTCAACTTAAAGAACACCATAATTATGGAAACTGGCGGAATGAAAGGCAAACGTAAAGAAATAATTCGTGAAGAATTACATCAAATTTTAAGCGAAGGATTTGGAGTTCCAAAAATTCATTCAGAATACGGAATGACCGAATTACTTTCACAAGCTTATTCATTAGGAGACGGTATTTTTGAATGTCCTCCGTGGATGGATATTTTAATTCGTGATACAGAAGATCCGTTAACGATTCTTGAAGATGAAAAAACAGGTGGAATCAATGTAATTGACTTAGCTAATTTTAATTCATGTTCATTTATAGCAACACAAGATTTAGGTAAAAAATATTCAGATTTTAGCTTTGAAGTTTTGGGACGCTTTGACAGTTCCGATATTCGTGGTTGCAATCTATTAGTTTTAGAATAAAACAAAAAAAGAGTTTCAATTGAAACTCTTTTTTTTATAAATTAAACGAAACGTAATACAAAATAGTTTTTCTTTCCTTTTTGTAATAAAACAAATTCATTATTAATTAAATCGTTTGTTGTTAAAGTAAATCCTTCTTGAACTTTTTCACGGTTTACAGAAATTGAATTTTCTGTTAATGAACGACGCGCTTCTCCGTTTGATTTCATAAAGCCTGATTTTTCATTTAAAACCAAAACAATATCCAAACCTGTTTCTAAATCTACTTTTGTAATTTCTGCTTGAGGAACTCCATCAAAAACATCTAAAAACGTTTTAGAATCTAATTGTTTTAAATCATCAGCAGATGCATTACCAAATAAGATGCCAGAAGCTTTTACAGCGTTTTCGAAATCTTCACGAGAATGAACCATAACCGTAATTTCTTCAGCTAACTTCTTTTGTAAAGCACGTAAATGCGGCGCTTCTTGATGTTCTGCGGTTAACTTTTCGATTTCATCTTTAGATAAGAATGTAAAAATCTTAATGTATTTCTCTGCATCAACATCTGAAGTATTTAACCAATATTGGTAGAATTTGTATGGAGAAGTTCTTTCTGCATCTAACCAAATGTTACCACCTTCCGATTTTCCGAATTTTGTACCGTCAGCTTTTGTAATTAATGGACAAGTTAAAGCAAATGCTTTACCAGCTTCCATTCTACGAACTAATTCAGTTCCGGTAGTAATATTACCCCATTGATCTGAACCTCCCATTTGTAAAGTACACGATTTATCTTTATATAAATGTAAGAAATCGTAACCTTGAATTAGTTGGTATGTAAATTCTGTAAACGACATTCCGTCCTGCGCTTCACCATTTAAACGTTTTTTAACAGAATCTTTTGCCATCATATAATTTACTGTTATATGTTTTCCGACAGTTCTAATAAATTCTAAGAATGAAAAATCTTTCATCCAATCGTAGTTATTCACTAATTCGGCAGCATTTTCAGCATTAGATTCGAAATCTAAGAAACGAGCCAATTGTCCTTTAATCGCATTTTGATTGTGACGTAAAGCAGCTTCGTCTAACAAATTACGCTCTGTTGATTTCCCTGATGGATCACCAATCATACCAGTTGCCCCACCAATTAACGCTAAAGGTTTGTGCCCAGCAATCTGAAAATGTTTTAATAACATCACACCTACTAAGTGTCCAATATGCAATGAATCCGCTGTTGGGTCAATTCCCACATACGCAACACGCATCTGCTCCATCAAATGTTCTTCTGTGCCTGGCATTACGTCGTGGAGCATACCTCTCCAAGTCACTTCTTCAATAAAATTTTTCATATTGTAAATTATTTTATGCAAATATAACCGAAAATAAAAAAGCATAAAAAGATTATGTGTATTTTAGGCAAAGAAAAAAACATAAAAAAACAACACTTTGAAAAACATAAAATACGCAATCTTAATTTCATTCATTGGTTTATATTCTTGTAAAGAACCATTAGCAAACTTTACCGAACCACAACCGAGTGAAAAGAAAAACATCTCACAATTTCCAAAAAGATTTTTAGGAAATTATTCAAATCCGGAATTGGGTTATAATTTGACTATTGAAAACGAAATGATTATTCGAACTTTTTCAAATACAGATACCGTTTCTTTAAACGAACTAAATAGTACCGATAAAGAAAACATAAGTATTTTAAACCAACTTTCAGATACACTTTACATTGCAGAGTTTAACATTAAGGATACACTTTTTAGTTTAAAGAACGGTGATGTTTTAAGAAAATTAAATCAAAATTATTTTCTGAATGTAAAAAACTCAGACGAAAATTGGAATGTTTCAAAAATAAATTTCAAAAGAAACTATTTATCTTTCAGCGAAATAACAAATGAATCTGAAATTGAATTATTGAACGAAATCACCAATCAAACAGCGACAGATTCGATTTATCCAAAAACCTATAATCTAAATAAAAAACAGTTTAAAGAATTTGTAAAGAAAAACGGATTTACTGAAAACGAGATTTACATCAAACAATAAAATCGTTAAACTCAATTATTTTAAATTCCAAAAATCTAAATTTGCATTATGATATTAGTTACAGGCGGAACCGGTTTAGTTGGCGCACATTTATTATTGCGTTTGGTTGAGAAGAACAATCAAGTTAGAGCTATTTACAGAAACGAGAAAAACATTTACAAAACAGAAAACTTATTCAAACTGATGAATAAGTTAGATTTGTTTTCTCAAATTGAATGGCTTGAAGCTGATATAAATGACATCCCTGCATTAGAAGAAGCTTTTATTGATATCAAAGAAGTTTATCATTGTGCAGCAATGGTAACTTTCACAAGCTCTGAAAACGAGAAAATGCAAAAAATCAATATTGAAGGAACTGCAAATATGGTTAATCTTTCTTTGGTTTTTGGTGTTGAAAAATTCTGTCATATCAGTTCAATTGCAACTTTAGATGAAACAATTATTGGAACGAATTTAATTGACGAAACCAGCAATTGGAATCCGAATGGAAATCACAGCGATTATGCTATTTCTAAATTTGGAGCTGAAACCGAAGTTTGGCGTGCTGCACAAGAAGGACTAAATGTGGTTATTGTAAATCCGGGAGTTATTTTCGGAATTGGGTTTCCTGATCAAGGTTCAGGAGAAATCATCACAAAAATGAAAAGTGGATTTCCTTTTTATACCGATGGAAAAACCGGAATTGTTTCTGTAAATGATCTAGTTAATTGCATGATTGAATTAATGAAAAATAATATTTTTAATCAACGGTTTATAATCGTTTCAGAAAATATTTCCTACAAAGATCTTTTTGAGAAAATCTGTGAATTATTAAACAAAAAAACAAATTTCTTAGAAGCAAAAAAATGGATGTTAGCAATTGCATGGCGAATGGATTGGTTGTTAACCGCAATCATTCCAAATAAAAAAAGAAGCCTAACAAGAGATCTTGCCACAGCTTCTTTTACTAAAGATTTATATAAAAATGATTTGATAAAACAAACCTTGAATTTTGAGTTTGAATCTTCTGATAAATTCCTAAAAGAGATTATTTCAAAATCGATTTAAATTTACTAATCTTAATAATTTGTTTGTTGGTAATTGTATCACGAGGATCTTCAGGTAAACCTTCGAAATATTTGATTCTACCTTGTAATCGTTTATTTATTGAATCATAAATTTCTGCATAGATTTCTGGATGCTGAATGTAATAATTATTCAACTCTGCGAAAGATAAACTATCTAAATTATATTTACCTAAAACATTCTGAGGCAATACACTTTTAAAAATTGAATCTTGTGAATAGTTTGAACGTGATGCCGTAAGCAAAGACAATTCAAACATTAAATTTGTCATCTCGTCTTTTTCCAAAAACTTTTCAGGCTTTTCGATTGTTTTACTGCATCCAAACAGTGAAAGTAAAAACAGAAATATAGTTATCTTTTTCATTTTATCTATTAAATAATAAACGCTGTCCGAATTTTCCATCAGAAATTACGCCGTTTTTCATTGCAAAATTTCCATTTACAATCGTTGAATCAACTTTTGAAGAAAATGTTTTACCTTCAAAAGGGGACCATCCACATTTAGCAACTACATTTTCTTTTGTAACTTCCCAAGGATCATTTAAATCAACAATCGCTAAATCTGCAAAATAACCTTCTTTAATAAAACCACGCTCTTCGATTTTGAAAAGTTTTGCAGGATTATGAGCCATTTTTTCAACCACTTTCTCGATTGAAATTTTACCTTCTTTCACAAATTCTAACATCGCAACTAAACTATGCTGAACTAAAGGCCCACCTGATGGAGCTTCTGAATATTTTTTTGATTTCTCTTCAATTGTATGTGGAGCATGATCAGTTGCAATTACATCGATACGATCATCAAGTAAAGCTTCCCAAATTTTTTCACGGTCAGAAGCTGATTTTACAGCAGGATTCCATTTGATAAAATTTCCTTTAGTTAAATAATCTTCATCAGAAAAAGTCAAATGATGCACACAAACTTCTGCAGTAATCATTTTTTCTTCAAGCGGAATATCATTTCTAAACAAATCCGTTTCGATTCCAGTACTCAAATGAAAAACATGTAAACGAGCTCCCGTTTTTTTAGCTAATTCAATTGCTTTTGAAGAAGATTTATAACAGGCTTCAGCACTACGAATTACGGGATGTTGCGTAACCGGAATATCATCACCAAACTGTTCTTTAGCTTTCTCTAAATTTTCGCGAATCGTTTGCTCATCTTCACAATGTACAGCGATCAACATTTTAGTAGAAGAAAAAATCTTTTCTAAAACATCCTGATTATCTACCAACATGTTCCCAGTTGAAGAACCTAAAAACAATTTAATTCCAGCAACATTTCTTGGATTTGTTTTAAGAACTTCCTCTAAATTATCATTAGTTCCGCCCATCATAAATGAATAATTGGCATGAGAAGTTTCGTTTGCGATTTGGTATTTTTCTTCTAAAATTTCTTGAGTAACTGCATTCGGAACCGTATTTGGTTGCTCGATAAACGATGTTGTTCCTCCAGCAATTGCGGCTCTAGATTCTGAATTGATATTTCCTTTATGCGTTAAACCAGGTTCTCTAAAATGAACTTGATCATCAATTACCCCAGGAAGAATTACTTTATTTGTTGCATCAAAAACTTCGCAATCTGGATTCGAATCAATGTTATCCGAAATTTTAGAAATTCGCCCGTTCTCTATTAAAATATCACTTTTAAAAACAGAACCTTCATTAACAATCGTTCCGTTTTTTATTAAAATTGATTTCATTTATATTTTGTTTAGTAGTTTTTTTAATCTTAATTGTAGCACACCAAAAACAGCTTCTTTAAAAATACCTTTAGACATTTTTGATTCTCCTTTTGTTCTGTCTGTAAAAATAATTGGAACTTCTTCGATTTTAAATTGTTTGCAATAAGCACGATATTTCATTTCGATTTGAAATGCATAACCAACAAATTTGATTTTCTTTAAATCGATTTGCTCTAAAACATTTCGTTTGTAACATACAAAACCAGCAGTCGTATCTTGGATATTCATTCCTGTAATAAATCGTACGTAAACTGAAGCAAAATAAGACATCAAAACGCGACTTAAGGGCCAGTTTACAACATTCACTCCAGTCACATATCTAGAACCAATAGAAACATCTGCCCCATTTTGACAAGCTTCCAACAAACGAAGTAAATCATTTGGATTATGAGAAAAGTCGGCATCCATTTCAAAAATATAATCGTACTTTTTTTCAATCGCCCAATAAAAACCATGAACATAAGCAGTACCTAAACCATTTTTTTTCAGACGTTTCTCTAGAAAAACACGATTCGGATAAATGGTAGCAAACTTCAAAACCTGTTCGGCCGTTCCGTCAGGAGAATTATCGTCAACCACTAAAATATCAAACGAAATTGGCAAACTCAAAACCACCAATAAAATGTCCGATATGTTTTCAATCTCGTTATAAGTTGGAATTACAACAATATTTCTACTCATTTAATATCATATTTACATGCAAAAATAAACTTTTATTACAACTAAATCTTAATATCAATGCAATAAAAACTTGTCTAATAAATTATTAACTTTACATCGAATTATGAATATAGATTTTATACCAAGGTTAACGAGCTCTGGAGATTGGGCAACCTTACTTTTTATTTTAACATTTGTACTTTTGACTGTAAACAGAAATGTGTTTGCAATGCGTTTTAATGATTATATCCGATTGATATATTCGGATAAATACTTGAAAATCTACAAAGATTCGAGCAACCTAAAAAGCTGGTTTACGATTTCTATGTTTTTTATTCAACTGATATCCTTTTCCTTTTTTATACATATAACCTTAAGTTATCTAGATTACAGTAATATAAATTCTATTATTGACTTTTTGAAAATATTTAATTTTTTAACCTTTTTTATACTTGGAAAATATTTAATAGAAAAAATTATAGCTAACTTTTTCAATATTAATGAATTTACGGATCAATACAATTTAATAAAAGTTAATTACAGAACATATCTAAGTTTGTTAATCCTACCTGTGTCAATGTTTCTTTTTTACACAAAAACACAAGAAATACACATCATTTACGTTGTTTTATCTATTATTTTACTAACAAACCTAATAATGTACAGTGTTATTTTAAAGAATCATCAAAAATTAATACTAAAACATATTTTGTATTTTATTTTGTATCTTTGCACTTTAGAAATAGCTCCGTATTTATTAATTTATAAATTACTAGCTACTTCAAAGTTTTAAAGAATTTTTATCATGAAAGTGAAAACAATTTTGGTTTCTCAACCAGAGCCTAAAGTAGAAAACTCCCCATACTTTGACATACAACAAAAGTATAAAGTTAAAATCGACTTTAGACCATTCATTCACGTTGAAGGTGCAACAGCAAAAGAAGTTCGTCAACAGAAAATTGACTTAAATAATTACACATCGATTATTTTAACTAGTAAAAATTCTGTCGATCATTTTTTTAGAGTTGCAGAAGAAATGCGTTATAAAGTTCCTGAAACTCTGAAATATTTTTGCCAATCAGAAGCAATTGCTTATTATTTACAAAAATACGTTGTTTACAGAAAACGCAAAATTTATGTTGGAATGAAAGATTTTAAAGATTTATCACCTTTAATTAAAAAATTCAAAGATGACAAATTTTTATTACCAGCTTCTGACAAATTAAATGACGATGTACCTCAAACATTAAACGAACTTAATGTTGATTGGAAACAAGGAGTATTTTTCAGAACTGCAATGAGCGACTTATCTGATTTAAGAGATGTTAAATATGATGTTTTAGCATTTTTTAGCCCAACAGGAATCAACTCTCTTTTCATGAATTTCCCTGATTTTGAACAAAACGAAACTCGAATTGCAGTTTTTGGTAGTACAACACAAAAAGAAGCTTTAGACCACAACCTTAGAGTTGATATCATGGCACCAAGTGCCGAATCACCTTCTATGACAATGGCATTAGATAAATATTTAGCCAAAGTAAATAAATAAAAAAATCGCTCTTAATATTTTAAGAGCGATTTTTTATTTTCTAAACAAGAAAAAAGCCAATCAAAAAAATTCGATTGGCTTTTATTTTACAATTTAGGACCTGCCTCAACTAAAGCTTTACCTTCTTCGTTATCTGTATATTGAACAAAGTTTTTAATAAAACGTTCTGCTAAATCTTTTGCTTTAACTTCCCATTCAGTAGCTTCAGCATAAGTATTTCTAGGATCTAAAATATTAGTATCAACACCTTCTAAATTTGTTGGAACTGCAAAATTGAAAATTGGAATTATAGTTGTTTCAGCTTTTTCCATTGAACCATCTAAAATACGATCGATAATAGCACGTGTATCTTTAATAGAAATACGTTTTCCTGTACCGTTCCATCCTGTATTTACCATATAAGCCGTAGCTTTATGCTCTTCCATTTTCTTAACTAATTCTTGACCGTATTGTGTTGGGTGAAGAGATAAGAATGCTTTTCCGAAACAAGCTGAGAAAGTTGGTTCTGGTTGAGTTACTCCTCTTTCAGTTCCAGCTAATTTTGCTGTAAATCCAGAAAGGAAATAATATTTAGTTTGTTCTGGTGTTAAGATAGAAACTGGAGGCATAACTCCAAAGGCATCCGCAGTTAAGAAGATAACTTTTGTTGCGTGACCTGCTTTAGAAACTGGCTTAACAATATTTTCAATATGTTCGATTGGATATGAAACACGTGTATTTTGTGTTACAGAACCGTCTTTAAAATCAATTTTTCCATTTTCATCTAAAGTAACGTTTTCTAACAAAGCATTTTTCTTGATAGCACCAAAAATATCTGGCTCGTTTTCTTTACATAAATCAATGGTTTTAGCGTAACAACCTCCTTCGAAATTGAAAACACCATCATTATCCCATCCGTGCTCATCATCACCGATTAATTCACGTTTTGGGTCTGTAGATAAAGTTGTTTTTCCTGTTCCTGACAATCCGAAGAAAACAGCAACATCTCCATCTTTACCTTTATTTGCAGAACAGTGCATTGAAGCCATTCCTTTTAAAGGTAAATAGTAGTTCATCATAGAGAACAAACCTTTTTTCATCTCACCGCCGTACCAAGTACCACCGATTAATTGCATTTTCTCAGTTAAGTTGAAAGCAACGTAAACTTCTGAATTTAATCCGTGAGCTGCATAATCTTTGAAAGAAGTTTTCGATGCGTTAATAACAACGAAATCAGGCTCTCCAAAGTTTTCTAATTCAGCTTCTGTTGGACGAATAAACATATTTTTTACAAAATGTGCTTGCCAAGCCACTTCCATAACGAAACGAACTTTTAAACGAGTATCTTCGTTTGCTCCACAAAATGCATCAACAACGTAAAGTTTTTTACCTGATAATTCTTTAACTGCGTTTTCTTTTAATGCTTCCCAAGTATTTTGAGAAATTGGCTTATTATCGTTAACCGCTTTTTCAGAAGTCCACCAAACGGTATTTTCTGTAACAGCATCTTTAACAATGTATTTATCTTTAGGTGAACGACCAGTAAAAACACCAGTCATAACATTCACTGCTCCTAATTCAGAAACTTGACCTTTTTCATATCCCACTAAACCATCTGCTGTTTCTGCTTCAAATAATTCGTCATAAGAAGGATTGTAGATTATTTCTTCTACATCAGTAATTCCGTATTTATCTAAAGATAATGTATTTAAAACATTCATATCTATAATTATGTGTTGTGTTATTTTGCTACAAACTTATGAATTTATTTAAATAAATTTATATTAATTATTATTTTTTTGTTTTCCAGCACAAAAAGCCACATAAATCCAACTTATCATAATTAAAAGACCTCCAATCGGAGTAATTGGACCTAAAAATTTAAAATTGATTCCAGATAATTCTTGTGTAGCCAAAAGATAGATTGAACCTGAAAAAAACAACACTCCAATAGATAAAATAATTGTAGTTATTTTCTTTGCTTTATCCGTTAAAAAATTGGTTGTTGCTACAAACAACAAAAACAAAGCTTGATACATTTGATATCGAACTCCCGTTTCAAAAGAAGTTAATTGTTGTTCTGATAAAACTGCTTTTAAAGCATGAGCTCCAAAAGCACCTAAAATAATTGAAATTAATCCAAATACAATTGCGATTCTAATAAGCTTGATACTCATCGTTGATTTTTTTTGTAAATATAACTATTTCATAGAGCAGAAGAATTAAAAATAACGTAAAAAAGAACCCTATTAAATATAAAATTCCTATTTTAGCAACCCAAAACCAAACAAACTATAAAATCATAATGAAAAACATACTTATAATTGGCGCAGGGCGCTCGGCCACTGCATTAATTAAATACCTACTTGATCATTCTGAAACAGAAAACTTAAAACTAACTGTTGCTGATTTAAATATTGAGCTTGCTAAAAAAAGCACTTTGAATCATCCGAATGCAACAGCAATTTCATTAAATATTAGCGACGAAATCGAAAGAAGAAATGCAATCGAAAAAGCTGATATTGTAATTTCAATGTTGCCTGCTTTTATGCATATCGAAGTTGCGAAAGATTGTATTACTTTCAAGAAAAATTTAGTTACTGCTTCATACATCAGTAACGAAATGCGTGAACTTGACGAAGAAGTTAAAAACGCAGGTTTGATTTTCATGAACGAATGTGGACTGGACCCAGGAATCGACCATATGAGCGCAATGAAAGTTCTTGACAAGATTCGAGAAGAAGGTGGAAAACCAATTCATTTCGAATCGTTTTGCGGTGGATTAGTAGCTCCTGAGTCTGATAACAATTTATGGAATTATAAATTTACATGGAATCCAAGAAATGTTGTTCTTGCTGGACAAGGTGGAGCCGCAAAATTTTTACAACAAGGATCATTTAAATACATTCCGTACCAACGTATTTTCCGTAGAACAGAATTTCTAGATATTGAAGGTTACGGACGTTTTGAAGCTTATGCAAACAGAGATTCATTAAGCTACAGAAAAGTTTATGGTTTAGAAAACGCACACACTATATATAGAGGAACGATTCGTAGAGTTGGATATTCTAGAGCTTGGAATTTATTTGTTCAATTGGGATTGACAGATGACACCTATCAAATTGAAGGTTCAGAAAACATGACCAATCGTGAATTTATCAATTCGTTCTTATATTATCATCCGACAGATTCTGTCGAAGTAAAGTTCCGTTTAACTTTAAGTATTCCGCAAGATGATGTGATTTGGGATCGTTTAATCGAGTTAGATTTATTTAACGACACAAATAAAATCGGTTTAATAAACGCAACTCCGGCTCAAATTCTTGAGAAAATTTTGGCAGACAAATGGACGCTTGAACCAGATGATAAAGATATGATTGTTATGTATCATAAATTTGGATATGTCATGAATGGTTCAGCAAAACAAATTGACGCAACAATGGTTTGTATTGGAGAAAACCAAGTGCAAACAGCGATGGCAAAAACAGTTGGTTTACCAGTTGCAATTGCGACCTTATTAATCTTAAAAAATAAAATTTCTACAAAAGGTGTGATTATGCCAATTGAAAAAGAAGTTTACAACCCGATATTAGATGAACTTGAAAAATATGGAATCATCTTCAAAGAAATTGAAGTTCCGTATGAAGGTGAAATAATGTAAAGTAAAAAATCCCAATTCGATTTGAATTGGTTTTTTTTTTGAAAAAGAAACTTCCAAAACCAATTCAAACAGAAAAACCCCTGAAATCAGCTATTTGCAATTATTTTGATTTTAATAATTTGTACAATTAATAAAATTAACTAATCAAAAAAAATAGTTATGAGAAAAATTGGTTCTTATTTAATGATTTTAGGTGTTATAGCAATTGCAATGCGATTTGCGAATTACGTACCTCGAATTCTTACATGGATTTACAATTGGGGCGAAAATACAGCTTGGGGAATTAAGATTGGTATCGTTGTTGTTGGAGCAATTTTATATTTTGCAGGAGGTAAAAAAAGTAACACTTCTACTGAAGCCTAACTAAATAAAAAACTCCCGATTCGTTTGAATCGGGAATTTATATTAGGTTATTAAATCTTCAATTCATCAAACAATTTAATTCACTCTACTTAATTCATAAACAGTCGTAGGATAAATCAAAGTCATTGAATTACTAGAAGAATACCTTACTAAAAAAACACCTTCAACATTATCTGAATTAATTAATTTCAAGGAGTAATTCAAAAAGTCATCATTGGTTATTGTATCAAAAGTGTAAGTTCCTTGCGACAATACATTACCATTATCTAAAATTTTATACTCATTTTGAGTAAAACTAAACACGGTTGAGAACGATACATTGTTCATGCTTTTTTGTGCTACATTTGTTTCAATGTCATTATCTGGATAAAGAATATTCTCAACTTTCCATTGTCCTTCAAATGGAGTTGTCGCTACTTGATTATCATCATTAGAACAACTTATCAATGTTCCAACCATGAAAAAAAACAAAATTACTTTTTTCATATTTTCTAAATTTTAAATCTTCAATTCATCAAACAATTTAATCAACGCTTCATCAGATGGTCGTGGTGCATCGCCTGAAATGATATTTCCATCAGGACCAATCAAAATAAATCTTGGAATTCCTTCGATAACATAATCCTGAACAAATTGAGATTGCCAAGAATTATCAGCATACAATTGCGTTCCAACTAATTGTTTATCTGTCACAAATTTTTTCCATTTGTCATAATCTTTTTTGTCATCAACAGAAATGCCCACAAATTCGATATTTTTTCCGTGATATTTTTTCTCAACTTCTTTCAAAGCAGGAATTTCTGCAATACAAGGTCCGCACCAAGTAGCCCAAACATCAACATAAACATATTTCCCTTTTAAATCGTCCAAAGAAGTTGTACCGCCTTTGTGATTTTCATAATTAAATTTTGGAGAAGGTTTTCCTTTTGTAACCAACTTCAATTTATTGTATTTTTCAGTCAAATCCTTTTTGAAAGTTTCGTCTGTAGAAAGAGACAAAAACGCATTATACATTCCGTCTAAGTTTTCACTTGACAACGAAACATAATAACTTGATTTTTCTACCAAATCATTTTTAATGTTTTCGCTTTTAATTGTTTTCAATTTCGAAATCAAAACATCTTCATTTTTTCCACCTTTTTCAACTTCATCCTGAACTGATTGATCAAAATTAAATTGAACTAAATCACGGTAAGCCGAAGAAAAATTATAATCTTCAGCGTTATCATAATTGATATTTGCATCAACTTTAGGGAACGAATCTGAAACTACGAAACTTTCATTTTCGGTTACATAACCGTGATATACTGGATAAGTTTGCAACAACGAAGCTTTACCATATTCGATATTTTTCGTTTCTAAGTTTTTAAAATTCTTTGATTTAAAAGTTGAAGCATTAAGTAAATCGGTAGATTTCTTGGTTACATCATTAACCTTATCTAAATACGATTTTTCATCTAAAGCATATAAATCTTGACGCTTGGTACCTAAAACTTCTTTACGAATAGCTCTTTTTTTAACAATATATTCATTTTCTGCTGCTAAATCGCCAGTAAACTTTATTGCATCTGGATTTTCAATATCAAGAACAAAATTCAAAGTTTGATTAGGTTCTAAATAAATGGATTGATTTGCACCTTGAATTTGATACGTTCCACTGTAAGGTAAAGACAACGTATCAGTAAAAGTTCCATCTTGATTTAATGTAATTTCTTTTTCGAAAGCATTTCCTGTAATAGAAAATTTTCCATCAGTAGCTCCAGTTACGGTTCCGGAAATAATGGTTTGTTCAGTAGTTTTAGAATCTTTTTCACAAGCGAACAATCCTAAAACAAAAATGAAGGTTATTATTTTTTTCATATTTTTAAAATTTTAACTTAAAAATACAAAAAAAACTACAACCCTTTCGGAATTGCATCAATTAATTTCTTGGTATAATCTTTCTGCGGATTCGAATAAATAATATCGGCATCTGCCATTTCTTCGATTTTCCCTTTATTCATCACTATAATTTGGTCTGACATGTATTTTACAACCGCCAAATCGTGCGAAATAAAAATGTAAGTAAATCCGAAATTTTCTTTTAATTCATTCAATAAATTCAAAACCTGAGCTTGAACAGAAATATCTAAAGCCGAAACCGATTCGTCACAAACAATCATTTTTGGTTGAAGCGCAACCGTTCTTGCAATTCCGATTCGCTGACGTTGACCACCAGAAAATTCGTGCGGATAACGGTCAAAATACGATTCATCTAAACCAACACGTTCTAAAATTTCAATCGTCTTTTGTTTACGTTCATTATCATTTTTATATAATTTATGAACTTGCATCGGTTCCATAATCGCTTTTCCTACAGTAATTCTAGGATTTAAAGACGCAAACGGGTCTTGAAAAATAATCTGAATTTCTTTACGTAACGCTTTAATCTCTTTTGATGGAAGTTTGGTTATATCAACTCCTTTATAATAAACAGAACCAGCAGTTGGTTTGTCTAATTGAAGAATTGCATTTCCTAAAGTCGATTTTCCGCAACCACTTTCACCAACCAAACCTAAAGTTTCGCCTTCATAAATTTTAAAACTAACATCGTTAACTGCTTTAAAACCTTTCTTTTTTCCGAATAAACCAACATTAGAAAAATATTCTTTTTCCAGATTTTTAACTTCCAATAAAGGCGGCTTACTATATAATAGTTCTAAATGATTATGACGCTGTTCTGAAGTGATGATTTCAGTTTGCACCGAATCTTTTAAAAAATCTTGAATCGTAGCTAAACGTTTCAAACGTACATCCATCGAAGGACGAGAAGCAATCAAAGCTTGCGTATAAATATGCTTTGGATTTTTAAAGATTTCTTGACTCAAACCTTGTTCTACAATTTCTCCTTTAAACATAACCAAAACTCGATTTGCGATTTCAGAAATCAAAGATAAATCGTGAGAAATAAACAAAATACTCATTTGCGTTTCTGCTTGAATTTCTTTTAAAAGATGAATAATTTCTTTCTGAACCGTTACATCTAAAGCGGTTGTTGGTTCATCGGCGATTAGTAATTTTGGCTTGCAAGCCAATGCCATCGCAATCATTACACGTTGTTTTTGTCCGCCTGAAATTTGATGTGGATATTTATTAAAAATCTCTTCTGGATTCGGAAGTTTTACTTTTTCAAACAGTGATAAAACCTCAGCTTTAATTTCTTTTTCAGAAAGTTTTGTATGCTCTTCAAGCATTTCGGCAACTTGTTTTCCACATTTCATTGATGGATTCAACGAACTCATTGGCTCTTGAAAAATCATTGCCATTTGATTTCCACGTAATTTTCTGAAATCGTGTTGGGAAAAACGGGTAATATCTTGGTTATTGAAAATGATTTTTCCTTCCGAAATTTGAGAAACTTCTTTTGGTAATAATCCCATTAAAGCCAATGAAGTAACGGATTTTCCAGAACCTGATTCACCAACAATTCCAACAATTTCGTTTTCATAAACACAGAATGAACTTCCTTTTATAACGGGATTCCATTCGTTATCACGCAAAAAAGAAATTACAACATTTTCTACCTCAATTAATTTATTCATCTATAAAAAATTACGAATCTAATTTAGTTCTATTTTATCAAAAATCATAAAAAAACTACCTTTAAGGTGACTAAGCTTAAAGGTAGTTCTAAAAAAACAAACTAAACACTATTTTATGTGCAAATACACAACATTATGCCACTTTTGGAACGTTGTAATCTTTGACAACCGTCATCACAACAGGCGTTGCGTTGGTTAGATTATCATAAATTGGACAACGTGCTTTTACTTCATCCATCCAAGATTTGATTTCTGTTAATGAAGCATTTGTAGAAGGTTTTATCACCACATCGATTGACTTGAAGCCAGCACGAGAACGGGTTTTTAAACCATCTGATTTTTTAGATTCAATCACTCCTGTAATTTCGACCTGAATTGATTTTAAATCAAAACTTTGTTCGGCAGCTACTTGATTACCAATCGCATTTATGGCACCAGCAATTCCAGCTAATAAAAATTCAAGAGGCCCGTTTCCTTGGTCGGAAGTTGTACCATTTAATTGATTGTTTATTTTGATGTTTAAATCTTTTGATTTCACTACGAATTGCGAATCATTATTTGAAAAACCTAAAACTGATATATTTCTTAAACTCATTTTACTTTATAAAAAAAATCCTTTTGAAAAAGCTCAAAAGGATTGTATTAAACACTTAACTGATTAAATCACAACACATTTGAACATCACATTCGATATTTCGAACAATGCCACATCATCATAATATTTTTATTATTTTTTATCATAATTTTATTTTTAGTGCAAAAAAAATCCTCTACGTCTGCAGAGGATTTTTCGATTAGCTATATTTTGTCAAATTTATTTAGCACATACAAAACCTCTGTCGGTAAAAACCCACATATTCTTCATTGTATGACGTTTAATAAAATTCATTTTTCTCTTGTTATTTAATGTTGCAAAGCTCTATAACATTTTTTAAAAATAGATAAAAAATCCAATATTTAACTTTTCTTTAACTTTTAAACTTATACAGAAATTACCTCATCATTTGTTAAAATAGGCAGTCTTTTAAACTTTAAAAGAACTTGAGCGACCGCAAGAACATCTTTTTCGCAATAGATAATTATTCTATCAATATCGTTTTCTACATAATAAATTTCTGCTACTTGACTTCCATCAATATCATCTTTTGGCGAAGGAATTCCTAAAATATGCGTTAATAATTTTAGAGAAGTAAAGTGTTTGTAATCGCCAAATTTCCATAATTCCATCGTATCCAAATGAGGAATTTCCCAAGGTTTTTTGCCAATTGAATTTAATTTATTTGGAATTTCAAGTCCGTGAATAATCATACGACGACCAATAAATGGCAAATCGAATTCTTTTATATTATGTCCGCATAAGACAACTTGAGGACTGTTAAAATGATTTTGCAATAGATTCGTAAAATCTTGTAAAATCTTAATTTCATCACCAAAAAAAGAAGTCGTTCTAAATTGTCGAATGTCATTTTTAATAACAAAATATCCAACAGAAATACACACGATTTTACCAAACTCAGCCCAGATTCCAGCACGTTGATAAAACTCTTCAGGAGAGACATCATCTTTGCGTTGATAAGCCGTTTTATCCGCAAAAAGTGATTGCGTAGTTTCATCTAATTCATTGAATTTATGAACTTCTGGAACTGTTTCTATATCTAAAAAAAGAATATTTTGTAAGTGGATTTTATCTAACATTTTACTTCTGATTAATCATTTTTTGTGCTTCATCAATATAAATATATAAATCTTCGCTATGTGGGTCAGTTTTGGTTTGTAAACCTTTTAAATGTCCTAATCGAACAATTATCAAATCATCTTCTGGAATCACAATTACAAACTGTCCTAAATGACCACGCATATAATAAATTTGTTTGTTTTGATAATTAGATAACCACCAACCGTAACCATATTGCGGACTTTCAGTAAATCGTGGATGAATTGATTTTTGAATAAATTCTTCGGAAAGAATTTGTTCTCCATTCCAATTTCCATTTTGTTTAAACAACTTTCCGAATTTCGCAAAATCTCTTGCGTTACTAGCAATACAACAATACGCTTTTTCGATTCCATCACCTTCGTGGTCAAGTTGCCAAAGCGCATCTTGCTCCATCCCCATCGGTTTCCAAAAATACTTTGAAACAAAATCAGACAATTTCATATTTGTAGCTTTTTCAAGAACCATTGCTAATAATTGTGTATCGCCACTTTGATAAATAAATTCCTGTCCTGGCTTTTTATCGACACCTAAACTTAACATCAATTCACGAATATCTTTCTTAAAATATGCTTGAGAAGTTAAAGAAGTTGGACCGTAATAATCTTCAACCCAACTGTGACCAGAAGCCATTGAAGACAAATCTCCAACCGTCAAGTCTTTTGCATATTGCCCTTTCAATTCAGGAAGATAATCGATGACTTTAGCATTTAAACTTGGAATCATTTCCAAATCAATTGCTTTCCCCAAAGCAGAAGTTACGATACTTTTTGCCATAGAAAACGAATTGGTTTTAGCCGTTTCGCTACCAATTTCATAATAACTTTCGTGCCAAATGCTATCTCCTTTGATAATTAGAAATGAAGTAGTTCCTAAATCTTTATTAGTTTGATTTAATTTTTCGGTTGTTGGAACTTTGTTATAATCTTTGGAAATCTTCCAAGGTTGAGCGGTTCCTTTCTCAATAGTACGATTATCGAAATATTCATAATCCTCTAAAAAGGCAGTTTTGTGCCCTGTCAAATAGGTTACACGCACACCACGAACTAAATATCCATATCCGAAAATATATAAAAGCGCAATAATTATAGCTAATATAATTACAAACCACTTGATGATTTTTAATAAAATCTTAAAGATTTTTTTCATAACGATAAAGGTTAAAGTACTAAAGATAATAAAAAATTATTCATCATCTAACTGAAATAATTCATTTACGGTCACACTAAACATTTTGGACATTCTCAGAACTACCAGTCAAGTAATTTCCATTTAAATAATCAATTTTATTCAAGTACATAGAATTAAGAACAACTTTTGATTATTTTAGCAACTCATACTAAATCAGCATATTTTGAAAAATATTTTTCTATTATTTATCATTATAAATTCATTTTTATCCAACGCACAACTCAATAAAAGTGGTGATATTATAAAATTGAACAAACTTATTTCATTAAAGAAAACAGATAACGGATATATTTTTATTGACTGTAATAATCGTACTTCTGAAGAATATACGTATGTATATCTTAAAGACTATGGAATTATTGAAACGAATATTGTTCCTCCTTTTGACCCAAAAGCAATAATTTTTAGAGAATCTACAAATAGATGTTATGTAAATGGCAATTCAAATCGTAGAAATTATCATGTTTTTGAATTGATGAAAGAATTAGGTACAATAGATGATTATCATTTTGAAGAAGAATTAACTTTCAGTAATATAAGAAACGGTTTATCAGGTGATTATGGATGGATTTCACAAAATGGAAAATACGCAATGGCAAATCCACAAGGAGTGTTTGTTACTGAACCGAAGTATGATAGGCCTAGTTGGTTTGACGAAAGGGAAAGCCCTTATGGCTTTTACCGTGATCGAAAATTACTTTTTAATCAACGAACAAAAAAAGGTAAAAAAGTTACTGTTATATTAGATAAATTTACTGGGAAAGAAGTGTTTGCTACAAAAGATAGCATTGTGAAATATTGGAACACAGAAAACCATTTATTAAAAACCACTAAAAACAAATATTATCTTACGTACAAATCGAAAAAACGCAAAGTTCCTAAAGAATTTATCTATCTAAATGGATTACCTATTGAAAGCTCTATTTTTACTAGTCCTAGAGACAGAAGAAATGCTTTTTTTATGGATATAAATGGAGAAAAAATAAAAAGTGACTTAATACCGTTGACGAATTTTTATAAAGGATATGGTATCGTTTTAGAAAAGATTTTGGAAGAACAAGAATTTAATTATTATGGAGAACCATTGTATCGCAAGGAAACAAACACAGTTAAAATTATAAATGAACAATTTGAAACCATAAAAATATTAGAAACTTTCGAGCAAAGAGAACATTTAGAATCGAATAGATATAGGGATTATTTTAATGATTATGGACAGATTATTGTTTCTAATCGGAAAGAATCGTTTGTAATGGATTATATGGGAAATACCGTTTTTAAGATTGATAAAAAAGATACCAAAATTGAAGAAATTTACAAAGGAATATATGAAGTAAGCGATTATGAAAGAATTTATTCAAATTTTTACAATCAAAAAGGAGAAAAGCTAATCAATCAAAAACTTCTGAATATGTACAGATTTGATAATTTTAAGTTTAAGGAAGGAATAAATGAAAATTATTTTACATTATACAATCACCCAAATTTGCCATTGATTAAACTAAATAAAAACAATGACATAATTTTTTCAGAGTATCAATAAAAACTTTCATAACAAAAAGCCCTATAAAGTTTTCACCTTATAGAGCTTGTGATTTTATGTCTAAAACTAATTATTTAGATTATAAATTTTGGAAGAAATCGTTTCCTTTATCATCTGTGATAATGAATGCAGGGAAGTTTTTCACAGTAATTTTACGAACTGCTTCCATTCCTAATTCATCAAAATCAACTACTTCAACTTTTAAGATATTATCTTGAGCTAAGATTGCTGCTGGCCCACCGATTGAACCTAAATAGAAACCTCCGTGTTTTGCACAAGCATCTGTAACTTGCTGTGAACGATTTCCTTTTGCTAACATAATCATAGATCCGCCAGCTGCTTGGAATTGGTCAACATAAGAATCCATACGTCCGGCAGTTGTTGGTCCGAATGAACCAGAGGCCATTCCGTCCGGAGTTTTTGCAGGACCTGCATAATATACTGGGTGGTTTTTGAAATAATCTGGCATTCCTAAACCATTATCTAACATTTCTTTAATTTTAGCGTGAGCGATATCACGAGCTACAATCACCGTTCCGTTTAACATTAAACGTGTTTTGATTGGATGTTTCGTTAACTCAGCTAAGATACTTTCCATTGGTTGATCTAAATCAATCTCAACTGGAGCTTCTAAATGTGGAGCCGATTCTGGTAATAAACGAGCTGGATTTGTTTCTAATTGCTCAACAAAAATTCCTTCCGAAGTGATTTTTCCTTTGATGTTTCTATCAGCAGAACAAGAAACTCCTAAGCCAACTGGACAAGAAGCAGCGTGACGAGGTAAACGAATTACACGAACATCGTGCACTAAATATTTCCCTCCAAATTGAGCTCCAACTCCAGATTCCTGGCAAATTTGTTTGATTCTTTCTTCCCAAACTAAATCGCGGAAAGCTTGACCAGCCATATTTCCTGTAGTAGGTAAATTATCGTAATATCCAGCAGATGCTTTTTTCACAGTTGCCAAAGTAGCTTCTGCAGAAGTTCCACCAATTACTAAAGCTAAATGGTAAGGAGGACAAGCAGCCGTTCCTAAATCCATAATTTTAGCTTTAACGAAAGCTTCTAATGATTTTTCGTTTAATAACGATTTTGTTTGTTGGTATAAAAACGTTTTGTTTGCAGAACCTCCACCTTTCGCTAAGAATAAAAAATCGTAAGAATTTCCTTTTTTAGAATAGATATCAATTTGCGCAGGTAAGTTTGAGCCTGAGTTTTTCTCTTCGAACATTGAAATTGGAACGATTTGAGAATAACGTAAGTTTTTGTTCACATACGTATTGAAAATACCTTTAGATAAAGCTTCAGCATCATCAGCTCCGGTATAAACGTTTTCACCTTTTTTACCCATAACAATTGCAGTTCCGGTATCTTGACAAGAAGGTAATTCACCGTTTACAGCAACCGCTGCATTTTGCAATAAATTGTAAGCTACAAAACGATCGTTATCTGTTGCTTCTGGATCATCAATAATCGCACGTAATTTCTCTAAATGCGATGTACGCAACATAAAAGAAACATCAGACATCGCAACTTCTGCTAACAATTCTAATCCTTTTGGATCAACTGTTAAGATTTCGCGATCGCCTAATTTTTCAACTTTTACGTAATCAGAAGATATTTTGCGATATTGTGTATCGTCTTTTTGAATAGGAAATGAATCCTGATATATAAAATCGATCATTTTAATTTAGTTTGTGTAAGACATACAAATTTACAAAATCAAAAATCATTAATGATTTAGAACTTGTCTAAATTATCTGAATTTAACAAAAGTTATGAATTTAATTCAAATTAGAATTAAACCTTCACATTAATCAAATCTTTAATATCTGTTGTGTAGGATTTAGATAAATAGGCTCGTTTCATAATCCAAGTTTCTCCCAAAGATTGCGAACCTAGTCTAATTTTATTATTGCGATATTTTTTATTCAGAATATCCATCACTTTCATAATCGGACGATGTTTGATGTACTGATCTTCGGTAAACAAATCCATTTGACGATCGGTTTCTGGCACGATTCCGCCAATTACGATTCCAGCTTTTTTATATAAAAATCCGTCTAAATAAATTTTACTCAAAGCTAATTTTGCCGCCTTACTCCACTCGATTGCCGAATTGGTTGGCGTGGGCAAACTCACCGTAAACTGATTTACATATTGTTGTTGTCCTTCTTTTTTGGTATTGGTTCGAATAAAAACGGTTAACAAAGAAGCACACGATTTTTGACTTCGAAGTTTTTCACTTCCGTGAACTGCAAAAGTTGCAATCCGTTCTTCCAATTCTTCTTGAGTTTTACAAACTTTAGCAAAAGTTCTACTGACACCAATGTTTTTTCTGGTTTTAGGAAGTTCTAAATCCAACTGTGGAATTCCACGTAATTCATACAACATACGAACACCAACCACACCCATTTCTTTACGAACCAAAGATTCTGGAAGTTGCGAAAATTCCCAAGCGGTTTTAATTCCTTTAGCTAAAAAACGTTTTTCTAACTGACGACCAATTCCCCAAACATCACCAATTTTCATCCATTTTAATGCTTTTTGAATTTTCTCGTCCGAATCTAAAACATAAACGTGATTGGTTTGAGTTGGATATTTTTTAGCAATTCGGTTCGCAATTTTAGACAAGGTTTTAGTTGGCGCAATTCCGATTGATGTTGGAATTCCGATTCCTTGTTTTACAAAAGCACGTAAATTTTCGCAATGTTTTTTTAAATCGATATTTTGATAAGAAGAAAAATCCATAAACGCCTCATCTATCGAATATACTTCTACATCGTTACAATAACGACGAATGATATTCATAATTCGATTACTTAAATCGCCATATAAAATAAAGTTTGCAGAAAACAACTGAATTTGATGTTGTTTAAAAGCTTCTTCATATTCAAACGCAACAGCGCCCATCGGAATGCCGCAAGTTTTAGCTTCTTCAGAACGTGCGATTACACAACCGTCATTATTACTTAAAACACAAATTGGTTTTCCGTTTAAATGCGGTTGAAAAACACGTTCGCACGAGGCGTAAAAATTATTGCAATCTAATAGTGCGAACACGGCTTAATATTTAGTTATAGCATAAGTTAGAATTCCCCAAATTAGAAAATCGTTTTCTGGAGAAACTTCAATCGGAGCGAAATCAGTATTTTCTGGGCAAAGTAAAATCTTCTTGATTTCACCAGCTTCTTTAATAATTTCTAAACGTTTCAAAGTGAATTCACCATCGATATAACAAACTGCAATTTTTCCGTTTGAAGGTGCAATAGAACGATCTATCAAAATTAAATCGCCATCATAAATTCGTATATCTTGCATTGAACTTCCAGAAACACGAGCCAGGAAAGTGGTATCTGGATCTTTGATTAACTCGCGATTTAAATCAATTGTATCGAAAATAAAATCTCCTGCGGGACTTGGAAATCCAGCTTTTACTCCTGCGTTTACTAGAGCAATTTCGTTGTTTTCGGAAGTTTCTAATCCGAATATTTCTAAATTTTCTGAAGCGTGAAGTGATTTCATTTGCATATCGAAAGTCTTATTAAGAACACAAAATTAGTCTAAAATAATGACAGAAGATGTCGCCTAAAAATAATTGTGAATATCTTTTTATTTGATTTTCGAATGATGATTGAAGAAGTATGAATCGTGTAAAACATCGGGATGTAATACAACAACGCCATTGTGTTAGGGATTGAAGCGACATCCTTTTTTGTTCGTTCTTGAACGAAACAAAAAAGATACAGCGGAAAGCCCGCCCGAAGGGAACACCCAAATAAAGATTATTATAAAAAAATAGCTGTTTTTGAAATTAGGTTTTAAGAAAATTCTAAGATAAAAACAACCTGAAATATTTGTACCTTTGCAGAATATACAACACAACAAATGAAAAATACTTTAATCGCTCCGTCTGTGTTAGCCGCAGACTTTGCAAACCTTCAACGCGATGTTGAGATGATCAATAAAAGTGAAGCAGATTGGTTTCATATTGATATTATGGATGGTGTTTTTGTTCCGAATATTTCTTTTGGAATGCCAGTTTTAGCAGCCATTTCTAAACACGCAAAAAAAACAATCGATGTGCATTTAATGATTGTTGATCCGGACAGATACATTAAAACTTTTAAAGATTTAGGTGCTGATATTTTAACGGTTCATTACGAAGCCTGCAACCATTTACACCGTTCGTTACAAGCTATTAAGGCTGAAGGAATGAAAGCTGGGATTGCTATTAATCCGCACACAAACGTTTATCATGAGTGTGAATCCTGGTTTTGGTGGTCAATCATTCATCGAAAACACATACAAAAAGGCAAAACAATTAAAGGAAATCATTGTTAGAAATAACGCAAATACTTTAATTGAAATCGATGGTGGCGTTACTAGTAAAAATGCAAAACAATTAGCCGAAGCTGGAGCTGATGTTTTGGTTGCTGGAAGTTTTGTTTTCAATGCAGAAAACCCAATTGAAACCATTGCTGATTTAAAGAAAATTACAACTTTATAAAATACAAAAAGGAGCTTCGATATTGAAGCTCCTTTTTTTTTCAATCTAACAAATTTGCATTTAAATCGCCCAAAATAAATACATGTCAGTTAAAAATCTACTAAAAAAAATTGAGTAAATTTTAATTTGAATTCAACAAAATACTAGAAAAAATATCTATTTATTCAATCGCCCAAAAGAATAAATAAAAAATCGTAATTACCCGTTAAATTGAGAAAGTAAAAACTTAATCAAATCGGTTGTAGATAAAATACCTACTAAATTTTTATCTTCATCAACAATTGGCAATGCTCTAAATTCACTTTCAGAGAATACCTTTGCTGCTGTTTTTACATAATCATAAAAATATAACGTTTCAACATTTTTGGTCATCACTTGTTCTAGCGTGAACATATTATAAACGGTTGAAACTACACATTCATCGTTATCATCCACATCTGGAATGGCAATTTTCAACATATCGGTATAACTTAACATACCTACAATCGAATTTCCAGAAACTACTGGAATGTGACGAATCTTATTTTCTTTAAATAATTTTTCTGCTTTTGTCAAAGAATCATTTATATTCAACTTAATCACATTTGAAGTCATTATGGCTGAAATCAAAATACGTTCTTTCATCATTATCATGTTTTGTTGGGTCAAATATATATTTATGGAATAAAAAAAAACATGACGAATATCATGTTTTTGAATTTATTTTTGGATGTTTAATCATACTTCCTGTTAAAAGATATAAATCAGGGAAAGTTTGCTTAAATATATTCGCTTTTTCGAAGAATAATTCAATCAAAACCGAAATTAATTCTAAACGATCCGTATATGCATATGTTCGTAAAAAATTAGATTGTTCTACAGAAAATCGATTCTCAGGTACAGAAAACCATTTTTGAATTCGTTGAAAAAACTTTTGAAAATTTTCAGCATTTGGATGTTTTGCATTTGTTTGTAACATTTCAAAACAAAGCGCATGCGTAAATTCATGTAACGCCACGTCCTTACCATCAGCATTGAAATAAATATCGCGTTCATATTCATCCAAAGCCAACATAATTACTTTCATTTTTGGATTAAAATGTCCGGTATGTGTTTCGTTTAAATGTGGAAAATATTGAGCCGTTGGATAAACAAGTATCGAATGAAACGTATTTACTAAATAATTCGTAAAACCTAAGGTCAACTTGATATAACTAGCCGCAATTGAAATTTTATGCGCATTGGTTAACTGTACATTTTCTTTTTCAACAAACTCGTATTGTCGTAAGAAATTCAAGATACGTTTGGCAAAATTTAATTTGAATTTATGAGGCAAAGAAACAAACTCAGGAAAAACCTTTAGAATATCGTTTGAAAACTGATAAATCAACTGTTCTTCGGTAATTTTTAAAACAAAGTTACCTTTAGGTGAATTTAATCGATAACGATCATAAAAATGTCTTGAACCAGAAAAAAACATATTTAAATTTCTTGTTAAGATACTAAAAATGTAATTAAGTAACAAATTCAGTTTTAAGCAAGCCTTCAACTCCGTTTCATTTCAGGCTGTATGGATTTGCCTTTTTAAATTGGTTTTTAATGTACGAGTTTCAAATCTACACTATTGGGAATTTTAAGCTCTGGAATTGTATCAATACACATTTCATGGATAGGAAAATTGAATTTATCCATTTCTTTAAAATTATTCAGTTTGTAATAATATTTAAATTTTTCAATTTTCTGAAATAATTTATCACTCATTAAACCACTATTAAAACAATATTTTTTTTCATAATCGATATACTAAATATACATCTTTATTCAAACAAAAGACTGCTAATTCAAAATCGATACTATTTTTGATTACTTTTAGACAATTTATTTATTTCTACGAAATAAAGCATTTAACTGAAATTTAACTAGATAACGCAACAAACTAATCTAATTTTGCTTAATTTATAATCGATAAAAATGAATACAATAAAAAACTTTTTTTGGTGGTGCGCTGGAGTTCATAAAGAAACGCTTCAGAAATATCCAGAAGAACATAGTAAATATTTTAGCATTGGAGCAACCATATTTTTCACAGGACTTTTTGCAGCATTAGCTGGTGGTTATGCCTTATATTTTATTTTTAGCGGAAGTGACTTTGCCGTTTTCTATGCAGCCCTTTTTGGATTGATTTGGGGTTTGGCTATTTTTAATATGGATAGGTATATTGTACTGAGTATTGATAAATCTAAAAGTAATTTTAAACAATTCCTGCAAGCTTTACCTCGTATTATTCTTGCTGTTATCATTGGTATTGTAATATCAAGACCTTTAGAATTAAAAATATTTGACAAGGAAATTCGCGAACATTTACGAACCGAATATTTAATAAAACAACAAGCTACGATAGATACATTGAACAGTACTTTTGAGAATAAATATCAAATAGAATACACACAATTAAACAAGTTCAAAACCGAAGCTGATTCGTTAGATGTTAGTATTAAAGATGACAGACAGAAACTAAATCATGAAATATTTGGTACTAAAACTGCCGAAACTTCAGGAGTTATGGGATATGGTCCGTATGCTAAAAGAAAGGAAGAATTGTTAAACAAACAAGAAATCTATTTAGATTCACTACGTTTTAAGATTCAGAAAAAAGAAACCGAGTTGTTTGAAAGAAAAGAAAAAGAAGGTTTACTGGACACCAAGATTTTATCGGACGCTGCTTTAGACAGCGTGGTGAACATCGCAGGATTTTCTGACCGAAATACAGCATTGAGTAAATTACACCTGAATCCGGATGGAAGTAGTAACGATTCAACAAAATATGCGGTGATTTTTATCGCTTGTTTGTTTATCTTTTTTGAATGTTTACCTGTATTTGTAAAATTGATGAGTGGTAAAGATTCGTACGATATTGAAACTGCTAAACAAAGAACAGTTCACAATTACGAATCAACCTCAAATATCGATATTGAAAAAAATGCTTTAGACCAATTATCGGAAAAAAGAACGGAAATGTCGGTTAAAAAACGAACCAATCAATTAGAAAAAGAATATTCGGAAAATGAAGATATAACTTAATTGAAATGCCCTGCTAAATAGTAGGGCATTTTTTTTACAATTAAATTTTAAAAAAAGGATCGGATTACAAATCCGTACTATCGGTATTTTAAATTGATTACACCTATTGATCCAAATTACTTTATTAACTAAAACAACTAATTCAAAGAAGCTGTGTTTTCCAAAAATTCTTTCAGTCGAATAAAGTTTTTGTTTGAACTTGTTTTATTAAAATACAATTCACCCATAGAAAAATATTTTAAAAGAACAGAATCAGATTGTTTGACAATCAAAAGATTTAATCTATCTGATGAACTCTTACAGTTTTCATAATAATAAGCTTGTTCCATTAATAGAATATTAGATTGAAACCATTTTTCCTGTGATTTATCAAGATGAATATTTTTTTCTGAATTTGGATAAACCTGAGTACAGTGCATTTCGTTATTCGTAAATTCAATTAAGATAAATTTCCCGTATTTATGGTTCGAATATTTCGTGTATAACAAAATTCCTTTATTAAGTTTTTCAAATCTATCTAAAACATTTTTATAAAAAATAGTTTCATCGATATTCGAAACCAATTCATCAAAATCAGATTCATTTTCAGTAACAATAAAATCACATTTATCAAATTCTGATTGTGATTTTTGAGTTTTACATGAAATAAAAACAAAAAAAATTATTACATAATGAATTCGCATATTAGATGTTATTTATTAATTATCAAGAAGTTTAAATTTCAGATGGAGCGGATTTACAATCTGTGACATTTAATCATTCAATTCCCAAATTGGATTTTCAACGAGATAATACTTAGAATAATTTTGAGCTTGAAAAGTTCCTAAATTTTTAATAGTAACTTTATCAGCACCAACACTTAATTTGAAAGTTCCCTTTAGTTTTACTTCTTTGTTTAAATAAATACTATCCCAACTTTGCAAGCCTGATATTGCATAAACTTCTTTATTTTCTGAATATAAAACAGCTCCATATTTTTCGTTTCTAGCAATTCCAACAATTTCGCTAGTAGCAACTTCATCTTTTACAGATTTACAACCGGTCATAAAAACCACAAGTAGTAAAGAAATTTTAATTATGGCATTCATGTTAATTAGAATTCTAAAATTAATAATACGTATAAAGCTGATTTTCATCAAAGTAAAAAACAGCACTTTCTATTTCTGGGATGAATATGAAATTATAATTTTCCTTATTTATTCAATAAATAATTTCTGATTTGTTCTTTAACTTGTCTGTTTCACTCTTCATATTGTCCGTTTCACACTTCATATTGTCCATTTCACACTTCATATTGTCTGTTTCGCACTTCATGGTAGCCATTTCACACCTCATATTGTGTTACTACGACTTCATGTTGTGTTCCTCAGTCCTCAGCTATAAAAGCACGGATTGCGAATCCGCGCTAGTAGGGTGTGTTACTCAATTACAACAACTTGTTTTGTAATAATTTTAGCAGATTTGAAAAGCATAAAACTGTCTCTTCTAATAAATCTATAATCGTAAAATAATTCATCACGTACTAATCCACCGATGCGGTAAGTTCCAATATCATCGAATTTATAAGATATTTTTATTTCATTAGAATCAAGTAACATAGAATCACTAAATACTCTTTGTTTATTTATTTTAATATTTTCAGGATAAAACTCAGAAAACAAAAAAAATCTAAATTGTACGTATCCTTTTATTCTAGGTTCGATTATAGTGTCGAAAGTTCGATTATAGAAAGAAATGTTAGCTATGTTTTTTTCCCCAACCTTAACTGTATCTGGGAATTCAAAAAAGGCATCAATATTACTTTTTTTCCTATAATCTAATTGTTTATATGATTTAATGTCTTTTTTGCAGCTTATGAAAATAAAATATCTCATCATTTTTTAAATCTATTTATTTTACTCTTATTAATAATATACAAATATTGCGGATTTACAATCCGTGACATTTAATAAAAAAGAAACTAGCCTAAACTTACAACTTATTTCTCCTTGAAATCAAAAGAAAAAATGAAACAGCGGAAATTAAAAAGCCAATTGTTGAAATAATAAAAAAACGTTTCACTATCGTGAGATCCCAATTTGTAATTAATTCGTTGTCTTCGGTAAGAAATAATTTTGGATAATTACCGTTTTCAACATCTGAAAACTGTTGACTAGTTAAAGAAACGTCATAAACTTGATTATCAAAATCAACTTGCATGGTATAATATTTTCCCTTTCCTCCACTATGAACCGTTTTATTCAAATACGAATAATTCACATTTTCATTGTCATTTAAAACTTTTGTATAAATGAAATATTTATTAACTGAATATGCATTTATGATTATAAAAACAATCATAAAAATGAATGAAAGATATAAATTTTGCTTTTTCATATCAGTAAATATAAAAACAAATAACAAAAAAGCCACTCGCATTGAGTGACTTTTGTGACCGCGACGGGATTCGAACCCACATCGTCAGAACCGGAATCTGATATTCTATCCAATTGAACTACGCAGCCAATTATTATGCTGTAAGTAATTTTTTAACTACCGTTGAGATTGTTTTTCCATCAGCAGAACCAGACAATTTAGCATTTGCTAATCCCATCACTTGTCCCATCGAACCCATTCCGGCAAATCCGCCTTCTGAGATGATTTGAGCAACGATTGCTTCTACTTCTTCTATTGATAACTGAGCTGGTAAAAAATGCTCGATAACCGCCGCCTGAGCTAATTCTGGCTCAGCTAAATCTGCACGGTTTTGTCCTGTGAAAATAGCAGCGCTATCTTTACGTTGTTTAACCAACTTTTGTAAAATTTTTATTTCGTCTTCTTCTGTTAATTCCACAGCAGTTCCTGAAGTTTGTGCTAATAACAATTCAGATTTCACAGCTCTTAAAGATTCTAAAGCCACTTGGTCTTTAGATTTCATAGCTGTTTTCAATGCGTCCATAATTTTAGCTTGTAAACTCATTTCTCTATTTTTTTAGTTTGTACAAAGGTATTAAAAAACCCAAAATAAGCGATGTTATTTTGGGTTTAGTAAATATAAATCTAATCTATAACTAATCTACATTATCATGTAAGAATGAATTGTTTGAACGCAATTGCATATCATTGTTACTATCTGTTCCTAAAGACATTCTTGAAGTCTGAGAAGTTTGATTCGAATATAAATCAACTCCCATTCTTTTGTAAGCAGGTTCTTTTTCCAAATCATTCAATTGTGCATTCACGTTATTGAATTTATGGTTAAAGTCTTTCATTTTACGCTTACGTTCTTCTGCACGACCTTTTAAAATATCGTTAATAGATAAATCGATTGGCGAAATTTCATCTGAAGTTCTGATTGAATTTGGAATAGAAGTTTCTGTACGAACTGTAAATCCGAAGTCTTCTTCAATTTCTTCAACTACAACCTTCTTATTTAATTTCTCTTCAACATCCATATAATCATCCAATGAATAACGAATTACTTCATTTGGATTTTTTACTTCTTCGATTTTTTCTTCTTGAACTGGTTTAGCCATTTCTGGTTCATTGTTCGTAAAGAAATTTAATTCTTTGTTTGAAAACATATCATGCTGCCCCTCAAATTCACGTTCTTGTTGAACAATATCAAACGTAAATTGCATTGGAGCTTCTTCAACAACAGCTTTTGGTTTCACAATAATAAACTGTGGGTCAATTACCTGAATGTCACGAATATCTTGCGTTTTAATTTGTTTGATTTCAAACTGAGGTTGCTCATTTACCGCTGGATTAACAACTTGTTCCACTACTGGAGTTGCAACCGCATGAGCAACTGGATTAGTAGTTTGAACTATTGTTTTTTTTTCAACGTCGGTATTAGATGTGTTTTGAAAATCATCATCTAATCCGTAAACGATTCTTCCTGAATTGGAAAATCCATTATTCATTAAAGGTTGTTCTGGTGATGGCGCAGAGAAAGTTGGTACATTTGGCTGAGTTAAATTAGCCGTTACTCTTTGTTCATCTCCTAAAACATGAATGATTTTATTTGGTTCAGATGAGCTCACAATTTCTTGTTGTTGCTCAACATTAAAACCCGTTGCAATAATTGTTACAGCGATAGAATCTCCTAAAGATTCATCTTCACCAACTCCCATAATGATGTTTGCATTATGTCCAGCTTCCATTTGGATGTGATCGTTGATTTCACCGATTTCATCAATCGTGATTTCATTCTCACCAGAAACAATTAACAACAATACGTTTTTAGCACCTGTGATTTTGTTATCGTTTAATAACGGAGAATCTAAAGCAGAAACAATTGCTTCTTTTGCTCTATTTTCACCTGAAGCTAAAGACGAACCCATTATTGCAGTTCCACTGTTAGATAAAACAGTTTTAGCATCTTTTAAATCGATATTTTGTGTATAGTGATGTGTAATAACTTCAGCAATACCACGAGAAGCAGTTGCTAAAACTTCATCAGCTTTAGAGAAACCAGCTTTGAAACCTAAGTTTCCGTAAACTTCTCTTAATTTATTATTATTGATAACAATTAATGAATCTACTACTTTTCTTAATTTTTCAACTCCACGCAAAGCTTGTTCTTGACGAACTTTACCTTCGAATTGAAAAGGAATCGTAACGATACCAACTGTTAATATATCTCTTTCTTTAGACAATTGAGCAATTACCGGAGCAGCACCTGTACCTGTACCACCACCCATACCAGCGGTAATGAAAACCATCTTAGTATTTGAGTCTAATAATTGTTCGATTTCTTCTATACTTTCTAATGCAGATTGTTGTCCAACATCAGGATTTGCACCAGCTCCCAAACCTTCAGTTAACGCAATACCTAACTGAATTTTTGTTGGAACAGTACTGTTTTGAAGTGCCTGAGCGTCTGTATTACAAACAACAAAGTCAACTCCTTTAATCCCTTGATTAAACATGTGGTTAATGGCATTACTACCGCCACCTCCAACTCCGATTACTTTAATTACATTTGATTGATTTTTTGGTAAATCAAATGTGATGTTTTCAAATGTGTTATCCATTATTATGCGGTTTATTTATTCTGATTTATCGATAAATTCTTTAAACTTAGATAAAAAATTACCAAAAAATCTTCCTTTTATATTATCTACAGTCGAAGGCTTTTCAACTTCGCTTTCGATAATTACTTCTGTTTCTTTTTCTTTTATAACAACTTGTTCTTGTTCAATTTCTGTAACGGCATTAACCGTTTGAGCAACAACATTGGTTTTTGCAACTTGATAATAATCATCATTTTCATGTCCTTTTACATAAATCTGACTTCTAGAATTATTCAAATCACTTTCCATTGTTAAACCAACTCCAGTTGCATACAATGGTCTTGCTACAACTTTTGCAGAATCTCCTGCGATGTGTTCATTTGGAAAACCAATTCGTGTGTCAATTCCAGTAATGTATTCTACCAACTGTTTGATGTGTTTCAATTCAGACCCACCACCTGTAAGAACGATTCCAGCAATTAATTTTTTTCTTGGATTATCATATCCATAAGCTTTGATTTCAGAGAAAATCATTTCAATAATTTCAACTACACGAGCATGAATAATTTTTGAAAGATTTTTTAGAGAAATCTCTTTTGCATCTTGACCACGTAAACCTGGAATTGATACAATCTCATTATCTCTATTTTCTCCCGGCCAAGCCGAACCAAAACGTGTTTTTAATAACTCAGCTTGTTTTTCAATAATCGAACAACCTTCTTTTATATCTTCTGTTATCACATTTCCTCCGAATGGAACCACAGCCGTATGGCGAATAATTCCGTCTTTGAAAATAGCTAAATCTGTTGTTCCTCCACCGATATCGATTAAAGCAACACCAGCTTCTTTTTCTTCATTACTTAAAACAGCTTCTGCTGAAGCAAGTGGTTCAAGAGTTAAACCCGAAAGTTCTAATCCAGCATCTTTAACACAACGCCCTGCATTTCGGATAGAAGAAGATTGTCCAACAACTACGTGGAAACTTGCTTCTAATCTACGTCCATACATTCCGATTGGTTCTTTGATACCCGCTTCGTCATCGATTTTAAATTCTTGAGGAAGCACGTGAATGATTTCTTCGCCAGGTAACATCGTTAATTTCTGAACCTGATTAATCAATAATTCAATATCTGCATCAGAAATCACATTGTCTGGATTTTCTCTACTGATATATTCGTGATGTTGTATACTTCTGATATGTTGACCAGCGATACCAACCACCACATCTTTAATTTTATATCCCGATTCTGCTTCTGCTAAAGCAACCGCATTCTGAATCGATTGAATTGTTTGTGTAATATTATTAACAACACCTCTCTTAACACCTAAACTTTTGGCGTTTCCAACTCCTAAGATCTCGAGTTTTCCATACTCGTTTCTCTTTCCGACCATCGCAACAATTTTTGTTGTTCCGATGTCTAAACCTACAGCGATATTGTTCTTGTTCATAACTATTTTATTTCGTGCAAATAACTTGTTCAGTAAATCTTAAATTAACGTTCTTGTAATACGGAACGATTGTGTCGTTTTTAGAGTAGTGAAGGAAAGCTTTGTAATTATTAAATTTCTTTTCAACCTCTGTTAATCTACCAAACTCAACATTGTAATCGTATTCACGAACCGTCAAATTCAAACTTTGATCTGGATTTATTTTAATTCCAGTAATACTTTTTTTAAGAAAATCGTCTTCAAAAATCACATTCAACATCCGAATAAACTCTTGTCTATTCCGATCAGAAACCTTGCCTAAAACCACTGGTACATGCGCACTAAAATGATCTGACAACGGCATCCTTCCACCCTGCGTGTCAATGTAATATGAACCATTTCCTGTAAGAACTCTTGCTATTGCCGTCTTCTGAACTACTTCTGCATTTAAAACTCCATTCGCATCAAAATACACTTGCGATGAAGCAATCATTTCATTTTTTTGCAGTTCTTGCTCCAACTTATTCAAATCTAAATCATCTTTAAATACGTTGTTCGCATTTGGGAAATTTTGTTTCAACAAGTTATTAACCATTTCTTGTGTTATAAAATGGTTATTATTGCTCAAAAATTTCACTTCAATAGCATCAACTGTTCTTTGTTTTGAACGCGATTGCGCAAAAACAAATAGTCCAATTAGCGCAAAAATACTTAGCACTAAATACACATCGAACCAGTTGATTTTCTTTAACATTTTCTTATTTTAATCTATTTTCTAAAATCTCTTTAATTTCATCTACCATTTCTCCAATATCGCCAGCACCAATAGTAACCAAAACTTCTTCATTGGTTTCAGAAACGAATTGAATCAATTGTTCTTTTGAAATTAAAAATTTATTTTCATTTTTCATCTTATCTAAAAGAACTTGAGAAGTTACACCTTCCATCGGTAATTCACGAGCTGGATAAATATCTAACAAATAAATCTCATCGAACTTTGATAAACTCGTTGCAAAATCATCCATAAAATCATTTGTTCTACTGAATAAATGAGGTTGAAAAACAGCAACTATTTTTTTATTTGGATACAACTCACGAACCGCATCATAAACCGCATTTATTTCTGTTGGATGATGTGCATAATCATCGATAAAAACACATTTTTCCGTTCTAACTTTAAATGAAAAACGACGTCGTACTCCACTAAAAGTTGCTAACGCATCTTTGATTTGATCGGCAGTCAATCCGTATTTTCTTGCCATAGAAATAGCCAAACTTGCATTTAGCACATTATGTTCCCCAGGCATTTGTAAGTGAATATCTTTGATTGTTTCGTCTTCAAAACGCAAATCAAAAACACGCATTCCATTTTCTATTTTCAAATTTTCTGCAACAATATTTGTATTGGAATTGATTCCAACTTTTGTACCTTCAATCGCAACGTGATCGGCTACAAAAAGATTTTCTTTATCAGAAACTTTATCTGCAAATTCTTGAAACGATTTCTTGATTTCATCGTTAGTTCCGTAAATATCAAGGTGATCCGCATCGTTCGATATCACGCAAGCAATATTGGGGTGCAAATGTAAGAAAGATCTATCAAATTCGTCTGCTTCAACCACAGTAACTGTCTTGCCTTCGCCAACTAAATTTGAATTATAATTCTCTAAAACACCTCCTAAAAAAGAAGTCACATCAACCTTATTTTGAAACAAAATATGAGCTAACATACTCGAAGTCGTTGTTTTACCGTGTGTACCTGAAACTGCAAAACAGAATGAATTTTCAGTTATCAGTCCTAAAACTTCGGCACGTTTTTTTATTTCAAAATTATTCTCAATAAAATAATTCCATTCGCTATGATTTTTTGGAATCGCTGGTGTAATAACAACCAAAGTTTCTTCCTTATCAAAAAATGCTTTTGAAATCAATTCTAAATTATCTTCAAAATGAATTGCAATTCCTTCTGCTTCTAACTCATCAGTCAAATGCGTTCGTGTTTTATCGTAACCAGCAACATTTTTTCCTAATCGATGAAAATAACGTGCAATAGCACTCATTCCGATTCCTCCGATTCCGATAAAAAACACATTTTTTAAAGTTGCTATATTCATCTTATTTTATTAATTGTACTATTTGTTTTACTATATCTTTTGTTGCATCTGGTTTTGCAAGCTTTTTCAGATTTTCTGAAAGTGCTTTTGTATGATTTTCATCTGCAACAATTTTTTTAAATTCTGATTCGAAACGTTGGTCTAATTCAGATTCTTTGATTAAAATCGCACCGTTTTTATCTGCAATACTTTTAGCGTTTTTGGTTTGATGGTCTTCAGCTACATTTGGCGACGGGATAAAAATCACTGGTTTTCCAACAATTGCTAATTCCGAAACAGATGAAGCACCTGCTCTAGAAATAATCACATCAGCTGCAGCATAAAGCAAATCCATTTGTTCAAAAAAAGCATTTACTTGAACGTTTTCTGCATTGTGTTTTTTATATTCATCAAAATAAAACTTCCCACATTGCCAAATCACTTGCACATTGTTTTCAGTAAAGAAATTTAATTTCTGTTCGATTAACTGATTGATTTTTCTAGCTCCCAAACTTCCTCCTAAAACAACCACCGTTTTTTTGTTCGGATTCAAATTAAAACTTTCAATCGCTTGATTTCTTTTTGAATCAATGGTCAACAAATCTTGACGCACTGGATTTCCTGTTAATTGAATTTTTTCATTATCAAAAAAACGTTCCAATCCTTCATAAGCCACACAAATTGATTTAGCTTTTTTAGCCAACATTTTATTTGTAATTCCTGGATATGAATTTTGCTCTTGAATTACCGTTGGAATATTCATTGAACCTGCAACTTTAACCACAGCTCCACTTGCAAAACCACCCGTTCCGATTACTACATCGGGTTTGAATTTATTTATAATTCCGCGCGATTTAATCAAACTCGAAAGAAACTTAACAGGAAACATTAAATTACTTAAAGTTAATTTACGCTGAATTCCAGCAATCCATAAACCTTCGATTTGATAACCAGCCGCAGGAACTTTTTGCATTTCCATTTTATCTTGCGCACCAACAAACAAAATTTCAGCCTCAGGAAACTGAGCTTTAAGTTCGTTCGCAATAGCAATCGCCGGATAAATATGTCCGCCTGTTCCACCACCGCTAATTATAAATCTTGGATTCGTTTTCATTTTATTATTTATTAAGAACTGCGTTCATCGGATTATCTCCTTCTAATTCACGTTCTTCTTTATCTGCTAATTCTTGTTCTTCTAACAATCGTTTAAAAGCTTCTTGCTTTGCAGCATTATCAGCCATTTGTCTTTTTATTTCGTCTTCTTTTCGAGAAACACTTAATATGATTCCTAAAGAAAGACAGGTCATCCAAATCGAGGTACCTCCACTACTTACTAAAGGCAAAGGTTGACCAGTTGTTGGAAATATTTCTACGGCAACTCCCATATTGATAATCGCTTGGAATATGATAGAAAATCCAAGTCCGATGACGAGATACTTTCCAAAGAGATTTGGCGCTTTGTTACTTACTACCAAAAATCGGAAGAGCAAAAGAACATAAACTCCTAAAATCAACATTCCCCCAATAAATCCAAATTCTTCTACAATGATTGCATAAATAAAATCGGAAGATGATTGTGGAAGAAAATTCTTTTGAATGCTTTTTCCGGGACCAACTCCAAAAACTTCACCTTGAGCAATTGCAATTTTAGCATTCTCGATTTGATAACGATCAATATCTTTATCATCAGAACCAAAACGGTCAATACGAGCCACCCAAGTACTCAATCGTGATGGTGCATAATCTGGAAAAGCCTTAGCTGCAAAAAATGCCATAACTCCCATTACCAATCCAAATCCAAGAACTTTACCAAGGTATTTCAATGGATATTTCCCGATAAACAACAACATACAAACCGATGCAAAAATGATGGCCGCTGTTGAGAAATTGGATGGGAAAATCGGCAATATAATTAATCCGACAGGAGCCCAAACCCAAAGTAATGATTTATTGAACGAATATTCTTCATCACTAAATTTCCATAGAAACCAAGATAAATAAGCCATTAATGAAATCCATCCGATAGATGAAGGCTGAAATGACAAATTAATTCCAGGAATATTTAGCCATCTACTTGCATTTGCTCCTCCAATCATCATTCCTTGAGCGGCTGTTAAAAACAACAAACCAACAACAGGAATCCAAGCAATTGGAGCAAAATATTTCAATCGATCAAAAGGCATTCTATGAAACACAAAAACAATCACAATTCCGACAAGAATATGAAAGAAATGTTTCATCAACAAACCAATAATAGAACCTGTTCCTACGACGTGTACCAAGTTTGAACTGGCACTAAAAACAGGCATAAACGAGAACAGAGCCAACAAAATAACGTAGGCCCAAATAGCTTTATCACCTTCAAAACGGGATAATAACTTTCTCATAATTGGTTTTTATAATTTATTTACTTCTTCTTTAAATTGATCTCCACGATCTTCATAACTCTTAAACAAATCGAAACTTGCGCAACAAGGTGATAATAAAACCGTATCTCCTTGTTCTGCCATTTTGCTTGCTAACGAAACCGCATCTTTCATAGAAGCTGTTTCTAACATCACATCAACAACACTTGAAAATGCTTGTTTGATTTTTTCGTTATCCAAACCTAAACAAATAATCGCTTTTACTTTTTCGTTAACGAACGACATCAATTCATCGTAATCGTTTCCTTTATCAACTCCTCCAACAATCCAAATCGTTGGCGCATTTACACTTTCTAAAGCAAAATAAGTTGCGTTTACGTTTGTTGCTTTTGAATCGTTGATATATAAAACTTTGTTTACACGATTTACTTTTTCTAAACGATGCGGAACTCCGTCAAAGTTTGATAAACTCTCACGAATAGTTTGTTTACGTACACGCATCATCTGCGCTACTAATGTTGCTGCCATAGCATTTTTTACATTATGTTTTCCTTCTATAGCAATTTCATTAGTTGGAATTGTAACGTTTTCTTCTTTTATCATCGCTATTATGTTGTTATCTTTTAAATATGCACCTTGCTCTAAAACTTGTGTTAATGAAAAAGGTACTAATTGTGCTTTTGTTTTATTACTTTTTAACCATTTCTGGATTTCGATGTCATCAGCATCATAAATCAAATAATCTTCTTCGGTTTGATTCATAGTGATTCTGAACTTTGCATCGATATAATTTTGATATTCGTAATTGTATCTATCTAAATGATCTGGACTTAGATTAGTAATAATTGCAATATGTGGTTTGTAATTTTCGATTCCATCTAATTGGAAACTACTTAATTCAAGTACATAAGCTCGGTCTGGATTTTCAGCAATTTGTTGTGCATAACTATCTCCAATATTCCCAGCAATTCCGATATCTAATCCAGCTTGCTTTAGAACGTGATGTGTTAGCAAAGTAGTTGTTGTTTTTCCATTACTACCGGTTATTCCAATTGAAATATTATTGGCGTAAGGAAAAGCAAATTCGATTTCAGAAATCACTTTAACTCCTTTAGACAACAAATCTTTTACAATCTGAACCTTATCAGGAATTCCAGGACTTTTCATAACCACATCGGCTTGAAGAATTCGATCAACTGAATGTTGATTCTCTTCCCACTCAATACCTTGTCCGTTCAAAACATTTTTATAATGTTCTTTAATCGAACCTGCATCTGACAAGAAAACTTCAAATCCTTTTTGTTTTCCAAGAATTGCCGTTCCAACACCGCTTTCGCCTCCACCTAGTACAACTAACTTCATACTATCTTAATTTTAATGAAATCACACAAAAAATTGCTAAGAAAATAGCCACAATCCAGAAACGAGTAACGATTTTACTTTCGTGATAACCTTTCTTCTGAAAGTGATGATGTAAAGGCGACATTAAGAAAATTCTACGTCCTTCACCATATCTCTTTTTTGTGTATTTGAAATAACTAACCTGCAAAACGACTGATAAATTTTCTGCTAAGAAAACACCACATAAAACAGGAATCAATAATTCTTTACGAACTGCGATTGCAATAACAGCAATAATTCCACCGATGGTTAAACTTCCAGTATCTCCCATAAAAACTTGAGCTGGATAGGTATTGTACCACAAGAAACCGATTAAAGCTCCAACAAAGGCGGCAATAAAAATGGTCATCTCACCAGAGTTCGGAATATACATTACGTTCAAGTAATTTGACAAAACAAAATTTCCTGAAATAAATGTAAAAGCTGCTAAAGCCAAAACCGTAATTGCAGAGGTTCCTGCCGCTAAACCATCAATTCCATCTGTAAGATTTGCACCATTTGAAACAGCTGTTACAATAAAAATTACAATTGGAATAAAAATCAACCAAACGTAGTTCTCGTAACCATCACCCATCCACGAAATCAATTGTCCGTAATCGAATTCGTTATTTTTGAAAAAAGGAATTGTTGTAGCCGTTGACTTTACATCGTATTTACTAATCGTTTCGGTTTCTAATAAAATACTTGGCGTATCACGAACCGTCACACTTGGATGAAAATATAAAATTCCCCCAACGATTATTCCTAAACCAATTTGACCAATAACTTTAAATCTTCCTTTTAAACCTTCTTTATCCTTTTTAAATATCTTAATATAATCATCTAAAAAACCGATTGCTCCCATCCAAATGGTGGTTAAAATCAAAAGTAAAATATAGATGTTATCTAACTTTGCGAATAATAAAACTGGAATTAATGTTGAAATTATAATAATAATTCCACCCATTGTAGGCGTTCCTGCTTTTTCATTCTGACCTTCTAAACCTAATTCACGAACTGTTTCTCCAATTTGTTTTTTACGTAAGAAGTCAATAATTCGTTTACCAAAAATCGTTGAAATCAACAATGAGAACAATATCGCCATCCCAGAACGAAATGTTATATACTGAAACACTCTGATTCCTGGAATATCAAAATATTGATCTAAATATTGAAATAAATAATATAACATCTTATGCTTTTAAAAATTCTTGAACCAATTCATAATCATTGAAATGGTATTTAACTCCTTTAATTTCTTGATAATCTTCGTGACCTTTTCCTGCGATTAAAATAATATCACCAGATTTTGCAAGTTTACAAGCCGTTTTAATTGCTTGAGCACGGTCTTCTATTGTAAGAACTTTTCTCACATTATGAGCTTCAACTCCAGCTTCAATTTCAGAAAGAATCACCATCGGATCTTCATTTCTTGGATTATCTGAAGTAAAAATCACTTGATTACTCATCTCTGAAGCAATCTGTCCCATTTCTGGACGTTTGGTTTTATCTCGATTACCGCCGCATCCCACAACAGTAATTAATTGTTCATTTCTTGTACGAATTTCTTCGATTGTTTTTAGTACATTTTCAAGCGCATCTGGCGTGTGTGCATAATCTACAATAGCTGTAATCTTATCATCAGAAACAAAATATTGGAATCGACCGGAAACACTTTTCAATGTACTTAATTGTAATAAAACTTCGTCTTCGGGCAATCCTAAATTTATTGCTGCTCCATAAACCGCAAGTAAATTTGAGGCATTAAATGCACCGATTAGCTGCACCCATATCTCATTATTTTGAATACGCATCAACATTCCTGAAATTTGACTTTCTAAAACTTGACCGTGAATATCTGCAACATTTTTTAGACCGTAAGAAAGTTTATTTGCCTTGCAATTTTGCAACATAAATTCACCATTCTTATCATCTGCATTTGTAATTGCAAAAGCTTTTTTATCTAATTGATCAAAGAAACTTTTCTTAACATCACGATATTCAGCAAATGTTTTGTGATAATCTAGATGATCGTGAGATAGATTTGTAAAAAGTCCGCCGTTAAAATCTAAAGCTGCTGTACGTTTTTGAGCAATTCCGTGAGAACTCACTTCCATAAAACAATACTGACATCCAGCTTCAACCATCTGAGCTAGATATTTATTTATAGAAATCGAATCGGGTGTGGTATGTGTCGCAGGAAAAGTTCCTTGACCAATCATCACTTTCACCGTTGATAACAACCCAACTTGAAAACCAGCTTGCGAAAATAAATTATACAACAAAGTTGCAATCGTTGTTTTTCCGTTTGTTCCTGTTACTCCAACTAATTTTAATTTTGTTGAAGGATTATCATAAAAATTAGAAGCTAAAAATGCTAAAGCTTCATTAGAATTTTCGACTTGAATATAAGTTACCTCTTGATTTAAATCTATTGGTAAAATTTCGCAAACAATCACCGAAGCACCTAAATCAATCGCTTTTTGAATGTAATTATGACCGTCAACTTCTGTCCCTTTGATTGCTACAAAAATTGTCGATGATTTTACAGAACGCGAATCGAAAGTTATAGCATCAATAGCAATATCAACAGAACCAATTATTGATTTTGTTGAAACATTTGCTAATATATTTTCTAATTTTCTCAAGATAATTCTAATATAATTGTTTGTGTTCTATCTAATGTTTGTCCTACTTGAATGGATTGCGATTTTACTTTTCCAAATCCAGTTGTTTTTACTCGAACTCCTAAATTCTCTAAAATTGCAATAGCATCCATCGGACTTAATCCGACTACATTTGGCATTTTATTACCTGTGTTTTTTACAGTCGAATAATATTTTTCATATTTCTTATTAATCTCAGGAAGCGTTTTATCGATGTCTTTTATTTCCTTTATCGAAGGAACATCGGTGAAAATCTTTTGTGCCAAACGTTTAAAAACTGGTCCAGCAACATCACCTCCATAATAACTTCCTTTTGTAGGACGGTGAATCACAACGATACAAGAATACTTAGGTTCTTCCGCCGGAAAATATCCCACAAACGAAGAAGCATAATACATTCCACCTCCACTTTTACCATAATTCATTTGAGCTGTTCCTGTTTTACCAGCCATTGAAAAATCGGTAGAATATAATCGATGACCTGTTCCTCCTTTTTTCTTCATAACATTCTTTAGAATGTCTTGCATTTCACGGACTACTTGCGGTTTTACAATTTGCGGATTGATTACTTGCGTTTCAAAAACCTTAACGGAATTATTAACATCGCGAATTTCCTGAACAAACTGAGGCTTAACCATTTTTCCATCATTAGCCACTGCGTTATAAAGCGCCAATGTTTGTAATGGTGTTACTAAAATTCCGTATCCATAAGCCATCCAAGGCAAAGCAATCTTACTCCAATTTCGATCTCCAGGAACTGGAATATATGAAGAAGCTTCTCCTAACAAATCAATTCCTAAAGGTTTATTGAATCCAAAACTTTCCAATTTATCAGTGAACTCTTTTGGATTATCTTTAAAAGCTTCATTAACCGCCTGTGTAACAACAGTATTTGATGAAACTTCAAAACCTCTAGCTAAAGATATTTTTCCATAACCTCTATTATTCGAATCTCTAACTCTTTTACCTGAAAACGTCACTAAACCATTATGCGTGTCATAAATTGTTGCTGTATCTGCCTTTCCTTCATCAAGTAAAGCTAAATATGACGCCAACTTAAATGTAGAACCTGGATCATGTTTTTCAACAACTGCATAATTTATCGTTTCTGAATAACTTCCATTTTCGCCTAATCCTAAATTAGAAATTGCTTTTATGTGACCAGTTTCGGTTTCCATAACGATTACCGTTCCGTGATGCGCCCCAAAATCTTCTAATGCTTTCAGAAGCGCGTGATGCGCAATATCCTGAATGTAAACATCAATCGTTGTAATGATATCTAAACCATCTCTTGGATCAATCTCATTTTCATCGCCGATTGGTTTCCATAAACGTTTAGACATTTTTTGAACCTTACGACGACCTTCTTTACCTGTAAGATAATCTGTAAAAGCTGCTTCAACACCTTTTCTAGTTATCGAACCATCGTCATTAATACGTTCATAACCAATCGTTCTGTTTGCAATCATTCCCATCGGATATTCACGAACATTAACTTGATCGATAATCATTCCGCCTTTATTCTTTCCTAAATTAAAAAGTGGAAAAGATTTCAAACGCATATAATCGGTATAACTCAACTTAGTTGCGATGTGTAAATACCTTTTTTTATTAGAACGTGCTCTCCTAAAATCAGATTCATATTGACCAGAAGTTTTTCTTTTTAGAAACTTAGCTAACGAATCCGATAATGGTTTTATATTTTTTTCAAAATTCTCATCTGTTGGTGCAAAAGGATCAAAGTATATGGTGTATTTTGGAATTGATGTCGCCAATAAACTTCCATCTGCTGAATAAATATTACCTCTATTCGCAGGAATACTTTCGTCTTTGATGGTTAAACTGTCAGCTTTACTTCTCCATTTTTCTCCATCTTTAAACTGAATAATGGACATCTTAGCAAAAATCCCGAAGCAAATCAGCAACATAAAACCGAAAACTAAATAGGCTCTATTATTTTCGTTTTTGTTAGCTAATCCCATAAATCAAAAAATCCTTTTTCTTCTTTTTCTACAACTACTTTAATTTTTTTAGGCGGAACACTTGATGGAAAAATCTCTAATGTTTCCATTTTTCTTGAAATCGTAGATTCCATTTTCAATTGCATCAATTCTGAACGGCGATCAACAAATTCAGAACGCATTTCTTTTACTTCTTCATTCAAATCACGGAGATTCATTGTCTTTTGCTCATAAAAATGATTATTTGCAATCAAAACAAGCGCCCATAAAACCACATAAATAATAAATAGCCAATTATAAATAGAATGACCTTCTACTAAATATTTGGCTTTTATGATATTATATATGTTCATTTATTTTTTTTCTGCAATTCTTAATTTAGCACTCCGTGCTCTATTATTTATTTTAATTTCCTCATCTGAAGGAATAATCATTTTTCCAATTAATTTAAAAGGAACTTCAAAACGACCAAACATATCTTTTTCAGGTTCACCTTCAAACATTCCGTTTTTCATATAACGTTTAACTAAACGATCTTCTAAGGAATGATAAGAAATCACACTCAATCTTCCGTTTGGAGCTAAGATTTCTAAAGATTGTTCTAAAAATTCTTTTAAAACATCCATCTCTTGATTTACTTCAATACGAATGGCTTGATAAATCTGAGCTAAAATCTTATTGCTTTTATGTCCAGGTAAAAAACGAGACAATATTTGTTTTAATTGTTCTGAATTTTTGATTTCATTTTCTGCTCTTGCAGTAACAATAACCGAAGCCATTGCTCTTGCATTTGTCAATTCTCCATATTGAGAAAGAACGCTTGCAATTTGACTTTCGTCGTAATCATTAATAACGTTATAAGCAGAAAGTCCACCTTTACGATCCATTCGCATATCTAATTCTGCTTCAAAACGAGTAGAAAAACCGCGCTCAGCAACATCAAATTGATGTGATGAAACTCCTAAATCGGCTAAAATTCCATCGACTTGTTTAACTCCGTGAAAACGTAAAAAACGTTTTATGAATCTGAAATTCTCATTTATTAACTGAAAACGATCATCGTCAATAATATTAGCTAAAGCATCTTCATCTTGATCAAAGGCAAACAATTTTCCGTTTGGCCCTAATCGTTTCATGATTTCTCTTGAATGACCTCCTCCTCCAAAAGTCACATCCACATAAATTCCGTCAGGTTTAATATTTAAACCATCAACCGTTTCTTTTAATAAAACCGGATTGTGATATTCGTTATTCTCCATTGTCATCTAAATTTCCCATTACTTCTTCGGCTAAATCACCAAAGTCTAAATCATCGTTTAAAATATCTTCATACAATTGTTTGTCCCAAATTTCAATCACATTGACTTTAGATGAGAAAACGACATCTTTTGATATTTTTGCAAAATCAATCAGGTCTTTCGACAACAAAAAACGACCTGCATCGTCAATTTCTACCGTTTTTACACCTGCCATAAACTTGCGAACAAACAAATCATTTTTGCGAACAAATCTATTTAGCTTATTGATTTTAACCATCATCAATTCCCATTCAGCCATTGGCCACAACTCAACGCAAGTTTCAAACACAGAACGCTTTAAAACAAAACCTTCGGAAATAGCAGGAATCTGCTTCTTTAAAGAAGCAGGAATCATGACCCTTCCTTTGGTGTCAATTTTACATTCGTATGTACCTACAATTGAATTCAACTTTACCTTTTGATTTTAGTAATAGCAAATGTAAATATTTTTTTACCACCTTTTACCACTTTTTACCACTTTGTTGATATTTTTTTCCACAATCTTAAAAAACGACTTTCAAAAACATAAGTACTTCATTTACAATGATTAAATATTTTTCATGATTTTCTATCTTTCCTTGATTTATTTTAAATATTCAATCAGAAACAATACAACAAAATACATTCTTATCAATGAAAATACATCTCGAAACGAAATAAAATGTTTATAAAATCGTTAATAAAAAACAAAGTTTTATTTAAAGAAACTAATAAATAATAAATAAAGAGAAAAATAGTATATTTGCCTATTATAGAATAATCGCAAAAAAATTAAATGGAGCGAAAAATAAAAGAAGAAGGAAAATTCAGATACGCAGAATACGGCGAAGGCAAACCAATAATAATTTTACACGGATTAATGGGCGGCTTGAGTAATTTCGATGGAGTTGTCAATTATTTTCCGAAAAAAGGTTATCGTGTAATTTTACCTGAACTACCGATATACACGAATAGTATTTTAAAAACAAGTGTAAAAGCATTTGCTAAATTCACACACGATTTCATAAAACATTTAGGACTTAAAGATGTTATTTTATTAGGCAACTCTTTAGGAGGCCACATTGCATTACTTCACACAAAACTTTACCCTGAAAACGTAAAGGCAATGGTAATTACAGGAAGTTCTGGATTGTACGAAAGCGCAATGGGAGATTCATACCCAAGAAGAGGTGATTACGAATTTATCAAGAAAAAAGCAGAGGACGTATTTTACGACCCAGCAATTGCTACAAAAGAAGTTGTTGACGATGTTTTTGCAACGGTAAATGATCGAATGAAATTGATTAAAACTTTAACCATTGCCAAAAGCGCGATTCGTCATAATATGGCAAAAGACTTACCAAAAATGTCAACTCCAACTTGTATTATTTGGGGAGCGAATGACAAAGTAACACCACCTGATGTTGCTGTAGAATTTGAAGAATTATTACCAGACGCAGATTTATATTGGATTGATAAATGTGGACATGCCGCAATGATGGAACATCCAGATGAGTTCAATGAATTATTAGACGCTTGGTTAACAAAAAGAAAATTTTAACGAATGAAAATAAATACCGCAGAATTTGTAATTAGTAACTCAGATGTTTCTAAATGTCCGAATGAACCTTTACCAGAATATGCTTTTATTGGCCGTTCTAACGTTGGTAAATCATCGTTAATAAACATGCTAACCAATAATAAAAACTTAGCAAAAACATCTGGGAAACCAGGAAAAACACAATTAATAAATCACTTTAAAATCAATTCAAACTGGTTTTTAGTAGATTTACCAGGTTATGGATACGCTAAAGTTTCAAAGAAAACGAAATCGGTTTTTCAACAATTCATTACCGAATATTTTGAAAAAAGAGAACAACTTGTTTTGGCTTTTGTTTTAATTGATATACGTCACGAACCACAGAAAATTGATTTAGAATTCTTAACATATTTAGGAGAAAGCGGAATACCTTTAAGTATTATTTTTACTAAAGCAGATAAAGTTCCAAGAAGCAAAGTAAATAATCTAGTAGCTTCGTACAAAAAAGCTTTATTAGATGGAGAATGGGAAGAAATGCCTCCGTATTTTATAACTTCTTCTGAAACAGAATTAGGTAGAGATACTATTTTAGAATACATTGACCAAATCAATAAAGATATTTTTAAGAACGATAGTTTTATATAAAAAAAGACAACTTCTATAAGTTGTCTTTTTTGTTACATATATATTGTAAATAATAAAGTTATTAAAACAGCGAAAATAAGTAATGCAAAATAAAACTGTTTTAGCACTTTTAACTTGTTAATACTGATTAATAAAATCAAAAATAAAGGAATTAAAAAAATTGCTATTACTGAAATTATTGATGTCATTTCAAATAAAGCTCCAACAATTACAAATCGATACATATCGAAATTTTGAACCACATTCCAATACAAAAAAAGCAAAATACTAACTATTAAAGTTAGATTAGCAAAAGATTTATTTTCAGCTAATTTATTCATAAGTGTTTTTTTTTTTAGAAAAACTAATATAACAAAAAAATCCGATAGCTTCAAAACTATCGGATTTTATATTATTTGTGTAACTCAAGTTTTTCTGCAAAATAAGCACAGAAATCACGCATCGTATCACTCATTTTTTTATCATCTGTTGCACGCTCAAAAGTATCAGCCATTGCAACTAAAGTTTGATGAAAGAACTTCTTCATTTCATCAACTGGCATATCTTTCGTCCATAAATCAATTCGAAGTGTTTCTTGAACTTTACTATCCCAAATTGAAAGTAACATCGCTTTCGCTGTATCGTTTTCAATTCCTCCATCAGGAGCTGTCCATCTTAAAATTTCAGGAACTTTGTTTTCGTCTAATTCAACTTGAATTTTAATTTCAGACTTATTTAATTGACCCATTATTTCTTAGGTTTATATTTAGAATTATCAAATATCTCTTTTGCATCTTTAGCAAAAAGTTCTTGCAAAGTTACATTATTATTTTTCATATACGAACGAACAATCTGCCATCCAATCCAAACTCCAACTCTACCCGGTGACTCATCATCCAAATCTAAATAGAATTTTGAGAAAGGTGCATTTTGAATAAATCGACCATAAAGCTTTGAATCTGAATCATAAATCAATTTATTTTCAATAAAATACTTCCACATATGAGATTCATTATCAAAACACCATTGGATTTGTTCTGGAGAATATCCCATTTTCACATCGTCAGAAGCATTCGGAATTAACAAATCTTTAGCGTACATAATTTTCCCAGAATAAATTATTTGAGATAAAAACTGACGATCATTTGGATAAGATAATTGAGTTGTAATAAAACTTTCTGCTAAATCAGAAGTAATTTGAGTAGGTTCAAAACCGCCTAACAAATACGTATCAAAAACTTCATAAAAACGATGGTCTTTACCTAAATACGTATCCAACGAAATGATCGAAAGCGAATCTGTATAAATTGTTTTCGCATCTACATCAACTTCCGAAATCAACGTAACGACTTTACCTGGTTTTTGATTCGGAAAATAATATTTGATGTGTTTGAATAACGATTCCAAATCTGTTTCTAATTGCTTCGTATCAGCAAATTGTGTTTGCACTTCTTTGTAAAGTACTTTAAACAAAGAATCATTTCGTTTATTCATCCATTCTTCATCAGCAACATTTGCAGGAAGTAGAAACGGATATTTTTGTTTTAGTTTTGAAAATTCGGCATCAGGAGTTTCGACAAATTCTTTATCAAAACGAAGTACCTGAACCTCAACCGGAATTTCTTCAATTTCGCTATTAACCTTTGCTTTTTCTGAACAACTCGTCAGTCCGATTGCAGCAAATAAAATAAATAGATATTTCTTCATAGTTTGGAAAACAAGATTATTTCTTAACTTTATAAATGAATTACAAATATAACACAGCTCGATTAAAATCAATACAACTTTATGACATCATCCACATTTAAAAGTAAAGAAATCACAGAACTAATTGTGAACTGGTTAAAAACATACGCAGAAACAGCTCATGTAAAAGGTTTTGTGGTAGGAATTTCTGGCGGAATCGATTCAGCTTTAACCTCAACCTTGTGCGCAATGACTGGTTTACCAACACTTTGTGTAGAAATGCCCATTCACCAAGCTGCAAGTCAGGTTTCAAGAGCACAAGAACATATTTCGTATTTAAAAGCAAAATTCAATACTGTTTCAAGCGCTGTTGCCGATTTAACTCCAACTTTTGATTTGATGGTTGAAAGCTTTCCGAAAGGTGAAGATGAAGCACGTTTAAATTTAACTTTAGCCAATACAAGAGCGCGTTTACGAATGACTACCTTGTATTATTTCGCAGGAATTCACCAAGCTTTAGTTGCTGGAACAGGAAACAAGGTTGAGGATTTTGGCGTTGGATTCTACACAAAATATGGAGATGGTGGCGTTGATGTAAGTCCGATTGCAGATTTAATGAAATCAGAAGTTCGTGAATTAGCAAAATATTTAGGCGTTCCGTCTAGTATCATCGTTGCAAAACCAACCGATGGTTTATTTGGTGATGATCGATCTGATGAAGATCAATTAGGCGCAAGTTATGAAGAATTGGAAATGGCGATGTTAGCTAAAGAAGCTGGTAAAACAGAAACTGATTTTGAAGGTCGTGAATTGGAAGTTTTTAAAATTTACAGTCGTTTAAACCGAATCAACCAACATAAAATGAATCCGATTCCAGTTTGTGAGATTCCAAAAGAATTGAAATAATTTTTAATATCTACAATAAAATGAAACTTCTTTATTTATTATCCTTATTGTTTCTATTTTCAAATTGTAAATCACATTTTGATAATGTACCAATTGGAATATATAATGAAGCTGATAGATATGGTTATGATGTGAAAGATTCTGAAATTTCATTTTTTAATAAAAATAAAATTGGAATTAAATCTGATGGTGATACTTATTTTCCTCAAAATTATAGAATAACAATCCCTAGAAAAATCAAAACAGTAAATGGTATAAATAGAATTGATTTTATAGATTATTTCAAAAATAAACTTTTAATAATTGATTCTGGTTATAAACGTAATATTAAACCAATAAATGAGTGGAAGGAGATTAAAGATGATGACCTTGTTTTAATTTATTTAAATGATTATTACAATAAATATTTAGAAGATTTACCTGAAAAAAGTGATTACAAACTTTTTTATGATGGACAATCGTATATTGTTTTTTATAACTGGAAAGATACTAAAGAAATGAATTTTAAATCTATTCTTAATAGTTTTGAATACACGAATTAAACAAAAGAAAAAGTCTGCCTTAAGAAAGCAGACTTTTTTGTTATTTACTAAAATCGAGACATTACCCGACCTAATTGATAGGAGAATGAATTAGCTAATTTATTATAATCAACGGCTTCGGTTAAAATTTCAAAATTATTACCCGATGAATTTTCAGATAGTTTATTTTTAATTTCATCCACAATCTGATTTACCAAATACCAACGTAACGTTAAAATGGTTTCAAACACATATTGTGAAACACCTTGGTCTTTGGTTTTTACAAAAATATGCTGACGTTCCCATTCGTGTACTTCATATTTTTCTTCGTTCATAATAATCGAAGTAATTTCTTCAGCAAATTCAGGCTTTAAACGCGTTAAATATTCTTCTAAATTCCAATATCCTTTTTGATGATAAAACGCAATAATATCTTTATAAATATCACGGAATAGCGGATTGCTCAACTCAACCTCATCGTCTTGCAAACTCAAATAAACTTTATCAAAAACTTTACGTGTAACTTTTACCGTAACTTCTTCAACGGTTTCTTCGATTTCATTAGCTTGTAAAACCAACTCGTTAAAAGTTTCTTCATAATTTCCGTAAATCAACAAAATCTCAATGATTTTACGTTCTAATAAAAACATAATATCAACCTTCTCTTTTTTGATTTCTTCTGGAGATTCAAGTTTTTTTACAACCTCAAATTTCTTTTCTTGAACAAATTTCTTGTTGGCTTCTTGAAGTTCCTTTTTGCCGATGTTCGCTAAAGTACTAAAAAGCACATCTTCAGAAATATCCATAATTCGAGCCGTTTCTTGAATATAAACTTCACGCTGAATATTGTCTGGAATCTTAGAAATACTCGAAACCATATCTCGAATTAAATCGGCTTTTTTTATCGGGTCGTTCTTCGCATCTTGCATTAACAACGAAGCTTTGAAACGAATAAAATCCGTTGCGTTATTTTCGAAATAACTCAACAATTCATCGTGTGGTGTTTTTTTTGCAAAACTATCTGGGTCATCTCCATCAGGAAACGTACAAACACGAACATTCATTCCTGCTTCCAAAATCAAATCAATCCCACGAATCGAAGCTCGTAATCCCGCTGCATCGCCATCAAAAAGAACCGTTATATTTTTGGTTAAACGACTGATTAAACGAATTTGGTCTGGCGTTAAAGCCGTTCCCGAAGATGCAACAACATTCTCAATTCCCGCTTGATGCATTTGGATCACATCGGTATAACCTTCAACCAAATAGCAGTTATCTAATTTTGCAATGGATTGTTTAGCGTGGAAAATACCATAAAGCACTTTACTTTTATGGTAAATATCACTTTCAGGCGAATTTAAATATTTAGCTGCTTTTTTATCGTTTGTCAAAATTCGACCACCAAAACCTAGAACACGTCCCGACATACTTTGGATTGGAAACATCACACGACCTTTAAAGCGGTCGAATTTCTTGTCTTCTTTTACAATCGTTAAACCCGTTTTTTCTAGAAATTCCAATTGATAACCTTTTCCTAAAGCATCATTTGTAAATGCATCCCACGAATCTGGCGAATATCCTAAACTAAACTTTTCAATGGTTTGCATAGTAAAACCACGTTCTTTGAAATAAGACAAACCAATTGCTTGACCTTCGTCTGAATTCAGCATGATTTTAGAAAAGTATTTTTTGGCATATTCAGATACCAAGAACATACTTTCCTTTTCGTTCATTTGTTCTTTTTCCTCGTTGGTTTGTTCGGTTTCTTCAATTTCGATATTGTACTTTTTTGCTAAATATCGAATCGCTTCTGGATACATAAAATGTTCGTGTTCCATAATAAAAGCAATCGCATTTCCGCCTTTTCCAGAACTGAAATCCTTCCAGATTTGTTTGGCTGGTGAAACCATAAACGAAGGAGATTTTTCGTTCACAAACGGACTTAAACCTTTGTAATTACTACCGGCTTTTTTTAATGTAACAAAGTCGCCAATCACTTCTTCAACGCGAATTGCATCGTAAACGGCATCTATGGTGGCTTTTGAAATCATTATAATCTTCTAAAATTTATACAAACAAAACTACAAAAAAAAGCGTGCCTTCTAAGCACGCTTCAAACTAATTTATCAACTAGTTTCCTAATTCAATTTGTATTCCTAAAGTCCAATATTTTTGGTCTTGCGCATTGTTTTTAAACACCGGAGCTAAACCATATTTTCCGTAAAGTTTAACATCTCCTTTTCCAACATAAGCCATTAAACCGTAATCAAAATCATTTACATTCCATTTTCCGTGTTGCTTCTCAGTTATCTTATAACCGTTTTCATCTTTATATGAAACGAATTGTTTAGAATTGATGTTGTAAGCTACATAACCTCCAAGTCCAAAATTGATTCTATCTTTTGTAATGAATTTTCTGTTTGCAGAATTATATTCTTTTGTAGAAAAATCAAAATCTAAAGCAATTGGAATATTAATGTAAGAATTTCTAAAAAAAGTATGCGCCTTTCTTAAATTTTGAGGTGATGTTTGTAAAACCGTTTGATTTCCATCCAATACAAAAACACGATTATCCGTTGCTGCAACCGAATTATAAGACAAAGTCAGACCGTATTTAATACCTAAAAGATTGCTTTCTTTTGAAAACGGACGACGTTGAACAACTCCAAATTCAAAACCTGTAGAACGCAAATAACCAAAATCTGAGTTTGCGAATTGATTATCTTTAGCCATATTCACAAAACCAAAACGAACCTGAAAACTTGTCGTTGGCTTATAAACAACCGTTGTATCTTTAACCGTTCTTCCAACATATTTGTAAACGGTTTCTTTGATATCGATTTCTTCAACTTCTGGAATAGAATCGTTTGTTTGCGCTTTTACAGCCGTTCCTATAAATATAACAGCTAATACTAGTAATACTTTTTTCATCATTTCTTTTTTTAATTTTTAGTTCCTTGCCAAGTTCCTGATAAACTTAATAATGTATTTGTCCAATTTCCTTGCCCAGAATTTGCGTTTAACGTTCCGTTGAATACACCAACAACTGAATTATTTACATAAAAATCAGCATCTAAATCACCTGAATCACTAACCGTTCCTTTCATTGTAAAAACTGTTGATGCAACAGGACTACTTGCTTGACCCGTAAATTCACCATTTGCATCGATTTGAGCAGTCCAAGTTCCAGAAGCTTCTCCAGAATAAGTTCCCGTCCAAGTTCCTTTAAATTTAGATTCTGTTTGAACATTTTCTGTAGAATTGTCATCTGATGAACAAGATGTAAAAGATAATGCTGAAACAAGTAAAACTGCAGCTAAAATGATTTTTTTCATAATTTTAATTTTTTTTTAAATTGATTTTTAATTGTGATTTTACAAACATAAATAATAGCAAATTTAGATAATATCTAAGCTTATTCCGATATTTAAAAAGTTTTGTTTGAATTCTGAATTTTTAAATGTTGGATTTAAATTATAAGTTGCAAACAACGAATATTTTTTATACCCAAAATAAGCACCAACTCCATAAACAAATTGATTAACTCCGTAAGCACCAATTTCCCTGTTTTTATGTTCTTTACCTGGAGTTTTGTATTTCATAATCTGAGTAACTTTTTTATTACCATAACCTGCAAATCCTCCAATTCCCATAAAATAGGATTGTCTCGAACGCAAGATCACATTGCCGTATTCATCTTCCTTCTTTTTAGAAAAATCGTATTCGAAATATGCCGAAACACGAATTTCTCCAAAATCGATTCTAGATTTTTTCAAAGGTTTTTCATAATCAACCAAAACCGTTTGGTTATCAACCACATCAAGCACTTTTTGATTGGCTGGTTTAACGTAATTAATCAAAGAAGTCCATTCGTAACGTAAATAATAATGTGAATTATCTTTCATCAATCTAGTTTTTCCTCCAACACCAATTTTTAGCGAAGAAAAAGGTTTTGTTTTATAAATATCTGAATTAATTTTTCCATCAACCAATAGTAAATTAGTTCCAAAACCTAACGACATTACCACATACGAGCGCTTTTCAACTAAACTTTTTATGTAATCATTTAACGAAGCTTTCATATCCAATTCATTATTAATTTTAACTTGGATAGCTTCGTTGATTTCTTTTTCTGATTTTAACGTTGCTTCATCAATTTTATTTGCATAAAAAATAGCTTTTTCATTTTTTAAAACTTCTGCCTTCTCTTGTGAAATTTCATTATTTTTTAATTGCTGTTCAATTAGTAATAAATCTTTCTTCAAAGCTTCTTTATTCTCTTTAATTGATTTATCTAATTGATTTGAGATTTTGTTAATTTGAGATTGAAAAATTTCTGATTTTTTTTCATTATTATACGCTAAGCTTTCTTTAAAAATAAAATAGTTATCCTTTTTTTCAACCTGAACAGAATCATTCGATTGTCCGTACATTTTACATAGCAAACTTGCTAAGAAAACAGAAATATAAATTATTATTCTATACATAACTTATTGATTTATATTATTCAATGCCGTTTTAACTTCTTCAAATTTATGTTTCATTTGCTTGAATTGTGAAGCTGACTTTTCAACATTTTTCTCATACTCAGCAACCATCAACAATTTTTTAGGATCAACTTTTGATGTAGGAATTTCTTGTTTTTCTTGTTGAACTTCAACAATTTCTTGTTTGTTTTCTTCAATCGAAACTATTTCTCTATCCACTTTAACTTCTAACTCATTTAATTGCTCTTTTTCAATTTTTGGAAGATGTGCAATTGCTTTATTTTCCGATTTCGCTTTAATAATTTTAGGTTCAGAAACAACTTCATTTTGATGTGATTTTGCCTCTTCAATTTCTTCAACTTCTTCGTTTCGATTTTCTTCGATTACCAAATTTTCCGTTGGTTGGATTTGAATTACGTTTGGTTCTATCGAATCGGAATTCATCTTAAAAAAGAAAGTTCCTAAACTCACAAATACTAAAATTGAAGCTGCAATAAACAAATAGGTTCTTGGTGATTTCTTTGTTGTTTTCACTTCTTGATCATTCAACATCATTTCAAGCTTATCCCAAGCTTGTGCGCTTGGTTGGATTTTCCGCTCGTTTAATTTTTCTTTGATATTTTTTTCAAACTGCTCCATTATAATATCTTTTTATCTTGTAATTGAATACGTTCTTGTAATAATTTTCGTGCGTGTGCGAGTTGCGATTTGGATGTTCCGACTGATATTTTCAACATTTCAGCAATTTCTTGATGTTTGTAACCTTCAACAATCGAAAGCACAAAAACCATTTTACAACCTTCTGGCAAATCGTCAATCAATTTCTGAATCGCTTCAACTTCATACAAACTATCGTTTTCAAAATGGCATTCTTCTTTATAAGAAACATCTTCTGTAAAAGTGATTTGTTTTTTCTGTCGAATAAAATCGATACTTTCATATATCATAATGCGACGCATCCAACCTTCAAAACTTCCAGCAAATTGAAATTGATTGATGTTCTGAAATATTTTCATAAAACCCATTAACATAACATCCTCTGCTTCGTGAATATCTTTTATATATTGGCGGCACGTACTTAATAACGAAGGCGAAAATCTATCATACAATTGTTTTTGAGCCAAGCGATTTTGTTGTTTCACTTGCTCAATTAACTTTTCTTCTGAATATTTTATCGGGATAATTTTCACTTACTTGGTTATTCTATTTACATAGACGTAAAAAAACGAAGAAAGGTTGGATGAAGGGCAAAAAAAAATTACTTTTTTTTTGAATAAAAAAAGTAATTAGCCTATTTTCAGTTAATTATGTACTTAAAAAAATTATTTTTTTCTTTCGACTACGTAATTCAGCATTAAAACAAGGGAATCTTTATAAGCAGAATCTGGAAAATCTATCAATAAATCTAAAGCTTGCTTTTGGAAAGCAAACATTTTTTGTTCGGCATAAGCCAAACCTTGCTTATCAATAACAAACTTAATGACTTCACGTACGCGTTTTTTATCGGTATTGTGATTTTTAACCGAATTGATTACCCATTTCTTTTCCGCATCTGAACAATTATTCAATGCATAAATTAAAGGTAAAGTCATTTTTTGTTCTTTGATGTCAATTCCGGTTGGTTTGCCAATGGCATCATCAGTATAATCAAACAAATCGTCTTTTATCTGAAAAGCCATTCCGACGTATTCACCAAACAAACGCATTTTTTCAACCAATTCTTTATCATTTGGTTGAACCGAACAAGCTCCCAACGAACAACAAGCTGCTATTAAAGTTGCAGTTTTTTGGCGGATGATTTCGTAATAAACATCTTCAGTAATATCTAAACGGCGTGCTTTTTCAATTTGCAACAATTCACCTTCGCTCATTTCACGAACGGCAACCGAAATAATTTTCAACAAATCAAAATCATCATTATCAATAGACAACAACAATCCTTTTGAAAGTAGGAAATCACCAACTAAAACGGCAATTTTATTTTTCCAAAGTGCATTGATTGAGAAAAATCCACGGCGTTTGTTCGAATCGTCAACCACATCATCGTGAACCAAAGTTGCTGTGTGAATCAATTCGATAACGGCAGCTCCACGATACGTACGTTCGTTCATTTGCCCGTTATTGACCATTTTTGCAGTTAAGAAAACAAACATTGGTCGCATTTGTTTTCCTTTACGATTGATTAAATAGTGCGTAATTCGATTTAATAAAGCAACGTTTGAATTCATTGAATTACGAAACTTATCTTCGAAAAGTTTCATTTCTTGTTCAATCGGTAGTTTTATTTGTTCCACTATTTTCATAGATTCAAAATTAACATTTTTTTTAAAACTTAGTGCTTAATCTAAGTCAATTTTAAAAAGAAAAGCAACGATTTCTCGTTGCTTACTATTATTCAATTCGTCCTTGACTTTTTAGTTTCCAATAACGTAATAATCCGTTAACTGACATCCAACTTGGATTGGCATATTCATAGACTTGAATTTCTTCATCTGATAAACCTTTTGCTCTAAAAGCATCTGATGTAAACTTCATGAACTTCGGTACAATTTCATCTGCTGGTGTTCCCGCATCAAAAAATGGTTTCATAAAAGTAGCCCAATTATCAAGCTCAACTTCTAATTCATTTAGCAATTGGATTGGATTTTCTTGACGAGCAAAATGCGTTAAATATAAAGCCGTTGGATTCGCATCTTTTAATTTCTTGATCGAATTTTTCCACAACATAATATCGACATCTGGCGGTGGACAAGGTGGAACAACCGGTCCGTTTTCAATTTTACATCCAGCAACATCACCTGTAAAAATAATATCGTTAAGTTGGTATGCATTATGATGTATTGCGTGACCTGGTGTATAAATTACTTTAAATTGTACATCACCAAAATCAATTACATCGCCATCGTTAGCAGCGATTAATAAATCTGTTGGAATTGGTTCCATTTTTCCCCATAAACGCTCCATATCATCACCGTAAATCATAGCAGCAGAATTCCATAATTTTTCAGGATTTGCCAAATGTGGTAATCCAATTTCGTGAACATAAATTTTAGCTCCGTTTTTAGCGAACTTCCAAGCAGCACCGGCATGGTCAAAATGAATATGCGTTAATAAAACGGCGTGAATATCTTCAACTTTATAACCTGCATTTTCAATTCCGGCAGCTAAAGCTTCGTAAGTTGTTTCTGGTCCTGATTCGATTAGAATTGGTCCTTTTTCGGTTGGTATTAAAAAAGAACCAATGGATTCTTTGGTGTTTAAAAAGTTTAAATCGATTACTTGTATTTGGGTATTCATGTTTGCTTTATTTAATATTGGGAAGATACAAATTTTGTTGAAAAGTAAAATATTTTAAAATCAGAAAATCAAAACAAATTAATAGTTAAACTCCAACAGAGTTTAGAACTCTGTTGGAGTTTTTGTTTATGTAAATTTTAAAGTAAATACACTTTTAATTAAAAGAGATTGATTTCTTGACACGAAAGCGATTCTAGCCCAGATTGCAGCGGCATCCTTTTACGAAATGAAATGCAGTAAAAGATATAGCGGAAAGCTGGAAATAGCTTCAAATAAACTTTAAAAAAGTACAGAGTAACAGCTTTCTTTATAGTAAAATAAAACAGTAACGATTCGTAATTGTTTTAAAACTAAAAAACACATAACGTTTCCATTATGTGTTTTCTGAATATAATTATTATTTATATTAAAAAGAAAAACTATGCTATTCTTTTTACATTAACAGCAGTTAATCCTTTTTGTCCTCTTTCAATATCATAACTAACATTATCATCTTGTCTGATTTCATCTTCTAATCCACTTACGTGAACAAAAATATCCTCATTTCCGTTTGTTATAAATCCGAAACCTTTTGCTTCATTGAAAAATTTTACTGTACCTTTTTGCATTCTATTTATTATTAATTTATTATTTACCTCTATTTTCTTTATATAAAGGTTATGTTATTTGTGTTTCTTAAGTTATTAGCTTAAAAAATAGCTACTTTTTTTTGAAAAATATCTGATTGAATAACTGTAGTATCCATCCGTTCATACTTTTAGATATGATCATTTCTTCTAATGTTAGTACTCTTTCAAGTTCAACATTTTGTTGTATTTCTATTCTATTCATTTATTGTAATATTCATTTAAAAACTACTGTTACCTATGTAAATCTATATTCTAACTAATTCAGACATATAACAGTCTATTTATGATAAATCAGTTGGAAACTCGTACTAAAAAGCACGAAAGAACACTTAATTAAGATGCAGTAAGGATGATGTTTTTTAAATAAATACTTGATTTGAGAAAGAACGTTTTTGCTTTTTTTAAATTCAAGATAATTTTACTTTTTTGGTCATTTATTATAAACACTAGAAGTGCAACCGAAAAAATTAATATATCTATGATAGAAAAAAAATTACTTAAAGTGATTATGATAAAATGTCTTTAATTTATCATTTCTATTCTTAATGATAAACTTATTAATATTGGAATTGAGGCTTCAGCCGTGGTTTTAATGAAGTAGTAAACTCTTTTAATCGAGTAATAATTGCTAAAGTAAATAGCCGGCTTAAAATAGTGAAGACAAACTTCTTTTGTTTCTTTTACAAAGGTAATACTTTTTTAACCAAAACCTAGTATTATTGAATAAATTTTATTTTTTTATCTTTTTTACTAAAAAAAATATAGTTTAAAATAATATTTTTTAATCTTTTGATTTAGCCCAGATTACAGCGGTATCCTTTAATTGATGGCTTCGGCTCCGCTCAGCCAACAATTAAAGATATAGCGGAAAGCTGGAAATAGCTCCAAATAAAAAACCTGCAAGAAAATTCTTACAGGTTTTGTTTTATGATTTATTTGCTAATTGACCACAAGCGGCATCGATATCTTTTCCGCGAGAACGACGCACTTTTGCAACAATTCCGGCATTTTCTAAAGCTTTGATATACGCATCAATTGCTTCTGGAGCAGCTTGTTGAAATTCGCCATCGTCGATTGGGTTATATTCAATTAGGTTAACTTTACAAGGTACGTATTTACAGAACTTCACTAAAGCATCAATCGATTTTTTGTCGTCATTGATTCCGCCCCAAACCACATATTCGTAAGTAATTTTACTTTTTGTTTTACGGTACCAATATTCCAAAGCTTCACGCAATTCGGGTAACGGAAAGTTTTTGGTAAACGGCATAATATGATTCCTGATTTCTTCAACGGCAGAATGCAACGAAACAGCTAATTTGAATTTTACCTCATCATCGGCCATTTTCTTAATCATTTTTGAAACGCCAGATGTAGAAACGGTAATTCGTTTTGGCGACATTCCTAAGCCTTCGTCAGAGGTGATCATATCAATAGCTTTCATAACGTTGTTGTAGTTCATCAACGGTTCGCCCATTCCCATAAATACAATGTTAGAAAGCGGACGGTTATGATACAAACGACTTTCTTGGTCGATAGCAACAACTTGGTCGTAAATTTCATCTGGCGCCAAATTACGCATACGTTTTAAACGAGCGGTTGCACAGAAATTACAATCTAAACTACAACCAACTTGCGAAGAAACACAAGCTGTGGTACGTGTTTCGGTTGGAATTAAAACAGATTCAACCACCAAACCATCGTGCAAACGAACGGCATTTTTTATGGTTCCGTCGTTACTGTGTTGCATCGTATCCACCTTGATGTGATTAATCACAAAGTGAGCTTCGAGCATGTTTCTGGTTTCTTTAGAAAGGTTGGTCATATCATCAAAATGATGTGCTCCTTTACTCCATAACCATTCGTAAACTTGGTTTCCACGAAAAGATTTATCGCCTTGAGAGACGAAGAAATTTCGCAAATCTTCTTTGCTTAATGTACGGATGTCTTTTTTTGTCGTTTGCATGATGCAAAGTTAGTATTTTCGATTGGAATTTTTCATAAAAAAAGTGAACCTAAATAAGTTCACTTTTAATCATTTATTTCGATTTTTATTTTGCTAAATATCCTCCATCGATTGGATAATAGGTTCCGGTTGCAAACGAAGCTTCGTCTGAAGCCAACCAAAGTGCTAATGAAGCAACTTCTTCTGACGTTCCTAATCGTTGCATTGCGTGCTGAGATTTTAAGTAATTTAAAACATCAGGTGTTAAATTATCATCGACTAAAGGTGTAGAGATAAATCCAGGACCAATAGCATTAATTCGTACATTTTTTGTTCCGTATTCCCAAGCGGCAGATTTTGTTAAACCAAGAACTCCGTGTTTTGCAGCGGAATAAGCAGATGAATTTGCAAAACCAACATAACCTAAAATCGAAGCCATATTAATAATACTTCCGCCTACTTTTTCAATTTCTGGTAATTGATAATGCATACCATAGAAAACTCCGTTTAGGTTAATATCAATTGTTTTTTTCCAACCTTCGATAGACATTTCTCCAACTATGTTCGCTTCGCCACCAATTCCGGCATTGTTTACTGCAATATGTAAAGCTCCGAATTTAGCAACGGTTTCTTTTACAATCATTTCGCTATCTGAAGGTGAAGCTGCATCTGCTTTTATAAAATATGAATTTTTCCTAAAGTTTCATTCAAATCAGTAAAAACAACTTTTGCTCCTTCTTTTACAAAACGCGCTACAATTGCTTTTCCAATTCCAGATGCTCCACCTGTTACTAATGCTACTTTATTTTCTAATCTTTTCATTGTTCTACTTTTTGATTTCAATAAAATTATGAAAAATATTCGTTATAAAAACTGATTTTCATCATATAACATAGGGAAATCAGTAAAATATAGGAAAAATGATTTTCTGAAAATAATGTATCTTTGCAAAAAATACATCACATGCATTTTATTTCAGAAGAATTAGAAAATTATGTTGCGCTTCATTCAGAAAATGAACCTGAAATTTTGCAACGTTTAAATAAAGAAACGCATCAAAAAATCTTACAACCGCGCATGTTAAGCGGTCATTTTCAAGGTCGTGTTTTAAGTATGCTTTCTAAAATTATCAATCCGAAACATATTTTAGAATTGGGAACTTACACCGGTTATGCAACTTTATGTTTGTCCGAAGGGTTACAAACTGATGGAACGATTGACACCATTGATATCAACGAGGAATTAGAAGAAATACAAGAGAAATATTTTAATTCATCAGATTATACAGGACGAATTTTTCAGCACATTGGTGATGCAATAGAAATCATTCCGACGTTGAATAAAAAATTTGACTTGGTTTTTATTGATGCCGATAAAGAAAACTATATTAATTATTGGAATTTAATTGTCCCGATGATGAATAAAGGTGGAATTATTTTATCTGATAACGTCTTATGGAGCGGCAAGGTTTTGGAAGAAGTTAAGAAGAATGATAAGTCAACTCCGATTTTATTAGAATACAACCGAATTACAAAAGAAGACCCAAGAGTTGAAACGGTTTTATTACCGATAAGAGATGGACTAACAGTTTCACGAGTTTTATAAATACAAAAAACGCTTTCTTAATTGAAAGCGTTCTTGTTTTGTTTATCTGTAAGATTAAATCTTTTATTTAAGTATTTGAATAATTTAAAGAATAGGAATCCTGATAATCCTCCGAAAATGAATCCGCATAAAATATCACCTGGATAATGTAATGCTAAATAAATTCGGGTGTAAGCAAATAACAACGGAAAGAAAAATATTACCCAAGCGTATTTGTAATACTTTCGCAAAATGGCAAAAAGAATTACCATTGCTCCTGTTGAATTTGATGCGTGTCCTGAAAAGAAACTGAAACTTTTGGTGTTTTTTAAAACACGAACCATCCCTTCAATTGCTGGTTCGTTTAGTGGTCGTAATCTCTGAAATGAATTTTTAAAGACATTAGTCATTTGATCCGTAAATGTAAAAAACAAGGCTAAAACTACAATCAATAAGCCTAATTGTTTCCAACCTAGTTTTTTATATAACAAATACAATAAAATCAAGAAAAACGGCCACCAATTTAATTGTTTGGTAATATACAACCAAAATGGATCCCAAGTTTCTGAACCAAAACTATGTAGATAAACTAATAATTGTTGATCGAATTGTATGATTGAATCTAACATTATTTCATTCGTTTAATTGGACCTGTCATGTTTTCGATATCTTCTTTTGTCTTTTCGATTTCATTTTGAACATCTGACAAAGGATTGAAATGATCCATATTCATTGATTGTTTTAAATCGTCATATCCGACAGATTTTTTCAACTCATCGATTTTCACAGACTCTTTAATATCCTCGACTACACCAGATTCTTCAACACTTTTTGTTATTTCGTGTTTGATGTCGTTAGTAGCATTTTTAATTTGAGCCATTCCTTTTGCTAAGCCACGAGCTATATCTGGAATTTTATCAGACCCAAACAACATTAAAATCACAGCAATTATTACGAACAATTCGCCTCCGCCTATTCCGAACATTTTGTTTAATTTTTTACAAAGTTAAGTATTTCCTTTTTATTGTTCATAATCTTTAATCATTTCTAAATACATTTTAGCTTTTAGAGGTAATAAAAATTCTAATTGATATTCATTATGTCTTTTTACAGCCTCAATAACATCAATATCATCTATTAGAAAAAATCCAAAACCACCAATATACTCTTTTGGAATTTTAAGATCTTCAACAAAATAATCTTCACTCATTGAGTTAATCATTTGTTCTGCCAAATCGTTTTGCTCTTCCATTTCAATTGCTCTCTTAATCATCTTGGTTCTTCCTGAAAGAATATTAATAAATTGTGCAATTAATCCTCCTGAAGTGGCTGTATGCAGTTTTTTATAATTACTTGTTCTCCTTGATTTGGCATCTAAATAAGCATTTCTCTTAATAGTACCATCAATAACCATTTCTTCTAAAGTATCTTCATTTGGTTCTAATGAAATATAAAGAAAACGACTTTTTAAATCAGCTGGTGTTACAACAATAAAAATAGGTTTGAAATTTTCTGACGAAAAAACCACAGTATCATTTAAAGCGATTGGCATTTTAAAATAACCACCTTTTTCTGAATAAACCGTTTTTTTGAGATTTACGTTCTGGATTGCTACATCATGCAAATCGAAATATTTTCCAATTATTCTACCGTTCTTAGCAATGCGTTCTTGAGCTTGAATTCCAACAGAAAACAAGAATAAAATCGCTATAAAAATTTTAAACTGTATTTTCATTTTTCAAGTTCTTTAATTATTTCCAAATATTCAATTGATTTTTGAGTCATCAAAAACTTCAATTCGGTTTTATTATATGACGTTATTGATTTTGTTAAGCTTTTATTTTGAGTAATAAAAAATCCAAATCCTTCGATATATAATTTAGGAATATGAAGTTCATTTGTATAAAATTCTTCATCAAAAACATTGATAATTCTTCGCATTAAAATCTCTTCACGTTCCAGTTCCAAAGCACGTTTCAACATTGCTGTTCGTCCTGACAAGGCGTTTACAAATCCATCAATCGATACGATTCCGTAAGGAGATGAAGTCGATGTTGCAGTATGTAATCTTTTTTCTGTTGGCGTAAGTTTTTTTCTTGGTTTAATAATTCCTAAAGATTCCGCAGTAATTCTTCTGTCAATAACCATTTCATCCAAGGTATATTCTGAAGCTTCCATCGGGATGAATAAAAGTTTTTTAGAAAAATCAGTTTCTTTAATTACTCTTCTTATACCTTTTAGATTTACCGAAGCAAAAATCAACGTATCATTTGGTTGCATTTCAATTTTGAAATAACCTCCTTTTTCTGTAGTTGTATTCTTCCTTGCCGAAATATTTTCGATATAAATACCTTCCAAATCACGGAATCTAGAAACTACTTTTCCTTGAACTTGGGTACGTTGTTGCGAAAAACAATTCGTTAAGTTCATAAGTAGAAAAAATAAAAAGATTAGGTATTTATGTTTCATTTGATTATTTTAAGTAAAAGTAAAAATATTCTTTAATACGTTAAAGTTAATTGTAAATGTTTGTAAAGTTATGTTAAAAGAAAATAACTTAATTTTGTAATTATAACTGAATATAATGAAAAATTTAATCATAGCAAGCACCTCAACTGTTTTTGGTTTAGGATATTTAGAATATCTATTTCCGGTATTAGAAAATCATTTCAAAAATGTAAGCACGATTGTATTTATTCCATACGCAAGACCAAGCGGAATTACGCATGACGAATATACTTCAAAAGTTGCTGACGCATTCGAAAAAATCGGTAAAAAAATCATTGGTTTACACACATTCGAAAATCCGATTGAAGCGATTTCTAATGCAGAAGGAATTTTTACTGGTGGCGGAAATACGTTTTTGTTAGTTAAACAATTACATCAAACGGGTGTTATGACGGCTTTAAAAACAGCTTTGCTAAACGGAACTTCATATTTAGGATGTTCGGCAGGAAGTAATATTACAGGTTTAACTATGGAAACCACGAACGATATGCCAATTGTTTATCCTCCAAGTTTTCAAACTTTAGGAATGGTTCCTTTTAATATCAATCCGCATTATTTAGATCCGATTGAAGGTTCGACACATATGGGCGAAACTCGCGAAACTCGAATTAATGAATTTCATGCATTTAATACGCAACCTGTTTTGGGTTTACGAGAAGGAAGTTGGCTGGAAGTTCGCGGAGAAAAAATCACTTTAAAAGGTGAATTAACGGCACGATTATTTAAGCAAAATCAAAATCCAATTGAATTGGAAACAGAATCAGATTTATCTCATTTATCATAAAACGGTCAACAATAGACCGTTTTTTTATTGCTTTATTTTTTGTAAATTTAAATCAATCAAATATTTATGAATCAAATAAATAATGCAAGAAACAAAAAAACATAGAAAAAAAACAACCTTTTTCTTAATTGCATTAGGTGTAATTTCGGTAATTGGTCTTTTTTATATAATTATATATTATCGATATCCTTTACAACGAGAAATCGTTTTAGATTATTATTTAATTGCCATTATCATTTCATCTCTGTGCTTTACTTCTGTTTTGGTTGCTTTTGCAAACTTCATAATCAATAATGGAGAAGAAAGAGAACGTCAAGGTTTGCCCTTTTTCGAGACAAAAATCACGGTTAAAAAAATTCTAATCAATACTTTCATCATTTTAGGAATCGCAATCTTTTATTATTGGAACAACATTTTAGATTTTGATTTATCGATGAAAGAAGAATATTCATACATCAATGACGCAACCTTTGTTGGTGAAAATGTTTCTTATAGCAGATTTACATCTCAAAATCGTTGGTTTTATGCGTTTGTAAATAAAGAAAACGATACTCTGATTCTGAATTCATCATCTGAAAATCCTGTGTTAACAAAGATAAATTTGAATACAAAAAATTTAACTGTTGAATATTTACCAAACACAAAAAGTTTACAAAGTGTATCAAAAGAATAATTTGCAATTAATGCTAAAAAAACATCAGATTTATGAAAAGTATTTTGTTTAAAATTGTATTTCTATTTTGTTTTTGCATTCAGGTAAATGCACAAGAAGAAATTGATATTTGGTCAGGAACTTACGCATTAAGTTATCAACCAGAAGGTAGCGAAATCTTAATTCCAATGGATACGATAATGATTTCTCCCTCAAGAACATTAACAGAAGATGAGGTTGCAGCACGATTTGAATCTGATTTGAAAAGATGGGTAATTCGTTCGTTTATGGAATTTGATAAAGAGAATTCTATAAAGGCTAGACGTTTTTTGTTCGATGAAGAAAATGATGAATATGCAGAATTTGGCTGGAGTGAATTACATAAAAAAGATAAAATAAATTGTCTTGATGCTGGACATTTTTTTATATGTCAATCTGAGCAAAAAGGCGAAATACAAATTGGAGACGAAAGCTTTAACTCTGAAACTGGTATTTTTGGAATTCGATTACATTTCGGTCTGTTTCATCTAAAAAAACTTACGCTATTAAATCCAAAAAGCTCCTGATTTCTCAAGAGCTTTTAGTAAAATTATTTGTGCAATTTGTTTTCAAAATTTTCATGATTATCCAAGTAAATCCAGATAAAACAGAAAAAACAATAATCGTCATTGCAATAAATTCTATCATCTGAACTAAAATAGTTGGTTTTACTTTGTCTGAATCCATAAACCAGCCAAATAAAACCAAAACCAAAGATGTGATAAATAAATATAAAACTGTTTTTTTCATAGATTAAATGTTTATTATAAAACGTAATCACAAAAAAAATATTGCCTTTATATTACAATGTTTTCAAATCAATTACAAAACGGTATTTTACATCAGAGTTTTGCATGCGAATATAAGCTTCATTAATTTCATTCATTCGAATAACCTCAACATCAGAAACGATATTATGTTCACCACAGAAATCTAACATTTCTTGTGTTTCTTTAATTCCTCCAATTAATGAACCAGCGATGTTTCTACGTTTATTAATTAAAACGCCACCATGAACTCCTGGAAGTGGCTCAATTGCGCCAACCATACACATGGTTTTATCTAACTTTAACAACAACAAATACGGATTTACATCGTGAGCAACCGGAATGGTATTCAACAAGAAATCAAAACTATAATTATGTTGTTTCATTTGTTCAGGGTCTTTTGAAATCAAAACCTCATCAGCTCCTAATTTCATTGCATCAACACCTTTAGATTCAGAAGTTGTAATCATCACCACATGCGCTCCCATTGCTTTTGCAAATTTCACTCCCATATGTCCCAATCCTCCTAAACCAATAATTCCGACTTTATCTCCTTTTTTTACATTCCAATGACGCAATGGCGACCAAGTAGTGATTCCTGCACAAAGTAAAGGAGCAACCGCATCTAAAGGTAAATTGGTTGGAACACTTAAAACAAAATCTTCATGAACGACAATATTTTCTGAATAACCACCGTAAGTAATTCCACCATATTTTGAATTTTTAGAATTGTAAGTTCCAGTAAAACCATTTTCGCAATATTGTTCCAAATCTTCATCGCAAGAATGACAATGTTTGCAAGATTCTACCAAACATCCAACTCCAACTAAATCGCCAATTTTATATTTGGTAACTTCAGAACCAACAGCTTCAATTCTTCCTACGATTTCGTGACCTGGAACGGCGGGATAGTTCGTTGGTCCCCAATCAGATTGAGCTGTGTGCAAATCGCTATGACAAACACCGCAATAATCAATCTTAATAAAAACGTCTTTTACGTCTAAGTTTCTTCTTTCTATGGTATGTGGACCTAACGGATCAACCGCATTAAAGGCTGCATATGCTTTTGTGCTCATTTTTTTCTAAAATTTAATTATTCATAATTGAAAGATTTTATAAAGTTACAAAAAAGGAAGTTGGTTTAGAAAGCTTAATAATTGAAAATATCAACTAAAATTATTATATTGTATCAACCTAAATACAAACCACTTATGAATACATTTTCAGCCAAAGATTTTGGATTAAAACTCGCAAAAACAACCGAAAATGGTTTTGCTTTTTATGCAAATAAAATGTGGCGCGCATTCAGTTTTTTAATAATTTTTAATTGTACTCCTTTTGCAATTGCTATTTCGTTTCTTTTGGATTTTAAATTCAATTTATATCTAATTTTATTTGTGACTACTTACGTTATTGCAAGTTCAATTATGTTTATTGTAAGTCTAAAACGAATTGAATTAAACAAGAAAACAAATAAACTAATCGTTCATAATTTTACTTCAAAAAGAGAAATTCAAATAAAACAAGTAACGTATATTATCCGAATGACAACAAAAGAATATGTAGATCTATCTCGAAGATGGCGAAGTGAAACCAACATCCGTTTTTTTATTGAAATCGATTCATCGGAAAGAATTCAACTGTATTGGCCGTTAAAATTAAATAAGCAAACTTTAAATCAGTATGATTTTTTGGTTGATAAAATGATTAGCACTTTTGGTTTCAAGAAAAAGGAATTGTTTGTTAATAAAATTGATGCCAATTAATTATGGAAAAAGAAACTATAAAATGCAATATAGCTAAATTGATTAAACACATTTTGATTACTATTAGTTTGATTTGTCTTGTGATTACTTTGCTATATTTTGAAATTCTTGAAAGAAAGCAATACCGAATGATTTGGATTGGCGGTATTGCATTTGCACTTTATTTACTTTTCAAGGATCTTGAATTGCTTTGGAATTATAAAAAACCTGTTATCGAAATTGACTCAGAAGGTTACATCGATTACGATTCTATTTACGGAAAAGTTTATTGGAATAATATTGAAAGCATTGTTGCTGTTGATGTTTATCCATTTTTCATCTTATATAAAGAACCTAAGGTTATTGTGTATTTAAAAAATAAACGTAGCACAATCTCGCATTTAAAAAACAAGAAACTTATTGAGAAGGCTTTAGAAAACAATTCGATAAATATTAATACGACAAAAATTGACATCAGCGCTACCGACTTGCGTGACAAACTTTTAAAATATAAAAAATTATACAGTTGATTTTTGTATTAAAAACTTTAGTAAACTTGTGAAAATTATTCAACCAATGAACAACAAAAAAGAACCTAAAGTTATCGGAATTGGAAGCGTTATGTTTTTCTCTGAAAATCCAAAAGCTACTCGCGAATGGTATGCTAAAAATTTAAATATGAATGTGAGCGATTGGGGAGCTACTTTCGAAAGCAGAAACATTGACGATCCCGATCAATTAGAATCAACGCAATGGTGTCCGACAAAAACAGGAAGTGATTATTTTGCGCCATCAGAAAAACCTTTTATGATTAATTATCGCGTACAAAACATCGAAGGATTAATCGAACAATTAAAAGCAAACGGAGTTACGATTATTGGAGATTTAATTGTCCATGAATATGGGAAATTTGCTCACATTTTAGATGAAGATGGAAACAAAATTGAACTTTGGGAACCCGCAGAATAATATTTCTGTGATTAGAAATAAATGCTAAACTATCCGATTTGTCGTCGTATCTTTGCAACTTAATTTTCAGCTTTATGGGAAAAGAAACAAAAGAAGGTCTTTATCAAGGAATTATTGAGCAAGACGAAAAAGGAAATTTTTTCTGTGGTCCTTATTTATTAGATTACAAAATGGTTACTGCTGGTTTCCAATTGGGAGATAAAATCAGTATCAAAAAATTGATAACGAATCCAAGTGATATTTCGTTTGAAAAATATCCTAAGAAGTCAGTGAAATTTACATTCGCAAACGGCGATCATCCTTCAGTGACAGAATAAACTAATCCATCCGATCGCGATGGATTTTTTATTGTTCGATTTCAAATGTCATTTTTAGATGAGCAAAATTTGAAATTATTTTTTTTGTTTCCTTTTCAGGATTTGAAAAATCTTTCATCCATATTTCTGAATATGAAACGTATGAATCACTTTCAAACAAACGCATATATAAATTGTTTTCGTCTTTATTCGTTTCTGACAAAACTTTAAATCCGATAAAAAAGTTTTCATCAGGAAAATCAATCGAAGAAATATCAACTTTGAAAGCTCCTTTATGATGATGAGGTACAATAAATTTAATTTCACAATCGCTAATCAAATTTCCTAATTGATTATCAATACCCATTTCATAAACCAATAAACCTAATTCAACATCAAGATAATTAACATCAAATTGTTTTCCTGAAACTAAATCAGCAAAATCTACAAATGATGTATTAAAATAAAAACTTACTGATTTTATTTTTCCTTCTGGAAGTTGATTTACATTAGTTACAATAAATTCATCTTGTGAAATACCATTAAAAGCCGGTTTCCCCGAAATTTTATGTTTCTTAATTTTTCTCTTCCTTTTTGATGTAATTTCTAATTCATCTAAAGTGGTTTCTTCAATGGTAGTTTGTGCTTGAATTAAGTTTGAACCACAAACGACGAGAATGATTATTAGTAAATTTCGAATCATATTATTGTTCAATTTCTAAAGTTGTTTTTAAAGCAAAAGGTTGTTGA
>SMEN01000002.1_pt1 | contig 115458 bp, 106 predicted proteins | sample 2456271 | NCBI WGS metagenome assembly SMEN01 (sample SAMN10132593, study PRJNA489261) | soil metagenome | isolation source: day1 control-loamy sand soil ammended with raw manure from dairy cow... | place: USA | collected 2015-04-01 | reverse complement strand
GATGAAATCGACCTACGGCAAAGAAGGCGACACCCTGGAGCCGGAGGCGGCGGCGCAGTTTGATGCCTGGTACGCGGCTGATCCAGTACATGCGCAGACCTACGAGGCCCTGGCAGCAAGCTGGCGGCGTCTGGACCAAGTCTCCCGCCTGCCCATAGCCCACAGGAAAAAACCACGAAGCCGGGCCAAGGCCCTGGCCAGCGCCTGTGTGCTGGCAGGGGCCTCTCTCTATGCCTGGACTATCTTTGATGGGCAGAACACCGTCACCAGCGGCATTGCAGTGACGCAGCTCACTTTGCCTGATGGCTCCCTGGCCATTCTGGATGCGCAAACGCGCCTTCGGCTAAATTTTGATGAAGGCCAACGGCAGGTCAAGGTAGAAGGGGGGCGGGCCTTCTTCCAGGTGGTGCCAGCCGGCAGCGGGATGAGTGCATTCACGGTACAGGCCGGACAGGCTCAAGCAAGGGCTTTGGGAACACGCTACGAGGTCAGCTTCATCAATGAGGTGGGCGGTGTCTCCGTTTATGAGCATGCGGTTCAGGTGCAATGTCTTTCTTGCATGACGCAACAGCAGGCTGTTTTGCAGCCGGGCGATAGTGCACAAATTTCAGGCGGACAGATGGATGTCCATGTGGCCAAGCCCAGCGACGCGCTGAGGGTGGAATCTGCGCCCGCATGGACCAGCGGCTTATTGAGCTTTGATGATGTCAGTGTGCGTCAGGCAGCCCAGCAACTGGGCGACTACACCCATAGAGCCATATGGATAGGTAGCGAACGGGCTGGCTCCATCCGCGTGTCTGGCCTGGTCCAAGCGGCCTGGCCTGTTGCTGCCCTGGAGTTATTGACCAGCGGATATGGCCTGAAAATTGTGGAACTTCCTGGGCTTATAGTTATTTACTAATGATAACTATTATCAATTAAAAAATACGATGAAAAATAGGGGTGAGGTACGGCGGGTGTCAGAGCGTCCTGCAGGTAGTTATTTAAATAGGATGCTCAATCATGAAGTGCGCCTTGCTGTACAAGCCGTCTTTTCTTGCCCCGCGCAGGCATAGCCGTTCCGGTCTTAAGACCGAGCTACATTTCCTAAAACAAGGCACGCGCTTGAAACAGCGGCAGTTAGCCTTGTTGATGGCCAGTTTTTTGTTAGTGTTGCAGCCCACGCAGGTTCAGGCCGCCGGGCCGCTAGTGCTGGATATTGCTGCTCAACCTTTAGCCGATGCACTGCTGCAGCTTGGGCGTCAGGCTCAGGTGGAAATTGCCTTTTCCCCTGCGCAGCTCAGGGAGAAAAGGGCGCTTGCCGTACAGGGGCCAGTGACGGTGGAGCAGGCACTGGAAACGCTGCTGGCTCCGTGGGGTTTGGTGGCTCGTGCGCAGGGTAATCAGCGCTACACGATTGTCGCCGCTCCTGCTGCTAAAGGTTTATCCGTGCTGGAGCCGGTGCGTGTCCAAGGCCAGCGTGTTGGGGAAAGGAACTACTCCCGCCAGGACATGGATCAGCGACCTGCTGGCAACCGGGACTTGTCCAGCCTGCTGGCCGACAATCCAGCGGTGCGCCAGGATAATAGTGCTCAAAGCAGTGCTAACCGGGGATCGCTGGCCTTGGATGACATCAGCTTTTACGGGGCCAGTCCGTTCCAAAATCAGTTTCAGATTGATGGCATCAGCGCTACCAACCAGATAGATCCAGCCAGCCGGAATTTGAACCTGCAAGCGGGCAATGTGCCCGGCTATGCCCAGGCCTACAACCTGGACACCAATATGCTGGAAAGCGTGACGGTTCTGGATAGCAGCATTCCTGTGGAATACGGTCGATTCACCGGGGGCGTGGTGGATGCCAAAGTTCGCGATCCCAAAGGCGACAATAGTTTCCGGGCGGACTTCAGCTATAACTCCTCCGGCCTGACTTCGCAAAAAATTGCTCCGGAGCAAAAGGAAAAGTTCGAGGCAGGCGGGCCCGGTTTTTCACCATCCTGGACCAAGCGGTTTTCTTCCGCCATGGTCGATGTGGGCGTCAGCGATGATACGGCGGCCCTGATCAGTCTTTCGCGGCGTGAGTCGATGATTGATCGTTCCATGCCTGTACTTCACAACAAAGAGTTTGCGAATGTGCACAATCGATCCCAGGATCGGGTCGATAACGTCTTTGCCAAAGTCCATACCCGTTGGGGGGCCAGCACGGATTCTGCCTTGACGTTCAAGTATGCGGATCGTCGGGAGGATCTGGTGGATATCAGCGCCCTGGCGAACCAGATAGGGTGGCAGCATCAGCAAAAAGCCTACGGCTTGGGGCTGGACCTGAATCATGATTTTGGCTGGGGGCAGGGCCGGTTGCAGCTGGGTTTCGACCAAATGAATAGCTACCGCAATTCAGATGACAGCAGCTATATGGTTCACATGGTTTACCAACCCAATGGCAGGCTGGACTACAACTACATGATGGGCGGCTTTGGGCAGGAGTCTACGCAGCAGCGCAACCTGACCTTGAAGTCCAGACTGGAGCTCAAGCCCTTCCAGACCGGGGCTATCGAACATAGCCCGTATATGGGTTTTGAACTTGCCCACACCAAGGCTGAGTTTGTGCGTCATCAGGATGTGTATGGGGGGCAGACGCGGCACTTCAGCAATGGCCAGCCAGACAAGGTGCAGACCCTGAATTACTACCGTGCCGGGGAAATTGGCGTCAGCTATACCAATGCCGCTGTTTATCTGTCGGATCGCCTGTCCTGGAAAAATCTGGCCATGACTACGGGTTTGCGGATGGATAAGGACAATTACTTCGGTAATACCAATCTGGCGCCGCGCACCTTACTGGAGTGGGATGTGCTGGGAACAGGTGACACTCGCCTGTCGGGCGGGTGGTCGCGCTACTACGGCATGGACATTCTGGGAACCGCCATGCGCGAACGCAAGAGTCAATTGAATACCTTGCTGGTTACGGGCGGCAAGCCCGTGGATAGACCAACGCATACCGTCTATCACATTGACGGTTTGGAGACACCCTACGACGACGAGTGGGCCCTGCGTCTGAGCCAGCAGTTGTCCAGCAGCGTGGCCGCCGAGCTTGGCTATGTGCGACGTTATGGCCGTCAACAAGTCTCTATCGAAGGGATAAATAAAACCGGCCTTACCTACACCAATAATGGCAACTCCAAAACCGATGCCTTCAGTTTTAGTTTGCTGAGCACCAGGCCGTGGCAGGCGGGTAAAGGTTTGTGGACGGCTCGCCTGGATGTCACTCATCAGCGCAGCAAGCGCAATAGCAAACTGGCGGATGGTTACGATGGCCAGACGGAAGAGATGGATGAAGAGATCTATTACAACGGCGACCGTATCCGCAAGGGAGACCGACCGGTAGGGGATTACAACCAGCCGTGGCGTGTCAGTGCAGGCGTGAGCGGAGTCTGGGCTTCTTATGGCTTTCAGCTCAACAACCGGATCAACTGGAACAGTGCGCGTACGGATGTGCACTATATCGGTATTAATCGGGGTGATGGCCTGGAAAAGTATGAGTCTGGCCGGGTCGGGTCTTATTGGACCTGGGATATGCGGCTGGACTGGGAGCCCGCCATGTTTAAAGGTCTAGGCTTGGGCCTGGATGTGCTGAACGTGCTGGACAAGCAAGCGCCTGTGGTGGTTTCCACCCCCAATTCGGCAACCAGCCAGAATCTTTACCGTACAGGACGAGAGTTGTGGCTGCGCGCTTCTTATCGGTATTAAGAGGGGGGCAATCTGGTACGGATTGGCAGGGGATGGCACTGGGAACCGTGCTATCAGGGGCGGTTTGCGCTTTTGCTCTTGCTGAGGTTCCGGCCTTGGCGTCCGATCTTAAGCCTCCAGTCGAGAAGACTGTGGCCTCATCGGCTACTAGTGCACAGGACTTGCAGTGCCGGGCCGGGGGCAAGCTGGACGCAGTGTGCTTGCGTACCCTTTATCAGCATGTCCCCCGTCAGTGGCCTGAGCCCACCATCGATCCGGGTCAGGCCTGGCAGGAATGGGGGCCTGTGCCGGGGCCGGGCTCCAGCGCACAGCCCGAAGCCGCTGCGGATGCCAAGAACAAGCAGATCGTGTCCTTGGGCGCGCGTCTGTTTTTTGATCCGCAGCTCTCCAGCAAAGGGCAAATATCCTGTGCATCTTGCCATCAACCAGACAAGTCCTTTACTGACGGTAAAGCCTTGGCGGTGGGGGAGGACGGTTTGATGGGCAAGCGCCGTTCGCCCCCGCTGTTGGCGGCTCCCTTTGCTGATCATCTATTTTGGGACGGCAGGGCTAAGACTTTAAAAGAACAAGTAATCGGCCCTATCGAAAATCCGGTAGAGATGAACCATAAGCTAGAGGATTTAATCCGCCGTCTGCAGGCTAGCGAGGACTATCCCGTTGCCTTCCAACAAGCCTTTTCCTCCTCTAAAAATGATGCCGTGAATGCGGATTTCCTGTCACGCGCCTTGGCCGCCTATATCGTGACCATCCGGCCTGCTCGGACTCGGTTTGATGACTTTGTGGCAGGTGATATCGCCGCCCTGAATGATCAGGAGTTGATGGGCATGCACCTGTTCCGCACCCAGGCGCGCTGCATGAACTGCCACAGCGGCCCCATGCTGACGGACCACGGTTTTCACAATATCGGCCTGTCTTTCTATGGACGTCGCTTGCAGGATTTAGGTCGATTTGAATGGACCAAAAACCCGGTTGATTTGGGTGTGTTTCGCACTCCCAGTCTGCGCAACGTGGCGCGTGCTGGGCCTTGGATGCATAACGGGCTGTTCCCCAGCCTGGACGGCCTGTTGCGCATGTATGACGTAGGCATGGGGCCGGATGCTAGAGAGACAGGGCCTTTGGTGCCACGCAAATCCGAGCGTATACAGCCTTTGAATTTAAGTGATCAGGACATTCAGGCCTTGCAGGCATTTTTGGAGGCACTTTGATTTTGCAGAGAAGGGAAGCGGGGCAAGGCTGGCTCACACTTGTTAAAACCAGCGGCCGACGTGCAGCAAACGGATCAATTTACCCATCTTCTCTGTATCGTAATGAGAATTATTGCTAATATCATGCACTTCTGGTTTTTCTCATTGCCCCATGTCCCGTCCTCCCACGCCTAAAAAACCTTGGCTTGCCTATTACGGCGAGCTAATTGGCGTGTGGGCACGACGTTCAGGCAACCGTGCGGAGGCCGAAGACGCCACGCACGATGTCATGGTCCGCGCTCTGGAGTCCGACTGGGGCGTGTTACCTAATCCCAATCCGCGCGCCTATTTACATCGCAGCGTGCGCAATCGTTTGATTGATGCCCATCGTCACGCTAGCGTGTTGGAGATGGTGCCGCTGCATCAGTTGGATGAAGATGATCACCCTTTGGAGCGCGACCCGGACAGTGCTATGCGTACCGCACAGTTACTGTCGTCCCTGAAAGAAGCCTTGGGCGAGCTGCCGCCTAAATGTCGCCAAGTCTTTTTGTGGCACAGGCTGGAGGGATATACTCAAGCGGAAATTGCAGACAAGCTGAATCTTTCCGTGAATATGGTCGAGAAATACATGATTCAGGCCATGCGTCATTTGCGTGAACGTTTAAAAAACCATGCACCACATTAAGAGAGCAAGGAGCACTTGCCCCACATAGGCAAGGGCCATAATCTCCGCTGTCTGCTCTTTGTATTTTGCTGCTTCCCATGACCTCAGAACCTTTTACCCTCCCTGACAATCCCCACGATGCCGCTGCCTACTGGTTTGCGCGTGTCCATTCGGGCGATTTCAGCGTTGCCGAGGAAAAGCGGTTTTTGGAGTGGAGAAAAGCGGATAGCCGGAATGAATTTGAATATCGGGCTTTGGAGAGTATCTGGCAAAGCAGTTTGCTAATTCCCGATCAGGAATTGCGGGAGATGCTGGAAGAGGATGTCGAGGCGGATGCTGTTGTAGCCTCTGGTTTGGCTGCGGGTTCTGCTTCAGCTTCTGCTTTTGCTTTCAGACCTACTGCGGACGATGGTTCTGCAGCAATTTCGGCTTCGGGTTCTGCCGCTGCTTTTAGTAGTGCTTCAACTCCGACGTTTGAGTCTGAACCTAGCCCTAGTTCGACATTGCCGTGGGACTCTAATTTGAGTATGGCCGCGACTGCGACTGTGTTTTCAAGCTCAACGTCAAATTCGGAAGCTGGGGCGGTTTCAAGTTCGCTTTCATCTATTGCATCCAGCAGGGCAGCCACTAGCTTCGCAGCCCCTCCAAACGCCGCTCGCCGCCGTGTTCTCTGGCAAGGTGCAGCGCTTGGTGCCGTAGCACTACTAGGCGCGGGCGGGGTCTATCTTGCCCAACAAGATACCGTCAGCCACGCCCTGAGCTACACCACCGCCTTCGGTGAGCAAAAAACCATCACCTTGCCCGATGGCTCCGAAGTTCATATGAATGTGTCCACGGAGTTGGTGCTGCACTATCAAGCCAATCGTCGCCAGCTAAGCCTGCTCAAAGGGGAGGCGACCTTTGCCGTGCAGTCGGATCAGGGCAGGGCATTTATCGTGGACGCTGGCCAGGTACAGGTAGAAGTCACCGGGACTGTTTTCAATGTCCGCAGGGCCCCTGACGATACCGTCGAGGTAGCTGTCACTGAAGGTTCTGTGCAAGTGTCATCAGGGCCTTGGTGGAACCGGAAAAAAGCGGCTTTGACACCCGGTATGTTGGCTCAAGGCGGAGAAGAGCAGGCATGGCAGATACAGCGTACTGACGTCGCCGCACATACCGCCTGGCGCCAAGGCAAGGTCGTATTCAGAGATCAAACGCTGGATGACGTGGTTCAGGAAATGAACCGCTATCTACCTGAACCGATTGAGCTGATGGATGAAAAACTCAAGCGTCTGCGTATGGCAGGTGTTTTTAATATCGAAGATGCTCAGGGGTTTTTATTGGCATTGCAGGAGCAATTGCCGGTGACGGTGGTGCAGCGCACGGATGGCAAAGTGGGGTTGGCGATAGAGCGGTGAGTTTTTGGTTGGCTCTAAAGGCTTAGCAAATTAAAGCTGCTGGATTGGGCGGGCATACGAAAAAAGTGGCGTTAGCTTGGGTGTCATCCTTTGTATGAGGCTGTTTAAGATTTCATCCGCAACGCAATGCTGACACCAATGGCCTCGCTTGGTGGCGATTTTCTCCAAGGTAGCTTGGTGTCACAGCAAGCTGGTATCTCCAATTTAGGAGGATGTGCTACCCTCCTGCTGCGCAATCGCGCCTGTCCTTGTCGACTCAAATAATTCCCATGCGCCTAGGGCGTAGCTTATCGCCGAAGAACCCACATGCATCGACGTCTTCTACATGCTGTATTGATCGCTCTTTTGACCAGCCTCGGCGCCTTTATCGCTCCCACGCATGCCCAGTCCCCACCGCCGCTAAAGGTGCAATCTGGTGACGGGCACCCTTACGAGATCGCCGATAGCGAAGTATGGGACGTGCCCGATCCCATTTCTAAGCGCGGCTACCAAGTCTTTATTGCCTTGCCACCGTCCTACGCCACACAGCCACAGCGACGCTATCCCGTGCTGTATGTGACGGACGCTGACTACGCCTTTCCGATCATTCGACAGCTAGGGCGGCGTCTGAATGTTGAAGGCCCACAGATCGAGGAATTCATTCTCGTCGGCTTATCTTATGGAAAGGGCGAGGACGGCGGTGTCAGCCGTCAGCGTGATTACACGCCGACACCCAATGGCCCAAGTACTGCGGCACCCAATTCCATACATGGCCAGGCGCGTGCCTATCAACAATATCTGCGCGATCAGGTAAAGCCCTTCATCACCGCTCGGTATCGCACAGACCCTGCCAGAGCCATCTTTCTGGGCCACTCCTACGGCGCGCTGCTTGGGGTGCAGGTGCTTTTCACCGATCCTGGCTTGTTCAGCAGCTATATCCTTGGCAGTCCTTCTCTCTGGTACGACAAGCGTTATGCCCTGAAGCTCGAAGCAAGCTACGCTGAGCAGAATCAGGACCTGAGAGCGAATGTATACCTTTATGTCGGTGCCTATGAGGCTATGCGCAAAGGTGATCGACGCTACAACCAGACGGTGGACATGGTTGCCGACAACCAGGCATTGGAAGCGGCATTGCTGAGCAGAAAGTACTCGAGCTTGAAGCTAAAGTCAGTGATCTTGAACGACGAAGACCATCTGACCGTCGCGCCCCGAGGCTTCACGCAGGCATTGAAGTATCTGCTGCCAGTGCGTTAAATCTTCAGATAGCGCTAAGCCATTTCAACAAGGTTTTGTTGCTGACAACGGGCACCTACTGCACACAGCCGGGTGGCCGCTTCGGGTCTATAGCAGCGCTATCGTTCCCGGAGCTTTTAGGGTTGGGCACTCTCACCCAGTCTCAAAAATAGCCCAACCCCTGATCACGCTTCTTCCTCAAGCCCCCCTCATTACAAATTCCTCCTCCACCCATTCAGGGTTTTCCGCCTCTCGTCCGTTGTACTTATGAGGGCAGGTTTTTCGCACTAATTTGTGCTTACCTGCCTCGATCCTTTGGCCAAAGGGATATCGATTTGTACCTCTATAGGACCTCTGTCTTTTAGGAAGACCTCTGTGACTCTCCGTTCCTGCCGTATGTGCGCCCCTGCTGGGCGTGCTGCTCGTTTTTCTTTGGCCGCGCCGACGTTAAAGCTTGCGCTTGCCCTGGCTTTGTCGAGTACCTTGCTGCCGCTTACCAGCGTTGCTCAGCAAAGCGACGTGACCATTTCTATTTCGTCTTCATCACTGGGCGATGCCTTGTTGCAGTTGGGGCAGCAAACCTCTTTGCAGTTCATTTACACCTCGGATCTGGTGCAGGGCATTCAGGCTCAGCCTGTGTCTGGTCGCATGGCACCGGAAGCGGCGTTGGATGCGTTGTTGCAAGGCTCCGGCATTGCGTATTCCCGTACTGGCAACACGATTCATCTACGCAAAAAACTGGATGTGGAGGAGTTGGCAGCAATCAGGGTGCGAGCGGCCAGTCCGGTCACGGAAGGTTCCGGTTCTTACACCGCCACCGGGCCGAGTCGCACGGCAACGGGTTTTGATCTGTCTTTGCGCGAGACGCCCCAGTCCATCTCCGTCATGACTCGCGAGCGTCTGGACGACTTCAATTTGTACAAGTTGTCTGATGTGCTGGAGCAAACACCGGGTGTGTCGGTAGAGCAGCAAGGGGATGCATTCAACTTCGCAATTCGTGGCGCCGCAGTGAACATGCAGACGGATGGCATGCGGCAAAAGGCTAGCGGCTGGCTGATCAACACGCAGACTCAATATTCCATGGATGACATGGCCGAGATTGATCGTATTGAGGTCTTGAAAGGCTCTTCTGGCTTGATGATGGGGGAAGGTGCTTATGGCGGTACGGTGAACATGATCCGCAAGCGTCCTACCGATCAGTTTCAGGCCAGTATCGGTAGTGCGGTGGGAAGCTGGGACAACTATCGGATTGATGCGGACATCAGCTCGCCGCTGAATCAAAGTGGGTCTATACGTGGCCGTGTTGTGGCTGCTGCCGCAGATGGCAAGAGCTATATGGATTACGTGAAGAACAGCAACAAGACTTTTTACGGAATTGTTGAGGCGGATCTGACAGAGCGCACCCTGTTAACGGTCAGTTTTACCCAGAAAAATCGTACCCAAGATGGCGCGGCTGGGACGGCCATGATTCAGGCCTATACGGCAGATGGGCAGTTTATGGGCTTGAAACCCCGAGAATTTAATGTCGCTGCTCCCTGGTCCGGCTACGAACAAAAGAGCAATAACCTGTTCCTGGATTTGACGCATCGCTTTGAGAACGACTGGTCGGCCACCCTTAAAGGCAGCCTGGACAAGACGGTGAATCCGGGCGGCCAATCGGGTATTTGGTTTACCGGTATTCCGGCTATTGTGGATGTGTCCTGGTCGCGCGATTATGAAACCCGCAACCGCAATTTGGCCTTGGAAGTGCAAGGACCTTTCTCTTTGTTTGGTCGTCAGCACGAGCTGCGTTTTGGAGGCGACACCTACCGGACCACCACAGAGTCTTATGCGGGTGGCAAACGCTATAACAATGTAGGTTTGGACTACAACGGGGGCGGTGGTGTTCTGGAAATACCGGATTTCACCACCATGCCGATCAATAATCACAGCTACTTCAGCTCGCAGCGCAATTCGCTCTATGCAGCGGGTTTATTCAGTCTGGCAGACCCGGTGAAGTTGATTGGCGGTATTCGCTATACCGATTTCAAGCAGTTTGATGAAACGCCATACTCCTACAGCAATAACGATTTCAAACAGCATGGCGTGTTGACACCCTATGCGGGTTTAGTTGTTGATGTCACGGATCAGATCTCCGTTTACGGTAGCTATGCCAGCATCTTCAAGCCGCAAAGCGGCAAGGATATTGACGGCAATACGCTGGACCCAGAGCGTGGTTTGACTTACGAGTTGGGTGCAAAAGGCGAGTTCTTTAACGGGGCTTTGAATGCCAGCGTGGCGCGTTTCTGGATGAAGACAGATAACACCGCGGAGCCCACCGGCGAGGTTCGACCAACGGGTGAAACCATTTACCGTGCAGTCAATGGTGCAACACGTCGTGGTTATGAGCTGGAGGTGTCGGGCGAAGTGGCCCCTGGCTGGCAGTTGCAAGGCAGCTACGTACAAAACAGCAGCAGCTTGAAGACAACGGACATTGTGCCCAAACACCAGTTCAAGATTGCCAGCAGCTATCGTTTTGCACAGGCTTTGCCCGGTGTGTCTGTGGGTGTGGCGGCACGCTGGCAAAGCAAGGCCTCGGCCCGTTTGCTGGATCAGCCTTCCTACTGGCTGTTTGATGTGATGGCTCGGTATCAGGTGAACAAACATCTGAGCCTGGGGGCGAACGTGAACAACGTATTCGACAAAAAATACATGGCTGGCTTGCGTGACTTTGGGCGTATTCAATATTCCTGGGGGACGCCAAGAAACTTCACCTTGAATATGCGTTATCAGTTTTAAACCAGCGGCAGATGCAGGCCCTGAACGCCTGATCTTCTGCTATTTAATGGGCATAAAAAAGCCACCCGTTTGGGTGGCTTTTTGCATCCGGGCTCCAGCCTCGTTCCAGGTTTGCTGCTCAAGAGCAGCGGATTGGAGTGTTGCCAGTGTGTGCCAGCCAAGTTGTGTAGAACAAGGCCAGACCCAGCTGCGGCGGCACGGCTCTTTGTAGGGCCGCGCCGAGTACATCAATTACTTAGCGTACGCTTTGCGCCGCCAGACCCAAGGCCAGGTCTTTCTTCATGCGCTTCTTGTAGAAGGGCAGGCAGATGAACAGTGCCAGGAACCAGAATGGCGTGGCAACCAGGCCAATCAAGGTTTCTTCTTCTTGGCTGAACAGATACAGCGCAAAGGCAAAGAAGGCCAAGGTGGCATAGCACATGGGAATGCCAAAAGGCATTTTGTAGGCGGATGCAGCGTGTGCCTCGGGGCGGACACGGCGGTATTTCAGGTAGGTGATGAGAATCACAGCCCACACAAAAATAAAGCAAATGCTGGCTACGGTAGTCACGATGGTGAACACCCGCATCACGTCGCCTTCGGCGTAAAGCAGGAACAGGCTGGACAGCAAGAGGGCGCATGAATAGATCAGGCCGTTGCGTGGGGTACCGTTACGCGACAGTTGGCTGAAGGCTTCAGGAGCCAGCTTGTTTTTGGACAGACCGTACAGCATGCGGCCTGTCGAGAACATGCCGCTATTGGCGGAAGACAGCGCGGAGGTCAGCACCACAAAGTTGATGATGGCTGCTGCCGCACCCACACCGATCAGCAAGAACATATTCACAAACGGGCTCTTGTTGGGCGCAACAATATCCCAAGGGGTGACAGTCATGATGGCGGTCAGTGCCAGCACGTAAAACACAATGACGCGCACGGGAATCTTGTTGATGGCTTTGGGCAGGTTCTTGGCCGGATCAGCGGTTTCAGCAGACGCGGTACCAACCAGCTCAATCCCTACAAAGGCAAAGATGGCGATCTGGAACGCGGCAAAGAAACCGCCCAGACCATTGGGGAACATACCGCCGCGATCCCACAGATGGGTAATGCTGGCTTTCTCGCCGGTTGGACCTACGAAACCCGTGAAGAGCAGATACGCGCCCACACCGATCAGAGCCACAATGGCGATGATTTTGACCAAAGCAAACCAGAACTCCAGCTCGCCAAACAGCTTGGCCGACAGCAGGTTGAACAGCAGCAAAAAGGCAATGCACGCCAGGCCCGGCAACCATAGCGGAATGTCCGGCCACCAAAATTGCGTGTAGCCCGTAATGGCCACGATGTCCGCAATACCAATCACCACCCAGCAAAACCAATAGCTCCAGCCCAAAAAGTAGCCCATGGTGGGGCCCAGAATGTCGGCCGAGAAGTCAACAAAAGACTTGTATTCCAAGTTATGCAGGAGCAACTCCCCCATTGCCCGCATAACAAAAAACAGAAAGAACCCAATGATCATGTACGTAAACAAGACCGAAGGTCCGGCCAGGCTGATGGTGCGGCCTGATCCCATAAATAGCCCTGTACCGATAGCGCCTCCAATGGCTATCAGTTGCAGGTGCCGGTTTTTCAACGAGCGCTGCAGTCCAGATGAATGTTGCTGAGACACACTGTTCTCCTAGGTTTTTTTTTCGTTCAAATGCGTAATTATGACTGTGCTGCGAGAAAACAAAGGGCACAACCCGTCCTTAAGAACGGTTTTTTTGATGCCGATCTATATAAAGTAGTAGCGCACAGCAGTCCTCCTGGTTTTGACGCAATAAACGTCAAAACAGCTCTGTGTGCGAATAGAAATGGGGTGGGTATAAAGGGTGCGCCAGGCTGCCGATTAAAGGCGCCTGACTATCAGGTCATAGACATGCTCCGGACGAAAGAGTGAACAGAGGTCATATGGCCTCTGTACCCCCTCTGTCCGTTTACCTGAGAGCTTATCCATCAGCAGGTGATGGTCCCCTTCGGTGGGCACTGCTGTGCCTCTCTCCAGATCGTCAAGGGTTCAAGATTCTTTTGCCTGAGAGATTCCGGGGTCGTTGCTCCGTCGGCGCTTCATCCAAGTGAAGACTCTCACCTGAACCGTTATTGACGCAGCTATTGTATAGACAGGCAAAAAGCGATGACTACTATCGTTAACCTGTACATCCTTGCCTATTTAAATGACCCAGAGCGGGCAGGGCGGCAAAATGAAAGCCTTGCTTAGCGGGCTTACAATAGCCGCTTCCAGGGCACTATTTTTTCTGCTCCTTCTTATGATCGAAACCATTTTGAAATTGATTGAAGAACACGGTCTGCTGATCGTGTTTTTCAATGTACTGATTGAGCAGGCCGGTGCGCCTATCCCGGCCTATCCCGTGCTGGTCGTAACCGGCGCTTTGCATGAATCGGGCGGCTACAGTTTGTGGGGCTTACTGGGTGTGGCGGTTCTGGGGGCCATGATTGCGGACTATGGCTGGTATCTGGCCGGAAGGCGCTATGGCGGCAGGTTGCTGGCCTTGTTGTGCAAGATTTCCTTATCCCCTGACTCCTGTATCCGGCAGACCGAATCCATTTATATGCGGTGGGGTGCTCCCTCCCTGATGGTGGCTAAATTTATTCCCGGCTTCGCTTCAATTGCCAGTGTTTTGGCCGGTACGGTGGGCACTCGCAGACGCAGTTTTTTGCTCTACGACATTATCGGTGCCGCGATCTGGTCGGGCTCGGCAGTGTTTCTGGGCTCTTTGTTCAGCTCGGCGGTCGATGAGTTGTTAAGTGTGCTTGTTAGCCTGGGTGTGGCGGGTGGTTTACTGCTTGCGCTAGGCCTGGCTTTGTTCGTTGCGAGAAAGTGGTGGCAGCGGCAGCGCTTTATCAAGTCTTTATGTATGGAGCGGGTCAGTGTGAAGGAGCTGCGTCAGATGATGGCATCGGACACGCCACCCGTGATTGTGGATGTGCGCCCACCCTTTGTTCAGGCGCAGGGACGCATTCCGGGGGCTATCGCCTTGTCCTTGGGAGAGGCGGTCCTGGGGGCGATTGCCGATGGGGAAATCATTGTGTATTGCGATTGCCCCAATGAGGTGTCTGCCGCCTTGGTATCCAAGCGCTTGCTGCAAAGTGGATATAGCCGGGTTCGCCCTTTAGAAGGTGGGCTGGAGGCCTGGCTGGCGGAGGGCTTTGAGGTGGAGCGTGATGCGCCGTCTTTGGCAGGCGGAGCCGCATAAAAAAAGGGCAGACAGAAGGTTCTGCCTGCCCATCGCTATTCCAGTGGATGTGGGTTTAACGACGTGCTTGCCGATGGGCGTGAGCCAATGCGGCAGCAACAGCCAAGCCCCCCATAACACTGATGTGATCTTGCACCAGAGCCTGCTCTAAAAATGCTTCCAAACCCTGCATTTCCCAGAAGCGATGCGCCAGGGGAATGGTAGACAGGGTGAAGATGCCCAGCATCAGTGCCCCCAACCAGGCCAGGCGGCTGGCACTTAATACCAGCAAGGTACCCAGCAATTGCACCGCAATAGTGACGATGGCAAAGAGCCCAGTTGGCTCCAGGCCAAAATGCGCCATTTCCTGCTGGGCTGCTGCGAAGTCCCAGATCTTGTTCAGGCCGCTCCACCAAAAAATGTAGGTCAAGAGCAGCACGGCTATCCAGTAATAGCCTTGGGAGCGCAACATCCTATCCAATGTGTGATTCATCGTGCTTCTCCTGCTTTGTCTACGGCGGTGTGAATGATGAGTCTGAAATTAAGCAGCACGACTGGCAGCGGGGCGCGTTATAGACAGGGCTTTTTGGCTCAAGACTAAACCGCTCATAACCAAGGCCACCCCTAGCAGTTGCAAGCTGGTGGGCCAGACGCCTTTCACCAGCGCGTCCAGCGTAAAAGCGGTTACTGGCACTAAGAGCATGAAGGGGGCGACAGTCACGGCACCTAGCTGCTTGATGGCGTTGAACCACAGCGCGAAAGGTCCAGCAGTGAGTGCGGTGGCCAGCAGAAACAAGCCCAAGGCGTTCAGAGCGGTGATTTCGTTAGGAATGTCTTGGCTGACCAAGGCGACGATGGTCAGTTCCACACCGGCGATCAGTAATTGCCAGCCGGTAAAGCCCAGCAAGGGCATAGGGGGTACACCCCATTTATTCAGCAAGACTCCGCCCGTGGCGATTGACAGCATGCTGCCCAGGGCGGCAAGGATACCGACCAGATCCAGTTGTGCCTGACTGGACAGGACCACCAAAGACACACCCAGCGCACCCAGCAAAACGGCACCAATTTTTAGCAAGGCGGGGCGAGAACCTAAAATGCCCCAGGCAATAAAAATGGTGGCCAGTGGGGTCAGTGCTTGGAAGATGGCAGCGACACCACCAGGCAGGCGGGTGGCAGCGATAAAAAACAGACCAAAGAACAGGCCTGCATTCAGTGTGCCCAATACCGCCAGACGGCCCCACCAGTTGCTGGGGGGCAGGCTGCGCACCAGTACCAAGAGGACCACAGCGCCGCCCAAGGCACGGACCGCAGCCAGAAAGAGCGGATTAGGCGGCAGCCAGGTCGTGGTTAGTACGTACGTAAAACCCCAGAGAATTGCGGCGGTGGCCGCTGCCAGTTTGGCGTTCATGAGCGCGTGTTCCTTCATCAGAAAATAGTGGATGAGGAGACTATAGAATTGCAACGATGGCTTGAATAGATGGGAATATGGCCATCAGCGTTCTATAAATGGAACGTTCCTGAAAGTGTGCTTAGCCTTCGCTGGCAGGCTTGTCAGTGGGAAGGTGGAGAATGCTTGAAAATTCCTGTCCCAGAAAATCAAGCAGGGCACGGACAGCCGGCACCAGTCCGCGTCGAGACGGAAAGACCGCGTGGATGAGGCCGGATCGGGGGTTCCAGCCGGGCGCTATATCAATCAGACGGCCGTCCTGCATATACGGGGCGACCAGCATGGCGGGCATTTGCACGACACCTATGCCTTGCAGTGCGGCTTGTAATAAGGTCATGCGGTCATCGCACACCAGCCGGGGTTGATACGGCACTTCCATCTGGGCACCGTCCGCCGTTTGCAACTGCCATACTGGATTACGCAGCAAGGGCTCATCGCTTAGCGAAGGCCAACTGGCCAGTACATCCAACTTGGGCAGGCCGCCCATTCGTTCAATCAAGCTTGGGCTGGCAACCAGATACTGGGTGCTTTCACCCAGTATTTTCATGATCAGCCTGCTATCTTCCAAGGGGGGAAAGCGCACGCGCAAGGCGAGATCAAAGCCTTCACGGATCACGTCCACCCGTCGGTTCGTGCTCTCGATTTCCAATTGAACTTGGGGGTAGGCGGCCATATAGCGGGCCAGCAGTTCATTCACCCCATAATCCAGCAAGGCCAGCGGGCAGCTCATGCGGACGGCCCCTTGAGGTTCGCTGCGGTGGCGTTCGATGATTTCCTGGGCAGAATCCGCCTCCACCAGCATGGCAATGCAGCGTTGGTAATACATCTGGCCGATTTCAGTCACGCTGAAATGGCGGCTGGAGCGCTGAATCAGACGCACGCCCAGCGATTCTTCCAGCAAAGTGATACGGCGGCTGAGCTTGGATTTGGGAATACCCAAGGCCCGCCCGGCCGGGGTGAAGCCGCCGTGATCAACGACTTGCACGAAGTAATAAAGGTCATTCAGGTCGCGCATAGGGTGGATCAGGCTGGTAGAGCAGCAATGGCTTCCACCTCGAACAGCATGGCGTCCAACGCTAGTCTTGTAACGGGCACCAGCGTGCAAGTGGGGAGTGGGCCCACGCCGAAGGCGCGCTGCAATTGCTCACCGTAAATTGGCAGTTTGGCCTCGCTGTGATCAACGATATACACCGTCAATTTGGCAATGTGCTGCATGCTACCGCCCACAGACTCCAGTGCAAGCCGTACATTGTGAAAGGCGCGGGTAACCTGGGCCTGAAAATCGGGTTCGATGTTGCCGTTTTCATCTTCGCCACTTTGGCCTGCAATAAAGACCAGCCGTGTGCCAGCCGGCACTTCAGCCACGTGCGAGTAGCCGTTAACGGAACTGTCGTACAGACCTTTGGGGTTGCTGATGCGTACAGGGGAGTTGGGCTTCATATCGCTTATCCATTTTTAAAATAGTTGCTTGTCTTGGTGGGCTGTGGGGTAAGGTAGCGGCTATTTGCCTAGTAAGATGCAGGCGGCTTGTGAGCTGGCATATCAAAGCCCTAGGCCCACTCCGTTGCCCCGCTTAGTTTTCTGAGGGAACCGGGCAGCCCAGGTTGCCTTCCGGGCAGGACAAGTAATTGTTGAAATCCTTGATGCGGACCTGAGTCAGTTCTGTGCGGCAGCTTGTGATCAGCATGGAGTGGATGCTGCCGCCTTGTGAATGAATGGCGGCGAAGTCGCATTCGGCATCTCGAAAACTGACCCAGGCACGTTGCGCTGTACGCATGGCGATGAGCGCGTCTTTATCGTCTTTTAGGCGATTGCCGATTTCTTTATAGAGCTTATTGAGCTCTGCGTCCGAGCTTTTGTACTGCTCGCTGATGCACTGATTAATTGCGCTTTGCGTATTCAGACTGTCGCAGTCTGCGGCCTGCACGGCAGGCAGGCTGGCGATCAAGCTAAGTCCTGCGGCTATCAGGCTTGTTTTCAAGGCTTTTCTCATCTGATTCTCCGGCGGGTACAAAGGAAGTCCGTGTGGGAACTGCTGGGCATTGACTGCGGTTAATACTGTCTGCGCAGGACCTAAATCCTACTACATACGAGTATTAAATTTTTAGCGGCTGCCGCCCTCAGGATTCATCTTGTCTGGGGCGGCGTTACGATCTTATTGGCTACTGTTCAGCGCATGATCGCTGGTACCCACAGGCGTATAGTTAAATCGCTCTGCCACTTCCTGGCCTTAATTTCCCCGGTGTTCTGCGTCGAATGAAAACTATGAATCCTTCCCTGCACGATCTGATTCTTTCTCTTGAAAAACGCTTGTTTGATCGCGCGATTCGTGGCGATGTGGACGAGCTCAGTCAGTTGCTGGGCCAGGATTTTGTTGAGATCGGCGCACGGGGAGCAGCCTGGGACAGGGCAGAGGTCTTGGCCTCTTTGCCACAGCAAGAATTTGTGCAGCGCGTTTTGAGTGATTTCAAACTGACCGTGCTGGCCGATGGGGTGGTCCTGGCAAGCTATATCTGCGAAGTGCCGGGTGAAGAAGGGCCGGTCCGTTCTTTACGCAGCTCTATCTGGAAGCAGATAGAGGGACGTTGGCAGATGGTGTTTCATCAAGGCACAAAAATGGCTACGGCAGGATAGAGAGCTAAGCCTGCTTGGCGCTTTCTTGCCAAAGAAGATCAGGCCGTAGATGAAGGCAGCCCGATCGGTCTGTGCATCTGTTGTGGCATTGAACCGCAAGGCTGGCGCCGTTCCGACGGGATAAAAAGTGGGCAGTTGGTGTACGTCTTTCTGCCCACAAGCTCTTCTCACAGACCCTGTTGAAGAAAGGCTGCTGTCGCGGGGGCTACTTGGTGAAAATCCATGGCATGGTGGAAAATTTCGCCATTTTTAGACTCTACGCTTAGCCACAGCTGGTGCTCCAGCTCGCTGCCTTTGGGGATGGCAAGGTCTACGCTACGTGTCCAACGAACGCCACCAAAGGCCTGCTTTGCAGAGGGTGTGTTTTGTGGCTTGTTTACGTGCAGGTACGCGCTGCGGATGTCCGTGTCGCAGGAGTCGCAAAAACGGATGTGAAAGGCCTTGGTGTGTGTGCCGTTGCGGGACAAGGCCGGTGGATGAGAGTCGGCTTCAGCCAATACAAAAGACCAGGGGCCAATTTGGCCTTGAACGGCGTCGGGGCGGTAAATCGGGGCAGGCCCGGATTGCGCGACGGAGACCAGGAAAGCGGCCGGTATGGCCAGCAGGCTGACGGCAAAAGCCACGTTACGCGGGGAGGCTCCAAGCCTTGCTTTTGCAGGCGTTGCAATGGAGCCTGACTGCGCAGACGCAGACGCAGACGCAAGCTCAGCTTTTGGGGCAGCCGCTTTTGCCACTGGGGCCGGGCGTGCTCGCGCCGGTTTTTTCTCTTGCCACGGCCACCAGGGCAGATAAAAGCTCAGTCCAGCGCCTGCCATGGTCAGCCAGCCCAGCCAGGAAACAGCACCGATACTCCAGCCCCAGCCCGCAAAACACAGGATCAAGGCCAAGGCTAGTAAAGGCCAGCCTATCAAACGAAATAACAGGCGCTCACGTGCGCTGGGCTCTCGATGCAGCAGAAATTCGCCCTGACGCTCGCTGGCCAGCGCCAGCAAGATAAAGCCCCCCAGGCTACTTAAAAAAACGGCCAAATTCAGCCATAGGCTGGTATTGCTCATGACAGGGCTCCGGCTGGCATCACGAAATAACTGATTAACCACAGAAGCGCAGCGGGCAAGACCATGCCTGCCCAGGCGCGGGTGGCGCTAGTGGTGCTAAAAACCCAGATGACGGCCAGGGTGTACCAGACAAAGCTCAGCATGGTGGAGGCCAGTACGGCCTGACCCTTGGGCAACGGCCAAAGCAAGGTCAACAAAACCATGGCGCCGGAGGCCAGCGCGTAGCCGCCTAGCGTGGCAGCAACAATGCGTGACAGCACTTGCAGACGATAAGAGGAGGACAACTGGCTCATGAGCTGGCTCCTACGGCTTGTAAAGGAGCCTTGGCGGCAGATTTGTGTTGCGCCGCTGCGATCTGCCATTTGCGTTTCATTTTGAAGGCGATATAGGCAAAGGTGGCGGCCAGACCCAGCATCGTCAGATCAAAACCGGCCAAGCCCCAGTCACCATGAGGCAGGGTGATGCCCAGATGGCGCTCGGTGGTGAAGGCATTCAAAACTGGAATTAAGGCGTAGGCGGCTGTTGTCAGCCATAACAGCTCCAGCCAGGCGCGCTTTAAAGGACGCCATATGGCGTACAGAAAAGACCAGCCCCACACCAGAAACAGTGCGTGGAACTCCCAGTCTGCTCTATCCAGCAGGGTGACGGGCAGCAAACGATTGGCCCAGAAGTACGCTGCCAGGCCCAATGGCAAACCGGCCAGCGTGCCCACATTCAGGATCTCGACCAGACGCAAACCTGCCGCATCGATACGCTCGGACAGGCTGAAAGGGGTGGCTTTCGCCATGCGTTTTTGATGTTGAGTGCGTCGCTTGACGGTCCATAGCACCAGGCCCGTACCGATTACGGCGCAGCCTAATAGGCCGGAGATGAAATACAGCCAGCGTAACCACCATTCAGCAAAAATTCCTTCATGCAAGGCCAGCACCACACGTTGCGTATCAACCGTGGCATTGCTGTCGTCCTCAGCTTTAAGCGGGCTGCCGTCCAGTGCGTTAAAGCGCAAGGTTTCACCACGCGACCAGTTCACGCCGCTGACCCCTGTGCGTCTGAATTCCACATAAGGCAGGCTATCTTTTGGGTGCGTGATTTGAATGGAGGCAATAGCATTCTTGCCCCATTGCTGTTCAGCGGACTGCATCATGGGGGCAAGAGGCTGCTGAGGCATGGAAACCGGCAGGAAATCCCGCTTTTGTGCACGAATATCCTGAAAGTAGGCTTGCCGTCCCGCTTCAGAGGAGCCGTACATGACCTGTTGGCCAGCAGGCATGTAGATGGACATGAAAAAAACCAGTCCCGTATAGGTAATCATCAGGAAAAAGGGCAGGGACATCACACTGACGATATTGTGCGCATCCAGCCAGGAACGCTGTCCTTTGCCTGGCCTAAACGTGAAGAAGTCCGTGAAGATCTTTTTGTGTGTGATGACGCCGGTTACGACGGCCAGCAGCATCAACATGGTGCACACACCCACCAACCAGATCGCGACCTGATACGGCATGTAATGCAAGGCATAGTGCATGCGATACAGGCCATTGCCTCCCGCTGTGGCGCGGGGCTCGATTTCTGGTTGCACCTGCCCCGTTTTCGGGTCCAGGGTTTCACTACCACGGCTGCCACGTCGTTGCCCCGCTTGAAGCATTTCTTCCCAGGAAATGGACAGCTCCTGCTCAAAGCGCGGGTTGGTGGCGTGGTGGGGTAGCGTAATGGTCCAGGCTTTGGCTTCGGGGGCGACAGCGTCCAAGCGCGCCAGGGCTAGATCCAGCATGCCACTGTGTTGATCGGGCAAGGTCTGCGTGGCCAGTGGCCGCTCTGGTTCCATCCAACGCGTAATCTCGTCGTCTACATACCCGGCCGTGCCGGTGACGAAAACAAAAAACAGGACCCAGCCCACCACCAGACCGACCCAGGTATGCAGCCATGCCATACATTGGCGAAATGACTCTTTCACGCTGACGCGCCTCCTACTTCAACACGCGCATCATGCGGGCGTTGGATTGATGACCATAAAACAGAGAAAAGCCGTGCTTGCATGCTTGGCAACTTGCCCGGAAGGGACTTGTGGCACCCGTCGGTATTAAAGCTGCACTCATCCTTAAGCCTTCGCTTTTTAGGCGGCGGTCGTAGGGTGATAGAGGGGGGAAAGGAGCATCAGGCTTGGAATAAATGCAGAATAATAGCAATCATTCTCATTTCGGTGTGGGGATATTGCAGGATGGGCAGGTTTTTACGAAATTGAGCGCTGTGCCATAGCTGTTCCGGCATTTTCCATAGGGGACATCGTCTTATGTCGCAGGCTGCGGGAGTCATTGAATTGAAGTCTTGGGGCAACGCCAAGCTTGCGGCATGCAAGCAGTGTAAAAAGCGCGGATTGCTGCAGCGGAATTGATTGCGGCGCAGGTGCATTGCCTGATCAAAAAGGCCCCGGAAACGTGTGTTTCTGGGGCCTGCTTTGAAGCTGATGGGTCAGTTCGTATTTAGAGCACCACAAACAGTAGCCAGACGACAACCGGCGCAATGACTGTGACGGCGGCACCGTATAGCAAGAGCTGGCGGAAGAAGCCTTCGCGTGAAATACCCTGGGCATTGGCCAGCACCAGCGCGCCGTTCGTGGAGAAGGGGCTGACATCCACAATGGTGGAGGAGACGGCCATGGCTGCGATAAAGCCCACCGGCCCCACGCCCCCATCGCCTTGCAAGAAAGGAACGGCCAGGGGAATCAGCGAGCCTAGTACAGCAGTGGAGGAGGCAAAGGCCGATACCACAGCACCTACAAATAGCAGCAGCAAGGCAGCCATCAAGGGTGAAGTCAGCTGAGCCACGCTGTGGCCTACAAAATCAATGGTGCCCATGGTTTCCATCACGCCCACATAGGTGCTGACGCCCACGATCAACATGATTTCTGGCCAGGATACTTGGCCCAGTGCACGTTTTTGCAAATTAGGGGCCATCAAGGTTAGCGCCAGTCCGATGGTGATGGAGGTAAAGCCAATGTCTTGTTTAAAGAACAAGGTCAGCACGGCCAGAATGAACAAGCCGATTAAAGTCACCACGCGGTACCAGTGTGGGCCTTCCTCACCCCCCTTGCTGGCTTGGACCAAGGCGTCCGGACTGTTGTTGGCAGTTTTGCGTTCTTCGCCAAAGGCCTCTGCTTCAGCATCGCCAAAGACTTGGGGGCCACCCGATCCATGAGCCACTTTGGCAACCTTGACGTCCGCTGAGCCCAAGTCTACTTTTTGGCGCATCAGCTTCAGACCGCCCATCCAAACGAACAGCAAAATGGACACGCCCAGGTTGATGCCAAAGCTGGCCATCATCGTGGCCATTTCATTCACGGGCAATCCGGCGGCGCTGACCACCCGGTTGGTGATGCCACCATAAATACTGATGGGGGAAAAGCCGCCGCCTTGAGCGCCGTGAATGACCAGCAACCCCATCAGCAAAGGGCTGATGCCGTACTGCCGTGCAAAACCTAAGGCGATGGGGGCGATGATGGCAACAGCGGCAGGGCTGACAGCGCCCACCGATGTCAGGGCTGCAGTGATCAAAAACATGATCCAGGGGATGGCGGCAATCCGCCCACGTACCGCCCGCACGGCCATGCTGACCAGCCAATTGATAGTGCCGTTATTTTGGGCCAGAGCAAATAAGTAGGTAATGCCTGCCAGTGTCAGAAACAGGTCAGCTGGAAAGCCGCCCATGATTTCTTTGGCACCCATTCCCGCCACCAGCGTGCCCACCAAAAAAGCGCCTACAAAGGCAATCAGTCCCATATTGATGGGCAATGCCGTAGCCAGTATGAACATGCCTCCTAACACGCTAATGGATAGCCAATGCATAGATCTTGTCTCCTTGTAATTGAACCTTTTGCAGGTTTCTGGAGACGACCATATCAGCGGCCGTATAGCGGCATCAATCAAGCTGTTGGCATAACCGTTACGCAAACTGTAATGGTTGCTCAGGCAGGCAATGGTTGAGCTTTAAATCAGCTCGTATTTTTTATGGGAGTGCTTATCGAGGAGGTCTTGGCGGCCTGAGTACGCTGGGTTCTGAAACAGCAAGCGCACGGCGAAAGAGAAACTGGACGCTTATTGTTTATCCAGTTCTGCTATCAATTCGCGGCTGTTTGTTGTGCGCCCAAAGTGATGCTTCCACAGTTTGATGCCCAGTTCCCCGGATCGGTCCAAAGAGGACCCGACGGTCAAGTCGGTCAGCAAGGTGGGGTGTAGGCCAGCATCAAACAGGGCAAAGCCGGCCGCCAGAACGCAGGTGTCGGTTTGAATGCCGCACACCAGAACGCGGTCAGCCTGGAATTGCTTTAAGTATTCCAAGGCGGCTGGGCTCGGGCCGTAGCCATGTTTAATGAAAATAGGTTTGGCATTGACCAGGCATTGGTCCGTACGTGGAGGGCACCATCCCAATTGGCTGGAGAAGGGGGTTTGGGCCTCGTCGTGCAGCTCGATCAAGGCGGCGCAAGGTAGGCGCGTGCACAGGGCGTTAATGCCATCAATCAGCCAGGAGGGAGGCGAAAAGCAGCCTTGCACATCGACAATCAACAGAATCTGTCGCATAGCGGGAGTCTCAATAGGGGCGCATTGTCTTGTGCCTAAGCCGTCAAGACGTGCGTCTGGGTTGCGCCGGGAACCAAGCCCTTATTGAAACACGGAGTCAGGCTGTTTTGCGGGTCCAAGTCAGGCGGGCACCGATCACAATACCTATGACAGCCAGCAGCGAACTGATCGACAAAGTAGACAGGCCGCTTAAGCCCTGGCCTATGGTGCAGCCCAGGGCCAAGACGCCACCCACGCCCATCAGCGCGCCGCCTGCCATCGAACGCAGCATCTGGCGTGGCGACTCAAACCCTTCCAGTTTCCAGCGGCGGGTCAGCAGGGCGCTTAGCAGGGAACCGAGCAGGACGCCAAACACAATCAGGATGGTGAATCTAGGGCTCATGCCGGTGGAGATCATGGTGTATTGAATGCTTTCCCCAATCGGCGCGACAAAGCTCAGGGAACTGACAGGCAAGGGTTCGAAAGGATCATCGCCCAGCCAACCCGTTGTTAGCCAGCCTGCCACAATCAACAGGCCCACTACGACACCGGCCAGTAAATCATTTTTGCGCTGACCTTCTTGGCGACGTGAAAAAGCGAAGGCCACCAGTGCGGCCACGATGACAACCGTCAGAATGGTTTTAAGCAGTCCAGCGGGAAGGCTTGCGGCCGGCAAGGTGATGCTGCTGGATGGGGCCAGCAGCATGCGCGCAGGGGCCAGCAGCCCCGTCAAGGTCATATAGGCAGCAATGCCCAAACACAGCAGCACAACAAAGGAGCGCAGATTACCTTGGCCCAGTAATACCAGGGCGCGCGCGCCACAGCCATTGGCCAATGTCATGCCAGCACCGAAGAGCAGGCCGCCAATGGGGACTAGTAGCCAGGAAAAGGTGGGGTTCAGGTAAAGAGACTGATCAAGATTGATCAGCTCATTTGCGGCAGCTAACTGTGTTCCGGCCAAAGCCAGGGCCAGCGCCAGGGCAAAGCCCTGGAGTTTGTAGCCACTGCGCCCGGACCAGCGCTCGGTCAAACCACGATAAAAGCAAAATCCACTGATCTGGCCACAGATGCCAAAGACAAGGCCAATGGCCAGGCTGACCCACAGTACAAGTTCTGTATTCATCATGTGCGCTGGAAGTTAAAACCGGGTTAAGAACACTTAGCCTTGCGTGCCCCAGATGTCGCGGCTGATCGCGGCATACCAGGCCTCGCCATATTGGGCCTCCTGTTTGCGGAAGGCCGGACTGGCTTCTTTGGGGCTGACCCCGCCAGAGGCTTCCACCAGTTTGTCGTCCGCAAAAGCATACAAATGCCCCACGGAAATCCCGTAATCCGGAGCGATCAAACTGTAGCAGGTATTGCTTAGGGTGGCTTGGGAGGTGGCCTTGCCGCTCAGTGCATTGATGATGGCGGCGGCGGCCAGCTTGGCTTGCGTGTTGGCCGAAAATCCGGACTTGGGCATGGGCGAGGCAATCGTGGCATCGCCTACCACGTAGATATCCTTGACCTGCTCGGACTCAAAAGTATGCGGGTCGATGGGCACCCAGCCACTGGCGTTGGTAACTCCTGCTTGCTCGGCAATGGCACCGGCTTTTTGAGGTGGGATCACGTTCAGCACATGGGCTTTATGAATTTCGCCGAACTCGGTTTCCACGCTGAGCTTGGCAGCATCCACCCGAGTGACTTTGCCATCTTTGGAAAAGGGCACCCATTCGATCATGTCGCCATAGACTTGTTTCCAGCCGTCCTGGAACAGGCCTTGCTTAGAGAAGTTGTCCTTGGCATCCAGAATCAAAATTTTTGACTTGGGTTTGTTCTGCTTGAAGTAATGAGCCACCATGCTGGCGCGCTCGTAGGGGCCGGGCGGGCAGCGGAAGGGATTTTCGGGGGCCACCATGATGAAGGTGCCACCATCGGGCATGGCTTCCAACTGGCTTTTCAGCAGACGGGTTTGATCCCCGGCTTTCCAGGCGTGGGGAGCCAGCAAAGACGCCGCCTCGTCGTAGCCTTCCAGCGTATTCCAGCGAAAATCGATACCCGGCGACAGCAGCAGCTTGTCATACGAGAGCTTGTTGCCTTTCGCCAAGGTGATGGATTTGGCATCGGCATCCACAGCCGTGGCGTAGTCGTGGATGACGTCAATACCGGCAGCTTTCAGATCATCAAAGCCGTGGCCTTGCTGCTCGAAACGGCGCAAACCGGCCAGGTACAGATTGCTGAACGGGCAGGTGTAAAAGGTGCGTGCCGGCTCGATCAAGGTCACTTTCAGGGACGGATCGCCCCGCTTCAAGTACCGGGCTGCCGTGGCACCACCAAAGCCGCCACCGACCACAATCACATGGGCGGAGCTGCTGCGTGCATACACAGGCAAGCTGCTCAAGGCCAGGCCGGCAACGCCGGTTTTACCCACCAGACTTAACCACTGGCGGCGAGAGGAGTTCAAGGGAGTGCTCATTCTTAACGTCCTTGCGCAGCGGTTTTAGCGTTGGGGGAAAGCTCGGAGAAGTGGTGTGCCAAGGCTTCCAGGTCAGCATCCTGATAGCCTTTGACCAGGCGATTCATGATGGTGGTGCCGGCAGGTGGCGCATCCGAGGCAAAGGCGCGCAATTGTTCCAGCAAGGCGCTTTCGGAGCGGCCCGCCAGCGAAGGAATAATGGTCGTGGAACGCCCGTCCGGACCGTGGCAGTTCGCACAGGAGTTGGCCACGATCTTGATATCCAGCTTGGAGGAATTGGCCCATACCGGTGCGGCGGCGCTGGAGGCGGCCATCAGGGCAGGGGCTAAGAGGAGACGACCTACGAGGGAGAGGGACATGGGCATTCTTCTTGTCAATGTGCTTCGATGGTAGGAAAGGACGCTCAGCGTAGCATTCCCCTTAAGCCCGCCCTGTATGACTATATAGAGCCCTGTTATGAACTCAGCGCCCAAGGCGGGCGCTGAGTGGGGGCGTTTAAGCCGGCAAGCGTTAAGGTCGTCCTGTTTCAAGCATTGATGATCAGTTCGGTCTGGCCATTGATGACGGCGCCTTGATCGTCTGTCCAGCTCATCTCCAAAGTCCCTGATTGTCGAGCCACAAAGGTAAATTCGATATAAGGATTTTGGGAAATGGCGGTTTCCGGCTGCCAACTGAACAAGAGTTCTCCGTTGAAGTTCGCCTTGAAGTCGTTAATGATATTGCGCGCAACAGGCTGGCCTTCTTTGTTCAGGCGCAGACCGCTTTCCATGCGGTGTTCGATCAGGGCGCGTACGCGCACAACTTCGCCCGTTTTAGGCTTGGCATTGCTGATCCAGATACGTGGTTTGCTCATGGGTGCCCCTTGGATTACATGCCGCAGCCGCCAGCAGTCACGGTGATGTGATGCTGGGCGCTCAGGACTCGGCCATCGCTCATCCGTGCCAGTGCGCGCACGGTTTGGGTTTCAATCAGGCGTAGCCGCACAGCGACTTCTGTCGTGCCTGCCAAGGCGGTGAAATTGAAGCGGCAAGCCAAAGGGTGCGGGTTGCCTTGAGCCAGGATAATCAGCTCCTGGCAGTACAGCTCATCGCTAATGGGCGTATCCAGTACGACTTTCACAGGCACAGCGGCAGGGTTGTCGCCCAAGGCGGGCATTTCCAGTTTCAGGCCTTGGTCTTGCGGGCTGGCCCCTTTCAGGAACTCGTCCACAATGGCTTGAACCTGGGCTGCGGTGGCCGGTTTCAGCAACTGGTCAAAGGCAACTTGCGCCTGCAGATTAACGGGCAGCCAGGCTGCGCTCAGTCCGGCCGCCGTGCCCAGCAAAAGCTGGCGACGGCGTACAAAACGGGAGGGAAGTTTAGAGGAAGTCATTGAAGCGGCTCTTGATCCACTGGAAGTCTTCTTGAACAAGGTCGGGGGTGCGTACATCCATATCAATCTGCGTTTGCAGAACTTTGCCGCTTGCGTCCAGCTCGTATTCAAATTTGACCGAGATTTCTTCTTGCGGGTCCCCGTTGACCATCATGTAGCACAGATTATCCGGCAGGACAGGCACCACTTCCTTGCCGGCGATGCGTTCGGCCAGGTTCTGGGCGACGATCTTGGCTACCGCATGCGCGACGTGCGCACTTTTTGGGTAGTGGCCGAACTGGTCGGAAATAAAGCCCATCGAGTCTCCAACCACGTAAACATGATCGTCGTCTCTTGCAGTGAACAGGCGTGGGTCAATATTGGCCCAGCCCGTGGGCTTGCCGTCTGCATCTTTGCCAATCAAGTCCGCATTCCAGATCATTTCCGAGGCTTGATGAGGCGGCATCAACACCGAATCGTCAAAATCGAAATCGCCCGCTGTGGTCTTGATGTGTTTCTTGAAAGGGTCAACCTCGCGTACCCGCGCATTGGGTACATGAGTGATGATGTCCGGATACAGTTCCTGGAAGGCGGCCCGATAGCCTTCGCCAATAGGGGCGATGGTGGGCTTGGGGTCCAGAATAATGATCTTGCCTGGAATCTTGTTGGTTTTAATGTGCCAGGCCATCAGACAGGCGCGCTCGTAAGGCGAGGGCGGACAGCGATGTGGCGGCGGGGGCAAGGTCATGACAATGGTGCCGCCCGTAAAGGCTTTTAGCTTGTTCTTTAGCGCGAACATTTCCGCATTCGGAATGTAGGCGTTAGGAAAATGCTGGCGGGTGTATTCAGCGGCGTAGGTGTCGTTACCGAACCAGGCATCGTATGCATTGCGTATGCCGCCAGACAGAATCAGGTAATCGTAGTTCAGTGCGCCTTGTGTAGTGCGAACCGTTTTTTTGTCGCGCTCGATGGCGGTGACTTCCGCATGCACCAGGTTGTAGCCATATTTCATGGCCGGTGCCAGCATGTCGTGATTCAGAAAGTCGGTGTTGACGATGTCAATCAGCCACTTGTTGCTCATGGGGCCCGACCAGAAGGTGGGGTTGCGCTCTATCAGTACGACTTGCGCGTGAGGAACGAGTTTGGACAGATACTTGGCTGCGGTCATGCCGCCCCAACCGCCACCGCAAATAACGATACGTGGCCCCTTGGTATGGGGCGGCAGGATTTGGCTGGTGTTGGTAATGATGGCCGGCGCCGACAGGCTGGCCGAGGGAAGAATCAGTGTTCCAAGCGCGGCGGCTGGCGTGGCCAGCATGAAGTTTCTACGATTCATTTTATGTTCCTCGTGATCATGACATGACACACGTCAATCAGGCTGAGTAGAGATCGCTTAGTGCGAGCCAGTATAGCCAAGAGTGCTCTGAGTGCAGGAAAAGGGCGCTTTACAGCCCAGGAAACAACAGAAGTGAACAAACTGCGTACTAAATGGTAACAAGACTATCTTTGTGAGGCGATTCCGGCGATAGTGCTCAAAGGGAAATTATTTCTCTTATTGACATTACATCTAGGATTTATTTTGAAGACAGAAATTGGTATTGTGAAGTGGTTCAACAGCGAAAAAGGCTTCGGTTTCATCATGCCGGAGAACGGCGGCAAGGATCTCTTCGCACACCACAGTGAAATTCAGGGAACAGGGTTCAAATCTTTGGAAGAGAACCAACGCGTTTCCTTCGTTGAAGGTGCTGGCCAGAAAGGCCCATGCGCGACCAAGATTCAAATTCTTTGATGATTGGCTTGCTGATTAGGCAAGCTTAGTCTCAAATCAGCAAAACTGGGCCCCATTCAATATGGGGCCCGTTTTTTTTGTGCTGCAAATCTGTTTGATGGATCGGGGCGTGATTTCAGTAGGCTACTTACCCTGGCCTGTGTTCCTGTTCCAGCAATCTCAAGGTCAAGCGTGCTTCAAGCCCGCCACTTTGACGATTCAATAGTTCCAGCGTGCCGCCGTGCTGGGTCGCAATGGCGTTGACGATGGACAGCCCCAAACCATAACCTGCTTGTTGCTGTGAGCCCCGCCAAAAGCGGTTCATGGCTTGATCGCGCTCGCTCTCACTTAAGCCGGGCCCATGATCCAGCACACTGATGCGCAAATAACCGGGCTCGCCCGCCTCGATGAGCAAACTGATCGGTTGCACGGCTTTGGTGTAGCGCAAAGCGTTGTCGATCAGGTTTTGGACCGCCACGGTTAGCAAGGATTTTTCAATCTGTACCGGCCCCGGTCTGTTGCGTATATCCAAAGTGATCTGGTCTATGGTGTCGCCGTACACTGCTTTCAGCGCATGCAGGGCGGCATACACAGCTTCTTCGGCCTGACTGCTTTCTTTGCTGGCGTTTTGCCCATCCAGTCGCGCCAGTTCCAAGAGTCTTTGCAAAATATTCTGCAGCTGTTGCACACCTTGATCTGCCTGGCTTAAAGCGGTGTCCAAGGTGGCACTTTCCCCCGGGCGCTGCGCGGCCAGATGCGCCACTTGAATATGGGTCTTGATACCGGTCAGCGGGGTGCGTAATTCGTGTGCCGCACTATCGGTGAAGCGGCGTTCGCGCACAATGGCCGCTTGCTGCCGCTCCAATAATTGTTCGATAGTCAGCAGCAGGGGGCGTAGCTCTTCCGGGGCTTTGACTTTGGGCAAGGGGCTGTCGTCTCCGGGGCGGCGGCGCGAGAGCAGATCCCGAATACGTTCCAAGGGGGCCAATCCGTGCGTGATGCCTACCCACAAGAGCAAGAGACTGCCAAACAGGGCTACGACAAAGGGCAGCCCCGCAGACAGCATGATGCCCCGAACCAAGGATTCCCGTATTTCTATGCTGTCGGCCGCAGCAATCTGGATGTGCCCTTCACGCAGCACAAAGGTGCGCCAGCGTTTGCCGCCGTGTATGTGGGTACCAAAACCTAAGGCTACTTGCGACATATCCGGGCTACCTGCCGTGCGGCTGACGGCCTGAATCTCCACTTCGCTGCGCACCACGCTGATTTCACAAGCCACCCCATCGCGGGCAATGATGTCCAAAGGTCGCTCGGCAGACTGGGCCAGCTCCTGCAAATTAGGAAATTGGGCGACCAGCCCCGCCACCATTCGCGCCGATGCCGCCAGGCGGCTATCCAGGGCTTCGCGCAAAGACTGGCGTGCGTCCATCAGCATCCAGGTGGCGACGGCACTCCACAGTACTGTCAGGGAAATACCGATAATCAGCAGCAGTCTAAGGCGTAAGCTCATGGTGTTCGATGGTTAGCCCGCAGGCCCCAGTTTGTAGCCCAGACCGCGCACTGTCTCGACAATATTGCTGCCCAGCTTGCGGCGCAGATGGTAGATGTGCACATTGATGGCATTGCTTTCCAGATCTTGATCAAAACCATAGACGCTGTCGCACAGCTGTTCTGCACTCAAAATGGATTGGGGTTTATTCAGCAGGGCGCGCAGCAAGGATAGTTCACGGCGGGCCAGGCTGACGGGCTTGCCGTCCAGCGTAACGTGGCCGGTAGAGGCACAGAAGCTGAGCCGGCCATATTCGATGCAGTCGGTTTCATGACCGGCCAAGCGGCGAGTCAGCACATGCAGGCGGGCAAGCAGCTCGTCCAGGTCAAAAGGCTTGATGACGTAATCATCGCCCCCGCCCAACAGTCCCTCGACCCGATGGTGCAGGGCATCGCGGGCCGTCAAAATCAAAATGGGCAGTTTACGGCCCTGTTCGCGCCATCGGCGCAGCAAGCTCAAGCCGTCCTGATCCGGCAGACCCAGATCCAGAATACAGACATCAAAGCGCGAGGACAGCAGGGCCGTATCAGCCAGGCTGGCGGTTCCTACGTGATCGACGGTCAGCCCGTGCAAGCGCAGTCCCGCCACAATTCCGCTGGCTACAAGCGCATCATCTTCAACAAGTAAAACGTGCATTCTTCCCCCTTAAGTGTTGCTGGCCTGCACACTGAAAGCCTGATGCTTATTACGTTTTGGCACTCATGTTAGCAGTCTTGAGGACAGGGGCGAGAGGGAAAGTTTTCTTAATTTGCCCTTAATCCTGATCCTCTACTGTCATGTAGATTGCATTGCATTTTTATCTCGGTACTTACTTTTTTAATAAAACCGGCTCGGGCAATGACGTTTCTTTGGGCTTAGCCGCTATGACAGATATCGGGCACTTACACACATGACTCCTATATTAGGAATATTACTGGCGACCAGTTTTGTCGCCTCTTTGGTGGCACTGGGCATTCTTGTCTGGGCCGTGGCAAACAAGCTGATTTTCGTGGGCAAAAACGAAGCTGAGACCATCTTCATGAAAGGTGAGCTTGGCCAGCCCGACGATAGTGCTTCCTTTGGGGGGGAGAACGAAGCACAGGCACATCGTTTTGATGTATTGCGTGCGGGCATTGACCGCAGTGGGCGCGGGCCAGTACTGCTTCTGGTCACCGTCGGGATTACCTGGCTGCTGATTGGTTCGGTATTTGGCGTGATGGCCTCGCTGAAGTTGCATTGGCCTGATTGGTTGGCCGATGTCGCGCAAGTGACTTTTGGCCGTGCACGAACCTTGCACCTGAACATTGTGGCCTATGGCTGGTTGTCGGTCACCGGCATTGGTGTGGCTTTATGGCTATTGCCGCGTATTTTCCACACGCCGCTGCGACGCCCCAATATGGTCTACTTTGGCGCAGCCCTGTGGACCTTGGGTGTCTTGGGCGGCACGATTGCCGTTGCCAATGGTTGGTCTGACGGTATCGAGTGGCTGGAATTTCCGTGGCAGATCGATATCTTGCTGGCGATAGGGGGCTTTTTCCTGGCCTGGCCGGCGATTGAGACCGCCGCCAACCGCAAGTCGCGGCATATCTACGTGTCCGGTTGGTACTTCCTGGCGGGCATGGTGTGGTTTCCCTTCTTGTTCCTGGTGTCCAACATTCCTGGTTTGCACATCGGTGCACAGCAGGCGACGGTGAACTGGTGGTTTGCTCACAACGTGCTGGGTCTGTGGCTGACGCCGATGGGCGTGGGTGCTGCCTACTACATCATCCCTAAAATCATTGGCAAGCCGGTGTATTCCTACAACGTGTCCTTGCTGGGTTTCTGGAGTCTGGCGCTGTTCTACAGCCAAGTGGGTATTCACCACTTGATGGGTGGTCCGGTTCCAACCTGGGCGGTCACCTTGTCGGTGGTGCACAGCATCATGATGTTTGTGCCGGTGATTGCGGTGGCTATTAACCAGCACGTTACCGTTGCGCAGAATATGTGGGCCTTCAAACAGTCCATGGCTTTGCGCTTTGTGTGGATTGGCGCGCTGATGTACACGCTGTCCTCTTTCCAGGGTTCGCTGGAAGCGATCCGTTCGGTGAACTCGGTGACGCACTTTACGCATTACACCGTCGGTCACGCGCACTTGGGCGCCTACGGTTTTGTGTCCATGGTGATGTTCGGCACGCTGTATTACATGATGCCGCACATTCTGGGCCGTCGCTGGCCCTTCCCATCCTTGATCAAAGCCCACTTCTGGCTGGTCACGGCAGGCTTCACGATTTATGTGCTGGCGCTGAGCATTGCCGGTGTGGTGCAGGGCATGGGCTTGATGGACCCCGGTTCAAGTTTTGGCGAGATCACTCGCAAGATGGTTCCGTATCTGGAAGCCCGCTCTATCGGCGGCACCATGATGACTTTGGGCCACTTCATTTTTGCCACGCACTTTGCCTTGCTTTTGCTGCGTAAAAACTCCGTGACTAGTGCGAATCCTACTCTTGCTCGGGCAGATGCGTCATGAATCGACTCTTACCCTTACTAATCGGTGCCATCGGGGTGCTCTTGCTGGCTACCTTGATGCTGGTTATTTTGCCAGCCTGGCAACTGCGTACTTCGGAACCTCCGGAGCAGCTGAAACCTTATACCGCGCAGCAATTGCTGGGGCGCGACCAGTATGTGGCCAATGGCTGTTTGTACTGTCACAGCCAGCAGCCTCGTTCCACCGGTCAAACCCTGTTTGACACGGCGCGTGGCTGGGGGCGTGCGTCTACACCGGGGGACTACTTTTACGACTCGCCCCATTTGCTGGGCACCATGCGTACCGGTCCGGACCTGTTTAACGTCGGTGCGCGCATGAAAAGTCGTGACTGGCATTTGACTCATCTGTATCAGCCTCGGGCGATTTTCGACTGGAGCCTGATGCCGTCCTATCCCTATATGTTCGAGCTTAAAGACCAGGTCGCTGAAGGCGACGTGGTGGTGCGTCTGCCCGAATCCCTGCAGCCTGAAGGTGGCAAGCATGTTGTCGCCCGCAAGGAAGCCTTGGATCTTGTGGAGTACCTGCTGGCCTTGGATCGCACGTATGCGACCAGCGCCCAAGAGCTTGATAAACGCGACCGTGGCTACGATCGTCGTGCCGTAGAGGCCTCGACGGATTCGGGTGCTAAATAGGAATGTCATGACAATGAAAAAAGTTTCTAATTCGCCTCAGGTCGAGAACATTGACCCCACCTTCGAGCCGTGGGAGCCGCCCCGTCCCATTCCGATCTTTCTGCTCGCGGTTTTGGTGGCGCTGGCTTTGGCGGGTGTGGGTTTGTATTTGCATGATCTGGCCCCGCACGCCGCACCGGATGAGCCTACGGCTCCGGTCATTAGTGCCGGTGCGCCTGCCGCTCCGCCTGTATCTCCTGTTGCTGCTTTGAAGGATGCGCCCGCATTGGTGCATTCTGGCCAGGGCAGTGTGTGGAGCTGTGCGTCCTGTCACGGTGAAGCTGGCCAAGGAGCGGGCATCACGCCTCGTTTGGCGGGTTTGTCTGAAGGCTATTTGCTCAAGCAGCTGGAAGATTTTGCCAAAGGCACTCGTCTGAATGAGTCCATGCAGTACGTGGCCAAGGGCATGCAGCCTCAGGATATGAAAGAACTGGCGGCTTATTACGCCGCGTTGCCTGCTCCGGCTATTACGGTGCCCAGTTCAGATGCGGATCTGGCCCGGGGTGAAGCCCTGTTTCATAAAGGGGACTGGAAGCAAAACGTGCCAGCGTGCATTAGCTGCCACGGCAGTCAGGGCGAAGGTGTGGGTACGTCCTTCCCGCCTTTGGCTGCTCAGCAAGCCGAGTATCTGTTTGCCCAGCTGTCCGCCTGGAAGGGGGGCCACCGCCACAACTCGCCGCAAAGCCTGATGGATGACATTGCGTCCCGCATGTCCTACGAGGACTTGTACGCGGTTTCCTATTACGCCGCCTCGCTGCCAGCTAATGGCAAGCAGGCGAAATAAGTTCAGAACAGAGAGCTTCAGATGAAAGACACTCAATCAAATCATTCTGGCAAAGCCAAGTCGGGGATGTCCGGCGCACGCAGACTGGCCTGGGGGGCTGGGATCGGTGTGGTGCTCTTTGCCATCGGTTATGGCATGAACGCCAAGGGCTGGCTGTCCTTTTCGCTGGGTACGTCCGATACGGTCACGACCCAGCAGGCCAAGGCCAGTTACAGCCGTGCGGAGATGGAAAGCGACCGTAAAATCCAAAGCAAGGACAAGATGGCGGTCGCCGCCGGCATGCCTGTGGGGCCTGATGGTTATTATGTGCCGCCACCTGATAGCAGCATTCCGGATACGCCCTATGGCGAGGCGGTTCGTCGCGGTCAGAAGATCTTTATGGAGACCTCCACCACGGTGTCGGATCATGTGGGTAACACCTTGGCTTGTGTGAACTGTCACCTGGACGGTGGTCGCCGTGAACACTCTGCGCCGATGTGGGGCGCGTATGTGAGCTACCCGGCGTATCGTGCCAAGACCAAGGCCATCAGCACTTTGGAAGATCGCATTATTGGCTGTTTTACCTTTTCCATGAATGCGCAGGCCTCGTCGTCGGGTGAGCCGCCGCCAGCGGGCAGTGATGTTTATCGCGACCTGATGACGTATATGTATTGGATGTCGGATGGTGCGCCCACTGGCCAGAAGTTGCCCGGTGCCGGTTTCCCCAAGGTCAAGAAGTCCGAGCTGGGCTATGACTTGACGCGTGGCAAGGAGGTCTACACCAACAACTGTGTGCTGTGTCATGCGGTGGATGGTCAAGGCCAGAAGGATGCGGAAAGTGGTGTGGTGTTCCCACCGCTGTGGGGCCCCAACTCCTATAACTGGGGTGCTGGCATGGCGCGTATTGATACGGCAGCGGGTTTCATCAAGGCGAATATGCCCTTGGGTAAACCGTTTTCTTTGTCCGATCAGGAAGCGTGGGATGTCGCCGCTTATATCAACAGTCATGAACGTCCCAAGGATGCCCGTCAGCAGGGCACGCTTGAGCAAGCTCGTGTCGAGTTCCATGACGGCGAGGAAAGCTACTACGGCAAGGAAGTGAATGGCGTGATTGTGGGTGGTGGCGTGGAGAAGTAAGCCTTCGGCCCGTTGTTTGACAATAAGACCGCCTCAGTTTCTTTTGGGAACTGGGGCGGTTTTGTTTGTGTTGGCGGTTTTCTTATTGCAGGTGCTGTTGGTGGATGTGGTACTCATGAATATCGATCCCCTATACATGCGGTGTTTGAGCTCTGAATGTGTGTATAGGATCTTGTGAAAACGCCAGTCTGGGCCGGGGGGCCGTCCTCCGGGCTTGGCTCCTTGCCGGTGCTGCGCACCGGTGCCCTGGTCAGACTTGCGATTCGGGCGCATCCTGAACTCGCGAAAGTGCCTTGTCCCCCGGACAAGGCACAAGCATTTCGCTCAAACAGCAGGACGCTTGCACCCCGAATAGCAAGCCCGCCTGCGGCAAGAAACCTGAACCGCCTCGCAGGACGGCCCCCCGGCCCAGACTGGCTCACAATGACGATAAACATGAATCGCTCTTTCTTTGAAATAGAGCATAGGGTGGGCAGTGGGCTTTTCTTTGCAGCTAATCACGTTGAGCTGCTTCAGTCCCTTTCGGGGGGAGGGGCGATTCAGAGTGCTGACCGCAGGCAAGGGGTAAATCGGGGGTGCAAGCAGCCTGCTGTTTGAGCACGACGCTTATGGTTTGTCCGGGGGACAAACCATCGTGCGAGTTCAGGATGCGCCCCGATTTAGTTCTCGACAAGGGGACCGGTGCGTAGCGCCGGTCAGTACTCAGCACCGAGTCCCGAAAGGGACTGAAGGAGCGTTTCTCAAAGACTGATTTCTACCAAATAAGGCTTGAGTTCCCTAAGCCCGAGCGCAGGCAAGCGGGGCTATAAGGCCACCAAGCGTTTCAAGTCCAGCAAGGTAAAGTGCCCATCGTCCAGCCAGCCGCCGGTATCGATGAAGAAGACGTTCCCCAGTTGCCGCATTTTGTGGGTGGTCTGGTGTCCGTGGATCAGGGCGCGAATGCCGCCCACCAAGCCATCGTAGCCCGTCACATAGCGGTCTCTGGACCACATACAGACATGACGATCGTTGTCGTCAAAGCTGTCTGTATGGATGTGTTGCCAGTCGTCGTAGGGAAAATCAGCATGCACCATGCCGACCAAACCCAGTGGTGTTTCTATTTCTATCGCCAAGGGCAGGGCTTGCAGTCGTTGTGCGATCCGTTGTTGTTCTGCGGGTGTACAGTCGTCCAGCCACAGGCCGCCATGAACGCGATGGTCTACCGCTTCGATAGGTTGGCCGATGGCTCGGCGCCAGGTCAGCTGTTCGTGATTGCCGCAAATGGCGTGGAACCAGGGCAGGTCCAGCCACTGCAGAACGTGATGGGATTCAGGGCCGCGATCGACCAGATCGCCAACGGAAAAAAGCCTGTCTTTGGAGGGATCAAAACGTATCCGCTTCAAAGAGGCGTTCAGCTTGGTGAAACAACCATGGATATCGCCCACAGCAATATCCCGGCCCAAGGTGTTCTGGCTGAAGTGTGCGACGTGCATCGTGATGTCCAGGCTAGGTGAAACGTGCTCATCACGGTACTCAGAGCGGCAGGCAGAGTCAAGAATGACACAGCCTGCCGCAGGGTACTGGCGTATTTTGACTAGTGCACCCGACTTACCAGTACAGATTCATGTTCAGCATCACTTCTCGCTCCATGCCTCGGAACTGGCCGGTGTAGTACTTCTTGTCGAAGACGTTGTTCACATTCAAGGCAATCCGGTAGCGGGAAGTCTCATAGGCAATGGCGGCATCTGCCAAAGTGAATGAAGGGTTGTAGTTCATGCTGCCATCGGCACGTACATCGTTGGGGGATTTGCCCCGGTAGCGCAGGCCCGCACCCAGCGTTAAGCCTTGAATCTGCTGGGGGTGGTAGTCCAGCCACAAACTGGCAGTTTGGCGCGCGGTTTGCAGCGTTTGCCGGTCGATTTCAGCTGGGCGCTCGCTTTGTGTCGTGCGTGGGTCCAGGTAGGTATAGCCAGCCATGATATCGAGCTGGGTGGTGAGGGGCAGCTTGGCTTCCAGCTCAATTCCGGTGGAGCGGACTTCGCCCGTCTGGACGCTGAAACGGGGGTGATTCGGGTCGGGTGTGGTGACATTGGTCTGGCGCAAGTCAAAGACGGCAGCGGTAATCAGGGCGTCAGTGCCGGGCGGTTGGTATTTCACCCCAACTTCATATTGCTTGCCTTCACGAGGTTTAAAGGCGCTGCCATCCGCCGCCCGTCCAGAAGTAGGGTCAAAGGCGGTGGAGTAGCTTACATAGGGCGCGACGCCATTGTTGAACAGATAGAGCAGGCCCGCGCTTCCAGTGGTGGCTCTGTCTGTGATGCGGGGCTGGGAAGCATTGCTTTGTAGGGTGCGGGCGGTATCGTGGCGCAAGCTCAGATTGGCTACCCATTGATCCCATTTAAGTTGGTTCAGCATGTAAATGCCGGTTTGCTTAAGGTCGCTGTTTGAGTAGTCCATATCAGGCGGGGCAATGGGTACGCCATAAACCGGGTCCAGCATGTCCAGATCTGGCACATTCCAGCCAAAGCCCAGACCATCGTTTTCACGGTAGCGCAGATAGTCCACCCCGACTTCTAGCGTGTGTTCGACAGGTCCCCAGTTGAAGTCCTTGCCAGCGCGGCTGTCCACGGTGAAGGTTTTCCCCTTGGTCTCTTGTGCCAGGCTGGCTCGGGAGACATGGCGTTTGTCTGCCAGTACGGCCATGGCGTAAATGTGCCGGTAATCAATCTCGATTTCGGAGTAACGCAGATTCTGGCGAAGGCGCCAGCCGTTGTCCGTGTCATGCTCCAGCGCATAGCCGATGGCTTTGGTGGTGCGATTGAAATAGTCAAAGGCAGGATCACCGGCCGTGCGCTTGAGTGGTAGCTCAGTCACTTCGGGGTAGGAGAAAAGATTGGGCCACCAGGATTTAGGCGTGCCTCGCTCGCGTGAATAGGAGCCCAGCAAAGTCAGCCGAGTTTGGTGGGAAATGTTCCAGAGCAGGGAAGGGGAAACGGATACTCGATCATCACGTGAATCGATGGTGCGTCCGTGGCTTTTGCGCCCAGACAGGTTCAGGCGATACAGCAGGGACTGATCGTCGTTCAAGGCGCCACCTATATCCGCCGTCAATTGACGGCGCTGGTAGCTGCCATAGCCCAGGCCCAAACTGTTGACGTGATCGGCAGTGGGGCGTTTGGACACCACATTGACGACGCCACCTGGGCGGCCTTGTCCATAAAGTACGGAGGCGGGGCCTTTTAATACTTCGATACTGTCCAGGCTGTCCATATCATCGTTCCATGAACCATAAGTGCCCGCGGACAGCTGCTTCAGACCATCTTTGTAATAGGCGCTGCCATCGCTGAAACCACGAATGACCGCACCGCTCATGCGTAGATCCCCGGAACCGGAGACATCTGTCTGCACGCCGGGGGTGTACGCCAGGGCTCGCTCTATGCTTTGTGGGGCCAGTATCTTTAATTGTTTTTGCGTGACGATGGACACCGAGCGCGGGGTTTCAATCAGCGGGGCATCCAGCTTGCCACTGCGGCTGTTTAAGGCGGTGTAGCTGTCCACCGTGTCGGTCGGCGCGCGCCGAATAGTGACCGGAGTCAGTTGTGCAATCCCTGCTGACAGGGTCACCGTGTTGCCGTCTTTGGCGTAATCAATGCCGCTGCCTTGTAAAAGCTGGCGTAAAGCCTGTTCCGGGCTCAGTCTGCCGGAGACTGCCGGTGCTGTGCGTCCAGCGACGACATCTTGCGAGAAGAAAATCTGCAGTGATGTTTGCTCGCCCAATTGCAGCAGGGCATCGCCCAAGGCTTGGGCTTGAATATGGATAGCGACGGTTTGCTGGGCCAGTACCGCAGTGGGTGCCAGGCCAAAGGCCAAACTCAGGCTAAGGGTCAAGGCATTGATGCGGGTTCGCAATAGGGGCGAAGGGCGACGACGAGGGAGAGAGGGGCTCACGATCCTGCGATTTCCAATGAAAATATGTCTTGCGCGACAAGCGCTTCCAGCCTTTGGCCAAAGGTACTCAAGGAGCTGTGCCAAAACGGACAAGTCCTTTCATCTACCTAGACGCGCAAGGTCGGTGATCACCGGAATGAGAATCATGATTATTTTGTAACAGCGGCATCGAGACGCTGGTTTTACCGCGCCACGATGTGAATTGCGCCGCTGGAATCGGTTTGCAGGCGGATGGGGGCAATCGCCGGTAGGGCTTTAAGGACGGTTTCGGGCTGGTCGATGTCGAAGATGCCGGAGATCCGGTGCTGCCGCAGGGCGGGTGCATCCAGATGAAGCGCTTGTGGCAGGTAAGGCGCCATTTCTTGCACCACTTGTTCCAGCGAGGTATTTCTGAAAATAATCTTGCCCCGTTGCCAGGCGGTCAGCCTTTCTACATCAGCGCTTTGTACGACGCCCGGTTCAACTCCCTGGCGCAGCAAGACTTGTTGTTGAGCGCCCAGGCGACGTTCTTGCCGGCGCCACCATTGTCCTGACTGCACCTTGACTGAGCCTGATTGCACACTGACGTGCACGCTGTCTGTGCTGCGTCGCACATTAAATCGGGTGCCGGTGACAGTAATGGTGCCCAAACCTGCTTGGACGATAAAAGGGCGAGTGCTGTCGTGTTGGACATCGAAAAATGCTTCGCCCTGAAGCAGCTCGATTTCCCGGCGGTCGGCAAACAATCTGGCTTGAGCGATGGTGTTGGTATTCAGGTCCACCACAGAGCCATCGGGCAGAGTGACTTGGCGGCGCTCCCCTTGGGCAGCGATCAGTTCTACCGTTTCTTGCACGGGATTTAGCCAGCCTGATTGATGCAAGGCAGCAGCCGATATGGAAAGGACACCGACCGCTGTCAGGCCCAGCGTCAGCCGTCGTCGTGTTGGAGAGGCGACCCGCCCAGCGGGAGGCGGCAGCAAAGTGCGCAGGCGTTCATCCGGCACGGCCTGGGTGGCACGCCACAGAAATTCAAGCTCTCGATAGCGGCGCTGGTTCTCTGGAGAAACCTGCAACCAGGCGGCAAATGCCTGGCGGTCCTCTGCGCTGGCTTCACCCGATTGCAAGCGGGCGAACCAGTGAGCGGCATCGCTGGGGTGTTCCAGATCGTCGGGTGAGTGGGGGCGGGTCATTGCACGGGCTTTGTGTACGGCATGGCGTCAGTCAGGTACGTAATGGTGCAGCCGTTCGTGGATGTGACGCAAGGCGCGAGTCATGTATTTTTCCACCATGCTGCGCGACAGGTCCATGTCTTGAGCAATTTCGGTGTGGGTCCAGCCCTCCAGGCGGTGTTTGACGTAAACCTCTTGGCATTTGGGTGGGAGCTCGGACAAGGCGTGCATCAGCGCATCGGCCAGTTGTTCAAATTGGGCGTCGCTGTCTGTACCGGCGCAGCGCGGGTGCTCGGTATCGCTAAGTTCGACCAGTGGCAGAACCGTTAATACTGTCTGGTGACGATGGCGGCTGATCAGGCGGTTGCTGGTGCCACGAGCCAGATAGGCGCGTGGATTATCAATGACGCCTGTGCTGTTTTCCAGCATGCCCACTACCGTGTCGTGCATGGCGTCTTCGGCATCTTCCCGGCTTTCTGCTTTGCGTCGCCATGCGCCAAACAACTCGCTATAGGAAGCGAGCCAGGCTTTTCTGGGACGGGACGCGTGGGACATGAGACAGGCAGGGCGTGCAAACGACAAATGAATGCAGAATAATAACAATAATTCTCATTAAGGTTTCGCTTGGATGTTTGTGCTGTGATAGTTGTGCATATCCGAGTTGCCTTGTGGTCAAGCCGCCCGCGTCTGTCCGCTTGGTCTAAAATCCCCCAGTCTTTATATCCTTTCTATCTGAATCCCGAGGTTTTCATGTCTCACACCAGCACCCCCGTTGATCCGGACGGCTTGCTTGAATATTCGGTGGTCTACACCGACCGCGCGTTGAACCATATGTCCAAGACCTTCCAGGAGGTTATGCGCGAGATTTCCCGTACCCTTAAACAGGTGTATCAGGCGCATTCGGCCATTGTGGTGCCCGGTAGCGGTTCGTTTGGCATGGAAGCGGTGGCGCGTCAGTTCGCCACGAATCGCAAGTGCATGGTGATTCGCAATGGCTGGTTCAGCTATCGCTGGACTCAGATTTTTGACATGGGTTCTATCCCTGCCAGCACGACCGTGTTGAAGGCTCGTCCCGTTGAAGAGGGCAAGCAGGCTGCATTTGCGCCTGCCCCTATCGAGGAAGTCGTGGCTGCGATTCAGGCTGAAAAACCTGCGCTGGTGTTTGCGCCTCATGTGGAGACGGCATCGGGCATTATGTTGCCGGACGATTACATGCGTCAGGTGGCGGATGCGGTGCATGCGGTGGGCGGTTTGTTTGTGCTGGACTGCATTGCGTCGGGCACGGTGTGGGTGGACATGAAGGCCGTGGGTGTGGATGTGCTGATCAGTGCTCCGCAAAAGGGCTGGACGGGTTCGGCATGTTGCGGCTTGGTGATGTTGAGCGAGCGTGCTCGCCAGCATATTGAAACTACGACCAGCACCAGCTTTGCCTGCGATTTGCGCAAGTGGCTGCAGATTATGGAAACCTACGAAAATGGTAGCCATGCCTATCACGCGACTTTGCCAACGGACTCTTTGAAGGTCTTGCAAGAAGCGATGGCCGAGACGGAGGAGTTGGGCTTTGACTGGATTCGCAACCGTCAGCTGGAGTTGGGTCGCAAGGTGCGCGCTTTGTTAAGCGAGCATGGTTTCCGCAGTGTGGCCGCGCCGGGTTTTGAGGCACCTGGTGTGGTGGTGTGCTACACCACGGATGACGGTATTCATTCTTCTGCCAAGTTTGCCAAGGCAGGTTTGCAAGCGGCTTCGGGTGTGCCTTTGCAGTGCGATGAGCCTGCGGATTTCAAGACGTTCCGAATTGGTTTGTTTGGCTTGGATAAGTTGAATAACCTGGATCGCACGGTAGAGCGTTTGGCGAATGCGTTGAATGTGATTGAAGAGCAGGCCTAAGTGTTGGCAGGTGGGGCCGCTGGGCTGGCTAGTTCTATGGGCCTTGTTTGCTTGGGGGCTTGCCACCTGTTGTAGGAATTTTGCTGGATGAAGAAAGAGCTCCTTTGTGGGCTCTTTTTTTGTTTGTTTTTTAGGAGGGCCGTTTGTTTGGGGGCCTTTCTTTGTGGAGACGCCGCTCTGGCTCGGGGGGACGGGTGACGGTGCTGAGCACTTGCCGATGCTGCGCATCGGTTCCCGAGCTTGAGGGATAGCTACGGGCGCATCCTGAACTCACGCGATAGCTCGTCCCCCGGACGAGCTATAAGCGTCGCGCTCGAACAGCAGGATGCTTGAATCCCTGCGCTATCCCCCAATCTCGGCAAGTACTCTGATCCGCCCCTGCACCCGTCCCCCCGAGCCAGAGCGGCATCTCTATCGCTACGAGCATCCCCATGCCCATCACCCTTACCGTCGCCAGTGAGATCACTCATCGTCACTACCTGCACTTGTGCCCGCGTGATTATCAGGAGTGAGAGTCAGGCAGGGGCATCAGGGCTGTTTAGGCTTTTGGTTTAGCTCACCCATGGCAAAGGCCAGATTGACTGAGCCCACTAGCCCTGCTGTGTGGGCCATGGTTTGCGCTTCCTGTGCTCCCAGTAGCCCACTGTGGGCTTCTGTCAGCAGGGTCATGCCAGTCAGCCCTTCTTTATAGGACTCCAACGCGCCGTCGTAGGTGATCTGGGCTGCGTCGACCAGGCTGGAGGCGGCGTTATGAGATTCCAGCGCGGCACGTAGTGCGTCGGCGGCGATCACCATTTGTTTGTAGGCATCCTGCTCGGTTTTAGCAACGCGCTCACGGGCTGTTTCTGCACGTAGTTGGGCTTCGCGCACTTGCTTGTTACGCAAGCCAGCGTCGTAAAGCGGAATGCTCAGAGCCAGGACCGCGCCACTGGAGGAGGACTGTGGACTGACTTCGGGCATGCTGCCCACGCTCAGTGACCCCATTCGTTTGGACATGAAAGCCATCAAGGCGAGCTTGGGCATGAAGCTGGCTTGTGCGGAGTTGATACCTGCCAGACTGGCCTGATGAGCGGCTTGCAAAGCTTGTACATCCGGGCGCTGGGCGATGGCTTTTTTCAGCAGCTCGTTGCCGGGGATATCCAAGTCTTGTGGCAGGGGGCGAGCGGCACTGTTGGCTACGCTTAAGTGTGTGTCTGGCGACAGCCCTATCGCGCCCAGCAAGGTTTGGTAAGACTGGCGAGCCAAGGTGCTGGCGTTGACGTGGTGCAGGCGGGCTTGTGCTTTGAGCTGACGCGCTTGAGCTACTTCGATTTTGGTGCCTAGTCCGTTGCGTTGGCGCTCTAGTGCAATGTCTTCTATCAAGGCTGCGTTTTTCAGTCCCAGTGCAGAGATCTGTTCACGTTGGCGGGCTGAGTTGTAATTGAAATAGCTGACAGACACTTCTGCGATGACGGCCTGATGAACACCGCTAAACGCGATGCGGCTGGCTGTGGCCAATTTATCGGCGGCTTCCTGTACAGCGGCTCGTTTACCAAAATCAAATAGCAGCCACTTCAATGTCAGAGAGGGCACAGCGCCACTCAGGTGCGTGTCGTAGTCCACTTCCAGGTCGGTGCCCAGAACGTGCAAGCTGTTGCTGCGTTCGCTGCGCATATACCCGCCGACCACGCTGGCCGATATCAGGGGCAGGTATGCACTTTGCACCATACCGGCCGCTTCGGCGGCTTGTTGGGCTTCGCCCCAGGCAATACGGGTACTGGGGTTCAGGCGCTGGGCCAGGTCTATCAGTTCTGGCAGGCTATATTCGCGGTGCTCATCGACGGTGGGCGCAAGCTGGTTTTGGTCGGGGCCTGGGACGTCAGCCAGTGATAAACGAGGAGGCTCCGGAACCGCTTGTTCAGGCTGTGCCAAGGCGGCAGGTTTGTGGTCGGGCGCGGCACAAGCGCCCAGACTAAGGGCAAGCGCCAAGGACACAGGCAAGACAGCCAAACGAGACATAGGCATAAGTTCAGGATGCGGCAGGATGAGTCAGCAGCGTAGCAGCATACTGCTGTCCGCCTTCCAGGACGAGTTGTACGGCCATGCACACCAGCAAAAATCCCATGATGCGCGAGATGGCGTCCACGCCATTGTGGCCAATGAGCCGAACAATGCTCAGGGATGAGCGCAGGCAGACGAAGAAAATCAAACCAATCAGGATAGCCAGAATGATGGGGGTGACGGTCAACACCCATTGAGGGTACTGCGTGTGCATGGTCGTCATTTTGGACGAGGCACTGATAACCAGCGCCATGGTTCCGGGGCCTACCGTCGAGGGTAAGGTCAGTGGCACAAAGGCAATATTGTTGTGGCTAGCTGTATTTTGATCTTCCGCTTTGGCGACCACGTCACTGACAGCCGGAGGGAACAGCATGCGAAAGCCGATATAAGCCACGATCAGCCCGCCGGCAATACGCATGTCCACCATGGAGATACCCAGCGCTGAAGTAATCCACAGACCCGCATAGTAGGTAATCAGCAAGGCAGCGATGACATACAAGGTGGCTTGGCGCAGTTGCTGCTTTTTCTCCTGGGCGCTGAGAGACTCGCCCAAAGAAAGGTACAGCACCATTGAGGTCAATGGATTAGCCAAGGGCAATAGAAACGCCAGCCCCAGGCCGATCAATTTGAATAACTGCATCACTTCATTGCTCATGAGTATTCCTTGATGGTGAGTCAGTTTTTTAGGCAGGCAAGGCGTTCTTGTAGAGTTTGCCATCTTTGATGATCAGCAGCAGGTTCTGGTCGGGCTGCTCCAGAAAATCCAGGCTTTGTTCTGGTTCGCCGTCGACTAGCAAGAGGTCGGCCAAGGCACCAGGGCGGATAACACCCAGCTCGCCGTCATACGGTTGACGCATGCCGGACAGTTGCAGCAGCCGGCCATTGTCACCAGTCGCCATTTTCAGCACTTTGAGCGGTTCGTAAAAGCGCGTCAGCTTGGACAACATGCGGCCGTGGTGGGGCAGGTGGGCAGGGGTGAAAAGAATGTCGGTGCCCCAGGCCGTCTGGATCTGGTATTTGTCTGCCAGCTCGTAGGCCCGCACCGTTCCCACGGCAACTTGTTGCTGTTTGGCTTTGCTGCGCGGGTCGTGCTGGACGTTGGCATCTTCGTCGGCCAGAAAGGGTTGCAGGCTCCACCACACGCCTTCGCCGGCCATCATGCGGGCGGTTTCATCGTCAGCCAGTTGGCCGTGTTCGATGGACTTTACGCCTGCTTTAATGGCTCGCTGAATACCTCGGGCGCAGTAGACGTGCACCATTACGTAGGTGCCCCAGTCGCTGGCGGCACCGACGGCAGCACGCAGTTCGGCATCGCTAAATTGCAGGCCTTCCAGAGGGTCGTACAAGGAGGTGACACCGCCACCGGCCATCAGTTTGATCTGGCTGGCACCCAACATCAATTGTTCCCGTACGCGGCGCAAGACTTGATCGGCTCCGTCCGCAATGCAGGTGACCCCAGCTCGTTCGGTATGGCTTAACTCGCCGTCGGCACGGGGGACTTCATAGCGCATCCGAAAGTCGGCATGGCCGCCAGTTTGCGCAATCATGGCCCCACTGGGGTAGATGCGGGGGCCATGCAGCAAGCCCATATCGATACCGCGTTTCAGGGAAAAGCTGGGCCCACCGGCATCGCGCACAGTGGTAAAGCCGCGCAGCAAGGTGCGTTCGGCTTCTTTGCTGGCAATCAAATGCAGGTCTGCCGGGTCCGCCATCATGGCAGTCATCTGGTCCACGGCACAGAGCAAGCTGTGCCAGTGGGCGTCGATCAGGCCGGGCATCAGGACTTTGTTCTGGCAGTCCATCACGGTGGCGTCTGCCGGGATTTCTGCGACGGGCATCACTGCCGTAATACGGCCCTGATCGATCTGCACCGCCAGGCCTTTTTGCAGTGCTAGTGTCTGGCCATCAAATAGGCGCAGATTGCTCAGAATGAGTTTGGGCGCCAAAGCCAAGGGCTTTTGATCCAATGCATTATTGGATTGAAAGGCGGCGCCTGCCGGGGCTGCGCCGGGGGCGAAGCTGGCTGCCGCGCTCAGGCGCTTGTGAATGAAAGGGATGGAAGGGTGCGCACAAACGCAGGCTGGTACACCGTGGCGATAGGCTTGGCGTTGCTGGCGCAGAGCGGGGGATTGGCCCAGGTAAGAGTAAGTCTGCATGGCGTCCTGAAAAATCAAAGATGGATGAAAGGAGGGCGGACTCAAGACATACGCAACTCGATCAGGTCTAGTAAACGGACCCTTTCGCGAGCGATTTCATCAGATATCTGGTGTGTACGGGCTAGAGTGTAAACGGCCTCACGCGCGGCGTGGATAGCCTGGATCTGCATGTCTTTTTCCAGCGCTTGTTCTGCCAGGTCTTGGTCCGCATCGTCCCCTTGGGGACTGTGGGCAATATTGCTAAGGACCCGATCAGCCATGGCCGTGTAACGCGCACCCGAAGACTCGGGATTGTGTGCAATCAGTTCATTCAGTGTCTGTGCCACGGATTGGGCGCTGGCGTGGCGCACCGCTTGCTCGGCCCGTTCTTCCTGTTCTTGGCGGCGACGCAGGGCAGGGAAGGACACGCGTTTCATCAAAGGCGGCAAGGCCAGGCTGGCGGTCAGCAGGGAGACGATGATGACCACAGAGGCCAGGAAAATGGCCAGGTCGCGGGCTGGAAAGGGGCTGCCATCGGACAGCGTTAGCGGCAGGGTCATGACACCGGCTAAGGTGACTGCACCCCGTACCCCCGCAATGGATAGCACCAGTACCAAGCGTGGGTTGGCTTGTGCGGTTTCGTCATCATGGCGCAAGCCCAGTAGAGACAGGCCGCGTCGCAGCCCCAGGTAAGCGTACACGCATAAAAAACGCAGCAAAATCAGGGTTGTACACATGGCTACCGCATAGACCAGCAGCCAGGCCGGATTGTGGTGGCCGGTTTCCTGGACGACCTGCACCGCTCCACGAAAGATGGCGGGCAACTGTTCGCCCAGCAGGACAAACATGATGCCATTCAAGCTCAGTTGTACGGTGTCCCAAACGGTCTTGCGCTGCATCCGGGTGGCGGCCATTGCATTGCCCGAGAGCTCGGCATAGCTCATGGTGACGCCTGCGGCGACAGCGGCCAAAATGCCAGACGCTTCCAATTGCTCGGCCAGAAAATAGGAAGCAAAGGGAAGAAGCAGACTGAACAGGATTTCCGCCCCTGGTTCTTCGCCCCAGCGGCGTACAAAGAGATTGCGCAGGAACAGCAAGGCGCGTGTGCTCACAACACCCACAGCTAAACCGGCCAGAGTCAGCCAAAGGAAGTTCTGACTGGCAGAGGAGAAAGAAAAAGAGCCGCCTAGCGCCAGCGCGACGGCAAGCCGAAATGCAACCAGACCGCTGGCGTCATTGAACAGGGACTCGCCCTCCAGCAAGGCCTGCAGCCGCGGGGGCAAGGGCACGCGGCGGGTAATGGCTGAAACGGCCACCGGGTCGGTGGGCGAAACAATGGCAGCCAGCGCAAAGGCTACCGGCAAGGGCATGGCAGGAATTAGCCAATGCAGGACATGGCCTAATCCGAATACGGTGAGAAACACCAGGACAAACGCCAGAACCAGAATACCGATCCGATCCCGAATTAAACTTTCCTTGGAAATGCGCCAACCGTCCAGAAATAATAAGGGCGGCAGAAACAGATAAAAGAACAGGTCCGGGTTCAGGGTCATCCCATGATTGAACCAACCCGCAATCAGAAAACCCAGAAGAATCTGTATTAGAGGGGCAGGGATGGCAACAGGTATTATCTTTACCAAGCTGTTGCTGATTAAAACGGCAGCCAACATGCTTAAAGTCAGGTTTACGTCGTCCATGGCAACTCTGTGTAAATGATTGCTGTGATTGAAACCCTATCAGAAAGTTGTTTTTCACTATACGCGTAAAAATGATAGCTTCACAAAGGCTCAATCTGGCAAGAATAAATGGAATGTGTCTGAAAACGCTCAGGTACAATTCTTCGCAGCGACCGCAGCAGAATGCACGGATCGCATTAAAAATAATCGGGGGGATGCCACGCATGCGTGCGCTTATAGCCAGTCTGGCAGCGTTGCCCTTGTTGGGGGGATGTTCCCTTGCACCATCGGTCTATATGGCAGGTTCATACTTTCCTGCCTGGCTGGTGTGTGTGCTGGGAGCCTTGTTGCTGACTTTACTGATTCGTTGGGGGCTGATTCGCGCCGGAGTAGACGATGCTCTGCCCATGCGCCTGCCCGTCTATGCCTGCTTGACGCTGGCATTGACCTTTGCCGCACTTCTTCTTTTTTTCGAGTGACTGAGCCATGACCCAGGCACAGAAATCCTCTCCCCGTAAAGGCCTTGGCCTCCTGTTGAGCGTGCTGATTGTTGCCGCCGCCATTATCCTGGCCTGGTGGTACTTGCAGCGTTCTGCCAACAATCCTTTGTCTGAAGATGCGGTGATCAGCGCCGATGTGGTGCATATCTCCAGCTCCTTGCCCGGACAGATCGAGCGCATGATGGTGCGTGACGGTCAGTTTGTGAAACGCGATGAATTGCTCTTTACCGTAGACCCGGTTTTTTATCAGTTGCGGCTGGAACAGGCCCAGGCCGAGCTGGCCTTGGCGCAAGCCACACTGGATATGAAACAGCGTGCGGTGCGGGCAGAAGGGCATAACGCAGTGATTGCGGACGATCAAATCACACGCGCCAGAACCAATTTGACGATGGCTACCCAAAGCCAGCGACGTTTGGCGAATCTGGCCGCCAAAGGCTATGTCTCTCAGCAACAACTGGACGAAGCCAATACCTTGTTGCGCGATGCCCAAGTTTCCTTGAAGCAGGCCACTGAACAGTCCGGTGCTGCTCAGGCACTGGTGGGCAATACCCAAGGCGAAGAGGCGATGGTGCAGGCCCGGCAGGCGGGTCTGGCCATGGCTCAGCGTGATCTGGAACATACACAGGTAAAGGCGCCGCACAATGGCCGCATTGTGGGATTGCGCACGGGTTCGGGCGAACACTTGATGCCCGGCGTGTCGGTCTTTACCTTGCTGGACACTGATTCCTGGTCAGTCACGGGCATGTACCGGGAAACTGATTTGAAAGAGATCAAGCCGGGCGCCTGCGCCACTGTCTATGTCTTGTCCGATCCGTCGCGCAAGCTCTCGGGCAAGGTGGAGGAAATCGGTTGGGGTGTCAGCAGCCAGGATCAGATCAATCTGCCCCGCAGCCTGCCCTATATTCAGAAATCCTTGAATTGGGTGCGGGTAGCGCAGCGCTTTCCCGTTCGCATTCGCCTGGATGCGCCCCCCGAGGACTTGATGCGCATGGGTGCATCAGCCACCACCATCATTCATCGCGATGGCGACTGCTAAGACCGGCCTGTCTGCTTTGCTGCGGCTCATCTGGCAAGACTTGCAGCCAGCTCCTGGCCGGCTGGCGCAAAGCTGGCGCGTGGCGGCGCTGTGCGCCTTAATGGTCTTGCTGGCCATGAACTACGGCATTCCTGAATCCGCGGTCAGCTGCTTTGTCATCTTTTTCGTGATGAAGTCTGACGCTGGCGAAAGCTCAGTGCTGGCCCTGGCGTTGGTGGTGTTGGTATCCATCGTCGTGCTGCTGATGGTGCCCTTGATTCAAGTCACTATTCAATATCCGCCCTGGCGTTTATTGGCCATGGTGTTGACGTCTTTTGTGCTGTTGTTCTTAGGGGTGGCCAGCAAGCTGGGGCCCTTGGGTGGCATTATTGCCTTGGTTATCGCTTTTGTGCTGACCTTGCTGGGCTATGTGCCTTTTGGTGAAATCGCCACCCGTGCTGTGCTGTACGCCTGGTTGATGACTGCCGCACCCATGGGTTTGGTCCTGATCTTCAATCTGTGTTTTGGCCTGTCTCCCCAAAAGGTATTGCGCCGGGAGCTGGCCGCACGTTTGCGTTTGGCGGCTCAAGGTTTATTGGGGCAGGCCGATACGCAGGATCTGTGGGATGAACTGGCTTTGGGCGTTAGCGCTCAGCAAAAACGCTTGGGCTGGATACGCTTGTTCCATTTATTGCCAGCTCAAAGTCAGGCGGATCTGGATCAGGCGATCTTGAATACCTACCGGGTGTTGCTGGCTGTGGCCGTGCTGCGTGATCAGCATTTGGACCGTGTTGAGGCACAGACATTTGCGCAAATTTGCGAGCGTGCTGCACAGGCTATTGAACAAGGCCACCTTCCGCCTATGGAAGACCTGCCAGCGCTTCCCGCTAACAGCGCATTGGCCATGCAGGATTTACACGAGGCTTTGCTGGCCTTGTCCGGAGCTATTGCCACGGGTAAACCGGACCCGGTTCATGATTCGTTTATGGTGCCCGATGCCTGGAGCAATCCTGTGTATCAACACCACGCCTTGAAGGCCACCGCCGCCGCGGTCTTGTGCTATTTGATTTACAGTGCCGCAGATTGGCAGGGCATCCACACGGCCATGATCACCTGCTATGTGGCGGCTTTGGGATCGACCGGAGAAACCGTACACAAGCTGGCCTTGCGTATAGCAGGCTGTTTGTTGGGGGCCGCTCTGGGCTTTCTGACGGTGCTGTTTGTGATGCCTTATCTGGTGGATATCGGCGGCTTGATGGCTGTAGTGTTCCTGGTGTCTTTGTTGGGGGCGTGGGTGTTCTATGGGCCAGAGCGCATTTCTTACGCGGGTATTCAAATTGCCTTTGCGTTTTATCTGGTGACCTTGCAAGGCTTTGGGCCCAGTTTTGACTTGGATTCGGCCCGTGATCGTGTGTTGGGGATTTTGCTGGGCAATGCGGTGATGTATGTGATGTTCACCCAGGTCTGGCCCGTTAGTATTGCGGGCTCGGTACGGCTGCGTCTGAGCAAGGCGACAGAGGGTTTGGCAGGCTTGGGGGCGTTGTGGCGTGAGCGTCCGGCCCAGGCAGTGCAGCAATCGGCCAGTGTGGCGCAAGAGCTGTCTGCTGCCAAATATGGCTTGGCCTTGATGCAGTTGGAGCCCGAGCGTCTGCGGCCCGATGCGCAGCAGACGCAAGCTTTGCAAAACCAGTGGCAAGAACTGCGCCAGCAGTTTATTGGCCAGGCTTATTCACCCGCAGCCCATCCCCCGGCGGATTGATAACCCTCATTACCCAGAGGTGATTTTCCTTTTCCGGGCGGCTCGTAGAATGGGCCTCATTTCCCATTTCCGGGATCAAAAGAAGCGCCGCAAAGGCCTCGGTTCGGTCGGAGACACACCCCCGTTTACCTTCTTCTGTGCATATGCCTGCTTGTTTGTGGGCAGGACAAGACTCGTCTTTGTTCAGCGCAGGCTCTTGATTCAGGTTGTGAGAGATTTCTTGCCCCCTTTTGGGGGCTGGACCTGTCCATTACTGATCCCTGATGACGGCAACGTACCGTTTCAGACATCACAATACTGATAAAGGAGCATGAAGTATGGCTGAACGAGAATCTGCACTGCGGCCCGGGCAGGAGGCCCTGGCCCCTTCGGCGGCTGGTGGTAGTTGGCTGCAAAAACATTTTGCCTATAAAGAGCGTGGCAGTTCCCTACGCCAGGAAGTGCTGGCCGGGCTGACCACGTTTTTGGCAATGGTGTATTCCGTATTTGTGGTGCCGTCCATGTTGGGCAAGGCGGGCTTTGATACGTCTTCGGTCTTTGTGGCTGTCTGTCTGACCAGTGCGTTTGGCTCTTTATTAATGGGTCTGTGGGCCAATTTGCCGATTGCCGTGGGCTGCGCTTTGTCTTTAACGGCCTTTTTGGCGTTCGACCTGGTGTTAGGGCAGCAACTTAGCCCCGAAGTCGCCCTGGGTGCCGTATTTTTGATGGGCCTGCTCTTTACCCTGATTTCTGCCACAGGCATCCGTACCTGGATTTTGCGCAATCTACCTTTGGGTATTGCTCATGGAACAGGTATCGGAATTGGGTTGTTCCTGTTGATGATCGCCTCGAATGAAGTGGGCCTGGTCATACGCAATCCGGGAGCAGGTCTGCCCGTGTCCTTGGGGGATGTCACCTCCATGCCGGTGTGGATGAGCATTTTGGGTTTAGCGGCGATTTTTGGGCTGGAGCGACGCCGCGTTACCGGCGGTATTTTGCTGGTGATTCTGGGGCTGTCGGCCATTGGCCTGATGTTTGATCCCAGCGTGCGCTTTACCGGCCTGTTTGCCATGCCCAGTTTGTTTGGGGAACACTCTTTGATTGGCGCGATGGATATTCGTGGTGCCCTGAATGCGGTGGTGTTGCCCAGTGTGCTGGCCTTGGTCATGACGGCGGTGTTTGATGCCACCGGCACGATCCGCGCGGTAGCAGGTAATGCCGGGCAATTGGATAAAGATGGCCAGATCATCAATGGCAGCCGTGCTCTGACAACGGACTCGCTCAGCTCGCTGGTGTCGGCCAGCTTGGGGGCTTCTCCGGCCGCGGCCTATATTGAATCGGCTGCCGGGACTGCGGCTGGTGGGCGTACTGGCTTGACGGCAGTGGTGGTGGGCCTGGGCTTTTTGATGCTGATTTTCCTCTCGCCCTTGGCGGGTTTGGTCCCAGCGTATGCCACGGCACCCGCACTTATGTATGTGGGCTTGCTGATGCTGGGTGGCGTGCGCCATCTGAATACGGAAGATACGGTGGATACCATGGCGGGTCTGGTGTGTGCTGTGTTCATCGTGCTGACGGCCAATATCGTGACGGGCATCATGCTGGGTTTTTGCACCTTGGTGCTGGGCCGCCTGTTCTCCGGAGAGATGCGCCGTCTGAATGTGGGCACCGTTCTGATCGCATTGGCTTTGGCTGTTTTCTACCTGGGCGGCTGGGCTTTATAAAACGATATGTGGGAAGGCTTGCTCTTCCCCCGTACACTAGCTCTTTTCTTGAAACCGAAAGGGGTGCGTGTGCGGGTTGCATTTGATTTTGATGGCACGATCACCGATCGGGACAGCTTGCAGGATTTCATCCGTCGTATGCGAGGCTGGCCGGTCTGTTTTCGTGCCTACCTAGCCTGCATACCACGGTTGCTGTATTGGGATCGCGGGCCGCAGCGTCGCCAGGCCATCAAGCACCGTTTCCTGCGCAGCGCCTTGGGCGGTTTAAGCCGCGATCAGGTTCAAACGCTGGCCGATACCTATGTACAGCATCATCTGCCGCGGATTTTGCGTCCTGAAATGATGGAGCGAGTTCGGGTTCATAGAGAACGGGGCGATACGGTGGTGCTGGTCAGTGCGTCACCGTCGATTTATCTGCAACCTTGGGCAAGGGTGCAAGGAATGGCGCAAGTGCTGGCAACGGAGTTGGCCTTTGATCCGCTGAAAGGGTGTGTGGGTATGGGCAGCGCTAACTGCTGGGGGCAGGAAAAGGTAAATCGTTTGCAGGCATGGTTGGGTCATAAAACCGTACAGCTGGATATAGCGTATGGAGATAGTTTGGGTGACGCGCAAATGCTGGCGCATGCGCGGCAGCCCTGGTTACGGGGCCGAGATGCGGCCTTGCCCGATTTGAGCGAATAAACAGAGTTCAGGTTTTGACGGTGGCGGTGGCTTGAGACCGCTTCTTGCTTTGATCTGATCGTATGTAAAAAAGCCCGGCGGAAATCAAATTTCCGCCGGGCTTTTTTAGTTTTTCCTAACTATTCATTCGGCAGTGTTCAAGCTTGTATCCAAGCTGAATGGGCTGCCGCCCGCATTCTTATGGTGCATTGCGCTTGATGGCCATCCCGATCAGCAAGCTGGCCCAGCCTTGGGACAGCAAATCAATGCCCAGGATCAGGCCCAGAATCCAGACGCTATTGCCAGGCCAGCCCGCCGCGATGATCAAACCGGCCAACAGGGTAATGAAGCCAGAAAAGGCCAGCCAGCCGCCGCCTGCTTGTGCCCGGTTCTGGAACCAGACCCACAGCCGAAATACGCCCGACGCAATCAGGAAGGCGCCAAAGAGTAAGGTCAGTACGGTTGCGCCCACCAAGGGATTGCTGATCGCGATCAGGCCGGCAATAAGATACAAAATACCGCTCAGGCTCCAGAACAGGAAGCCGCGCCAGCCTTTGGAACTCCAGGCATGAGCCAGGTGCAGCACGCCGCCTATGCTCATCAAAATCCCAACGTAGACGACGCTGGCGACGGTCGCTCCAACGACGTAGACCAGGGCAATCAGGCCCAGAATGATCAGAGCAATGCCCAAACCAATGAACCATCCTGGCTTTAAAGGCAGCTTTCGTAGCAACTCAGAACGATTGGTGTCGTGTGGACTTACTGCCATCTGTGTACTCCTTGCAGGGTTAAAACGACTTCACGGTCTTAACTGTACTCCAGACCTGTGCGAGGGCCTAGTTGCATATAGGGGCAGGGCGCTTTTTTAAAAGAGAAATTGATCGTCCACAAACACGAAGGCCCTACCGTTGCGGTAGGGCCCAGGCCGCTCTGGCGGCGGTGAACTGCCATGATGACAGTTTTTGAAAGCTGCGTTTCAGACAGCTTACTGACCACAATGTCAGTGATTCCACTGTACGTTAGCTAATTAAAATCAGCCAATTATGGAAAACCCGCAAATCTGAAACAAGCCCCTTCAAGCCCTTTGGGTGGGTCGCTTTCGGGGGCAGGAGGGGCCCTTAGTGGCCGTGGCCACCTTGGTGACCCTGACCGGCTTTGCTGTTCAAGGCGCGCACTGGCGCACTGACTTTCACGTCTTCTTTCTGGCCAGCCGCATTTTGAATTTGCAGGGTGATATCCACCGAGCTGCCTTCTTCAACCTGCTTGTCCAGACCCAAGAGCATGATGTGGTAGCCGCCGGGCTTCAGTTCCACTGCCTTGCCTGCAGGCAGTTCAATTTTTTCTACTTGGCGCATGCGCATGACATCGTTGTCCATGGCCATTTCATGCACTTCAACCTGTTTGCTCAAGGAGCTGCTGGCTCCCAGCAACTGAGCCGCTTCCGTGGCTTGCAGCACCATGAAGGCGCCGGTGGCTTGTTGACCGGGGACGGTTGCGCGCACCCAAGGTTCGGTGACGGTGACTTCAGCCTGGGCCAGAGTAGGCAGGCTCATCAAGGCCGCCAGGGAAAAAAGGGAAGTAGCGATAGTACGTTTCATGTTGGTAATCCTGTGTGGGTTCACTTGCTCAGAGCCAGTACCTGGCGGATATCAGCCGTGGCTTCTTCAGCCGTCTGCGTATGGCGCAGGGCGATCTGCAACTTGCCTTGTGTGTCATACACATAGGTCAAGGCACTGTGGTCCATGGTGTAGCTGGAGCCGGTGGGAACCTTTTGATAGAAGACTTTGAAGTCGCTAGCGGTTTTGGCCAGTTCTTCCTGGGTCGGGCGCAGGGCCACAAAACCGGGGTCAAATGCTTGCATGTACACGCGCAGCAGTTCCGGCGTATCGCGTTCGGGATCAATCGAGATGAACAGAACCTGGAGCTTGTCCCCATCCTCGCCCAATTGCTCTTTGATTTCCACGGCGCGCATCAAGGCGGTGGGGCACACGTCCGGGCATTGGGTGAATCCAAAAAAGATCAGCACGATTTTGCCTTTGTAATCGGCCATCGTGCGTCGTTGCCCTTCGGTATCGAGCAGGCTGAAATCTTTGGCGAAGTCGGCACTGCTCATGTCCACACCTTCCAGATTACGAAAGGCAGCTTGTTTGGGTGTCTTGTCGCCGCAAGCGCTCAGGACCAAAGGGGTCGCCAGCAGGGCAAGCACAAGCTGGCGGCGTGAGAATGAGGGGGTCATAGGAATATCCCGCTAAATGACAAAGTAAAGTGGCGCCTGCAGGCAGCCGGAACTGGTCAGGAAAGCAAGGGGGAAGGCGGTCCGCGCGCGCTCAAGGGCGGGCCCGTCAGAGGGAGCATGGGGGCTTGCGCCAGTGTGGCGCTGTCCCAGGTATGGACGGGGCTGCGATCCAATGCCCAGGCAGGGCTGGGATCGTCGTTTAGGGCTTTTTGTGCCTGGGCCTGTGCAAACAGGCAAGCCGCGTGCAAGCTGTGCTGCTCATCATGCTCTGGGCCGGGAAGCTGACCACTCCATTGCGCCAGGAACGGATCGCCTTGTACGCATAGGCTTAATGCCGCGGCGCGGGCCGGGTCTGAACTGGGCATATAGCCATTGGGAATCAGGCCACGGATCAGCAGTGCGCACATCACCAGCACCAGTAAAAACCGGCTGCGGTTTCCTATAGAGGGGGATGCGCAGTGCCTGATCATGATCAGAGCATTCTAGTACAGATGGAAATCTGTTTCCCCAGATTCTGTGGCACAGTGTGTGCCTATCAACAAGGAGCTTGATATGCGACAGATTTATGGGGTGTTGGCAGTGCTGGCCGTGGTGCTGGGGCTGACAGCATGTTCGACGCCGGACCATTCAGCAGACAGCAGCTGGAGCCGGCCTTCGGGTGTGGAAGTCTACGGGGAAATGGATGCTGGAGTAGGCTCAGTGCGGCGGCAGTCTCATTAAAAACTGCCGCCCTTAGGCACTTAGGCACTTAGGCCAAGGTTTGGCCTGCGCTATCGGCCATATCCTGCTTTTTAGCGATATCTTCAGGCTCGGCCTCGTCATTCAAGTGCGACAAGGCTTTGCTCAAACTGTATGCCGGTTCAAAGGAATCGGGGTTAGCCATGGGCCAACCCACCCGGAAAATAGTTTGACGATAGTGGCCGCGCAGCAGCTCACCTTTTTTCAGATCCGGGAACAGAGCCGACATCACCCGCACTTCGCCGTTGCTGATGCGTCGGGCAATGTGGTGTGGACGCAGTTGATCAGGATGTTCCAGGCCAGCCGCTCCCAGTAATTCCGCCAAGGCTTTGAGCGTATTGCCATGAAAGCTGGCCACACGCAGGGACTTGTCATCGACTACCAGGGCTTTCTGGCGCTGCGGATCTTGAGTGGCCACCCCTGTGGGGCATTTGTCCGTGTGACAGGCCTGGGCTTGCAAACAGCCCACTGCAAACATAAAGCCACGGGCGCTATTACACCAGTCCGCCCCCAAGGCCATGATGCGCGCCATATCAAAAGCGCTGATGATTTTGCCCGAAGCCCCCAGGCGGATCTGTTCACGCAAACCGATGCCAACCAAGGTGTTGTGCACCAGTCGCAAGGCTTCACGCAGTGGCGTGCCTACGTGGTCAATGAACTCCACCGGAGCTGCACCAGTACCACCTTCGGCACCGTCCACCACAATAAAGTCCGGTGTGATGCCGGTTTTGAGCATGGCCTTGGCAATGGCAAACCACTCCCAGGCGTGGCCTATACAGAGCTTGAATCCAACGGGTTTGCCGCCGGACAGGGTACGTAGCCGAGCCACAAACTCCAATAGTTCCACCGGAGTTCGGAAGGCACTATGGCTAGGAGGCGAGTTACAGTCCACCCCTTCAGGGACACCCCGAGCCAAAGCAATTTCTGCCGATACTTTGGTGCCGGGCAAGATGCCGCCGTGACCAGGCTTGGCCCCTTGCGACAGCTTGATCTCAATCATTTTGACGTGATCCTGAGTGGCACGTTCGGCAAAGCGCTCGGGCGAGAAATTGCCGAACTCATCGCGGCAACCGAAGTAGCCGGAGCCAATATTCCAGATCAAATCGCCACCGTGACGCAGGTGATAGGTGCTGATGCCGCCTTCGCCCGTGTCATGCGCAAAGTTGCCCATTTTCGCGCCTTTGTTCAAGGCCAGCACCGCATTGGCGGACAAGGCCCCAAAGCTCATGGCGGAAATATTGAGCACTGACAAGGAATAAGGCTTGGTACAGTCTGGCCCGCCTACCTCAATACGGAATTGAGAGTCCTTGATGTGGGTGGGCGTCATGGAGTGGTTGATCCACTCGTAGCCGTTGTTATAGACCTCCTGGTGTGTACCAAAGGGCTGCTTGTCGATCTGTTGTTTGGCGCGCTGGTAAACCAGGGAACGATCCGCGCGCGAGAAGGGCAGTTGCTGGGCGTCGCTTTCCAGAAAGTACTGGCGAATTTCAGGACGTATGGCTTCGAAAATAAAGCGCAGATTGCCGATGACCGGGTAGTTGCGGCGAATGGCGTGACGAGTCTGCGTAATATCCACCAGACCTTGCACGCACAGGGCCAGCCCCGGTATCGCCAACCACAGCCAGCTTGCGCTTCTGAACAGCGAGAGCAGCAAGAAAAAGGCGGTCAAGCCGATGATGATGTAGAAGGCGGTGTAGCGTGTCAGCCACTTTTGCATAAAGACTCCTGCCAAGAAAACGGGCTGGTGGGTCCGATTGCTTGCTCCGATCCACCAGAATGCCAACATCATAGAACGGTCCCGTACGGTTTGCCATGCTTGAGCGGGCTTAGTTTATGAAAACTAACAATGCAAAAGAGTGTGACAAGCAGGCACTCATTCTGGCGCGGATCCTTGCTTCTTAAGGTATGTGTGCACGTAGACAGATTGCGCGGTGTAGATCCTGCAGGTATCTGGTGTGCCAGTACCTGCTAGTGCCTATGAAGCCGCCGTTGCATGCAAGAAAAGGTATTCAGCGAGCTGTAATTGAATAGGTAGCTAAGCTATCTATATAATTGAGCTTTGCTTCTTCGTTTATCACTTCATGCTTGTCTCTGGTCGTTTGATCCAGCTGGATCGGGCCGCTTTGCTGCATGGCCTGAATCTGGCCCTGGCTGCTTGGCTGTCGTTCAGCATTGCTGTCCTGTTGTCTGTCGATAATCCGTTTTGGGCCGCCATGCCTGTGTGGGTGCTGTCCCAAGCCTACCGGGGACTGGTGTACGAACGCGCCTTGTGGCGCATTCTGGGCACTTTGGTCGGCGCGGGGCTTGGGCTGGCGTTCTTGTATTTGCCTAACCCGTATCTGCAATTAGTGGGTATGGCCTTGGTGGTGGGAGTGGCTTCGGCCTTGACCCATGTTTTCCGTGGAGCCTTGTCTTATCTGCCCATGCTGGCGGGGATTACGATTGGCGTCGTTGTGCTGCCGTCCGTGCTGGCGCCGGAGGCCTCTTTGGATTTGGCTTTATCGCGGGTGGAGTGCACCTTGATCGGGGTCTTGGTGACTACCTTGCTGTGCTCGCGAACTACGCCACGCAGTCAGCGCAAGCATTATTACGAGCGCGTCCGTGTGTTGGCGGCAGATACTTTACGAATTGCCGCACACGCGTTGGGTCCGGCATACGCGCAACGGGATCAGGCTTTGTTTAGCCGCGTGCGCCAGGAAATTGTGGAGCTGGATGCGCAGGCCCGTGTGCTGGCTGCGGGTTCGCTGGATGCCTACCGCCGTTTGCCCTACGTTGATGCGTTCCTATATGCGGTGATTGAACTGCTGGCGGCCAGCGAAGTGATTGTTCGTCAGCGTGAACGGGGCTTGCTGCCCGCGGCTGACTATGAAAAAGAGCTGCTGGAGCAAGCGCAGCGTTTGCAGGACGGACAGGCCTTACGCGTATTGGGGAAAACAGCCGTCCGGCAAGATGGGCAAATCAGCTTGGCGCGCCTGCGTCGGGCAATGGGACAAATTCAGAGAGCAGAGCAAGGCTTGTTTGCGGCCCGCGCGCCGGCAAGAGGGGGCCGTCAGCGTTTTTTGACGACTCCCGCAATCTCGGTGGATTGGCCTTTAGCGAGCCGTACCGGATTCATCAGCGGCTTGGCGGCCTTCTGTGCGGGGGCCATTGCCTATGCCTTGGCCAGTCCTGCTTTGGAGCTGATGGCGATGGGAGTTTGCACCTTTTCTATTATTTTGGGCTCTATGCCACGTCCGCAACTGATGAGCCGAACTATGTTTACCGGCATTGCGGTGGGCGTGGTGGTGGCCAGTTTCTATCGCTATGTGGTCCAGGCGCATTTGGTGCAGGACTGGCAAATCATTGTTTCTGTGCTGCCTTTTCTGGTGATAGGTGGTTTGCTGCGGGCCAATCGTCCGACGTCGGCGTGGGCGCTGGACGCAAATATGTGTTTTCAGCTGGCTAGTCAGGCTGGTATGACGGCGGTTGCCTGGCCCGTCATCATCAAGGAGTCTTTGCCTTTGTTGGCGGGTTCTGCCGTGGTGTGCGGTGCCTTTTATTTATTGCCGCGTCGCACCCATCCCCGGGGACAGGCGCTGGTAAGGCGAGTGGTGCGGGAGCTTTACCCCTTGATCAAACGCTCGCGCTCCCGTCTGTTCCGGGTCTGGCGTGCTCGGGTCGCACGGCAATGGGTTCGTCTGTGGCATTGGATGGGGGAGCAGACCCCGCATGGCCTGTTGTCCCTGATTAATCTAGGGCATGGTGTCGTTGTTTTGAAGCGGCTGGCCAAACGAGGGCCGGAGCAGCAGGCCTGCGTTGCACTGGTTTGTGAACTGTTGGAGGGTTTCGAGTATCAGCCCCAGGAATTGGCTCAGCAATTGCAGCGTATTAGCCTGTCTTGCGCCGATACCGTGCTGGCACAAGCCATTTTGGACGTCGCGCAGTCCTTGAGGGGAGCCCAAGCGGTTTTGGTTTATGCTTACCCGCCTAATGCCATGGGCAGTACCCCGGAGAGCTCCTGATGAATCACCAACTTTATGAACGATTTGGCCTGTCCATGATTGTGCTGGCGCGCCTGTATCGTCGAGAGCTGGATCAGACTTTGGTGCGGTACGGGGTGTCGGAGGCCACTATCTTGCCCATCCGCTATCTGGCCCAGCTGGGGGAGCCAATACGGCAGGGGCAACTGGCACGCATGATGCGTCTGGAAGGGCCAACCCTGGTGCGCCTGATTGATCAGCTGGAGTCTGGCGGTTTGCTGGAGCGTTTGCCTGACGAGCAGGACAAACGGGCCCGCCTTTTATGCCTGACTCAGAAAGGGCGCGACTTTCACGAGGGCTTGCTGGAGTTGCTGCGTCAGGCGCGAGCCCCTTTGTTTAAAGGTATTGCTGAACAAGACATCGAAGCCGCTTTGCGTTGTTTTGACGCGCTGGCCAGCAATCTGGGGCTGGAAGCTACCGATATGTCCAGCTTGTTCGGAGATTGACCCGCCTAAGAGCCATTTCGCGTAAGCGCTTGTTCCAGATGGTGAGTAGAAAGCAGGAGCAGGTTTCCTGCTTTTTTGTTTTGTGCTTGAATGAACCGTCCTTGTCGAAGCCATAAGGAGGTGTGCCATGAACGATGTCGATCTTGCGCGACTGGTTAAAACCATGAGCGAGGCCCAGTTAACGCTGGCAACCGCAGAGTCTTGCACAGCGGGCCTGATAGCCTCCACGCTGGCTGATCAGCCCGGTGCGGCGGCCGTGTTGGATTGCGCTTTTGTGACCTATTCTCCGCAGGCCAAGCATCGCTGTCTGGGTGTGGATCAGCGGGTGCTGGCAGAAAATAATCTATGCAGCGAAGCGGTGGCCCGGGCGATGGCCAAGGGCGCGGCAGGGCTGACTCCCGCGAATTTGATTATTGCGAATACCGGCGTGGCAGACGATGTTGCCGCCCCCCAGATTCCGGCTGGCACACAGTGCTTTGCCTGGCTATTCAAACCACAGGACAAGTTTGATCCCTTGGTGGTCTATACCGAAACCATTGTGTTTGATGGCACCCGCGACCAGATTCGCCGGCAAAGCGCTCGTTATGCCTTGTTGCGTATTGAGCATTGGCTGCAGCAGGCCAAACAAGAACGCCAGGGCGTGAACCCTGGCGCTTGATGCTCATTCAGGCGGCTGAAGCAGCGCCTAAGGACCTGGATTAGTTCTCCAGATAGGAGCGCCAGACGCGTGGCAGGATGCCGCCATGACGCCAGTACTCCATGTCCTCAACCGTATCCAGACGCACGATGACCGGCACGGATTGCGTGCTGCCATCCAGGCGATGGATGATCAGTTCGGCTTGCGAACGCACGCCCAGGTTTTCTTCCAGGCCTTTCACGTCAAAGGTTTCGGTACCGTCCAAGTTCAAGGTGTCGGCGTTGGTGCCGTCCTGAAACTGAAGTGGCAACACGCCCATGCCTACCAGGTTGGTGCGGTGAATACGCTCGAAGCCTTCGGCCACCACAGCTTTCACACCCAGTAAAGCCGGGCCTTTGGCCGCCGAGTCACGCGACGAGCCGCAGCCGTAGTTCTTGCCAGCAATGACCAGCAAGGGAACCTGGCGTTCCTGATAGGTTTGAGCCGCTTCAAAAATGCGCATCACTTCGCCTTCTGGCATCACTTTGGTGACACCGCCTTCCACACCGGGAACAATCTTGTTGCGTAAGCGGATGTTGGCAAAGGTCGCACGTTTAACCACTTCGTGGTTGGCACGGCGCGTGGTGTAGTTGTTGAAGTCTTTTTGCTGCACACCTTTGGACAGCAGAAAGTCCGCCGCTGGCGTGCCTAAGCTAATCGACCCCGATGGGGAGATGTGGTCCGTGGTGATGGAATCACCCAAGATGGCCAATGGGCGCATGCCGTGCAGGTTGGCGACGGGAGCGGGTTCGCGTTGCAGGCCGTCAAAGTAGGGCGGTTTGCGGATGTAGGTGCTGTCCGCTTCCCAAGGGTAGTGACCGCCATTGCTGTCACGGGCCAAGGCATCCCAAGGTTCGCCGCCATCGTACAGTTCGGCGTAGCGCTCGATGAACAGGTCGCGGTCGTAAGAGCCGTGAATCGCTTCCTGGATTTCGGCAGATTTCGGCCAGATGTCGCTCAGGTAGACATCCTTGCCGTCTTGGTCCTGACCGATAGGTTCGCGTGTCAGATCCACATTCAGGTTACCGGCCAGGGCGTAGGCCACCACCAGCGCAGGCGAAGCCAGGTAGGCCGCGCGCACGTTGGCGTGAATGCGGCCTTCAAAGTTGCGGTTGCCCGACAACACGGCGGTTGCAATCAGCTTTTCCGATTCAATGGCGTTCACGATATTGGCGGGCAACGGGCCCGAACCACCATTGCAGGTGGTGCATCCAAAACCGGCAATGTTAAAGCCCAGCACATCCAGATCGTCTTGCAGTTGAGCGCGTTCCAGCACGTCGGCCGTCACTTGGCTGCCGGGCACCAGGGAGGTCTTGACCCAAGGCTTGCTGCGCAGGCCACGAGCCACGGCATTGCGGGCCAGTAAACCGGCGGCCATCATATTGGCGGGGTTGGCGGTATTGGTACAGGAGGTAATGGCGGCGATCACCACATCGCCATCGTTCAGCACAAAGTCTTCGCCTTCCACAGGCACGGCACGTTGCGGGTCGTAAGGACGGCCAGCAATTTTTTGATGATGTGCGGGGAAGGACTGGGCGGCGGTGTCCAGATCCAGATGGTCTTCCGGATTGCTGGGGCCTGCCAAGCTGGGCTTGATGCTGCTCAGGTCCAGCTTCAAAACGGTGTCATACACAGGAGCTGGTGCGGCTGGATCACGCCACAGTTTTTGAACTTTGCTGTATTGCTCGACCAGATCAATTTGTTCTTGAGGACGGCCAGTCATGTGCATGTAGTGCAAGGCAGCGTCGTCAATGGGGAAGAACACAGCGGTGGCACCGTATTCAGGCGCCATGTTGGCAATCATGCCGCGGTCGCCCAGGGACAGTTCATCCACGCTGGGGCCGAAAAATTCCACGAATTTGCCCACGACACCCAGCTCACGCAGTTTCTGGGTAATGACCAGTACCAGATCCGTAGGCAGCACGCCTTCATTCATCTTGCCGGTCAGTTCAATGCCGACCACCGCAGGCAGGGCAATGGCTACCGGCAGACCCACCATCACGGCTTCGGCCTCGATACCGCCTACGCCCCAGCCCAAAATGCCCAGGCCATTGACCATAGGCGTGTGGCTGTCCGTGCCCACACAGCTGTCGGGATAGACCAGATCCACATCCTGCCCTTGTTCGGACCAGACAACCTGACCGATATGTTCGATGTGCAATTGGTGCATGATGCCTTTGCCGGGCGGCACCACTTTTACGCCGTCAAAGTTGCTGGAACACCAGCGCAGAAACGCAAAACGCTCGCCGTTACGCTCGTACTCGCGGGCCAGGTTCACGTCAGCCGCTTTAGGGTTGGCCCAGCTGTCCACTTGCAGGGAGTGGTCAATAATCACGTCGATGGGCACTTGGGGGCGCACACGGCTGGCGTCCCCGCCGGCCGCTTGTACGCCTTCACGCAGGGCTGCCATGTCCAGCAACATCACCAGACCCAGAATGTCCTGACCAAAAACGCGGGCAGGGTAGAAGGTGATGCCGTCGCCCACTTTACGCTGGAGCAGGGAGTCAATTTCCTGATCCACATCGGCATGGCGCACGATTTTCTGACGACAGAGGTTTTCCAGCAGAACGCGCAGCGAATACGGCAGTTTTTCAACACCGGGGATATCGGCGATAGGAACGTACCGCATGGAACGTCCGTTCAGGGACAGTGTTTCTAGGGCAAGAGACTGAGACATGGCAAACGATTCATCCGTAATAAGAAGCTTGGAGGGGGCGCCGACCTAAGGACCCTCTGAATAAGGCAGCGTGATGCTGAGCTTATTCAGAGGGCCCTTGACGAAAAAATCCAATAAAGTGATGCGTCTGGAGCCTTGATAAAACAATTAAATTGTATTTTGTTTGTATATAATACAATAAAACGATCCCGGATCGCTTCGATTTTTAGGAATGTCGGCATGAAAAGCCAATCCAATTCTTTGCACGTCACTCTGGCACACCGCTTGCTGGACTACGTGCGAGCAGGGCATTTACAAGCCGGGCACCATTTGACGGAACAATCTTTGGCCGAGGCGCTGGGCGCATCGCGCTCGCCCATACGGGGCGCTTTGGCCTATTTGGCGGAAAAAGGCATTGTGGGTACACAGCCCCCAAGACGGGGTCTGTACTTGCTGAAAGGGGCGGACCAATTAGGTGTCATTGAAGAAGAGCTGGGCGCCAGCCAGGATGACGAGGTGTATTTGCAACTGGCCCGTGACAAGCTGTCCGGTGCCTGGGGCGATACTTTGTCGGAAAACGATGCCATGCGGCGCTATGGTCTGACGCGTGAACGTCTGCGCCGCATCCTGGCGCGCGCGGCCAATGAAGGCTGGATGGAGCAACGCGCCAGCAAGGGCTGGTCCTTCCTGCCCATGATTGATGGCCCGCAAGCCTGCGAGGAAAGCTACACGCTGCGTCAAATGCTGGAACCAGCTGCCATGTTGTTGCCGGACTTTGCGATTGACTCCAGCGTGTTGCGTCGGGTGCGCCTGCAACAGCAGGCCCTGGCAGATGGCGGCTGGCGTCACGCCGGCCATGCGGAAATGTATCAGGCCAATGCCACTTTTCACGAGGCCCTGGCCTCGTTGTCGGGCAATCGTTTTATTGCCCAGACCGTTACGCGCCAGAACCAGTTGCGGCGCTTGCTGGAATATCAGGAAACGCTGGATCGGGAACGCATCCGTCGCCAGTGTCTGGAGCACTTGGCCATTTTGGATTTGCTGGAAAAGGGCGAGCGTGCCCAGGCGTCAGCGCTTCTGGCACGCCATCTGGGCAACGCCAGCGAAGAAAAAGTCCTGCAGTTGCAGCGTGCGGCTGCCAACGCTTCCTCCTTGAATGAATCGCTAGACTCTCATGCCCAGCCTTCCGAGGCGACGGCGCAGTTTTCTTTAATGGCGCAAGCCAAGAACCAGGAATGATGTGATGAAACAAAAATCCCTTCCCGCCGTGTTCATGCGTGGTGGCACCAGCAAAGCCCTGATGCTGAATATTGCGGATCTGCCCGAGCAGCGCGACGACTGGACGCCTTTGTTTTCCGCTGCCATGGGCACGCCTGATCCTTATGGCCGTCAATTGGACGGCATGGGCGGTGGCGTCTCATCCCTGTCAAAGGTTTGTATTATCGGCCCGTCCAGCCATCCGGACGCCGATGTGGATTACACCTTTGCGCAAGTGGCCATCAAAGAAGAGAAGGTCGATTACCGTGGTAATTGCGGCAATATGAGCTCGGCCGTCGGGCCGTATGCCGTTGAGCAAGGCCTGGTTCAGGTGGAAGATGGCGAGGCGTGTGTACGCATCCTGAATACCAATACCAACAAGATCATTCATGCCCACTTTACGGTAGAAGAAGGCCAGCCCCGCTATGACGGCGATCTGGCGATTCCAGGCGTGGGCGGCACTGGGTCACCCATCCGCCTGGACTTTGTCGAGCCGGGTGGAGCGTCCACCGGTTCGCTCTTGCCTAGCGGTGAACTGAGCGAATGGCTGGATGTGCCCGGTGTAGGTCGGATTGAAGTGTCGTTGGTGGATGCCGCCAACGCCGCTGTTTTTGTGCGCGCTGCGGATGTAGGCCTGACGGGGCTGGAATTGCCCGACTGGCTGGAAGCGCATCCCGAGGTGCTGGAACGCTTGGACGCTATTCGCGTACAGGCTTCGGTACGCATGGGTATTGCTCCAGATGTGGAAGCGGCCCGCCAGATTCGTATCGTGCCTTTTGTTTGTATTGTTTCCCCCGCTCAGGACAATCCCACCCTGTCGGGTGAGGTGGTGCCTGCCAAGGATATTGATCTGGTCGCCCGTGTGATTTCCAACGGTCAGCCGCACCGTGCTTTGCCTCTGACCATTTCCTTGTGTACCGCTGTGGCTGCCCGTTTGACCGGTAGCTTGCCCTCGCAGTGTCTGTCGGATTCTGTCGCACCCCAAGGTCCCTTGCGTTTGGGCATGCCCTCCGGTGTGTTGACGGTAGGGGCTGAAGTCGAGCAGAAAGACGGTCAGTGGTTTGCCAAGGCTGGTTCCTTCTACCGCACTGCTCGTCGCTTGTTTGACGGTCGCTTGTGGGTTCCCGGTAAGGCCTTGAAAGACTAATCCCCGATACGCAGGTCCTGCGAGGGCAGTCGCCCAAAGCGGGACTTGTAGTCTGCGCAGAAGCGGCCCAAATGGTTGAAACCACAGCGCAAGGCAATGTCGCTGACCTGCGTGCCGGGCACGGCTGTTCGGATTGCCTGCTGGGCTGCTTCCAAACGAATCTGTTTTAAAAACTGCATCGGGCTCAAACCCCTTTCGGTGCGAAAGGCCAGCGTCAGGCTGCGTACGCTGGCGCAGGCCGCAGTAGCGATCTGCTCCAGAGTCAGGGCCTCGTCCAGACTGGCTCGCATGAAATCCTCGGCCCGTTGCACCCGGCGCGAACTGCTGGGCCGTATGGTCTGTTGCAATTGCCGACTGTAATTGCCAGGCTGGGTATGGAAAAGATGCAGTAGCAAATTATCTTCAGCTTGGCGGGACCACTGGTCCATCTCGGGCGGTAAATGTGCGCCGTATGCCAATAAGCTGCCTATCTGATGCTGCCAGGCACAGCCATGGGGCGAGTCCAGCGACATGGCCGCGGCAAACTCAATTGGTCTGTCCAAGGTCAGCCCCAGTGTCTGACGGCCAACTTCTTCCAGCCTATGGCGCGGAATTTTCACTAAAAACTGCTCGCAACCCTGCTCCCAATCCAGTTCAACCTGTAGGGAAGGGGAGATGACGGTGGCAATTTTAGGGTTGGCCTGAACGTACTCCCGACCAACCCGAATACAGGATCGTCCCTGTATCGGCACTTGAAACAGCAGAAAATCTTCCAAAACGCCCGGCGACACCTGAACAGCCGCACCGTATTTGAGCAGAACAAACGAAAAGCTGTGGCTGCTGGCGTAGCGCAGGGAGGCGTCCACCGGCCCGTCATTCCAGGTCAGCTTGTGGTCGGTCAAGACACCGGCGGTTTCGCTGCGGGTCTGATCGGGGCAACGCGATTCAAAGCGCGGCGCACTGTGTTGCAAGGGGGCCAGCCCTGACATAAACCACGCTTGCATGATGTCTCTCCAAATTTTTGCCGGTTCGGGATAAGGCTTGCCGTATCTGGATAGCCCCCCGTTCTGCCCCGGTCTAATGTATTTCAAACCTAAAACAGTAGTCCTGTCCCCGGCACCTTAGCAGATTGGGGAACGGCTGGGAATTAAGGTCTTTACGCAGTCCGCAGCGCTCTCCAGTACAGGGCCGCAGGACAAGCGTCCCAAAGAAGGGCGATGGCGATTCAGACCCCCGGTGTGCCTTCTAGTGAGTGGGCAGGATACGAAGTCCAGTTTTTTTGAAAGACAGAGGACGGAGACAAACATGAAAAAGCAATTGGCGTTCTGTATGAGCACGCTGGCCCTGGCACTGGCCTGTAGTCCTGCCTCCAGCCAGGAAGTGTTCAAGATTGGTCTGTTGACCACCTTGTCCGGACCGGGCGCGGCCATTGGTGCGGAGATCCGCGATGGGTTCGAGCTGGGCCTGAACCATTCGGGTGGCAAGCTGGGCGGGGTGGATGTGGCGCTGACCGTGCTGGATGATCAGCAAAAACCGATGGAAGGCCGTCAGGCCGTGGACCGTCTGGTCAAGCGTGACAAGGTAGATGTCATTACCGGCATGGCTTTTTCCAATGTGCTGCTGCCGGTGATGCCCACCATTCTAGGTAGCGATACGGTTTACATCTCTACCAATACCGGTCCGGCTGATTACGCCGGTGAGCGTTGCCATCCCAATTTCTTTAGCGTGTCCTGGCAAAACGAGGATATTCCCGCGGCCATGGGCAAGTACGTGACGGACCAGGCGCACAAGAAAGTCTATTTGATTGCCCCTAATTACCCCGGTGGCCGCGAGTCTATTGAAGGCTTCAAGCGTTTGTTCAAGGGCGAGATTGCCGACGAAGTGTATGTGAAGGTTGGCCAGATGGATTACGCCGCCGAGCTGGCACAAATGCGTGCCTCGGGTGCGGACGCGGTTTTCTTCTTTCTGCCCGGTGGCATGGGTGTGTCCTTTATCAAGCAGTTGATCAACTCCGGCTTGTCCACGCAGCTGGCGGTGTATACGCCTGGTTTCTCAGCTGACCAAGACACCATTGGTGCGATTGGTGAGTCCATGAAGGGCATGGCCAATGCGGCGCAGTGGTCGCCTGATCTGGATAACGCCGTCAATAAACGCTTTGTGGCGGACTTCGAGAAGACCTATGGCCGCTTGCCATCTATGTACGCCTCTCAGGGCTATGACGCTGCCCGTCTGCTGGATGGCGCACTGAAAGCGGACCCCAAGGCCGTTAATGATCGCGAAGCGTTGCGACAAGCATTGCGCAGCGCACCGTTTGAGTCCGTGCGTGGCGATTTCGCCTTTAACAACAATCAATATCCGGTGCAGACCTACTACATGCGCGAAGTGGCCCCTAACGCCCAGGGCCAGATGAGCAACAAGATTGTGTCCACCGTGTTTGAGCAGTTCCAGGATCATTTTGCGCCCCAGTGCAAGATGGAAAAGTCATAAAGAGGATGCGTGAAGCATCCGGCAGCAAGGAGGTAATGATGAGCTATAGCAACGAACAGCTGTCCGCATTGGTGCGGGACGACAGCGTACATAAATCGGTCTATACCGATCCTGAGATTTTCCGTCTGGAGATGGAACGTATTTATGGTCGTGCCTGGATCTATATCGGTCACGACAGTCAGGTGCCTAATCCGGGCGACTACCACACGACCTTGCTGGGTGGCCAAGACGTCATCATGGTGCGTGGCAGTGACAAGAAGGTATATGTTCTCTATAACCGTTGCCCCCATAAAGGCGCCAAAGTAGTGGCCGATGGCTGTGGCAATGCCGGCAAGTTCTTTCGTTGCCCCTACCATGCCTGGACGTTCAAACTGGATGGTCAGCACCTGGCCGCCCCCATGAAAAACGGCTTGGAAAATACCTGCTTTGATCCCAAACACCCAGACTTTTCCATGCGCCGTGTGGCCCGTGTGGAAAGCTACCGTGGTTTTGTGTTTGCTTGTCAAAGCGCACAAGGTCCTGAACTGAAAGAGTTTTTGGGCCCCATCATCACCTCCATTGATAACCTGTGCGATCGCTCGCCGGTGGGCGAAGTGGAAGTGGCCGGTGGCAGCTTCAAAGTCTGGCAGCCGTCGAACTGGAAAGTGTTTTACGAAAACCTGCACGACACCATGCACGCCAACGTAACGCACGAATCGTCCTATGTGGCTGCGCGTGAGCAGGCCAAAGATTACGGTTCCATGCCGCTGGAACTGCACATCATGGACGGCAACGGCGAGCCTTACGGTTTCTGGGAAAAGCTGGACCTGTACGCCTTTGATAACGGCCACGGCTATATGGAAGGCATTTTCAATCCCGGTGCGATTGAAACTGACCCCATCACCAAAGAGCACTACGAAACGCTGAAAGAAGCGTATGGCGAAGAAAAAGCCTTGAAGGTGCTGGGTGAGAACCGTCACAACAGCATTATTTACGGCAGTGGTTCACCCCATACCGTGTTCCAGCAATTCCGTGTGATTCGCCCGGTGGCAGTGGATCGTACTCACGTGGAAATTCAGCTGTTCCGCTTGAAAGGCGCGCCGGACGCGATCTACAAACGTGGCCTGATGTACGCCAACCTGATCAACTCGCCCTCGTCCAACGTGATGCCGGATGACATTGAAGTCTACGGTCGTTGCCAGGAAGGTAACCAGACTCGTGGTGGCGACTGGATCAGCATGCACCGCTACAACGGCACTGACAAACAGATCGAAGGCGGCATGGTGGCTACCAATGGCACCAGCGAACTGCCAATGCGCAATCAGTTCCGCGCCTGGAGGCATTTCATGACCACGACTATGTACGACGCGCCCGCGCAGTCGCAAGACAGTGGCAAGAGCACCGTGCGCTCGGCCTCCGGTGAGCCTATCGCCCCAGCAACACAGGCTTAGTCAGGCCGGAGCTAAGGAGAATTTTTATGTTGTTCGATATTGATTTTGATGTCAGCGTGGATCAGGTCACGCCCGTGAACCTGAGCCTGGAGGCAATCCGCGAGGTCGAGCAGTTCATCTACCACGAAGCCCGTCTGCTGGACGAGCGCCGTTGGCAGCAATGGCTGGATCTGTGGACCGAGGAAGGCATGTACTGGATTCCTCATAGCTATGACCAGGAAAGCCCTTACGAGCATATTTCCCTGTGCTGGGAAAATAAATTGCTGCGTGAACTGCGTATCCGCCGTCTGGAAAACCATCGCAACTGGTCCCAGCAGCCGGTCACCCAGGCTTGCCGCGTATTGGGCAATTTGATGATCGATGGCACGGACCCTGAGGGCTATCTGGTTGTGCGTTCCAGCTTTCATTCCATGGAATGGCGTGGCAAAGATCCGGTCTACCGCGTAGGTAGCCTGATTCACAAGCTGCAAGCTCAGGAAGACGGTGGCTGGAAGCTGCGCATGAAACAGGTCAACCTGGTGGACCGTGATGCGGTTCATGGCGCTATTCAGGTGTACATCTAATGTCGGCAGCCCATCACACAGCCTTGCTGGCCCTGCATTATCAAAACGATGTCCTGCACGCTGATGGCCTAATCCGTGTGGGGGTAGAGGCCAATAGCCCCCAGCGCCAGGCCTTGATTGAGGCCGCAGGCCGTTTGCTGGCGCAGGCCCGCGCACAGGGCGTGCCCATTGTGCATGTGCGGGTGGGCTATCGGCCGGACTACGCGGATTTGCTCTGCAATGCGCCGATTCTGCGCAATGTAAAGCGCATCGGAGCGATGCAAACCGGCAGTTGGGGAGCTCAGTTCTATGAAGGGCTGGCTCCCTTGCCGGACGAGTTCGAAGTCCATCACACGCGCATCAATGCGTTTTTTGGCTCGGCGTTGGAACCCGTGGTGCGTCGCCTGGGCGTAGAGCGTTTGGTGATTGCAGGCGTGGCAACCCATTCTGTTGTGGAGAGCACGGTGCGCCATGCGGTGGATATGGGGTATGAAGTGGCCGTCGTCGCCAGCGCATGCGGTGCGCCACCCACTACGCATGAAGCATCCCTGGCCAGCATGAGCCTGATCGCTCATATCGACCGGGACGAAGATTGGGACGCGGTTTTCAGCGCGCCACAAGCACAGTAGGAGAAGACATGCAGCAGGACATGAAGGTGAATTTACAGGGTAAGGTCGCCATCGTGACCGGTGCCACACAAGGACTGGGGGCAGACATTGCCTTGGCCCTGTGTGCCGCAGGTGCGTGGGTGCTGATTGTGGGACGCAGCCAAGAGGAAGGGCAGCGCACCGAGGCGCGTTTGCAGGCAGTGGGCAAGGCTCAGTTCATGGCCACGGATATTTGCGACGATGCCCAGCTGGATGCCTGCGTGCAGGCTGCGCTGGCGCAGACCGGGCGCATTGATATTGTGGTCAACAATGCCTGTTCCTATGGCGATGAAGGTTTGGCGTCCAGCCGCGAGCTGTGGCACCAGACCTTGGATGTGAACCTGATCTCCAGCGCCATTTTGGCCCAGAAAGCCACGCCACATATGGGGCAGGGCGGGGTCATCATCAATATGGGCAGTACGGGTGGCAAGTTTGGTGTAGCGGGGCGTGCTTTGTACCCGGCCTCCAAAGCGGCAATCTTGCAGTTCACAAAAAGCCTGGCGGTGGAACTGGCCCCGTCCGGCATTCGCGTGCTGACGGTCTCGCCTGCCTGGACCTGGTCGCCTTCGGTAGAGCGCATGAGCGGTGGTTCGCGTGAACTGGCTGACCAAGTGGGGGCGCAAGTTCATCCCTTGGGACGAGTCGGATCTGGGGAAGAAGTGGCACAGGTGGTTTTGTTCGCAGTGTCGAATGCCGCATCCTGGATGACCGGGATTGATTTGCCGGTTGACGGCGGTTTTTCCATTCTGGGGCCCGAGCAGGGCAAATCGCCCCGTCACTGGTTTGAACGCTGGCAGGCGCAGTCGTCTGACTCATAAATAGAAAAATGCGGTAAAAGATGCCCAGGGCTTGTTGCGTGTTTACAAGCCCTGACCCCGTTCAGGGCAAATTTAAAAAAGGTGTGGGATGACAGATTCAACAAATAAAAAGTCATATGCCGTCATTGTGGTGGGCAGTGGCATCAACTCCCTGGTGTGCGCGGCTTTATTGGCGCAAAAGGGGAAGCAAGTTCTGGTGCTGGAACGTAACGATCGCGCGGGCGGTTGCATCCGCACTGAAGAGCTGTTTCCGGGCTTCACCCACGAACTGTTGTCATCCTGGTATCCCTTGTTTACCTCGGGTGCTGCCTATGCGCGTCTGAAAGACGATCTGGCAGCCGAGGGCGTGGAGTTTCTGGAAAACGGCTACACCACCGGCGTGGTGGGCAGCGATGGCAAGGGACTGGCCCTGCGCCATGATGTGGGTGATTCCGTACAACGCATCAACGGTTTGCAGGCCGGTGATGGCGATGCTTTTGGTGCCATGTGCAGCCAATTGTTTGAACGGGATGCCGGCTTGACCTTCGGCTTGTTGGGCTCGGAGCCCTATAGCCGCGGCTTGTTGGGATTGTTGTTCTCGCAATGGCGCAAGCGCCGTTTGGACGGCATGGTGCAGTATGGTCGCGAGTCCCTGGAGTCCTTTCGCCGTTGGGCAGACCGTGAACTGAAAGATGATCGTGTACGCGGCATGATGGCTCCGTGGGTGCTGCACTCGGGCCTGGGCCCTGATGATGCCTGCTCCGCTTTGATCGGCAAGCTGACATTCGCAGCGGTTGTGGCGGGAGGCATGCCGGTGGTGAAAGGTGGCGGCCAGAACCTGGTACGTGCTTTGTGCGCGATTATCGAAAAAGTCGGTGGTCGTATTCAGCTAAATACCGAAGTTGAAGAAATTGTGCTGGACGGTAAAAAGGCTCGTGGCGTGCGTGCGGGTGGCCAAGTTTACGAAGCCGCCCATGTGGTGTGCAACGTTACGCCCCCGCAGTTGTATGGACGTTTGCTGCCCGGTGCTCCTGAACCGGTGCGCGAACAGGCCAATGCTTACCGTTTTGGGCGCGGAGACATGCAGATCCACCTGGCCTTGGATAGCATGCCTAACTGGAGCGATCCCGAGCTGCTGAAAGTGCCTTTGCTGCACTTGTCCGATAGCCTGGAGGACGTCAGCATGAGCGTGGCCCAAGCCAATAATGGCTTGATTCCGGCCAAGATGACCGTGGCGATTGGCCAGCCTTGTTCTTTGGACCCAAGCCGTGCGCCAGAGGGCAAATGGATCTTGTGGATGCAGATGCAGGATATGCCGTCGCACTTGCGGGGGGATGCCGCCAGCAAGATTGATGTGCCTGCTGACGGAAAATGGACTGAAGCCGTGCGCGATGCAGTGGCTGAACGCGTGATTGACCAGCTGGAAGCGGTTATGCCCGGTTTACGCCAGCAAATAGTGGGCAAGAAAGTCTTGTCTCCGGCTGATCTGGAATCCATCAACTGCAATCTGGTGGGGGGGGATCCTTACTCCGGCATTTGTTCGCCCGACCAGTTCTTCTGGATGCGTCCCTTTGCTAGCAGCCAGGGTGCACGCTCGCACGCTACGCCGTACAAGAACGTCTATCACATTGGTGCATCCACCCACCCAGGCCCTGGCCTGGCAGGCGCTTCCGGGTTCATGGTGGCAGAGCAGATTCGGTAGTTATTCGCTGTGAGCTCAGAACGCACGGTTCTGGGCTTGAAAAACCGGTTGGAACGGGTGTTGCACATCAGTTCCAACCGGTTTTTTTATGCCTTCGCGGCTCAGTCAAAAGCGCAACTGCCAGGGTGCCAAGAGCGTTTATCTCTTAAAAAAACAGGTTTCAGGGGGATACGCCATGCACCAAGCTGACAATTGTTGGGTATTCTGTGCATGTTTTCTGCTGCCCTGCCAGTTTCAAGCGCGGGGCCTTATTGTTTAGCCGGAGTTTTCCAGATGCACGCTTTTCGCCGTTCGCGCCTGTGTGCCCTTTTGTCTCTTTTTCTGCTGGTTCTTGTGCTGGCAATGGCTACGGCTTCCGTCAGGGCGGCCGAGCCCACGGGCTTCACGCCTACGCAAGCGAGCGAGACCTTGAACGAGTTGCGCGATACGCTGCAAACCGTACAAGACAAGTTGCAGAAAAGTGATGGCTTAGGGGATTCAGATCTGGTGGCGCTGCGTAATCAGCTTTTGCTGGCGCAGGAGCAGGCTCTGGAGATGAGTGTGCGACTGGAGCCCGAGCTGCTCAGCGTGACGGCGCGTTTGAGTCAGCTGGGTTCAGCTGAAGATCAGGCGGGGGAATCTGACGATATCGCCCGCCAACGGGCGCAATTGCAGCAAGCGGCTACCGAACTGGATGGCATGCTCAAATTGGCGCGCTTGATTGGGGTAGAAACCACCCAGGGGCTGGATCAAGTGTCCAAACAGCGCCGGGTGATTTTTCAAGCGGAGCTGGGGCGCCAGTCACAATCTATTTTGACGCCGCGTTTCTGGCGTAATGTGTCGCGTGATTTGCCCGGCGATCTGGACCGGGTCGAGCGTATGCGCAAGGATTTGTCACAGCGAATTGTGGACCTGCCTGCCGCTGTCTTGTGGGGCGCGGCCGCGTTGGCCTTGATGCTGGTTGCTTTGGCCGTCTGGGTAGTGCGTGGGCTGGAGAGCTTCACCATTAATCACACCAAGCCTTCACGCTTGCGGCGCTCCTTTTATGCCACGGCCTTGATTGTGCTCTATAGCCTGATACCTGGGCTGTTGGGCTCCTTGGCGGCGGGCCTGTTTTATTGGAACGGCAATCTGGCGCCGGACCTGAGCAGCTTTGTGTCCAAGTCCGTGTTTGCGCTGTATTTGGGTGGTTTTGTGACCGGGATGGGGCGGGTGCTGCTGTCGGCCCAGCGCCCCAGCTGGCGCTTGCCTCCCATTCCTTCCAGCGTTGCCTTGAAGCTGGCCTGGTTGCCCATTGCACTGGGCATCATGGTGACCTTGACCTGGATGTCGCAGCAATTGCTGGGCCTGATTAATGCCACGCTCAGCACCACCTTGTTGATTAATAGCTTCAACACGCTGACCCTCAGTATCTTTATTGCCATTGCCGCCTGGAATTTGAGCCAAGGCCGCGATGCGCCTGCCGCAGTGGCGGAAGGCGCGGGCGACCCCTCCAAAACCGCTCCGGTAAAACAAGGCGGAACCTGGCTTCGGGCTATTCCCATAACCCTGGGGGTAGTGATCGGTGTGGGTTTGTGCGCATTCTTATTAGGCTATATCGCGCTAAGCAGCCTGATCGTGCAAGAGACTTTGTGGCTGAGTCTGGTGATTTGCACCTGCTATGTGCTGGTGGCCTTGGTTGCGGATATTGGGCAAAGCCTGCTGCTGCAATTTAGGGAAAAACGGGCCTCCAATGAATGGACCAGCACGCAGTTGCGGGGTAGCAGTCAAATTGTGATTGTGCTGTCCGGGGCGATTCGCCTGTGCTTGATCGTGACGGCGATCACCTTGGTGCTATTGCCGTTTGGAGAAGATCCTACGCAATGGCTGCAGCGCCGCTTGGGCTTTTTGGTTAAAGGGTTTGCCTTAGGCCAAGTGCAGATTAAGCCCAGCTCGGTCTTGCTGGCGGTCTTGGTATTGGTGGTGGGCGTGCTGTTTGTGAAGGCTTTGCAGCGTTGGGTTGCCAACCAGTTGCTGCCCGCCACACGTATTGATGCCGGCATGCGGGTGTCCACGGCCAATTTGTTCAGCTATGTGGGTTATTTCATTGTGGTGGCGATGGCCATTTCCTCTTTAGGGATTGGCCTGGAGCGCATGGCCTGGGTGATTTCAGCCTTGTCGGTGGGGATTGGCTTTGGCTTGCAAGCGGTGGTGCAGAACTTTGTGTCCGGCCTGATTTTGCTGGCTGAACGGCCCATCAAGATTGGTGACTGGGTCAGCTTGAATGGCGTGGAGGGCAATGTGCGCAAGATCAATGCTCGGGCCACGGAAATCGAAATGTTTGATCGCTCTACGCTGATTGTGCCGAACTCCGAATTCATCACCAAAACCGTGCGTAACGTCACCTTGAGCAACCCCTTGGGGGTGGTCAAGGTCAAGATCAATATGCCGATCGACACGGATGCTAAACGGGTGCGGTCTATCATGCTGTATGTCATGCAGAACTATAGCGATGTGCTGGCCGATCCCGCTCCAGACGTAACGTTGGACGGCTTTGATGCTAACGGTTTGCAGTTTACGGCCACTTGCTATGTGGCTTCGCCGCGCATTGGCAGCCGGGTACGCAGTGTCCTGATGTTCGATATTCTGGATGAGTTACGAAAAGAAGGTCTGGCGCTGCACCATACTCAAACCATGACGGTGTTGCCCACCACACCGGTCGCCAGCCAAAATGAGAGCAGTAACCCCTTGCTGAATGATTGAACCTCGATAAAAACAATAGGCAGGCCCCAGGGAGACCATAGCTATGAAGACGCTACGACTGTGTGTGCAGGTCTTGCTTTTGCTTCTGGGCCTGCTGGGGGCCTGGCCGCAGGCACACGCACAAGCCTTGTCCGAGGTAGAGCAAGAGCGTCAGATGATGCGGGAGCTGCAGCAGGCCCAGGACGAAATCCGCCTGATGCAATACAGGCTGGAAGGCAACGAGGCTGCGATACGACTCGAGCGCAGTTACGAGGAGAATCAAAAGCTGTTGCGAGCGCAGGAGCTGTCCGGGCGGGTCGTGCAGTCCCTGGAGCGACGCAGCCGTCTGTTGCAGGCACGTCTACAAGAACTGGGCGAGGATTTTGGCGATGAGGCCGAGCAGCTCACCCTTCATAACGAACGCATGCAATTGCGTCGCGCCGATGCTCTTTTGCGTGGAGATCTGCGCGTAGCGCGTTTGGTGCAGTTGGAGGCGCAACAAACCCGTCAGTTGCTGCTAGAGGCGACAGCGCGCTACGAGAAAGCGAAACGGTGGCAACGCAATTCCTCCCTGGTCCTGCTGGAAAGCCTGCCCGAGCTAAACGAGACCTGGCCTGCAGACCGCCAGAAACTGTCTGATTTTGCTCAGCAGTGGCGGGAAACGTGGAACAACAGTAGTTGGCAGAAAAGCAGCGCCTCATTGTGGATGGCGGCCGCAGTTCTGCTGTTGATGCTGGTTTTGTTCCGCGTCATGCCCGTTTGGGTAAGCCGTTATCTGCCTGCCGGGCGTTTGCGTCGCTCCAGCCTGACCATTGCCAATTTTTTCTTGTGGTTCATCGCCTCCTGGGTGCTGGTGGACCAGTTGCTTGAACTGGTGTTTCAACGGCCAGACCTGGCTCCAACTCAGTTTGAATTATTGGCTTACTTAAAAGTAGGAGCATGGGCGGCGGCGGTGGCGCTGGCTTGTATCAAAGGCATTGTGATGCAGCCCCGGGCTTCCTGGCGTTTGATCCCTGTTTCCACTCAGACTCAAGGTCGACTGCGTTACTTTGCGCCCGCTTTCTTTCTGATTGTGTATGCGGACGTCACAAGTGTCTTTTTTCGGGGATTGATCGGTTTATCGGATGCCTTTCAGTCCATGGTCGATGGCGTGAGCAGCCTGCTGTATTTGTTCGTGTATGGCTATGCTTTGTGGGTTCTGCGTGACGAGCTGTTTAATCGTGTGGACGCCTCGGGGCAGGGGGCAAGCAGAACAGGGCGCAGTTGGGCGCGTCTGGCCTTTAAGGGCGGCGTCCTTATGTACATCCTGGTGTTGGGCTTGTTCATCGGAGGCTGGCAAGGGCTATCGGATGACTTGATGTCGCATTTCATGACCATGCCCTTGGTCCTGGGCTTGCTGGCCTACGTTGGTATGGTTTGGTTGCAGGACATTGCGGATTCCTTGCTGGCGTATTTGCGTAATCGCAGTCACGATCCGGATGCCGCGCCAATCCGCGTGCAAAGTCAGTTCATTGTTGTCTTCTTTGCGATTGCCCGTATGACCGTTCTGGGTCTGGCCATCTGGATGGTCACCGAGGATTGGTTGACTGAACCGAAACAGATGCTGGAGTCGGGGCTGGGTGTGTCGCGGGAGGCCTTGCGTTTGGGGGCGGTGCAGTGGCGTTTGGACTTGTGGCTGATTGCCCTGGGCGTGTTGCTGTTAGGCGCTGTGTTGATCCACTTCCTGCGTGCCTGGCTGCGTCAGCATTACATGCCCAACACTACACTGGAACCAGGCCTGCAAAATGCGATTGTGGGCATGGTGGGCTATATCGCCTACTTTGTTTTGCTGGTGATTTGCTTATCCATGTTGGGCGTGCCGATTGAATCAGTCACCTGGATTTTTACGGCTTTGACGGTGGGTCTGGGTTTTGGCTTGCGTGGCATTGTGCAGAACATCGCCTCTGGCCTGATGCTGATGGTGGAGCGTCCCGTCAAAGTGGGGGACTGGGTGGAAGTGGAGGGCAGCGAAGGCAATGTGCGTCAGATCCGCTTGCGAGCAACCTATGTGGAGCGTTTTGATCGCACCATGGTGATGGTCCCTAACTCTCAGATGATGGGGCGGCAGGTACGCAACCTGACCTATACGCCCACCTCTCTGGGCGCTGTAGAAGCCCGGCTGTTATTCCCATTGGATGTGGACGCGGACTTGATTATGAGCCTCTTGCAAGAGGCGGTGCAGTCCCAGCCTGAAGTCTTGGAAGATCCGGCCCCCGTTATTTTTTGTGACGGTATCTTTGGGGACGGCCTGGCTTTCGGGATTCGTGCCTTTTTAGGCAATATGCGTTTGCAGCGTCGTGTTCGCAGCAATATGATGCTGGCCGTTTTGCGTCTTTTGCGCAGCCATGACATTGCGCTGCATCCGGCCCAGCGCTGGGTACACGAGGCGATGGGAAAAGATCAGGCCGAGGAGCCAGACCTGTAGAAACGCGGTGAACCGCAGGCAAGTTTTTGAATTCCGGGGCTTTTTGTTCTAGGTGTTTGCCCCAGTCATTGAAAGCTCAAATATTCATCCGTATAATTTGTTTAGCCACACTAAACAGAAGAGCGCAGTACGCGCATCAGGATGGATGAGACATGAGTAAAAAACAGTCCTCTCGGGCCGAGGCACCTGTATCGCCGTGGCGGGCCGCCAGCGCTGCTGGTCTGGGTACCATGATCGAGTATTACGACTTTCAGCTCTACGGGGTATTGGCAGTCACGCTAAGCGTGCTGTTTTTCCACTCGGGCAATGACAGCGCGGCCTTGCTGTCCACCTTGGCCGTGTTTGGCGGGGCTTTTCTAGCTCGCCCCTTGGGCGGCATCTTCTTTGGCTGGTTTGGGGACAAGCACGGCCGTACCTCCGCCTTAATGTTCACCATTGTGGGTATCGGGGTAGCCAGCGCCTTGATGGGCATGTTGCCCACCTACGCCACCTTGGGCTTGGCAGCTCCGGCTTTGCTCTTGCTGTGCCGCTTGCTGCAGGGCTTTTTTGCCGGTGGTGAAATTACTGGCGCAGCGACCTATGTGGCTGAATGCTCGCCCCCCGGCAAGCGTGGCTTTTTCGGTGCCTTCAATCCGGCCGCCGCCACTTTGGGCCTGTCTCTGGCCACAGGCGTAGCCGGTCTGGTGACCAGCCTGTTGGGTAAGGATGCCATGCTGGCATGGGGCTGGCGGATTCCTTTCCTGCTGTCTATCCCCTTGATTATCTTGTGCGTCTGGGCGCGCTCGCGCATCGAGGATTCGCCGCGCTTTAAAGAACTGCTCAAGAGCCATCGCCCGGAGCACTCGCCTTTGTCGCTGATTGTGCGTGACTACCGCCGCCCCTTGCTGCAAGTGATTGCGATTGGTTTTGCCCAGAATGCAGCCGGCTATGTAGGTGTGGTTTACCTGAGCACCCACTTGATTCACACCCTGAAATATGACGGCACGGCCGTGTTCTGGCTGATTTCTCTGGTGACGCTGTGCTCGGCCTTTGTGATGCCTTTTGCCGGTGGCCTGTCGGATCGCTTTGGTCGCAAACCCTTGTTGACGATTGGCTTGCTGGGCTATCTGGTTCTGGTGCCCCTGACCATGTGGGTTGCATCCTGGGGCAGCTTTCCGCTGGCCGTGATTGCGGTAGCCGTATCCATTCTGCCTTTCATCGTGGTGCAGGCAGTCGGCTACCCCTTGTATGCGGAATTGTTCCCTACTCGCGTGCGTTATAGCGGTGTATCGCTGGGCTTTAATATCGCCACCATTCTGGGCGGGGCGACCGCGCCTTTTGTGGCGTCTTGGCTGACGGGCCTGACCGGTTCCAGCATGGCGCCCGCCTTCTATGTGATGGTGGTGGCCGTAGTTGGGATTGTGGCTTTGAGTACGGTGAAAGAAACCGCTGGCCGTCAGTTGGCCGATTGATTTTCAAGGAAGGTAATGATGTCTGGATATTTTCTGTATCACTCCATCGGCATGTTCGAGGGTAAAGAAGCCGCCATGCGGGCTGAGCTGGATCAGTTCTCTCAGGTGTGGTCGGCGCAAGATGATGGTCAGTGGGGCTACGCCCTGGGCCGCAAGCAGGAGTTTATGGATGCCTGGGCCAGCTTGATCGGAGCGGACTCCAAGGATATTGCTCTGAGCGAAAACGTGACCGGTGGCCTGTACAGCATCTTGGGTTCCTTGCCCTCGCATATGTTGAAAGGCCGTACGGTGCTGACGGCAGCAGACTGCTTTCCCAGCTTGCATTTTCTTTTGCAGAAACTGTCGCTGCGCTTGGGCTTTACGCTGCGCACAGTGCCATTAAGCGATGGCCTGTCCTATGTAAAGGATGATGATTTCATCAATGCCTGGGATGACAGCGTGGGCGTGGCCCTGGTGACTTGGGTCAGTTCTACATCTTCGCATCGTGTGGATGTGGACCGTATGGCCCAGTGTGCGCGTGAGCACGGCAGCCTGATGGCTTTGGATTTGACGCAAGCGGCGGGTCTGGTGCCTTTCAAGGTACATGAAGGCGTCGCGTTTACCCTGTCGGCTTCTTTGAAGTGGGCCTGCGGCGTATCGGGTGCCAGCCTTTTGCACGTGCGCTCGGATTTGATTGAGCAGTGTGAGCCCGAGTTCCGGGGCTGGTTCAGCCAGGAAAACCCCTTTAACTGGAATCTGGATCAATTCAGCTATGCCGACGGGGCGCGCCGCTTTGACCACGGCACGCCAGCGGTCTTGGGAAGTATTGCGTCCTTGCCTGGCATGCGTTACGTGCTGGAAACCGGTGTGGAAAATTTGCTGGAACAAAACCGTGCCTTGACGGCAGTTTTGTTGGATCGTGCATCCAAAGCAAACTGGCCCGTCTTGACCCCGGTGGCCGATAAGGAGCGGGGCGGTAGCATCATGCTGCGTGCCAGCAGTGCGGAACGTGCTCAGGCATTGGTGGATCAGCTGCGCGAAAGAGAGTTGTACTGCGATCAGCGTGATGGTGTGCTGCGCTTGTCTCCCGGTAATGTCAGCAGCGAGCAAGACGTGCTGCGACTGTGCGATACCTTGCAAGCTGGCTGGTGATAAGGAGTGATCATGGATAGTCAAACATGGGCCCATCAGGCCAGCCGACGGATTGAACGACCTGCCCAGGTCGTCTTGGACTATATGGCGGATCTGGATGCCCTGGGGCGCTGGTCCCTGGGCTGCTTTGCTACCGAAAGCGTGGAGCCAGGGCTAGTGGTAGGGACTTCTTTGTTTGATGGTGGTCGCACCCACGTCAGTCTTGAAGTGCTGCCGGAAGTTAGCCTGATTCGCTATTGGGTGGGCAGTGCCAACCAGCGTACACCACGTATCAGCGCCATGGTGCAGGCGCTGGATGAGCAATCCTGCATCTTGATCATGCTGGCGACACGTAGCGCGGATATGGATGAAAACCGCTGGCTGCGCTTGCAGCGCTGCCATGAAACCGAGCTGGATCTCATCCAGGCTCAGCTGTACAGCGCCGCCTGAGCGTTGCTGTTAGTAGCTTGGTGGGGTGATGGCCACGATAAAGCGCACATCCTTGTCGTAAGGATTGCGGTAGGCATGGGGCAGGCTGGAATTAAAGTAGCAGCTATCGCCCGTTTGCAGACAGTGTTGATCATCGCCCACATCCACCAGCAGCTGTCCTTCAGTGACCAGCACACATTCTTCAGCAGGGTGGCTCCAGCGCTGCCCCACAGAGCTGCCGCCCGGTGGCAAGAACCCCGCCAGCATCTCGATGCTGCCAAAGCCGGGTGATATACGCTGATACTGCACACCGGAAGCTGACTGTATGCTCATGCGCTCTTTCTGGCGCACTACAGCCACTTGCTCCACATTGTCATCCAGCAAGGAAAACAAGGGCGTGTCCAGTGCACGCGCAATCTGGCGCAGGGTGTCCAGGCTGGGCTGAGTCAGGCCGCGTTCGACCTGGCTAATCAAGCCGGGGGAGACTTGGGCCAGCTCGGCAAGCTTGCGCAGAGACAGTTTCTTATGAAGTCGGACTTGGCGAATACGCAAAGCGGCCATGTAGGGGCGATGGGTAGGTGGCAAAGCACTATTGTAGGACAAGCCCCGATGACTGAGGGGCGTGTGGCCCGCATTGCTAGCGCAGTGGTCAGGGCCTGCCAAAGCAGGAGGAGATAAACCCGGCGGTAGGCACGTTTTTTTTTGTACTTGTAGCGAGTTCGCTGGCCGGGCTCTGGGGTGTTTATTAGATTGCTATCAGATTAGGATCGTCTGCCCATTTTTCTTTTATATGCAGCATTTCAGGCAAGCATTTATCCAGCAGGGCCACCAGTTGCGGGTCAAAGTGCAGGCCGGATTGTTCACGCAGATAACTGATGCAGCGATCCAGGCTCCAGGCTTTTTTGTATGGACGGTCGCTGGCCAAGGCGTCAAAGACATCTGCTACGGCCACGATGCGCGCAGACATGGGAATATCTTCCCCTTTCAGGCCATAAGGATAGCCGCTGCCATCCCATTTTTCGTGGTGATACAAGGCAATGGTGCGCGCTAATTTCAGCAGACCATGCGAGTGCTGGCCGATGATGCGGGCACCAATCAAAGTATGCGTGCGCATGACTTCCCATTCTTCAGGGGTCAGCTTGCCCGGTTTTTGAAGAATGGAGTCCGGGATGCCGATCTTGCCAATATCGTGCATGGGGGCGGCATGTAAGATGTCGTCGGCTGCTTCGCTGGAATAGCCCAGCCAATGGGCCAGAATGCGCGCGTAATGGCTCATGCGAATAACATGGCGACCGATCTCGTTATCCTTGTACTCGGCCGCCGTGCCCAGACAGCGAATGATTTGCAGGCGGCTATCGCGCAGCTCCTGCATCTGTACCAGCGACAGATGGTTGCGGATGCGGGACTTCAAAATGGCAGGGTTAAAGGGTTTGGAGATGTAGTCTACCGCCCCCATGTCCAGCCCCATTTGTTCGTCATGCGGCTGCGAGAGCGCAGTGACAAAAACAATAGGGATATGGCGGGTTTTCAGTTCGGCCCGCAAGGCCCGACACACCTCGTAGCCAGACATCTCCGGCATCATGATGTCCAGCAAAATCAGATCAGGCAGATCACGCTGGGCCAGTTCCAGTGCCTTGACTCCGTCCTTGGCAAACAGCAGCCGGTAATCCTGTTGCAGCGTGTGGCGCAGAATTTGAAGGTTGGCCGGCTCGTCATCGATCAGCAATAAGGTGGGCCGTGGCGAGGTAAATTCATTCATGTTGGGGCTGATCCAAGTTTGTGTTCAGATCTTGGATCAGCCCGGACAGGATCACGCTGGCTTGAGCGAAGTCGAACACGTCAATGGTTTTATTGAGATCATTCAGGGCATCGACTTGCCCTGTGCTTTCCAGGTATTGGCAGACCACTTGCAAGGCGTGCTCATCCAGCTCATTGAGCAAGACGCTTTCGTGCAGGATATGCAGGTAATGCAAGGCCACATCCGGCGCATGCACGACAGTGGCTGGCGAGTCGGAATAGGGGGCCGGTGGGCCGTTATAGCTCAGTTCATGGGCAATACGCTTGAACATATCTTGTAGCTGTTCAATGCGGTCACGCATTTTGCGGGTTTGGCCATGGCGGATTTTTTCTTCCAGCTCGGCGCTCAGCGTGGAAATCTGGGGCAGACCCAGATTGCCAGCAGTGCCGCGTATACCGTGCAAGCTGCTCAGGATGATTTCCCAATTAGGCGGGTCGCGCTGGATTTCATCCAGTGGGTAACGGGTATGCAGATCAGACAGAAAGCTCAGAATGGCGCGGCGCAAGCGCACTTGGGAACCCCATAGCCCCAGGCCCATTTCCCAGTCAATCAGGCTGATCTCTTGTGGCTCGGTGCTGGTTTCCGTAGGTCCTTTGGGGTCCAGCCCCATAACCAAGGCAATTTCTTGCAATAGATACGGCAGATCCAGCGGTTTGGTGGCAAAGCCATTCATCCCTGCTTCTTGCGCCGCATTGCGGTCAGATTCCATAACACTGGCAGTCAGCGCAATCAAGGGCAAAGGCAGGCGCGCTTCACGGCGTTCTTGCTCTCGCCAACGTCGGGCCGTTTCCAGACCGTCCATCTCGGGCATGTGCACGTCCAGCAAAGCCACATCAAAGTCCTCTTTGCCCAGCAGCTCCAGTACCTGATAGCCGTTGTCGGTCGCGGTGACCGAGTGCCCGTGCTGCTCCAGGGCCAGGGTCAGCAGTTCCTGATTCAGGCTGATGTCATCGGCCACCAGAATACGCAAAGGCGGCAGTTTGGGCAGGCGCTGATCGGCCAGATTCAGGCTAGGTTCTTTGCCCGGTTCCAGCGGAAGACTGACCTCAAAGATACTGCCGCTGCCCAGGCTGCTTTGCACATTCAGCGTCCCGCCCATCAGGTCTACCAATTGGCGCGCAATGGACACGCCCAGCCCGGTTCCGCCAAAGCGGCGGCTAATGGACACATCGGCCTGCGTGAAGGGCGTAAAGACATGGCGTAGCTGTTCCGGGCTCATGCCTATGCCGGTATCAATCACGCGGATGGAGACTACGTTGCGGCCCGGCTCTGGTTTGATCTCAATGCGCACCGAGCCGCTTTGGGTGAATTTAATGGCATTGCCGATCAAGTTATTCAAGACTTGCTGGATGCGATGAGGATCGCCGCGCAAGAACGGAGGTAGCTCGGGCGCATAGTCCAGGCGGAATTCCAGATTTTTAGCATCTGCTGCCAGACGTAGCGAGGCCACAACCTGCTTGCATAAGTCCATCAGGGAAAAATCGACTTTTTCCAGTTCTACCGAACCGCGCTCCAGCTTGGTGGTGTCCAGAATATCGTTCAGCAGGCCAAGCAAGGAGCGAGCGGACTGATTAATAATGGACAAATGCTTGTTCTGCTGGGGGTTGAGCTGGCCATTAAGCATCAAGTCGCTAAATCCAATAATGGCGTTTAGCGGTGTGCGGATTTCGTGGCTCATATTGGCCAGAAAGGCCGTTTTCGCCTGGGCGGCCTGTTCGGCTTTTTCAGCGCTCTGACGCAGCGATTCTGTCAGCGCGTTGTAGCGGCTCATGTCGGTGATAAAGCCTACAAAGAGCGGATCGCCAGGTTGCCTGACTTTGCCTACGGCCAAGCGCATGGGCATGAGACTGCCGTCTTTCCGTAAACCGGTGACATCACGGCCTACTCCAATGACCTTGGGATCGTTGCTGCGTAGATAGTTGGATAGATAACTGTCATGGCGCGAGCGGTCCGGCTCGGGCATCAGCATATTGACGTTGCGCCCCAGTACTTCGCCCGCTTTCCAGCCAAACAGGCGTTCTGCAGACTGGTTGAAGTCCAGGATGGTGCCGTTGCTATTGATGGTGATAATGCCGTCAATGGCGGTGTCCACAATGGCCCGGTTGTGGGATTCGCTCTCTTCCATTTTCAGAAAGAGCTGGCGATAGCGCAGCAAGCCGTTGGCGGCGGTCACCAGCACGGTCACGGTTAGCGTGAACGTAGACAGCACCATGGAGGCAAAGGTGCTGTTAAAGATGATCATGTCATCGGGCGGGGTGGTTTCGCCGATAAAGCGCGCTGCTGCCATGCCGGTGTAGTGCATGCCTGAAATTGCCAGACCCAGCACGATGCCGCTAATGACGACGCGTTGCAGCAGGGTCAGCCGGGTGCGGTGCAGACGAAAGCGTATCCACAAAGCCAGAGTCGCCAGGACCACGGCCAGCACAATCGACAAGAAAAATGTGTAGGGTTCATAGCGCAGAACCGGTGCCATGCGCATGGCGGCCATGCCGCTGTAGTGCATGGTGCCTATGCCCAAACCCACCAGCACGCCGCCCACGATCAGGTGCGAGCGCTGGACACGGGCTTGCGACAGAATTTGCAAGGCTACCCAGGACGCCCCCACGCTGGGGATGACGGACAGCATGGTGATGGCCGGGTCGTAATGGATGCTGGTACACAGCTCAAAGGCCAGCATGCCAATAAAGTGCATGGTCCAGATGCCACCGCCCAGTGCAATGGCACCGGTGCAGATAGCAATCTGGCGATGCAGGCGTAAATCCGCCATGCGGGCAATATGCGCAGTTTGCAGCGCCATGCCCGACGAAAAAACGGCAACCAAAAGCGACAGAACTACCAAGCCACTGTTATAGCTACCACTTAAAAAGGGAGCCATCTGATCGGCACTGATGAAGAACTGGTCGAGTATCCGCATAGGTGCTAATGTCCGAAACGGCCCCCAGGGCCAAGTTAGACTAAATGTGTCAGGCTCCCTCTGCGACAGAGGGGCGGATGTAACGGTAAAATCCCAGATAGGTTACCGAGTTTGTCTCTAGTTGTGCTGTTTTTTTATGGATCGAACATAAAAATTCATGGCTACAGCAAGGTTCCTGTCAGCAACATAGCTGCCACCGAGAAATAAATCACCAAACCCAGCACGTCTACCAAGGTCGCAACCAGTGGTGCGGAAGCACTGGCCGGGTCAAAGCCCACACGTTGCAAGATGAAGGGCAGCATAGAGCCGATGCAGGAGCCAAAGGTCACAATCCCTACCAAAGCCAGCCAGATGGTAAAGGCAATCAGCAGCGAGTGCTCACCATAGTCATACAAGCCCAGATGCTGCCAGATCTCGATACGGATAAACCCGATAGCGCCCAACATGGTGCCTAGCACCAGTCCCACAGGCAGTTCACGCAACAACACACGCCACCAGTCGCCCACACGTACTTCGCCCAGAGCCAGACCGCGAATCAGCAGGGAGGTGGCCTGGGATCCAGAGTTCCCGCCCGAGCTCATGATCAGGGGAATGAACATGGCCAGGACCACGGCTTTTTCAAGCTGAATTTCGTAGTACTGCATGGCGCTGGCCGTCAGCATTTCGCCCAGGAACAAAATAGCCAGCCAGCCCCCGCGTTTGCGGATCATGGTGCTAAAGCCCGCTTGCAGGTAGGGCTTGCCAATGTGTTCGGCACCCCCGAAGCGGTTCATGTCTTCGGCCGCCTCGTCCATCAAGGCGTCAATGACGTCATCCACCGTCACAATACCGATGATGACGTTGGCTTCATCCACCACCGGAATCGCCAGAAAGTCATGTCGGCGTATCAACTGGGCTACTTCTTCTTTATCAGTCATAGCCTGGACGGCAATCGGGCTGTCGCCCCCCCAAAGCTGCGTCAGGGCTGCTTGCGGGTCAGCGCAGACCAGTTTGCGCAAGGGCACCACAAATTGCAGCTGCTGCTTGTCGTTGACGACATAGATGGCGTAGACGGTCTCGCGGGTGCTTTCCACATCGCGGATGTGCTGCAAGGTTTGGGCCACGTTCCAGCTTATGGGCACTTGCAGAAATTCGGTAGTCATAATGCCGCCGGCCGTATCGGCCGGGTAGTGCATCAGACGCATGACGGAGGTGCGGGTCGGTTGGGACAGGCGGCTAAGAATCTGCTCCTGGTCCTCTTTGTCCAGATCCTGCAACAAGTCGGCCATGCGGTCTTCGGCCAGGGTCTCTAATACAGCTTGACGCTCGGGACGCGTCAGCTCCATCAAAATGGCACCGGCCCAGCGCAGCTCCGGCACTTCCAGCAAAGCCTGCAGGCGGTTGTTGTCCAGTTCTTGAGCGGCGCTGAGCGCAGGGCGCAGCTCCAGCTGATTCAAGGCCAACACGATGTCGGCAATGGGGGTCTGGGGGCCAAGTAAGTCAATCGATGGATGCTTGGACATGCAATACTCCAGTGGGCGTGCAACTATCAGTTGTTGAGTGTTGTTCGAGGCGTTAGACGCAGTAACGGAGGTTTTGTAACGATCTGCTCGTGGCGCGGGTCATGGGCAAGATTGGTGCTAGGATACCTTCAGGTTCTTACTAATGGAGCATGTTATGTACATGAAGGTTAAACTGACTGCCCTGACATTGTCCGTATTGATAGGCAGCGCCGTTGTTCCCCTGGCGCACGCACAATATGTCGGCCCCTCCAGCCAGCAAACGTTCACAAGTGTGGAACAAGTCATCAAAGAAGCCAAGGATGACGCCCCGGTTGCCTTGCGTGGCAAGCTCGTGCGCAAGTTGTCCGATGAAACTTATATGTTTGCAGACCAGACCGGTGAGATCCAGGTCGAAATTGATGACAAGATTTTCCCTAAAGAGCCCGTGGATGCTAACACGACCGTAGAGATTGTTGGCGAGATGGACAAGGCTATCGTAGGAACTTCTGAAGTCGATGTGAAGACAATTACCATCGTTCGATAATTTGCACCAAAGCTGTTAAAAAAGCCCGCGAACCCGTTTTGCGGGCTTTTTTGTGGCGCAGTCGGTGCTATAGTGCCCGCTTTCGCCCCGAGTGCTGCGCGCATTCTTTCCCGCCACGGGCGATTTCGTCCGCTACAAGACCAGGAACAAGCATGAGCAATCCGATTAATTTTGACAAAGGCAACTACCGCTTCATCCCGACCGGTGTGAACCGTTACTCCGCTGGGGTGGCTGCAGAGCCCGGCTACGAGATCTGCCGGGTGGTATTTTCCGAGCCTGTGCCGCTGAAAGAAGGTTTTGATCTGATTCAGGCCGTACTGGAAGCGGAAGAGCGTCCCTTGACCGCGCTCTGCGCCTGCGAGTTGCGCTCGCCCGAGCCCGTCAGCGATAGCGATTTCAACCGTTTCAATGAGCTGTATCTGGAAACGCTGCAAGACTGGGGGCTGGTCAAAGGCAAACACAATCCCGTGGCACGCAGCAATGTGTCCCCCTTGGTGGGCGCGCCGGCTGAACCCAGCTTTTACGCCTTCAGCTACACGGTAGAGACTGATATTGAAGAAGCGACCTTTGTGATTGCGGGCAGCTGCGAAGTGCCTGAAACACCGGACGACTATATCGACAGCATCGTGGCCTACCAAGACGTTTCGCCGGAAGGCCTGCTGCAAAAAGCCCAGTGGGTTTTGGGTGAGATGGAACGCCGCCTTGAGCTGCTGGGCCATGAATGGTCTGATACCACGGCCACTCATGCCTACACCGTTCACAACCTGCATCCTTTCATGGCCAGTGAATTGGCTGGCCGTGGCGCCATTGCTCACGGCTTGGGCTGGCATCTGGCCCGTCCTCCGGTCAAGGACCTGGAGTTCGAGATGGATTGCCGCCGTGTCTTGAATGAGCGCGTGCTGACGATTGATTAAATCGTAGAACCTTAAAAAGGGCCCGACAGGCAGTTTGCTATGTCGGGCCTTTTTTTTGTCTACAAGCTTACTTAGTTAGCTGCTTGCCGATAGCGGCGACGTACGATGACGCCCCAGCTCAAGCCCAGCACGGCGGAGGCTAAGGAGCCACAGAGCACACCCAGCTTGGCAGCGTCCAGCAAAACTGCCTGATCAAAAGCCAGGTTGGCGACAAAGATGGACATGGTAAAGCCGATACCGGCCAGCAGGCCCACCAGGGTCACACCCGCCCAGTCCATGCCAGCCGGCAGCTTGCACAAACCCAAACGTACCGGCAGCCAGGTCCCCAGCAACACACCCAGCGGCTTGCCCACAATCAAGGCTACGGCTACCCCAAACAGCGCACTTTGAGCACCGCTGGCATCCAGGTTCAAACCATTCAGGCTGACCCCGGCATTGGCCAAGGCGAACACCGGCATGATCACAAAGGCCACCCAAGGGTGCAGAATTGCGGGGATGCGTTGTACCGGGGGCAGGATTTCACGCTGGGCCAACTGCATTTTTTGTAGCGTGTGCATGATCTCTTGAGTATCTTGCTGACCCTCCAGTTTGGCTGCCAGTTCCAGGTTCAGGTGGCGAGCTTTGCGGGGCAAGGGCAGGGCGCGTACGGGGCTCATCATCCCCAGCACAACGCCTGCCAAGGTGGGGTGAGCGCCAGTTTTCAGCAAACCGAACCACAAAACAGCGCCGGGTACGACATAGGCCCAGGCCGAGCCTATGCCTATTTTTTGCAGACCTAATACGGCCACAATTCCGACTCCGGCAATCAGAAAGGCGCTGTAGTCCAGGCCACCCGAATAAAAGAAGGCGATGATCAGGATGGCGACCAAGTCATCAATAATGGCCAGGGCCAACAAGAAAACCCGCAGGCTGGGAGGCAAAGAGCGGCCCAGCAAGGCCAGTACACCGACCGCAAAGGCAATGTCCGTGGCAGTGGGAATGGCCCAGCCCATCAAGACTTGAGGGTCCGGGTTCATGGCGGCGTAAATCAGGGCGGGCAGGGTGATGGCTGACAGCGCTGCACAGATAGGCAGCATGGCCGAGCGCCAGTCCGACAAGGCGCCGTCGTGAATTTCGCGCCGAATCTCCATCCCAACGACCAGGAAAAACAAGGTCATCAAGATATCGTTTACCCAAAAATGCAGGTCTTGCGAGAAACGCCAGGAACCCAATTCCAAGGTGACTTGGGTGTGCCACAAGGCGGAGTAACTATCGGAAAAGGAAGAGTTGGCCCAGATCAGGGCCACTGCGGCAGCCACGAGCAAGGCTACCCCGCCCAGGGCTTCGATATGTAAAAGCCGCTGTAGCTGTGCTTGTACTTGGCGGGTCAAAACATGGGCGCGCGGCAAGGGCGCACCGGAAGAAGGGTGAGACATGGTCGGCAAAATCTCCACAAGGCGGCCCGACCTTGCGTGTGTATTTAACCTGCCTTGCTGCACAATGCCAGCAAAACACCCTGCGCAATTATAGGGAGTGAGCCCCTTTAAGGCAAATGTCAGCTTGCAGTACTGTCCGGCGCAATGTGCAGGGGGATGGTGACTGGGCCATCATTGGTCAGGCTAAGCTGCATATCAGCGCCGAACACGCCACATTGCGTATCGGGCAAACGGGTGCGGGCCATGGCGACGAGCTCATCGAACAGCGGTTCACTGATGGCAGGGGGAGCAGCGCGGCTAAAGCCGGGGCGATTACCTTTACGGGTATCGGCGGCCAAGGTGAACTGGCTAACCAGTAAGAGCTGGCCACCGGATTGCAGCAGGTTTAAATTCATCTTGCCCTGCTCATCGGAAAAGATGCGCAGAGCCAATAGTTTATCCAGCAAACGGCTGGCTTGCTCGCGGGTATCACCGTGTTCGGCACAGACCAGCACGGCCATTCCCGCCCCGATTTGGGCGACTGTCTGATTATCAATATCGACTTGGGCCTGACGTACCCGTTGGATCAAAGCAATCATGTTTTTCAATAAGACAAACGAAGTTTAAGAACGCTAAAAGCTGTAGGTTGAACGTAGTGATTGGCCGCTGCAAGAGACGTCTACATCAAGCAGGTTGCTTGTCCGACTGCTTGGGTCTTGAAAGGCGTTTTTCTTGTGCGAAGCCTTTGTCAGTGGCCGACGGCTTTGGAAAACAGATTCACAATTAGTACGCCCACCACAATAAAGGCGATGCCAATCATAGCGGCCAAATCCAGCTTTTGCTTAAACACGACCCAGCCGATCAGTGAAATCAGCACAATGCCCACGCCACTCCAGATGGCGTAGGCCACGCCCACGGGCATGACACGCAGACTGAGCGACAGAAAGTAGAACGCTCCCGCGTAGAACAAAATGGTAAAGCCGCTGGGTATCAGGCGTGTGAATTGTTCAGAACGTTGCAGCAAGCTAGTGGCGATGATCTCGAAGATGATCGCGATGAACAGGTGCAGGTAGGCAAGGCTTACTGGAGTCATGGAGTATCAAGGTTGAAAGCTGAACCATCCGGGTAGCAGCAATACGCTGGCCCACAGGGCGGCCGAGACCCAGGAGGAAATATGAAAGCTGAGCGGCGACATGGCACAGGTGCCGGCAATCAGGGGGACGGTCGAGCGCAGGGGGCCAATAAATCGACAAGCCACAATGCTAAACCATCCCCAGCGTGAAAAAAAAGCCTGTGCTTTGGCGTACAGGTGCAAACGTTTGCGCGCCCACTCGAACTGGAACAGATTGCCGCCGTATCGCTGGCCTAGAAAAAAGGAGATTCCGTTGCCCACGCCCGCTCCCAGCGTGACTGCCAGCCACACGGGCAGCAGGTTCATTTCTCCGGCCCCGACCAGGGCACCGACTGACAAAAGAATCGCAGTACCTGGAATGATCAAGGCCAGAAAGGGCAGGGATTCGATCAGGCACAGGGCAAACACCGCGGGGGCGACCCATTGAGGATGCGCGCTGATCAGCGCTGTGGCTTGCTCCGCAAAATTGCTTAATGTGCTCAGCATATAAACAGAAGTGAAAGGACAGCTGCAGGCTGTCTTTTAGTTCAGGGCAAGGCGAAGAATCAGGCGGTCTTTGTGCTGCAGACCGTCTTCAAACAATGCCTCGTCGTAATGATGCAGGAAGTAGTCGGGCTCTACGGCCACGACCCGAAAGCCGGCACGCTGATAAAAGAACAGCGGATAGCCTATCGTGCCGGTGGCGACATAGAGTGTTTGTCCACCTTGTTCACGCACGTATTGGATTAGGGCTGCCAGGAGCTGGCTACCCAGTCCCAGGCCTTGGTGGGAGGACAGCACCGCAATGTTCATCAGTTCCCATTCTTGCGGATTTCTTGCTTGCAAAATGGCAGCTGCGACGATCTGGTCCTGATCCTTGATTTGCCAGGCATGAGGGGTGTCCCGATAACTTTCGATCAGTTGTGTACTGGGGTCAGCTTCCAGCAAAAGCGGCAGGGGCAGACTCAAGCCGTGTACCTGCTCTGGCGGGTGCTGAGGGTGGGGCTGACTCATGAAAAGTCACCGTCTACGTAAAACCATTGGCCTTGTTCGCGCACAAAGCGGCTTGTTTCATGCAATCGATTGGCTCGTCCATGCAAACGATTGCGAGCTACAAACTCCACCAGGGCATCTGTCTCGGAAAGCTGTTCGTGTCGGCGTACATCCAGGCCTAGCCACTGCATGCCGTCGGGATTGGGCTCCAAGGAATGAGGGCGGGTCGAGCTGTGCCAGGTGGCCAGCAGATAGTCCAGATCATCTTGGACGAAAGCGCTGTAGCGGGAGCGCATCAGGGCGGCGGCATCGGGCGCTTGCAGGTATTGCGGGCCACGGTGCCAGAGTCCGCAACAGCTTTCGTACTGCAGGGTGCTGCCGCAAGGGCACGCGTTTTTTGAAGAGGAAGACTTTTTCAAGAGCGTTACTGCCAAGACTAAAGAATGGCACAAGCATACCTGAAGCGGATAGCGCTTAAGGGTGGCTGCCGCGACGAAAAGTAACGGATGGCGGTTTGGGTGATGATAGTTACGGTAGTGAGATTGGGGTTTGGCACACAGTCTGTTTTACGCCACGGGGTGTGCGGAATTTCCTGTTTGGTGAAGGGGATTTGTTTTGGTCGCTTGGGGGTGAAAAGGTTCCTGTGGAGGCTCTTGTTGTTTACGTGCAGGGGGACGGAATGTGCTTAGTAGCAGGCCACCCACCCTGTCTGCCCCGGCCTTTGGGCTGACTGCTTGCCGGTGCTGCGCACCGGTACCCTTGTCGATACGAAATTCCGGGCGCGCTCTGAATTCGCCCGGTGGTATGTCCCCCGGACAAACCACAATCGTCGGGCTCACACAGCAGAGCACTTGAATCCCGGACTTCCGTATGGACTGCGACGAGTCGTAGGACCTGATTCTGGGACTGTGTAGGTGGAGTGAGCTGCTTATGGAGTCCAGGAAATGAGAGCTTGAGCTTCGAGTTTTGGGTTTGCTTTAGTCAGCAGATTTAGCTATTTGATCGCACGATTCAGCGGTGTGGATAGCTGGCCTTAGCTAAGGGATGGAGTGGCTTGAGGGTGGAGAGCGATGAAAGAAGATGACCTGATGCTGTTTGATCTTGTTCAAGCATAAAAAAACCCGCCCGCAAAGGCGGGCGGGTAACAGGCTTGCTTAGCCGTGTCGAAGAGGCTTATTTGGCCGCGTCGATACGCTGTTGCATGCGCTGGGCGCGTTCTTTGGAGCCGGGGTGCGAGCTCATTACGCTGCTTTCGCCGCCGTCCAGGGCTGCCAGTTTTTCAAAGGCAGAAACCAGACCTTGGGTCTTGAGCTTGCGCTCGGTCAGCAGGTCGAAGGAGTAGTCGTCAGCGTCGGACTCTTGCGATTGCGAGAACTGAGCGTTCAGGAAGGCTTCGGACAGTTCGCCCAGTTGGCTGGAGTTCAGCTGAGTCACCAGGCCGTTGCCTGTGGCAGCGGCGGCGTCACGGGCTGCGGACAGGCCGTAGGCCGTTTGCATGGCTTTTTTGCTGTGGCCCAATTCAACGTGACCCATTTCGTGGCCGATTACGCCGCGCAGTTCGTCATCGCTCATCTTGTCCATCAGACCGGCATAAACGCGGATGCAACCGTTAGCCATGGCCCAGGCGTTAACTTCCTGTGTCTGGTAAACCTTGAAGTTGGGGGTTTGGCCGTTCAGCTGTTTTGCCAAAGGCTTGACCAGGTTTTGCAGGCGCTTGTTGTACTTGCTGTTGGGGCTGGCCACTTTGTTCTCAGCGTCCATTTGCTTGCAAGACTGATCAGACAGTGCAATTACTTCTTGATCGGACAGGTTGAAAGCTTGAACGGCTTTGCTGCCAGCGCCTACCAAACCACCCACATCCATTGTCTGACAGCCAGCGGTCAGGCCAGCGACGGCCAGCATGGCGGCCAATGCGCCCATACGAAAAGTCATGAACTTCCCCTTCTAGTTATTTAAAGAAGGTGGATTTTAATGACTAGGCGGCAAAGGATTCTCGCTTCACACAATGTTTAACAATTGTTGTGGATGTACTTACAGATAGGTAAAAGCCCTTGGCGGGCACGATGAGCGAGATTTATGGGTTTTAAGGTAGCGATGCAGTGAGCAGGGTTTTGCTGTTTAGCCTTCAGCGATGAATAGTTCGACCATTTCTTCAATGCCTGAAGGCTTTCTCTAAACAACAAAGGCATTGCTATCCATTATGAGCTGGCCGTGGACGTCACCAAGCCTGCTTTGATGCTTAGTTTTGGTGTCAGTATGTACTGCGGAAACTGGTCTGGGCTGGAGTAGTTTCCGGGGTCGGCGTCGCTTGATCACCTGCTTGATGTTGACCTAGGAGGGCGCGGGAAAAGAACGCCAACTCGGGATTTGAGGCGTACGTGTTGGAGCAACTGGCCTCAAGTGTCGAAGTGATGATTGAGACTGGAACGTTACCTTTACAGCAGCGCACTTGTCGCTAGGCGGTGTACACCGTGATCTCCACATCATTTGTCCCCGGAAGTCTCAAGGACTCATCCAATATGGGTACGCAGGAAAAGCCAAGCCGATAGACGAAATTGAAATCGAAATTCGAACCGCCGTACTGCTTGTCAGTTGATGTTTAGGCGGATTGAGTGGAGCACAGGCGGGAAGTGAAAGTGCCGTTCACGCAGCGAGCGGCAGAGCTGTGGTTCAAACGCTTACGAAGCTAAAGGACCAAGGTAAGAAGCAGGTACTTCAGTGAAGTATGCGTCGAAGGCGATTGATCTGCCGGCAGCGTATCAGAACCTGGCCTTCACAATGATTCAGATCGTGCGCCATACAGCTGAAGGCTGCCCAGAAAATGCCAAGGAATGGGCGCGTGTTCCTAAAGGAGTACGCCGTGCACTGGATAGGCTGAAAGAAAGGGGTTAGGTCAGCTCAAACGGTCCTGGACCAATGAATGGCGGCTCTGCCTATTATCAATGGAAACCGGGGCGCAAATCGGGACAATATCAGCGCGTACAACTGTGCCTATAGTTTTTGAAAAAAGCCCGCCAATCGAGAGATCAGTGGGCTTTGTTTTGAAACGAAAGCACTCGTTATGCTTGTGTTTTGGCGAACTCTACATCCTCAGCGGATTCTATGTGCGTCATACGAGATTCAAACTTGGTAACGACCTCAGCCATAAGCTCTTCTTTTTGACTGGTTCGTTCATTTGCGTTACCGGTTGCACCATCCTTTCCCCCTTGTTCCGAGCGTATGGCTAGTCGTTGGTGGCGGTAAAGGTCACGGTACTTATCACGTAGCTTGCGGCTGCGCTCAAGCATGCTTCGTAATTGTGGCTTGGTGAGTTTTTCTATTTCTGTGGGAGAGTGCGCCACATCAAATAATTCTAGCTCTGTCGAGGTGAGAAGTTTTTTTACAGCGGTTCTATTGGGTGTCATCGCTAGTTCTCCGTCAGAATAGTATTGTGTTCCAGTATGAAGGAAGCTCACGGCTCATGAACTAGATTATGTTAGGAAAAAATAGATTTTAAAAATGTAATGGATAGTGACGTATCCATTAATCTGGGCTCAGATATTGGCTACCGTGTTGATTAGCTAGTTGGTGAGATAAGGACGCACAAGGCAAGGCGGCTGCCCAGTCTGGGGGCGGTAGATGCTTAAGGTGACACAAGGCAGACCCCATTGCAGAGCCTCGAATTTAATGGTTTTTCTTGAGCGACGGCACTTACTTTTCCAATTGATCGCGACGAAGAGCGCCTTATTCTCCTTCGACGGAAACCTGTTAGCCCTTAGTATCTCCGACCAGTTCTAGCTGGTCGGTTTTTATTTCGGAAAGGAACTGGGCACTAAATGAAAATCAGCGCCGCTTCATTGAAAAATATCTCGTTGAGATCAGTCGCTGATAAATGACAGCAGGGTAGCTTTAATCGAATGGGTTCTTATTAATCGAAAACACCGCATGAATGAAGCGCTGACAGGGGCCTATGTGGTGCACCGATGTGCAGCGGATAGCCTTGCCTGCGCGCAAGGCTGTAATCTAAGTTTTGCGCTTGGATGCCCACTCTTGAGCTTCTATTTTGGTGGGGAAGGTCGCACTTTCTCTGAAGCCTTACTTACCTATCTCAGCGCAGCCAGCCACTGCTGCTCGTGCGATAAGTATGGAAAATTACTGTATAAAAAACAGCGATTTAGCGCTTAACGGGTCGACAGATGTTCCTGGCTGAGGACGCAAAAAAGCCCGCTCTATGGCGGGCAATGTGTTGGGGCATCAAAAATCTCCCCCCCACTGCTATTTTGCGCGAGCTTCAAAAATCCAATGAAACCCGCAGGAGTTCTGGTGCCCCCCCCGTGAGTCGAACACGGCACCAACGGATTATGAGTCCGCTGCTCTAACCAAGCATGAGCTAGAGGGGCAACAAGTCCGCAATTATTACATAAAGTCCCTGTTTGTGCCTAGTTCGCATGCGGTGAGAGCCGGACTTGGGCGGTTTGGCAGATTGTCACTATTTACTCGCCATTGGTAGCACCTGCTTCTTAGGCGCGGGAGCAAAATAAGCACGTCTGTTATTGGAGAAAAACCATGAAAGTCCTGGTGTGCTTGGTGATGGTGTCGGTTCTGTCCGCCTGTGCGGTTTATACCCCTCGTGGGTCGGTGGTTGTAGACCCTGACGGGCATGGTGCTTATGGCCAGCGGCATTGCCCTCCTGGCCAAGCTAAAAAGGGTAATTGCTAGTCGGGCGTGCTGAGCTTATTTGCGTTGATAGCGCTTGCTGCCGGTGCTTGTCTCGCAGTAACGGCCGCCTCTGCGCCCGGTGCAGTAGGTGCCGGTGGAGCAGGAACAGCTGCTGCTCGACCGTAGTGCTGGCGGCGCTGGCCGCGTGGTAGCGCCCGCGGAACCGGTATAGGCCGGGCAAGAACGTTTACTGCCGCTGGCCGAGCCATCACGGCAAACAAAAACGTCGCCTTCGCAATGCGAGATGCCGCCTTTTTTACCTGAACACGGGGTGTTTCTTGCTTGTGCAGACAGAGGAGCCAGGGCGAGGATCGCGCAAAGCAACAGCCATTTCATGCTTGTCTCGGATAGTTAAGAGTCCGTGTTTTGCTGTGCTATCTGGGCAGCGGCCTGTCTTGGGACTCGTGTTTATTTTTGCCTCTGTTATAAACGAGGCTTTTAATCGGTAGGTTGTGTCATGCGAATCTTAATGCTTGTTCCCATGCTGTTGCTAGCCGCGTGCCAAGGGGCCACGATCAACGATGAAGTTGGCAGCGAAGCTTGGATGGAAAAAGTAGACCAGAGACTATCCGTATCAGACGGGGAAGGGCATGGCCCGGATTACGGTTCGCGTGAGTGGTGCCGGGTAGTCCACATTCGTTTGTATGGGAAAGAGCCGCGACAACGCATTCCCTGCGATCAGGCCTGGATGGAAACGGTGGATAGAGAACTCAAAAAGCGTTGAAGCTTAGCGATGTGGCCGAGCAGTAAATCGGCCCATCGCTACCTTGATCGGATTTTTTTATAGGCAGTTGCAGGTCTACACCGTCAAGCAGGGTCTAGTTGCGTCGATAGTATTTGCGGTGCTCCACCATGGTGCCGATGATCGCAATGGCGTGCTGGTCGCTGCGAATCGAGGGGTAGTCTTCATTCAGCGGTACTAGTTCAAAGATCTCCTGCCCACCTTCATCAATACATAACAAACGGTATTTCTTGAAGGTTGCTTCTTCTTCGCTATTTTTGGCGACCACATAGTCCCCGGGACGGGGCGTCAATTCACAATCAACAATAATACGGTCGCCTTCTTTGAAGTCCGGCAGCATGGAATCGCCCTTGATCTGCAGTGCAAAGGAACGGTCTGACAAGCTCAGGTCCGTCAGCAGATACTCCACTTCCTCGAAAGTAAAGTTTTGGCCCGGATCGCGGAATACACCTGCCTGCACATAGTTCAGCAGGGGAATGCGCCGCTCGCCCATCATGGCGTCCTGAACATTGGCGTCAAACGCATGCTTGGCGCCGTAGTTGTAGCCCAATTGATCCAGGCTATGCGCGTCCAGGCCCACTTCTTTTTCTATCGCTCTTGCTACTCGCTCACCTATGCTGCGACCGCCGTTGTAGGTGGTCGACAGGTACTGGGCAACCTGCGCCCGAGTGCGGCCAATTGAGCGCGCAAAGTCAGCGGCGTTGCCGTGGGCGCGCTCATCAATCAGGCGTTGCAGGTTTCTGCGGCGAATCGAGTAAATATCCATTGCGCCATTAAAACAAGAAAAAACTAAACATAGGTTTAGATATTTCTTTTCTTTACGTTTAGAACTATCTATACTCAATGCATGAACGCTAAACACATCATCGAAGAAATGGGCGGTCGCCGAGCCGTATTGCGTATCACTGGCTTGAGCAAAGGCCGTATCTCTCAATGGGAGAAGGCCGGTGTCATACCTCGGGTATGGCAACTAGTCTTCCATCACATGAACCCGGTGGTGCCTGCCCCAGCACCTAAAGATAAATTTAGAAACATCTAAACATTGGGCAAATATCCTGTCTTAGGGTGGGACTTTGCAGACACACCGCGTCATGGGGTGACGCGATTCTTGTGCCGTTGCGGCATTGCATATCAATCGGATGGTTTTGGCCGGCTTGGGCCAGGAATCCTGCTGCGCGATCCCATCGTAATGATGGAATACGGTTGCCCAGCACTTTAGGCGAGGGTGCCATGAAAACAACCAGTAAAAACCGGCTTCAAGCTCGCAGTTGTTGGCCGGAACGGTGTGGAGCGGGCCTATGAGCAATATGCCGTGGTTTCGCGCTTACACAGAGATGGTGGACGACGAAAAATTGCGTCTGCTGGCTTTCGAGGACAGGTGGCATTACGTGGCCTTGTTATGCCTGAAAGGGCAGGGCGTGTTGGACAACGATGATCCGTTAATGCTGCGCAAAGTGGCCGTCAAGCTGGGTCTGGACATGCGCACCCTGGACGATGTGGTGCGCCGTTTGAGCGAAGTGGGCCTGATTGGTCAAGACAGCTTGCAGCCCTTGGCCTGGGATAAGCGCCAGATGAAATCCGATAGCAGCGCAGAGCGAGTCGCGCGTTTTCGAGCCAAGAAAAAGCAGGAGTATGACGGTAGCGATGACAGTAACGCGTCCGTAACGTTACCGAAACGGCCGGGTAACGCGCTAGATAAAGAGACAGATAAAGAAGTAGATAAAGAAACAGACACAGAAACAACTACAGATAAAAGCAGTACGCGTCGCAAGGCGCCTGCCCTGGAGTTTTCTGCATGGCCACGTGAGCCAAGCCCCGATGTTTTTGCGGACTACCTGCGTCACCGTCGCGAGATCAAAGCCCCCTTGACGCAGACCGCCTTTAACCGTCTGGGCGCAGAAGCGCATCGGGCCTTGGAACTGGGCTACAGCGTGGATGACTTTCTGGCTGAGTGCATGCTGCGTGGCTGGCGAGGTGGTAAAGCCAGCTGGCTGGAAGGCCGGCAGGACGCCCGAACTGGACAGTCTTCCAGCTTTGACCCTTTGGCCTACGTGAATCGTCATCGGCAACGTGAGGAGGTGAACGATGTCATCGATATCTGAGTTTTCCAATCCCTGGTTGCAGCGTCACGCCAAGCTGGAGGGGATCAGCCTGATGGACCATTTGTACAACCGGCTCAACGGTATTTATCCGAATAAATTTCGCTCCAATTTCCGTGACAAGCAAGCCATCGAGGATTGGAAGCAGGCTTGGTCTGAAGCTTTTGATGAAGAAGGCGTGTTGCCTGCCGATGTGGCGCAAGGAATCAAGAATTGTCGGCGCATGTTTGACTGGCCCCCCAGCCTGCCGGAGTTCTTGCGGGCTTGTCGCCCTCAACTGGAGCCGGAAACCGCCTTCTTTCAAGCCGTGCGAGGCATGCAGGCGCGGGCAAGGGGAGACAAGGGGGAATGGTCCCACCCGGCGATTTATTACGCTGCTGTTCGCATCGGGCAGTTTGATTTGCTGAACTTGGCGTACACACAGCTGGAACAGCGCTGGCACAAAGCCTTGGGAGATCAACTGGCCAAAGGCCAATGGCCTGAGATCCCACTGCCATGTCTGGCCCTGGCGTCACCAGAAGACAAAGAGCAAGGGCGTCGTGAAGGGCAGCGTCGAGTGCGGGACCTAGCGCAAGTGATTACGACCGACAGCAGTAAAGATCCGCGCGTATGGGCGAACCGGATATTGGAGCGGCCCGAAGAGCGTTCACTGGCCGTCCTAAAAATGGCTAAAGCTGCCTTGGGTAAGGAGTAAGAGCGCCATGACACCGATCGCAAGCGTTCAACAAGCGCATCGTTTGGCGGTGAGCCAGATAGATAACGCCCGCCATGCACGGCTACAGGCTTTACAGCGGGCTGGCCGGATCAGCGGGCTACTTAAGCAGCCTTCGTTCAGCTTGATTCAAAGTCCCCTGAGCCGTCTTTTCCCAAGGGAATGGCAATACTACATCGCTGATTTTGCTTACCGGGATCACAGCACAGGCCATTACGTGCTGGAGGACTGTAGAAGGCCAAGGGCCTGGGCTCAAGAGATCAAAGCGTGGCTGGTTTTTTGGATATACGGCATTGCCGTGCGTCAGGTCTAAGGAGGAATACATCATGACAACACGAGCAGACAAAGGCCAAGGCTTAAGCGGCGACGACTTGTTATGGAACTGGGCACGTTGGTGCTGGTCCGGGCAGACAGTGGGCAATATGGAACGCTACGTTCCCTGGCAAGAAGACTTCCGGCCTATTCATCAGGACCACGCATTAGCTGTGGATGCCCTGTACCAACGCTTGCCGCATTACCAGGCCATGGTCATCCAGGCCGAGTATCCCCGTAAAAATGCGCAGTACGGCCATTTAAGTGCCAGTGAGCGTCAGACCACCGCGCGCCTTTGGATCAAGCAAGTTACGGGTGCCATTTTGCGCGACGAAGACTACCGCCGTCATTTGACGGATTTCAGAAGCACAGTAGAAAAGGAGATTTTGCGGTGAAGTACGCAGCTGAAGTCATTGACCTGTTAGCGGCCTATCCGGGACGGGAGTTCCGGATGATCCAGATTGTGCGGCACGTCAGCAAAGGCATGGAGCTGTCCACCGCCCAGCGCAATGCAATGCGTGAAGGCGTCAAGCGCGTGCTGGTGCAGCTGCAGGACTCCGGGCAGGTGGACAAGATCAAAGAAGGCGAAACCTCCGCCTTTTACGCCTGGCGTTGCAGTCTGCAATATGGTCCGCTATGAATCTGCAAGGCTAATTGCAATAATGGGCGTGCAAAGTTGCGTCCAATGCAAACGAAACAACCCCGAGCGAGTAATCGCTGCGGGGTTTTTTTTATGGGTGTCGCGCCCGATGCGAATTTGCGTTTTTCTAGTTCACCTGATCAGCCATTTGGTTTTGACTGCAAGGCTAAGGAAAGTCCCGTTATGAGCAATGCCCAAGAAGATTTTTATACGTTGATCGCCAAAGCAGCTGAACCGTATCCGGTGATTCGCGGTCCTGTCGATGAGGGGCAGTTGCCCGCGATGCCTTATTTTGTTTTTTCCTTAACACAGGCACGTCCAGGCCCCAGCCACCATGGACAGGTGAGCGAAGCAGGTGTTCGACGTGTCAGTGCTCATGTTCAGGCCGTCGTTCAGCTGCAGTGCTTTGCCCCCGATAGCTGGAGCCTTTTGGAACGTGTGCATTTGGCGCTGGAGTCCGAGCCACTGCAAGCTTTGAGCGAGGAGCTAAATATCTCGGTCATGCGTGCCTTGCGTTTAGAGCTTGAGCAAGATCAGACGGATCTGGGGCAAGCGCACTGTCGCATGGATTTGGATGTGCTGTACACGGTCAGCATGGATGATGACGTGCAGGTAATTGAGTTTGTAGAAGTGAACCAGGGACCCGTTCCCTTTTGAGCCGCAGAGCAGGCCTTTAAAGGGTCTGATTCTTTCAACGCGTTTTTTATCGCTTTAGCCACCGATCCAGGTGGTTTTTTTCTTTTTTGGAGCCACCCATGGCAAAACTATCTCGGATCGCCAACGTAGATATTGCGTTGCGTACGACTGCAATTAATGAACAATCTTTTTCCGACATGCTGATTTTGGGCAGCCATGTGCTGTCCACGGCGCGGGCTATGACCATTACTGGTGCTGATGAGCTGCTGGATCTGGGCTTGCTGGATACCGATCCGTTGTATTTGGCCGCTCGTGACGCCTTTGCGCAGATTCCTGCCGTGCGACAAGTGTTTATTGGCCGTCGTCAGGTGGACCAGGTCAAGTTGGCCGTGACTCGTGCGGTGGGCGATGCTCTTTACCGTGTACAGCTGCGCTGGCGTGACGAGCAAGGCCAGCAGCTGGATGCTCAAGTTGAATACAAAGCCCTGCAAGCCGATACAGTAGCCGATGTTGCGACGGGTTTGGCAGCGGCGATTGGCCAGACATCTGCACCCGTGACGGCCAACGCCGTAGAGGACACCGTGACACTGGCGAATCAAACGTCAGGCACGGCCTTGGCGGTTCAGCCTCAAGGTAATCTGGCCATGCAAGTTGTGGCTGGCACCGAAACGGTCACCCAGGCGCTGGCGACGATCGCGAACAGTCCCTTTAACTGGTATGGCCTGGTCATTACCAGCCGAGACAAAGAGGACGTTCTGGCTGCCGCTGCCTGGACTGAATCCAACGAGAAACTGTTCGGTACGGCGTCGGCCGATGCAGGCATCATTGATCCGGAGACGACTGATGATTTAGCCAGTCAGTTGCAGGCTCATCAGTACTTCCGCAGCTTTGGTGTCTACAGCGCGACGGCAGCCACCCAATACCCGGAGGCGGCACTGATGTCGTCGATGTTCACCTATTACCCAGGCCAGGAAACCTGGGCGCTGAAAAAACTGGCCGGCATTGCTTATGACGAGTTGACCGAAGGTCAGGCCCTAGTGGCACATGGCAAGAATTTCTCTACTTTCGAGCCGTTCCGCAACTTTGCAGTGACTCAGGGTGGCCTGACGGCTGCGGGCGAGTGGATTGATGTGATTCGCTTGCGCGATGCCCTTGTGGAGCAGATCAAAGTGTCGGTGGTGTCGGCCATGATCAACGCCGATGGCAAGGTGGGCTTTACGGATGACGGCATTCAAATGATTGGCAATGCGATCCGTGCCCCGCTGGATCTAAATGTGCGACGTGGCGGTATTGCTACTGAAGAACTGGATGAAAACGATCGCATCGTGCCCAGCTATACCTTGAGCTTGCCGCGCAGCAGCCAGGTGCCGTTTAACGACAAGGCTAACCGCCTCTTGCGCGACGTGTATTTCACTGCTCGTCTGGCTGGCGCTATTCACGTGTCTGAAATCAAGGGCAGCCTGAGCTACTCCCTTTAATCAGGGCTAGCTTGAACCCTCTTTTGCAATGAACCCGGCCCGGACCTGCGCCGGGCTTTTTTTCTTTTGGAGCCTGAAATGGCATATGAATTGAAAAGCTACGATTCCAAGCAAGTTAAATGTGTCTTGGGTGCTCATACCCTCACGGGCCCTGCTGATGACACTTTCATCAGCATTGAGCCTCTTAGTGAGGGCGTGACCAGCTCAGTGGGCGTGTACGGTGATGTGTCTCGCTCTGTCAATCATGACCCGCGTCATACGATCAAGATCACTCTGCAGCAGACCAGCCGTTCCAATGATGTCTTGTCGTCCTTGTGCGATGTGGACCGCCTGTCGGGTGGGGCGGGTGCCTTCCCAATTCTGATCACGGACCTGCGTGGCAGCACTCTGTTTACCGGCACCGCATGGGTACAGAAAAAGGCGAGTGCGACTTTCGGCAAGGGTATTGGCAACCGCGAATGGACTCTGGAAGCGGTGGGCGGCTTTAACAACGGGGGGAATGATTAATGGCTCGCCCTGTCGAGGTTGTTGTTAACGACACCATCTTTTTGATCACACCCATGGACGCTTTCGAGGCTTTGGAAGTCTTTGGTGATCTGCAAAAAGATCTTTTGCCAGCCATTGGTGAATTGCTGGCTTTGAGCCTGGGTGCAGAATCAGAGCAGGGCGAGGTGTTGATGACAGGGGCCATTGAAAAGCTGTCTGAAAAGCTCAGCGGGCGACAGTTGAAGCATTGGACCGATCGTTTGATCAATGCGGATTCTGTTGCTGTCTCGCTTAATGGTCGAGACATGCGTTTGGATGCAGCAGCACGCGCCATGGCATTCAAGGAGTTCACCGATATTCTGGAACTCTTGTTCCATGTGTTGAAGGTGAATTTCGCCGCCCCTTTAGGGCGTTGGCTCAGCCGTTCTGGTCTGGACCTGAGCCAACTGCCAGCAAGCCCGTTGGGAGCTATCGGCCAGAAATCGAACGAGAGTTTCTAATCTGGCGTCCTGTAATGGCTAGCAAAGTTACCGTCGGCGAAATTCGCCGGCGGGACGTTTTACTGCTGGATTTGATCAAACTAAATCACCTTATGGACGCTGAGGCCGCTGCTCTAGAAGCAGTACGCACGGTGAATAAGTAATGACTAATGCTCGTGAAATTGTCGCAATGATGCGCAGTCCGGTGGACTTGTCCGATTTGAAAGTCTATGCGGAGTCGTATCAGCGCATCCAAAAGGATGCGGTCGATTTTGTGAAAGGACTGAAGCAGTCTATCGAGCAAAGTCGTGCCTTGAATGCGCTGGTACAAACAGCTCAAAATGTGCAGTTGGCTGCGCGTGAGAGCGCACGTGGCTTTCGTGTACCAGTAGGGGGGCGTGCTGTGCTGGGAGAGCCCAGACCAGTCGCGTCCCCACCACCTTCGTTTGGTGTGGAAAAGCAAATCGGCGTTTGGGCGGGGGCCGTCAAAACGGCGGTAGGAAAAAGCTTGGGACTGGATACAGTCAAAGATATTCTCTTGGCCGGAGATGAATTCAATCAGGTTCAGGCACGACTGTCGATAGTGGCCAATGGCGGGCAAGAAAAGCAGCTCATTGATGAACGTCTTAGAACGGACTCTCAGCAGGCCCGTCAGCCATTTTCCAGCAGTGCTGATTTTTTTCTGAATATTCACTCGGTGATGCAAAACCAGGGGAAAACCACTCAGGACAGTTTGGATCTTGTTGAGGCAGCTAACTTGTCGTTGACAGCTAGCGCGGCAGATCCGCAAAAGGCCAGCGTATTTTTGACTCAGTTTGCTCAGGACCTGGTGCAAGGCAGGCTGAGCGGAGAGGGTTTTCAGAATATGTTGGTTAACAATCAGCGCATGCTGATGCACTTGATTAAGGGACTGAATGAAATTAACCCCTCTCTGGGGGTGAGCAGTCAGAACCTGTTCGAGCTTACGCAGCAAGGCCTGATTACTTCGGATCTGATGGGTACTGCTTTGGTGAGCCAGTTGACAATAATGCGCCAGGAAGTCGCCAAGCTACCTGTTTCCTTGTCCAGCTCCTTGACGCAGTTCTCGGACAAGCTGGCCCGGGTGAGTGGCGAGCTGCAGCAGCAGACCGGCATTGTGACGGCCTTGAATGCGGCTTTGAAAATGCTGGGCGATCACCTCGGCCAGATTGTGCACCTGTTGTGGTTGGTCGGGATGGCCTATGGCCTGCGCAAACTGGAGCTGGGCATGGTCGGCCTGTTGGGGAACAGCCAATCCCTGACTCAAAGCTTGCGTGCCCTGGTAGGAGTTGCTGGCGCTTTTGCTCGCGAGCTGTGGGTTGCGGTGCGTCCTTTCTTGCGCTGGATGATCATTGTGGAAGCCATCAGTTTGGTCGTCCAAGATGTCATGGCGTGGTTTCAGGGAGGCGATTCGATACTGGGTTCAATTATTGGTCGTTCCGAACAGTGGCAAGCAGAAATAGATGCTGTCAGTGGGGCTTTGATGTGGGTGAAGGACTTGCTGGGCGGTGGCGCTGACACGCTGGATGACTGGCTGGATAAATGGGGCGGCATTGCAACGGTAGTAGTGGGCCTGGTTATGTTGATTGGAGGTATTCCGGCACTGATTGTCACCCTGGTTGCCTTGCTACTCAGCTATCGCGAAGAGATCGTCACATTTGCGAAAGAGTTCTGGGATACCTTCGTGCTTGCTGCTGAGCAAACCTGGGTAGAAATCAAAGCTACCTTTACTCGCATGTTTGATTGGTTCGAGGAGCAGTTTGCCAAAGTAGGCGATTTCTTCTCGTCCTTGGTGCCGGAAATTCCCAGCTTGCCGTCTATGGATAGCGTCAAGAATTTTTTAGGATTTGAAGCTCCTGCTCCAGCTGCTAGTAAGCAAGCAGGGGGGCAATATAGCGATAACCGAACCATGACCGTCAATGTGACTACGCAGGATAACCCTGCAGCGATTTCGGCGGCAGTCGGTAAAGGGATGGCGCAGGCCCCGAGTCTAGCTACTCCACGAACAGGAAGCCTGGGTTTCGGGGTTCCAAATGCTGAGGCAGCGCCTTAAGGGCTATTTGCTCTCCTTGACTGTTTCAATGCAGATATACCGCCATGAGGCGGTTTTTTTATGGGTGCTCATCATGGCATTTGTAACCTTGTTGTTTGACCTAGCTGGCAAGCAAAGCATGCTGGGCAGTATTCCACTGGATGCCTTGTTGTCAGAGACCACGGAGCTGTCCTCCAGTGTCAGTCAATACCCTGTTGAGAATGGTTCGGTGATCTCGGACCACATCGCACAAAGTCCAGAAAGCTTGAGTCTGACGGGTGTGATTACGGCGGCCAGCATTTATACCTTCTTCGGTGGCGGGCGATCCAAGCTGATTGCAGCCAAAGATGTACTGCGCCAGATTCATGAACGGCGGCAGCCCATCACTATCGTGACGGGGACAGATATCTATCAGGACTACGCGATGACCAAAGCCAGCATTGCGCGCACAAACGATGGTGAGAAACTGAGCTTGGATTGCAGTTTTCAAAAAATTACGGTGGCTCAGTTGCGTGAAGTCGATATCCCCGCTGACAAAGTCGAGCCATCGGTGCAGGGGAAGGCTGGGCAGACGCGCGCAGCAGGGGGGAAAGTGAGTGATACGACCGCGCCGAGTGTGTCATCAACGGGGCTGCCGGCGCAAACGGGGAGGGCGACATGATTGAAATTGCCTTGGCCGATCAGAACAGCTCGGTAATGGAAGCCAGCTTGGAGGGCGCCAGCTATTTTTTAAGCGTCGATTGGAATAGTGAGGCCCAGATCTGGGTGTTGGGGATACAGGATGCCAAAAGCCGGGACGTGCTCAGTGGCGTAGTGTTGGTCCCCAACACTCCTTTGCTGGATCAATTCAGGCACTTGAAGGTTCCTGCCGGAGAGTTTCTGGTTCACGTTCAAGATGAAAACCTGCAGTTGGGGCGGGAATCGTTCCTGACGAGACAGGCCATTTTTTACTATTTGAGCAGGCAGGAATATGACGCGCTTCGATAGAGTGTACCGGCTTGTCGTAGGGCGTCCAGGCCACAAGGGCATAGAGATCGTGCCGCCCTTGCGCATCAAGTTTGATGTGAGCAAGGACACCAGCGAGACTCCAAACCAGATCAAGATCAGTATCTGGAATTTGAGCCCTCAGACTCGTGAGGCCATCGTCGAGCCGGACAATGTAGCTGCCCTTTACGCGGGCTATGGTCAAGAAAATGGCGCTTTGCTACTGGCTTACGGAACGGTGTTGGAGGGGGCTAGCTCATTTAGTGGTTCAGACATCATTACGGAGCTGGAAGTACTGGATGGCTTTGCGCAGATCCGCGATACGGTAGTTAGTCTGGGTTGCGGACCTGGCGTGCGAGCACGTCTGATTGTGGAAGACATCGCCAAGCAAATGGGCTTGCAACTGGTGATGGCTGAAGATGTTCCGGATCGTGTGTGGCAAAACGGCTTTAGCTATTACGGCGCTGCGCGGGTCGCCCTGCACAAGGTGGTTCAAGGAACCGGCTTGGAATACTCCATTCAAAATGGCGAGTTGCAGGTGCTGGCCCGTTGCGGGACAACCCCCCGAAAAGGGGTGGTATTAGCTGCCGATAGCGGTCTGGTGGGCATCCCTGAACGGGTGCGTCAAAGTGCTCGAGAGAAGTCGGCCAGTAAAGATGGCACCGTCAAGCCGGTGGGTTCAGAGCGTCAGCAAGCAGATGGTTGGCGAGTGACTTCTTTGCTATTGCCCAGTTTGAACCCAGGTGATCTGCTTAAGTTGGAAAGCCGCCTGGTGGTTGATTGGTTTCGGGTGGAGAGCCTGAGGCACACGGGTGACTGGGCTGGGTCCGGGCACTGGCAGACTGCGATCGAGCTGGTTGATCGTCAGGTAGCACCCAACGACAAGGATCAATCATGAACCAGTTCATCAACACGGTCTTGTCAGACATCAATGTATGTCTGCCAGGCATTGTTCAAGCCTATGACGGCAAAACAGTAACAGCCCGACCGGCTCTGCCTAAGCAGTTGGCAAACGGACAGGCTTTAGCTCCACCCTTGATCATAGCGGTACCCGTTTGCTGGCCGATTGCCGATGGCGGCCAAGCGATGATCACGGTGCCCTTAAAGCCAGGTGACCCTGTTGTTCTGCACTTTTCTCAACGTAGCCTGGAAAACTGGTTGTCGGGTTCGGATCAAGCTCCTGACGACCCACGGCAATTCGATTTGAGTGATGCTTTCGCAACGCCGGTCATGCGGCCCGGCCCGATTGCTGATACTGAGAATTTGACAATTCAGTATGGTCCGGGATCAATGAAACTGGCGCCAGATGGCAGTTTGACGGTACGCGTGCCTCGCCAGCATGTGATTGCTGAGGAAACTATCTTTGACAGTCCAGTCACCATTAATGGCTTGCTAACCTATACCGCCGGTATGGCTGGTTCGGGAGGTTCTGGCAATTCAATCAGTGTTAGCGGTGGTGCCAGCTTTGATGGCGGCAAGCTTACGCATAACGGAAAGAATATTGGTTCGGACCACCGTCATGGCGGAGTTCAAGCTGGTGGTGGCAATACAGGAGGGCCGGTGTAATGAGCTGGGATCTACAACTTAATGGTCGACATGATCTAGCCTTGTCATCCAAACAGGACTTGGTGCTGATTGGCGGTGCCGACCGTATTCGACAGCAGATTACGGTGACTTTGCTGACGTTTCTGGGTGAGTGGTTCCTGGACCAGACTTGGGGCGTTCCATATTTGGAAAAAATTATGGTCAAGACGCCCAACCGGGCTGAGATCGAAAACATTGTGCGCGCCAAAGTGCGTGCCATACCTGGCGTGACGGTTGTACCCATGGTTCAGATCGAGCTGAATGCAGTTGCCCGTCGTGCCCGGATTACCTTGCCTGATATTCAAACAGACGCGGGCCTGCTTACGGTCGCCGTCACCCAATAGGATCTAAAAACATGGCTGATTACGGTGTAACTCCGGAGGGATTCGTGCGCCCGCGCCTGCCTGAAATCCGGATGGAAATCATAGAGGACTTGCGCCGCAACCTGCGTACGCGAGGTCTGCCCGACGATATCGAAACCCGCCCCGACTCGGTGACGGGTGTGCTGATTGATACCTTCGCTGAGCGCGAGGCTGCGTTGTGGGAGATGGGCGAGGGGGTGTACTACGCCATGTATCCCGGCTCGGCCAGTGGCGCCTCGCTGGATCGTGCTGTGTCGTTTTCGGGGGTGAAACGTTTGAAGGCGGAGCGCAGCCGGGTCTACGTGGTCGCCTATGGGCGGCAAGGAACGCTGATTGCTCAAGGTGCCCAGATTCGCCACCGCAGCACACAAACTATCTGGCAGACGATGCAAGAGATAACAATCGCTGCAGCTGCTGCCGCCGATGTGCGCATTGTGCCTGCAGTTCAATCCTCTGCTACTTATACGGTGACGATAGATGGGGAGCCCTATACCTATCTCAGTGCAGCGGGTGCCACGATTAGCACCGTGTTGGCCGGTTTAGTGGCAGCGTTGTCTCCAAGCGGCCTGCAGGTCTCCAGTGATGGCGCGGCAATTCGTCTTGTGTCTGTGGCTACGGCAGCTGTCAGCATTCAGTTAAGTAGCAATCTGTCTATGGGCGAGGTGGGTTCACCGGTTCTGGCCGAGACAGTCGACGCTATTGGTGAAGTCACCGAGCCCGGGGATCTGGACTCCATCGTGACCTTGGTGCCTGGTTGGGAGCGGGTCTCTAACTTGCACCAGGGCGCAGTAGGACATCAACGCGAAACGGATGCGCAATTGCGTGCTCGCTATCGTCTGGGGGTTTTTCGATTCGGTGCTGGCACCTTGCCCAGCATTGGTCCAAACGTGCTGAACGAGGTTCCTGGCATTGTGGACATTCGGGTGTTTGATAACACCGGCGATGTGATCGACGTAGCTGGCCGCAAGCCACATAGCGTACATGTGGTGGTGGACGGGGGGATTGATGAGGATATCGCCCAAGCTATCTACCGCTACAAGAGCGGGGGCATTGATACCAATGGGGCTATCACCAAAGTGCTCGATACCGCCGAAGGGCAACAGATTATCCAGTTTGACCGGCCACAGGCTGTGTATGTCTGGGTGCGCGCACTAGTCACGCTGTTACCTGTTGATGAGCAGGCGTTTCCGCCTGATGGGTTTGAGCAGATTGAAAGAGCCATTCTTGCTACGGGTGCCGATCACACCATCGGGCAGGACGTGCGTCATCAACGGTTCTTTTGCCTGATTTACGGCACTAAAGGCATTGCCGAGGTGGACCTGCAGCTGGCCCACTCCACAGATCCCAAGTTTGTTCCGCGTGTCAGTGACTACAAAGCCGCGAACATCGAAATTGGTGATGCGCAAAAAGCGGTCTTTGATGCCAGCCGTATTGAGGTGAAGTGATGAACCTTGAACAAAATCATGCTGATGTTGCCTGGGGGCACTTTCTGGACCAATACGGTGGGTCTGCTCGCCTGGAGTCTTTGGTACGTGCCCTGTATGCACCACTCCAGCACCATCAGCTCAAGGCCTTGCATGATGAGCGCTGGCTGGATATCGCAGTCGGCCGCCAGTTGGATGGAATCGGGGAGATTGTTGGGCAGTCCCGCGAAATCGAAAACTCTGTCTATGTTCAGTTTTTTGGATTCAAGGGGCAGCCAGCCACACTGGGGTTTGGCATTGCCCGCTTCCGACGTGAGCACGAAAGCCAGACATCGGGGGCGACCCAGCTGCTCGATGCCGAGTATCGGCGAATTTTGTATTGGAAGATTGCTGTCAACAATGGGCACGGCACGACCCCCGAGATAGCAGCTGCATTAAAGACCATTTTTGAGGTTTCTCAGGTCCGCATTAAGGATGTGGGCAATGCCAAGCTCCACATCTGGATCAGCGCCTTGCCCGGCCCTGATAACCCGTTAATGGCAGACCCCTATCAATGGGTACCGGCCGCGGCTGGGGTGGGTGTCCAAATAATCACGGGTTCCAACGACAAACCGTTTGGCTTTTCCAGTCAAGGCTTTTATGGCTTTGGTGTCGGGATGCTGTCACGGGTAATTTGACAATCGATACGGCCAACAACGCACGCGTGTTGGTAGCCACCGCCTTCGGACGGTCTTTTTATGAGGTGTGAAAATGGCAGTAGTAAATTTCTATTCCGGCTTTGAATACAAGTGGGGCCAGACTGGCGGCATCATTGATCTCCAGGACGATCAATACAAGTTGGGTTGGGCTTTCATAGGCTCGACTCCACCCTCTGTGGAGCAGTTCAACAAGCTTCAACAGCTTAACGATGAAAAGTTCGCCTGGTTGTGGGGGCAGTTCAAACAGGCTGCTGATGCACGCAAGGTGACCATCGGCGCTAATGACCTGCTGGGCCTGAACAAGTTGCTGACGGCAGTGACTCCTGATGCCACCACTGCTAAAAAGGGTTTGGCGGCATTTGCTACAGATGCAGAGGCGGCCGCCCGCACGAGCAAGACAAAAAACCTGACCCCTTTTGGCTTGAGCCTGAATCTTCAGTCCTCAGCTCGAGATACGACTGTAGGGAAAATTCTGACCGTAGGCGCTTTCGGTTTGGGAAGTTCGGGCGCAGATTCTGTCAGTGATGTATGGCCAGCAGAGAATTTGGGTGTTCTGGCTGTCGGTGCGGGCATGTATTACGTGCCTAATGCACAAGGTGCGGCCAGTAACTTGCCGGCGGGTGTTACTAGCCAAGGGGTCGTAGTGCATCGCCAGGCTGGATCGGGTGGCGGTCAGATCTACGCTTCATTTGATGGCGAGTTGGCTTGGCGTGGTCGTCGCTCCGGCGAATACGGCGCCTGGAAGCGTGGCCTGGCAGTAGGTGACTATGGCCTGGGCGGTGCTACTGCCGCGCCGCAGTTTGGTCGCGATAGCGTGAACCCCTTTGGCTGGTATTACCAGAACCGAGCGACGACCTGGGGCGGTGGTAGCTTTTTTCTGGACATGCCTTTTGGCACCACGCTTAATGCAGGCCTGCGTTTATCCACCGAACCATACACCGACAATTTTTATCTGAATGGTGGGGTTTCGGGCAAGAAAGAATACCGACCAGCTTGCAAACTGTGGCATGACAAAAACTTTGATCCTGCGACCAAGGCAGATCAGTCGGCCATCATCCCTACTTATGCGACGGCACCTAAAACGAACGTCGGCCCCGTCGTTTACGTAACGGACCGGCAACAGCTTTTGCAGTGGCAAACAATTGGTACGTTTACCGGTTACGCCAGCTTGAACGTAGGCCGATTTGTGTGGGGGACTTCCACAACTGCACGAGTGGATGAAGTAGATGCGATTGGCCAAGTGGTCGCTCCTACAAACGCTCGCTTTTTGGCTCTGGTTGCTTGGGCTGAAGCGAATGGCCACGTGGTCGCTCCGGCGAACTGGAAGAAGGGTGCGTTTGTGTTTGCTAAGGTCTCCGCAGGCAGTTTTCGCTTACCTGATTTACGTGACCAATTTATCCGTGCAACGGGAACTGACGCTGACACTGCAAATGCGAGACCCTTGAGCTCAACTCAGACCGACGCGATCAGAAACATCACTGGTGGATATAGCAACGGAAACTGGCGTGATCACGGCGATAGC